>Ga0206804_10030_pt1 | contig 41316 bp, 32 predicted proteins | sample Alteio_BWOrgCont_62_FD_152888 | JGI IMG/M metagenome (GOLD analysis project Ga0206804, IMG submission 152888) | Enriched cells from forest soil in Barre Woods Harvard Forest LTER site, Petersham, Massachusetts, United States -... | ecosystem: Environmental > Terrestrial > Soil > Temperate forest >... | reverse complement strand
CTACCATGCCTTCAAAGGAGTGGCCGGTAAACGAACCATTTTATACTCTGCTAAAGAAGGGCGTCATACCTTCAAAGGATTGGCCGGTAAACAAACCGTTTAATACTTGGCTGAAGAAGGGAAGAATATTTTCCAGGGGGTCAGTTGCTATAGGTTACTTTTTCATTTACAAACCTAAATTTAATACAGGAGAGACGCTGATACTTGGAAAAGAGAAGGGCAATATCAATCAATTACTGAAACGAGAATTCTCTGATCCGGTCTATAGCATACGGTTTTTGAAGGAACAGTTTGCGCAATTCATCGTGGCTGTCATACCTCCATTCGGTGATGAGATAATTGACGCAAACGCCGTTTCGCAAAGTCTTCGATGGGCAGCTACAGAAAAGAAGTCGGAAAAAGAGGCGCAACGGCTATCCCGGAAACTTCGCGTATACGCCACCGCTTCTCACACAATCCACAGTGGCAACACTTGGAAGCTGGAGTTCAATACTAGAACGGAGTCGGGAGCGGTGGAGAATTGGAAACTGGATGGGACGGTCACTCCGTTACAGGTTAGATCGTTTCGCAGAAAGGAGATGGAATCACAGGGTACGTTTCCAGAAAATGATTTGGCTTTGTAAAGTAGATGTCCACTGACAATCCCTCCCGAAGCTGGCCCGGAGGTAGGTCGAGGAAATGGGGGTCAGGCGAGAATGGCACTAAGTTAAGGAGGTTTTGGGATGAGCGCGCACGGGCATTTACTCTGAAAAGCGGCCTTAACTTAGTGCCATTCGGGTCATGCCATTCGGGTCAGGCGACATTTCTTGACAGAAAAGGCGGGTAGTGACGCAGTGGGAGGTATGCCGCGCAGCATCCGCATCGAGTATCCGGGAGCGTTTTACCACGTGATGGCCCGGGGAAATCGCCGGGAACCGATTTATGGGGAACGACGATGACCGGCGTTTTCCTGAAAACCATGGGCGAAGCGTGCGAGCGGACCGACTGGAAGGTGCATACCTGGGTGCTGATGGGGAATCATTACCATTTGCTACTCAAAACCCCGGAACCGAACTTGGTGACCGGAATGCAATGGCTGCAGAAGTGGCTGGCTGCGGAACTGCATCTGCGGAGTGCAGCCAACGCCAGCCAGCAAATCCGCCGGCACCGCCTACACCCCCCGAAACTGCCCACAGCAATGCACCGCTGGATTATTCAGTCAAGAAATGTCGCCTGACCCTCGCCTGACCCCTATTCCCAAAACCACCGCCGAAGAACGCGCCGTGACAAATGGAAATTAGCCAAGCGATTACCACTTCATCAAAACGTTTTTCATCGGGCATGAATTCTCGACAAATCGGGCAACTCATCATGCTAATTTCTGTATTCGTACTGCCAGTCGCATCTGACGGGAAGGCAGGACTCACGGAGAGCGAGCAAAAGAATCAAACCATCGAAATCGCCTCTGAAATCGGGGACATCCCACCATTGGTAATCACATTACCGCCCAACGTAACCCATTCTTACCAACCGGGAGTTTTCGTGGAAACCTACACTTTTAAGAAAATGGTCCACGGGAAGGATACTGCAACCATGCAAATCGTCGTTGCTGGCGTTGAAGGCGGACTCAAACAAGCTTGGGATGTTGTAGGTGGCCATAAATTTACACAGACCGTGGCAACTTTTTTTTATGAGCGGTCTGCTTGGTTCTCTTGGATTGTCCGAGGAAAACTTACGCGAAGGTACAGTATGGCCTATCTTTACAACGTTTTTCCAGAATCCAAGAAAAATGCGACACCCTACGTCGTTGAGATATTTGTGTGGGGGCAGGATCCTAGAGCCATCGAAGAATTGAAGACAGCAGCCCAAGGCTTCGGGTTCAAGGGTTTAGGAAACTCGGGTCAGGCGATGAATCGTGATTCTGCTGAAAACCCGCAAACCATAGGGAAATAGGGGTCAGGCGAGAATGGCACTAAGTTAAGGACGAGTTAGGCAAAAGAAGCGAATCTGCGTTGTCCATCAAAGGAAGCGCCGGTATTTTTCCAATCCCTTCTCCAATTTCGCGCGCAGTTCCGTCACGGGATCCGCAGCCGTGGAAACGGTGGAGGCGGCGACCAGCAGGCGGACCAACCCCTGGACGTCGTCCACGGAGACAAATTCCGGGGCGATGGTCGTCTCGGGGCCGCAGTTGTGATAGTTCCCCAAGGCCACGCAGAGCGCGGCCGTGCGGTAACCATAAAGCTGATAAGCGGTGGCTTCGCAGGTCCCGCCGCTCATCAGGCAGCGCTGGTGCGCGAGTTTGGCCTCCACGGCGAGCGAGGTCAGCGCGCGCGTGGCGCCATCGTCGAAGATGGAAGTCTTGTCACCCACGCGAATGATGACGCCTTCGCCCATGCGTCCCGCCCCCGTGCTCCGCTCCGAGCTGCATTCGAGCGAAACGATTGTCACGTCGCGCGACACCAGGCCCGCCTGGGCGAGCTGGATGGCGCCGAGGAAGCCGACCTCCTCGGCGCGAGTGAAAAGGCCGATGACGCTGGATTCCTCCTCCGCCTTTTCGAGGGCATGAAACAGCGCGAGAATCGCGGCACAGCCGATCAGGTCGTCGCAGGCGCGCGAGTGAATGCGCCCCTCTTTGACTTCGAAGGAAATAGGGGTCAGGCGACATTTCTTGACAAAAGAGACAGGTGGTGATGCAGTGGGACGTATGCCGCGCAGCATCCGCATCGAGTATCCGGGAGCGTTTTACCACGTAATGGCCCGGGGAAATCGCTGGGAACCGATTTATGGCGACGACGATGACCGGCGCTTTTTCCTGAAAACCATGGGCGAAGCGTGCGAGCGGACCGGTTGGAAGGTGCATGCCTGGGTGCTGATGGGGAATCATTACCATTTGCTACTCGAAACCCCGGAACCGAACTTGGTGACCGGAATGCAATGGCTGCAGAATACCTACACCCGGCGGTTTAATTTACGCCACCGACTCTGGGGGCGGCTTTTTGGGGACCGCTACAAGGCCGTGCTCGTGGAGGGAGGGGGATACTACTACGAGACGCTGCTCGACTATGTGCACCTGAATCCGGTGCGAGCCGGATTGATCAATGCGGGACGCGGCCAGGGTGTTCTCGATTATCCATGGAGCAGTGTGGCTGGCGGGCATGCGCTCCTGCCCGGGCGTCGCCCATCCTGGCTGGCTACTGGGCAGGCGCTCTCGGCGTTTGGCTGTGCGGACACGGTGACGGGGCGGCGGCGCTGGGTGGAGCGGCTCGACGAGCGGGCGCGGGCCGAGGCGAGAGAGAAGTGTGGCATCCCGGATGCCGGGCTGGAGCGCGACGCTCGGCGGAGCGACCTGCGGAGAGGTTGGTATTGGGGGAGCCAGGCCTTTGCCGAGCGGATGTTGGCGTGGGGCGCGAAGGCATTGCACCAGCCCCGGCATCGGAGCGCCAAGGCGAGCCTCGAAAAACGAGCGCACGGGGAAATGGAAGCGCAGCGGCTGGTGAGGGAAGGTTTGGCGGCTGCTGGGCTGAGCGGTGCGGAACTGGCGCGGTTGCCCGGCAGTGAAGGGCGCAAAGTGGCGATCGCACGGCTGGTCTGGGAACAGACGACTGTGGATATGAAATGGCTGGCCGCGGAACTGCATCTGCGGAGTGCGGCCAACGCCAGCCAGCAAATCCGCCGGCACCGCCTGCACCCCCCGAAACTGCCCAAAGCAATGCACCGCTGGATGATTCAGTCAAGAAATGTCGCCTGACCCCTATTTCCCGTCAGATTTCGGATACCAAAAACGCATGCTCATTGCGGCATTTTGGATTACGATGGAGCTTGGATTAATGCTGGGCACGCGGTCGTAAATCGCAATCCAAATGTCGCCCCAGAAGGCAATCCTTATCAGCCTGAACACTACCGGGAGAATTAATAAAAAATGGAAGTTCGCTTGTTCTTGATTATTTTACTCCTCGGAAATGTGCAAAGTGTGTCTGCCGCTTCCATCGAGATACCGCCAAAAATAACGGCGTATCTTAGGAACGAAAACAACGCCGTCACCGAAGATGGGTTGCTGCCCTTCAGTAATCCTGAAACGGCCGCGTTTGCTGATTATGTTTTGAGTAATTGGCGAGGCATTCTTTCTAACTTCGACGAGATTGCACCGAATGCCCGAGAGCAATGTCTGATTGTAGCCTCTACAGAGCCTCTTCCTGCGACCGACTATGTACAGTTCGTGGACGGACTTTGCGATCTGAGATTGGCAGAAAAAACGACGCCCCAGGCTGTTTGGACGGTTTTGTGGGCTGGTATGAACAAGAAAGGATTTCTAGCATACAATTATGATCGCCCAGAAGTCTCTGCTGCAATTGATAAGCTTCAGGTCATTATGCTAAAGGAAAATCCGAGCCAATGGGCGGAGTTCTTTAAGGAAATGAAATCCGGCCAATTGAAGCAAAATGCTATTCAGGAAATGAAACGAAACGGGGATGAGATGCCGGAGACGTATGATAATACTAAGAAAGCGAGTTACAACAGTATGTTACAAAGGACAGCCAAAACTGGAATAGCCCCATGGGCTCGGCATCTATTTCAAAGTCCGATGGCGACAATATCGAGGAAAAATATTTGGCCGTGGGTTGGAGGGGGGATTTTGCTGGTAGTCGGCTTTGGTTTTTACGTCCGAGGTAGAAAATAAAAATTTCCTCGGTGCCTTACATTCGGCGCAATGAAAATCCAAGGTAAGCGTCAATTCGAGCACCTCTTGACATGGTTCGCGTAGATTCTGATTTCCGGGTCAGAGATGTCGTAGCCGTAGAGGCTATGACATCTACGCTGTGGCGCGTAGATCGACGCGGGACCGGTGCTTGGCCCAGGCCTCGGGCGTGATGTCCTTGACTTGCCAGTTGGTCATGGAGGGGAGGCGGGTGAAGACTTCCCGCAGATAGACGAAGGGATCGAGGCCGCGGCGACGGCAGGACTCGATCACGGTGTAGATGATGGCGCTGCGCTCGCCCGCCTCAGCTTCGCCGATGAAGAGCCAGTTCTTCTTGCCCACGGCCGTCGGCCGGATCGCATTTTCCACCAGGTTGTTGTCGATCTCCAGACGGCCGTCGTCGAGGAAGAGGAGAAGCGCGGACCACTGGTTGAGAGCATAGTGGATCGCTTTGCCCATGAGGCTCTGCGGGAGGTAGCGGCGGGCGGTCTTCAGTCGCACCAAAGCACGATGCAACCGCGTCAACACCAACCGACTCAGACTCGCTCGCTCCGCGGCGCGCCGTTTCGGACCGGCGTGGATCTCGCGCAGTTGGGCTTCCAACTCGTAGAGATGCTGAAAGTGCCGGAGGAACCAGCCAGCCACTTTGGGCGCGGTCTCCCGCGCTTCGTAGAACTTGCGCCGGACGTGGGCCAGACAACCCGCGAGCGCGATCTTGTCTCCGCGCCCTTTGGCGAAGCAATCGTAGGCTTCGTAGCCGTCGCACTGGATGGTGCCAGCAAAGTCCACTGGGATGATCTTTTCCAGGCAGGACGCCGCGCGACTGGTTTGCCAGTGGAAGACGACATCACCGCGCGGACGGTGGCAGGTCCAGAGATAGCCCAGCTTGGTCTGGCCATGGCCTGGGGCCAGATAACGGATGGGCGTTTCATCGACCTGCACGTAGCCGCTCGCCAGCACCTCCCGGCGGATGTGTTCGTAGATCGGCTTGAGCCACTCGGCGGCCAGTCCCATCCACTCCGCCATCGTCTGGCGCGGCAGCCACACTTGGTGGCGTGTCCAGTAGATCGATTCCTGCCGATAGAGCGGCAGATGATCGCAGTATTTGGCCACCACGATCTGGGCCAACAGCCCCGGTGCCACGAGGCTGCGCTCGAGGATGGCCGGCGGCAGCGGCGCGATCACCGGCACGGTGTCGAGCACGGCGCGCTGGACATACTTCGGGCGGACCGTGCGCAAGCACAGGAACTTGGCCGGCCGGTAATCAAGCCGCTCGGTGACTTCCTGGCCAATGCGCCGCCATTGCTCGGGCGCCGCCTGCACCGGCGCTGGGACGAGCACTTCTTCAACGACCTCCAGGTGCGCCGGTATCCGTGGCCCCCGGGAGCGCGGAGGCGATGGAGCCCGCGAGCGCTGTGGGACCTCCGCGGCCACAGGCTCCGGGGCTTTTCCCGGTCCGTCGAGTCCTTGCAAAAGCAAGTGTAGTTGCGCGGGATCGAGCTGCTCGCTTTTCACCCCATAGAGCCGCCGGGCCAGCGCGTCGATCTTCTCGCGCAAGAGCGCGTTCTCCTTGGTCAAGAAGGCAATCCGCTCCAGCAACTCGACGGGATCAGGAGATGCGCTTGGCTCAGGCACGCAGATATAACTCAGCGCACCACCTCCATGTTAGATAACTTGCGGACTTTCTTTCTGGTGCCCACTTACTCGCGTTCATACCATGGCCGCAGCTTCGCCCCCCCGCAGGTCGATCCCGTCGGTCAGCATGGCCAATGCTTCCGGCTTCAGTTTCAACTTCACCTGGCCGGGCTCCAGGCTCTTGGGCCACGCGAAGGTGCCTTCCTCCAGACGCTTGATCAAGAGCCACAGCCCGGTGCCGTCCCAATAAAGGATCTTCAAGCGCGTGTGCCGGCGATTGCTAAAGACAAAGAGCGCGCCCTGGCGCAAGTCTTCGCCGAGACGCTCGCTGACCAGCCCCTCCAAGCCGCTGAAGCTCTTGCGCAAGTCGACCGACTCCAGCGCCACGAACACTTTCAATGACCCGGCAAAACTGAGCATCAGCGACTCCGTTGCGCGACCAGAACCAGCAACTCCGCAGCCATCGCCAAGTGCGCCGGAGAAGCCACTGTCATTCGGCCTCCCCCTGGGAGTTCAATCAACAGCCCCGCGCCGCTTCCCAGTGTCCGCGTGTCATGGTCCTCCACGACCGCTTCCAACAAACGGATGGCACCTCCGCCGACCACGCTCCCCGGCGGAGCTTCCGTCGCACGGCCTTGGCCCTTGCGCCGTTGCTGGAGCCAATTGGCAAAGGTCGGATACTTGATCCCCGCCATCTGGGCGAAAGCGGCGGCGCTCAGTCCGCTCCGGGCAAACTCCTCCAGCAAAGCCTCCCGCCGCTCCCGAGGTACGCGCACCCGGCCCCGTCGATCTTGCTTAAGCACTTCATTCTGCGCTGTCGTAGATGTCATAGCCATCTACGATCTGACATCTATGACCCGCTCCGCCAGTGGCGCTCCGGCGGACGCTTACGGTATTTTTCCAATCCCTTCTCCAATTTCGCGCGGAGTTCCGTCACGGGATCCGTGGCCGCGGAAACGGTAGCGGCAGTGATCAGCAGGCGGACCAATCCCTGCACGTCGTCTACAGAGACAAATTCCGGGGCGATGGTCGTTTCAGGGCCGCAGTTGTGGTAGTTCCCCAAGGCCACGCAGAGCGCCGCCGTGCGGTAACCGTAGAGTTGATAAGCGGTGGCTTCGCAGGTCCCGCCGCTCATCAGGCAGCGCTGGTGCGCGATTTTCGCCTCCGCGGCGAGCGAGGTCAGCGCGCGGGTAGCACTGTCGTCAAAGATGGAAGTCTTGTCACCGACGCGAATGATGACGCCTTCGCCCATGCGTCCCGCCCCCGGACTGCGCTCCGAACTGCATTCGAGCGAAACGATCGTGACTTCGTGCGGGACGAGGCCGGTCTTGGCGAGTTGGATGGCCCCGAGGAAGCCGACCTCCTCGGCTCGGGTGAAAAGGCCGATCACACTGGACTCCGCCTCCGCCTTTTCGAGGGCATGAAGCAGCGCGAGGATCGCGGCGCAGCCGATCAGGTCGTCGCAGGCGCGCGAGTGGATGCGCCCCTCCTTGACCTCGAAGGCCGGCAGATCCCACATCGCAAAGGCTCCGAAATCCCGCGTCGGCGGTTTCTTGGCGCGGTATTCCTCGGGAACGCCGCCGAGGAATTCCTCGCCGACAAAACCCGGATGATCCATATGCGCGGCGAAGGCATAACGCGGACTGGCGGAGCCGCGCTGATACTGCGCGATAACATTGCCAAAGTCGTCCCGCGTCACCCGCACGTGCGGACATTGCGCGAGTTGGATGAGAATTTCCGCGCGCACCGCATCCTCGTGAAATGGGGCGGTCGGTTGGGCGAGCAGGGAGCGGATTAGGGCAAGCAGGACATCAGTCTCCACGGGATTTTCTGGTTTCAGGTTCTGGTTTCTGGTTTCTGGTTTCTCGTCGAAAGCTGCGCCCATTGAGCACGAGAAACCAGAAACCAGAAACCACAAATCCGGCGGTGTCGCGGTGGAAACGCTTTCGCTACGTCCTCGAGGCCGCCGCCTGCCGCTGGCTGGTCTGGCTGGTGCCACGTCTGCCGCGCGCCGAGTGCGTCAAGCTCGGCATCCTCCTCGGCGATCTCGCCTATTTTTTCGACCGCCGTGGACGGGCCGTGGCCCTGGCCAATCTCGAGTGCGTTTTCGGTGACCAGTACTCGCTCGCGCAACGCCGGTGGATCGCCCGGCTCTCCTACCGGAATTTCGCGCGCACCATGCTCGATCTCTTTTGGGCGAAACCACTCGTGCGAGGCAACTATGAGAATTACATGCGGCAGGAGGGCTTTGGGGAAATCCGCGACCAGCTCGCCCGCGAGAAACGCGGCACGGTTTTCCTCTGCGTTCATCAAGGCAATTGGGAATGGGCCAGCCTGACCTCCGGGTTTCAGGATTTTTTCAACGTGGTCGTGACCGAGAATTTCAAGAACCCGCGACTGACAAAGATCTTCAGCCAGGCACGCGAGATCTCCGGCCAGACCATGATTCCGCAGGAAAACTCGCTGCTCCGGATGCTCAAGGTCGTCAAACGCGGCGGGGCGACGGGGATGCTCATCGACTTGAACCTGCGCCCGTCTCAGGCCGCCACGGTGATCGAGGGGTTTGGCCTGAAAATGTGCGTGCCGCTGGTGCACGCGGTGCTCGCCCAGCGCGCTCACGCGCTCCTGGTTCCGGTCGAAACGGAACCGCACGACGACGGGTCGTGCCGGGTCACCGCGCATCCGGGTCTCGTCTTTCCTCCAGATGCCAGCGTGCAACAGATCGCCCAGCAGTGCTGGGACTATTTCGAGCCCATCGTGCGCCGCCGGCCCGATCTCTGGCTCTGGCCCTACAAGCATTTCCGTTACCGGCCCAAAGACGCGACGCGCCCGTATCCCTTTTACGCGCATGAGTCGGCCAAATTTGAGAAGCTCCAGCGGTCGGTGGCGAAGGAGGGTGGATCTTAGCCGGAACGATGCAGTCGAAAAATCCCAAAGGCAGATGAAAACGCAGAGGCCCAGCGCGGCCGAGCCGCAACCAAATAGTGGAACCACGAAATAGCCAAAATAGACGAAAAGGGAAGGGAACCGCGAATGGACGCCAATCGACGCGAATGGGCAGAGCAGCCGTTTCCTCCCCTCTGCTATTCGCGTTCATTCGCGGCCATTCGCGGTTTAAAAAAATCCTCGCGGAAATGCGCGATTCTAAAGGTTAGCACTGCAGAGACGCAGAGACCGCAGAGGATATGAGGTGCGCAGCCTCTTTTTCTCTGCGTCCTTTGCGCCTCTGCGTCTTGCGTTTTAAAACGTATTTCCACCGCATCGTTCCGGCTTAGAGCGTGTTCTGTACTTCCCGAGGGCCGAAATGACCCGCCACCGGCCCCGCGAAGCATTTGACAAAGGCCCTCGTGCGCTCTTGCATAGCCGCCTCCATGAAAAGCTTCCTCACTCTCACTGGTCTCGTGGCTCTGGCTCTGCTCACGGGCTGCGTCAATGGCCCGGTCGGCCGTTCCACCTACAACGTCGTTGCCTACAAGCCGAAAAACCCGAGCGATGTCCGCATCAAGGTCTCCCTCTCGAACCGCGCGGTCTACGTGCTCGAGGGGAATACCCCGCTGCTCGTCACGGCGTGCGCCATCGGCAAGGCGACGAATCCGACGCCCACGGGGAGCTACCACATTTCCGGCAAGATCCCGAACAAGCGCTCGGGCGAGTACGGTTTTTCGGTCAACGGCGACAGCATCCATCCGGCCAAGGCGAGCGAAGCCTCGGGCCATTATGTCGGCTTCCCGATGGCCTGGTGGAGTGAATTCACCCCGGGCTACGGCTTCCACGAAGGGGCCGTGTGGCCGATCCCGCGCACCCATGGCTGCATCCGCCTGCACCATAATGTCGCCCCGAAATTCTATGTGCTCGCGAAGGTCGGCACGCCGGTCAATATCGCGCAGACGCAACCGGAAGACGCGACCATCGGCAAGGATCTCAAGCGCCCGCAGGATTACGCCGATCCCGATCCGGCCCCGGCCATCCTCATTTCCGATCGCGCGTTTTCCAAGCCGACCGAACCGTTGCTGGTCGATCGGCCGTAATTCCGCGTCTTAATCTTGATCTTACTCTCAATCAGCGGGAGTAAGATGAAGTGCCGCCTCTGTCCGTCATGAATCCATCTTCACCCGATCCGGGCAAGCCTCCCCGGGTTAACCTGCGCACGCCGGAGGTCATGGCGGTGGTGCAGGCCCAGGTGGAATCCCACTACCGCAGTGAGATCGTGGAGAAACTGCGGGCGGGTGGCGGCACCCTGACCTGCGCGGGCGTGACCGTACGTCTGGCCAAGCAGTTCGGCTTTTGCTACGGCGTCGAGCGCGCCATCGATCTCGCCTATGCCGCGGCCAAAGTCTCCCAGAATCGCCGTCTCTTTATTCTCGGGGAAATCATTCACAACCCCGAGGTCAACGAACAAATCGCGGCCCTTGGGATCAAGAACCTGCTCGGCAAAGACAAGGAAGCCGAGATTCGCGACCTGCGGGCGGAGGATGTCGTCATCGTGCCCGCTTTCGGGACCGATGTGGGCACCCTGGGGCGCATCAAGGAACTGGGCTGCCAGATCGTGGACACCACTTGCGGCGACGTCATGAGCGTCTGGAAACGCGTGCGCCAGAATGCCAGCGACGACGTGACCTCGATCATTCACGGCAAGGCTTCCCATGAGGAAACCAAAGCCACCGCCTCGCGCGCGGTCGTGGGCGGCAAGGGCCATTACCTCGTGGTCCTGACGCTCGCGGACACGGACTACGTTTGCGATTACGTTCGCCGGGGCGGCGACAAGGCGGAATTCCTGACGAAGTTTCGCGGAGCGTACAGCGAAGGGTTTGATCCGGATTTGCATCTCCGCCGCGTCGGCGTGGCCAACCAGACGACGATGATGCGCGGCGAGACGGAGGAAGTGCAGCGCCGGGTGGAAGCGGCGATTCGCGAGCGCGACGGCGCGGAACGGGCGCGGGAAAGCTTCCGCTTTTTCGACACGATCTGCGGCGCCACCCAGGAACGACAGGATGCGTTGAAGGAGATGCTCGCGTCGCCAATGGATTTGCTGCTCGTCATCGGGGGCTACAACAGTTCCAACACCTCGCACCTCGCGGAAATGGGCGAAGCCCAGTTGCCCACCTATTTTATCCGCAACGCCCACCGACTGGAGTCGCGGCAGCGCATCGTGCATTTCGATCAGCATGCCAAGGAAGAGATTGCCACGGAGAACTGGCTGCCCGAACGGCCGCTGACCGTGGGCCTTACCGCCGGCGCCAGTTGCCCGAACAACTTGATCGAGGAAACGATCCTGCGGCTCTTCGCCCTGCATGGCGTGACTCCGGAGCAGTTGCTCGGCAGCGGCGTGGCGCGAAGCTGAGGGAAGGCTTCGCCTTCTCTCCTCCTTGTCATCCTGAGACCCCGAAACCGCTACGCGGGGTTGTTTGCTGGGCAAGAACCCATCGCCATTCACGAAAATTCGGCGTCTTGATGCCGAAGGCATCCCAGCCTGATAGCCGGTGGTTGAGCGAAGCGACACCACCGGTCATCGATCACGACCAAGCTCATCCCGAAGGGATGGCAGCCCTTTCGCTTCTTCTAAAGCAGGTTCTTTGGGAGCTTGCCGAAGGACCTCCAATATCCCGTGGGCAGCGGTGGTGCGGAGCTGACCTGATATCAAGCCACCACCTCCGCCCTCGGATATTGGAGGTTCTTCGGCAAGCTCAGAATGACAGGCTTTTTTGGGGCGCTTCGCGCTGCCTCGTCGCGTCATCTCCGCACCAATAATCACGCCCGCGTTTCGCGACGCTCAGCAATATTTCCCTACCGCGCGATGCGATGAAAGAAAGCCTCCAGGCGCTTTGCTGCCGCGGTAAAAGATATCTTTTCCTTCGCGCTTTCCACGGCCCGCTGCATGACCGCCTCGCAGTCGTGCGGATGCTCGAGCAGACGCGCCGCGAGATCGAAGAGCTGCTCCACGTCGCGCCCGTGTCCGCAAATCTCCGGAAAGACCAGGCGCTCCGTCGTGCCATTCCCCCCGACGCAGGGCACCCGGGCGAGGAGCGCATCGCCCGCAACCTGCCCCGGCACGCCGCTGCCATCGAGCTGCCAGACCAGCTTGTGCTTCCCGACCAGGCGTAAGTAACGGGAATAGGGCAGCCGCTCCTCGATGACGTTGAGCAAGCGTGGATCATAGCCGAGCCGCTCGATCAAGCCCCGGCCCCGCCGGCCATCGGTATTGATCACGGTAATCGGCTCGAACATCGAGGCCGCGAGTTGGCGCAAGGCGAGCAGCGCCGCCAGGTGATTCCGCGAAGGCACGCGAAATTCCCGGGTGCCCACGAAGATCCCACGCCGCTCCTCCACGGGCGTGGAAAAGTCCCAGCGCGGATCATCCACCGGTGACGGCGTGGGGATGAATTCGGTATGGTTCACCCCGGCGGCGGTGAAAAACGTCACCAGGTCCAGGGTCGTCGCGATGGCGCCGTCGCACCGCTGGCAGATTTCACGAAAAAGCTGGAACGCGGCCGGTTTGGCGAGTTGTTCCGCCACCTGGAGTGTGCCTGCTTCCTTCCAGGCGATGGCCACGGTCTTGCCCTCGCTACGCAGTTCCATGAGCGCCTGCCGGGAAGCTTTCAAATTGTCCCGGAGGAGCAGGAGCGCATTCTTTTGCCCGGCGGGAACTTCCTGGTCCTTGCGAAAGAAAGTGCCGCTCGTGCACGCGGCGAAAGCGTGACCGCTGACCGGCGGATGAACGGCGTCGTTGGGCGCGCCGGCGCCGTCGGGAAAATCCTGTTGAGGATCGCGGCCACCGGGGTTGAGCACTGCGAGTTTCATGGGGAAGGCATTCGTAGCAGGCCCGGGCCGCAACCCGCAATCCCCGACGGTCTGTGATCGTCGGTCGCTCGTGCCGCAAAGCGGTGCCGCTCCTTCTCTTGATCTTAATCTTGTTCTTATTCTTTTTCTTTCCTCGGCACCGCGGTGTCAGACGAAGCGACAGCGGCAGAAGAAAATGATTAAGAACAAGATTAAGAAAAAGAAGGACGTTCCCCACAAATCACCCGCTACCCGAGTCTCTCGACGGGAGGCGCCTCCGCTGATAGACAAGCCGACATCCCTTCCTCCCCCATGAAACTCCTCCCCCTGCTCTTCAGTGCGGCGTTGGTCTCCGTCGCGTGTGCCCAAGATTCGAACCTCACCATTCAGCGCGACATTCCGTATGTCTCCTCCGCCGATCCGTTGCAGACGCTGGATGTGTACTCTCCTCCGGGCGCGAAGAATCTCCCGGTGGTCGTGTGGATCCATGGGGGTGGCTGGCAACAGGGCGACAAAGCCGATGTGAAGGAGAAGCCTCAGGCTTTCGCGAAAAAAGGCTTCGTCTTCGTCTCCGTGAACTATCGTCTTTGGCCCAAAGTGGAGATGGGTGACATCATCCACGACGTCGCCAAGTCGGTCCACTGGGTGCACGATCACGTCGCCGAACATGGCGGCGATCCGGAACGGCTCTTCATCATGGGCCACTCCGCCGGGGCCCAGCTCGCAGCGATCCTTTGCACGGATGAGCGCCTCTTGCAGGCCGAGGGACTTTCGCTGGGCAAGATCGTCAAAGGTTGCGTCCCCGTGGATGGCGACACCTACAATGTCCCGGCCAGCGTGGCCATCGCTGACACCCGGCAAAGCGCCTATGGACTGCCACCCCTGAAGGCCGGCCATCGGCAAAAATTCGGCACGCCCGAGCAGCAGAAAGACTACTCCGCGGTCACGCACGTCGCGAAGGACAAGGGCATCCCGCCGTTTCTACTGCTTCACGTGGCCACACATCCCGACACCACCCTGCAGGCGCAAAACCTGGGCAATGCGCTCAAGGAAGCGGGCATTTCGGTCAAAGTCTTTGGCGCGAAGGACACCGATCACAACAAGCTCAATGATCATCTCGGCCTGACCGACGATCCGGCGACGAAAGAACTCTTCGAGTTCGTAGATCAGGTGCTGAAGCCGTAAGACGTCTCGCGCCGAATACACGTTAACAGAAATTGGAATTAATGACCGTCGCGATGGCAAGATCGGATCGTTCAAGTCTGTCTGTCATCGCAAATGACAGTCGAATATGCTAAACGAAATCGGCCCGCGAATTGCGCCACAGACAAAGCTTTGGCGATATATCCGGCTAAGCACGCTTTTACTCTTACTCACAAAGAAGCGGGTCTTTGTCCCCTCCATCGAAACATTGCGAAAGCACGACCCGACAGAAGCCAGTGTACTATGCGGAAAAACTCACAGCCACTTTCGGAATTTAGATAAAGAAAGCGTGGAATGGCTTGCCACGTTGCGAAAAAAGGGAACGCGTGGCGATCCGCTCAGTATTTGGATGGCGCAAATCGTACAGCGAAGATGTGCATGGTGCTGGCATAATGCGCCGATTGAATCGATGGGCTTATGGCATATTTATGCAAAGGAAGGTGTCGCGATCTGCACAACACCCGAGCGCTTGAGGCGGTGCCTGACTCCAAATAAATATTTTAAAGCAGCAAGTATCGGCAGTGTGGAGTATCACATGCGAGGAACGGCGGTAGATGGGTCTGACGTGACACTGCTCAGACCCTATATGATCAAACAAAAGTGCTATGAGTATGAGAAAGAAGTCAGAGTGATTTTTCCCGTCACAAGACAGCACCGTGGCGGTTTAACACTACCATTTCACCCGTCGGAACTAATCGAAGAGATAGCAATATCTCCGTATATGCCCCAGAGCGAGGCTGCTGCCTTGAGGCATCTTGTCACCGCACTATACCCTACCTTGCGCTGCGAGCCTTCGGAAGCATTGGATGCTGATCAATTTCGGTCCCATCTTCGTGAGATGGTTCAGCAGGCCGGACAGTCGCGGGAAGCGTGGGACGAACTTATGTATGGATTAGGGGTCGCGAAGTTCGGGATCATCAAGCGGCTGCCATCGGTAATGAAGCGTGCTTGAAAATGAACAAAGTGATCGCTTATCCGCTCAAACGAACTCGAAAATAATTAGAGAAAAGCACCCTCGGAGTAAAATGAATTTCCTGCTTAGTATAAGCCGACCACGCTGGTGAGATCGCCTAAGCTCGACATCCCCAGCGAGACTTGTTTTCGGCGGTCCGGCTTTGTCTGCGGCCCTCGAATGATATAAAAAAAACCTGCCGCTCCCCCAAAACACCGCGCATCTCCGATCCGCACACTGGCCGTTCCCAGTCCGGCAAAAAATAAAAGCGCCCCTCAGCAATTCGATCCGCAGCAACCATGCGACACCTCAATCCGTAATTGCCTCAAAATCTCCCGTCGTTCGTTTCTGAAAATTTCCGCCGCACCCGGTGGTGCGGGGTCGGTATTGACCTTACCATTGAAAGAGCGGGCGAAAAGAGACTGATGGCCGGTGCTCGCTTATGTTGCGCTACAGTTCTCACAATTACGTTCTCCGGAGTCTTCACAGCCACCCAACAGCCCCCAAATCAGATTTAAGCCAGTCGCTAACAATCTTAGCCGTGGGATTCGGCCCCCACAGTTCGAGTTCTGCGGCACCCCATGATTGGAGGTGCCAAGAAGGCTTGCGAGTATCTCGGGCTTCCTTCATTTCTCGCCAATCCTTTCTGAACCTGATTGCGTCCGCTTCCGAACCTGCCGAAAACCGCGCCCGTCCCATCGTGCCGGCAGAACGAGATTCCATCGCATATTCCAAATAATAGGAGTCCTCATTTTTAGATAAGAAAACGACGCCTTCGATGTCGAATGGCCACGCCGCATAACGAGGGAAACGATCTGCCATTTTGGGGAATAGAGCCTCTATGACCTCCCGAAAAGCTAGCAAAGCTGCTTCATATATCGAGGAAGCGCGCGCTACCATTCTTCCGTGGGAAAAATATTGCGACATCCAATGCCCCCGCGGCTCCTGATCTCCCTGGGGAAAAGGCGCTTCCAAAAACTCACAGCCGCGCGCCACCAGCGAATTGACATATACCTCCATAAGTTGATGCGGAGCCAGCCATCGGAAGCCGTAAGACATCTTCCGTGCAAGCGTTGTAAGCGGTATTCTAGAAGATCGAATTTTGGATTCGCCCAGTAGGTCGCAACCTTCAGCCCACGCAAGCTCCCAAAGCAAACGCTCGCTGCATGCCGCCAATGATAATTCGTGAATCATACCATCCAAATTCCTCTTGATAACGCCGTGCGTCGCTTTCCATGCCCATGCGGGGTGATCGAGTATGCCAGAAAACCACGAAAAACTGCGACCTCCTGGCAGAGACTGCGGAGATGTTATGAGGTCCGAACTCACCACCGGATAATCGTGATGTTCGTGCCAGTCCACCAAGTAACTCCCCTCCGAACACGAGGCGGTAATTTTCAGGAGTTCACCCTGTGCATTAACTGGGAAGACATCTTGCATGCTCGAAATCGGTTCTAGTCCGACCTTCCATGCACGCATGGCGTCCCAGATACGGTCCGCTACTTCTGCAGCATCTACATTGCGAAGTCGATCTCCAAAAGCCCAGTCGAGAAGACCATCTCGCAAGACAAGACTAGCGAATGCCGGTTGCAACTCGGCCAAAGGTCGCATGATGCGATCTGCCATATTTGAGTCGGCGTGATTTAAGACCATGGCTAACGCGAACTGCCATCGTTCGAGTCTAGCAATATCTCGACACAAATTAGATATTGATACCAAGCCAAGTTCGATGGCTTGAGCTGCATACCAATGAGCCACGCATTCAATAGTGAACGCGAAATGATCTCCTCGTCTTTCGAGTAATCGCGTTTGCAGGATGGAAGTAATGGAGGCTTGGAATGGCCCGATTTCACGTGCCGGAATCAATGGTGAGCCATGATCGAATTGCCACTGCGCTAGTCTGGCGAGTAATTCTTCGGCCGGTTGAATCGCGGTCTCGACCCGTTCCAATGCTGCAGCAACCATACGCCGCACGAGCTCTGCGCGGGATAGTCCTGGACCAAAACGCGCGCACTGAATGACAAAAAAAGGATTGCCGAGATCCGTTTCAAATCTGGCGTCCAGAAAACGACAAGCGTATTTTTCGGAGCCGGAGAGGAGGCTTAGCAAATCGTCGGCTTCAGATTCTGTCAGCGGCGGAAACAGTTTTGAACTGAACCCGGAAACTTCGAGAATTGATGAAGTGATCAACACTTTGGATTCGGGGTGAGATCGGGCGTAATTCGCCGCGTCTTGAACAAGCTGCCGAGCCTCTTGATGCGTGCGTTCATCCGCTCCGTCAATGACAGCATAAACGCCTTGACGGTAATAAGCACCGATAGCCGAAGCGCGCACGGCGATCTCTTCGTCAAGGGGCAAACGGAGCGTTTTGGCTTCAATAAAAACGGGAATCTGACTATTTCGCCCTTCACGATATTGGTCAAGCGCTCGCTGGTACAGACGATCGACAGCCAGCGATTTTCCGGCGCCAAATTGCCCGTTAATCCAAAGGAAAGATTCCGGTTGCTCCAACAACCACTGCACCGCTTTTGTCCCCACATTTCCATCCGCAGCCAACCGCTCAGCCAACTCCGCATCGACTCCAGCGTTTAACCATCGGCCGACACAACGTTCATAAGATTCGCGAGTCAAAGCAGCGATAACCGTTTTGAGGTTCGGAGGTAGATGAATTGGAAGCCGGGAACAGTAATCATTCAGCCAAGCTAACAACTGCGGTCTGGCACAGCCCTTTTGGTCCCGGGGTTCCCGCAGTGAGGCAGCGTAGCGAACGCGATTTAAGAGACTCCGATACAATTCTTGTACCTGCTCTGGCGTCAACGTCCGTTCAAGATGGGCAAAAACGGCATTCGCGATTGCATGTAAATTTCGATCGTCGACGGCCTGCTCGGGTCCCGAAACCTGCCAACGGACCTTGTCTATCCAGTTGGCCACATTCCGACCGTTTGGAAAAGTCAGGTGAGCGAACCGAGGGACGAGATTGTCTTTCAGTTTCTTTAGTTTGGCTGGATCCCGTAACGATGAGGCGTCCTTGAGGACTGCCAAGTCCTGATTGACTTCAATTCTCGTAACGATTCGGAACGATGCGATGTCATCCCCTTTGGCGCGACGAAGCTGTTTAGCCACAAGAGAAGATGCCGATTTTCCGACGGCAGGCACCAAATCGCTTTCGTCCGAGTAAAGATCAGACGGCTTCCAATAATTCGCGGACGCGTGCGCCTTGACCTGTACAAACTCTACCTCGATCCGCGAGTCGACCAACGTCCGCACCAGAATATCGTCGTGCGAGTCAAATTCAATGAAGTCGCACTCAGCGGTATTCGCCATGCGTAGCAGTTCGCCAACCGCGATGCGATGTTGGTACTCGAAAGCGGTTAGAGCGTCGGGTCCCCCCGTTTCGTCCAACGGTATTTCAAATATAGAAGCCACCGGAAACAATGTGTAATTTGAGGTGAATAAACTCAAGTAGAGCCTTAAATTCTATTCGCTGAAGCGCCCAGCCGTTATCGAATCGAAGACGACCCGGCGACCAAGGAATTGTTCAAGTTCGTGGACCGGCCTTGTAGCCGTGAGGGTCTAATTTGACCCCAAAGAGCGCAAAGAGAGGATGGCTCAAAACCTTTGCGTTCTCTGCGCTCTTTGCGGTTAATCCCATTCCATGATTCCCCCCGCCCTTTCGCGCCGCTCCTTTCTGAAGGCTTCCGCTGTCCTGGCCGGCAGCAGCCCCATCCTCGTCTCGTTGCTCCAGGCCCAGGCGACCCCGGGACCCCTCATCGCTTATGTGGGGACGTATAGCTCTCCGCTGCCTTTTATTCGCGCGGGTCAGGTGGATTTGCCCGCGGGCAATGGCAAAGGCATTTACTCCTTCGTGGTCGATCGTACCACCGGCGCCCTCTCGCCTCACGGACTGTTTGAACTCGCCACGAGCCCCAATTGCCTGGCGATCAACGCCGCTGGCACCCATCTGTATTCCACCGATGAAACGGCGATGCTGCCGGAAAACCAGGCGGGGACGGTGAGCAGTTTCGCGATCAACCGCACGACCGGTCTATTGACCTTGCTCAATACGGTCAGCTCCGGCGGCGCCGGGCCCGCGCATTTGAGCATCCACCCATCGGGAAGGTTCGTGCTCGTCGCCAATTACTTCGGAGGATCGGTGGCGGTGCTGCCGATTCTGCCGGACGGCAGCCTGGGCAAGGCGAGCGACTTCCAGCAGGATGCCGGGACGGTAGGGCCGAAAAAGGCCACGAGTGCACCTCCGGGGAGTTTCGCCATCAGCGGGCACAACGAAGTGCATGCGCACATGATCGCAGCCGATCCCTCGGGGCGGTTCGTGATCTCCGTCGAAATGGGATTGGACGAACTCCTCGTCTGGAAGTTCGACGACCGCGCGGGAACTCTTACCCCGAACGATCCCGCAGCCATCCCGCTGCCCAAAGGCGACGGCCCGAGGCACTTTGCTTTTCACCCCAATGGGCACTGGTTTTATTCGCTGCAAGAGGAAGGGTCGACCATCGTCCTGTTTGACTACGATGCGGCCCAGGGGCGACTTGCGCAGCGGCAGACCATTTCCAGCCTGCCGCCGGGCTTTGCCGGGAGCAATTTCACCTCGGAGATCATGGTCTCTGCCGATGGCCGGTTTGTCTATGCCGCCAACCGTCTGCACGACAGCATCGCATGGTTTTCCGTGGGCGAGACGGGAACGCTCACGTTCGTCGGAGAGGAATGGACCCGTGGGGATTACCCACGCAGTTTCAATTTCGATCCCACCGGAGATTTTCTCTACTCCTGTAATCAACGAGGCGACGGGGTCGCCATTTTCCGCGTGGATCGCAAGTCCGGCGGGCTGACTTTCACCGGCCAGATCGCGCCGGTCGGCAATCCGGCGACCATCGTCTTCCTCGATCTGGGGAGATGAGTTTCTGGTTTCTAGTTTCTGGTTTCTAGTTCCGCCACGGGGCCGGTCTACTGCGGTGAGCCAGAAGTCAGGGGGAATCTTTTTTTGGGGGGTTCAGGTTTCAGATTTCCGGCCCATCACAGAATCGACCCCGCAGCGGAAGACCAGAAACCAGAAACTAGAAACCAGAAACCGAGAGAGAGTTAAGTGGATTTACGTTGAGAACGGCAACTGCTAGTTAGCAGCCGGCCAAAATGGCTGCTGCGTGACTCCGTTTGAATACTTCCATCTTGCGGTGCACCGTTTCTCGGCCTTCGGGCGGGCGGCGGTGGGCCGCGCCGTCCTGGTGATGGGCTTTCTGCTGACGGGAGCGGCGGCGGCGCGCGCGTCCGACCCGATCGTGCTGCAGCTCAAGTGGTATCACCAGTTTCAGTTCGCGGGCTATTACGCCGCGGAGGCGAAGGGTTTCTATCGGGACGAAGGGCTGGAGGTGGAAATCCGCGAAGGATCGCCAGCCCACGCCGCGGTGGACGAAGTGATCGCAGGCCATGCGGACTTCGGCGTGGGCGACGAAGCGGTACTCCTCGCGCGGATCCGCGGAGAGCCGCTGGTGGCCTGCGCGGCGATTTTCCAGCATTCGCCCTACGTGATCCTGGCGCGGGCCGATAGCGGGATCCGCAAGCCCTCCGATTTGTCCGGCCGAACGGTCATGGTTGGACCAACCGATGGGACCGCGCAATTTCTGGCCATGCTCAAGCACGAGGGCATCCCACTGCACACCGTCCAACTCCAGCCGCATACGTGGAATTTGGAGGACTTGATCGAAAAGCGCGTGGACGCGATCACCGCCTACAGCACCGTCGAACCGACGCAGATGCGAATGGCTGGCGTCGAGCCTTCGATCATTCGCGTCGCCGACTACGGGGTCGATTTTTACGGCGACACGCTCTTCACCACGGAAGCCACGGTGAAGAAGGATCGGGCGCGGGTCGCGGCCTTCGTCCGGGCGACACGCAAAGGGTGGGAATACGCCATGGAGCATCCGGCAGAAATGATCGATCTGATCCTGCAAAAACCCGAGGTGCGCCGCCGCGGCATACGTCGCGAGAATCTCGAATTCGAAGCGCAGGAGATGCGTTCGCTGATCCTGCCCGACCTGGTGGATATCGGGCACATGAATCTCGGACGCTGGGAGCAGATGGCGAAAATCTTCCAGGAAGTCGGGCTGATCCGGCATCGACCGGATCTGAACGGCTTCCTCTTCGAGCCGGAGCCAGTGGCCGATCGGCGCATCCTGTGGGTCCTGGGCGGTGTTTTGGTAGTGGCGCTGGTCGTCGGAGGCGCCGCGTTGCTCTGGACCTTCCAATTGCGCAAGAAAGTGGAAAAGATCACCCGCGAAGTGCGCCTGGGCGCGGCGAATCTCACCGCCTTGATTGAAAATACCACGGCAGCAATTTGGTCGGTGGACCGCAACCTCCGCTACCTGACCTTCAACTCGCATTTTCGCCGACAAACGGAAGAGGCCTTCGGGCGGACGCCGGTGGTTGGGATGACCATCGACGAATTGCTGCCCGCGAAGGACTTGGCGGAACGCAAACCACTCTACGAGCGGGCGTTGGCCGGCGAACATTTTACCCACGAAATCACCGTGGCCCAAGCGTCGGGCGTCCGCGCCTTGGCCCAATCCTTCAACCCGATTACCAGTGGAGGGGAAATCACCGGGGTGACGGTCTTCAGCTTCGACATCACCGAGCAGCGCCAGCTCGAGGAGCAGCTTCGCCAATCGCAGAAAATGGAGGCCATTGGCCAGCTCGCGGGCGGCGTGGCGCACGATTTCAACAATCTGCTCATGGTCATCCAGGGCAACGCCTCCCTCGCCCTTATCTCCGAACTGCCGCCGACGGAAGTGCGGGCCATTTTTCAAGACATCGTCGCGGCCACGGAGCGGGCCGCTGCGCTCACCGGGCAACTGCTCGCTTTTAGCCGGCGCCAGCCGATGCAGCCCCGCGATCTGGAGATCAATGCCGTCGTCGCGGAAGCGTCGCGCCTGCTCAGCCGGTTGATCGGGGAGGACATTACGCTGGAAACCGACCTCACGACCGAGCGGACCCCGGTCCGGGCGGACAATGCCATGATCGAGCAAGTGCTGCTCAACCTGGCGGTCAACGCCCGCGACGCCATGCCCCAGGGCGGACGGCTGACCCTGCGGACGCGGTTGGTGACGGCGCGCGAGCTGCCGGCGGATTCCCCGCCGAATCTGGGCGGAGGGATTTTCATCCGCGTGGACGTGGCGGATACCGGCCGGGGCATCCCGGCGGCCAGCCTGCCGCACATATTTGAGCCCTTCTTTACGACGAAAGAAGTGGGCAAGGGCACGGGCCTGGGGTTGGCCACGGCGTTTGGCATCGCCCAGCAGCACGGCGGGTGGTTGAGCGTGGAGAGCGAGCCCGGGCGCGGGACGACGTTCTCGCTTTTCCTGCCCCGCCATGCGGACACCCCGACCGAACGGCCCGCCCCCGAGTTGATCCCGGTGAAGCACAACGGGACCGAGACCATCCTGATCGTGGAGGACGACGCCTTGGTCCGCGCGGTCGTCGTGAATGTCCTGAAAGCCAGTGGTTACCGCATTCATGAAGCGGACAACGGGCAGGCTGCGCTCGAGCTCTGGGAGAAGGGCGCGAGAGAATCCGATCTGCTGATCACCGATATGGTGATGCCGGGAGGCATTTCCGGGCATGAACTGGCCCGGCAGCTCCTGGCGAAACAGCCGACGCTGAAAGTGATCTACACCAGCGGCTACAGCGCGGAGGTTTTCCGCGGAGACTTCGTCCTGCCGGCTGGAGTGGATTTCCTGCGCAAACCGTACCGGGCCGAAGAGCTGCTGGCGGCGATTCGGGTGACGCTCGACGGGGACAACGGATCAGATAGCACCGTGCAGAAATCGAACTGACAGCGTCCGAAAATGGGCTAACCTGCTCATGCTTTGAAGCTTTCGTGTTTCTCCCTACTTCCTCTTCTCCTGGCCACGGTCTGCTCCCGTGGACTGGGGGCGCCGCCGGATTTCACCACCGACGTCAAACCCCTCCTCCAGGACTACTGCTACAAGTGCCACGGGAATGGCAAGAAGAAGGGCGGCCTGGCCTTGGACGCCGTGGCGACTTTGCAGGACCAAAAGACGTGGGGACACGTCCTGGAAAATCTGCGCACCGGCGAGATGCCGCCCGACGACGCCAAGCAGCCGACGGTGGACGAGCGCGAGAAGCTGATGAAATGGATCGACCTCGTCGTCTTTGCCGTCGATCCCGATAATCCCGATCCCGGCCGGGTGACGCTCCGGCGGCTGAACCGGGTGGAATATAACAACACCATTCGCGACCTCGTCGGCGTCGACTTTCAGCCGGCGGATGATTTTCCGGCGGACGACTCAGGGTATGGCTTTGACGATATCGGCGACGTGCTGACGCTTTCGCCCGTGCTCTTCGAGCGCTATCTCGCGGCGGCGGAGAAGGTCATGAGCATGGCCATCCTCAACGACCACAAACCGCGCCCGGAGAAGATCGAGGTCGACCTGATGAAAATCGAAGGCGGCCCGAAGAACGGCTCTACGCCAGTCTCGCGCAAGATCGATGAAAATGAGTCGACGGTCCAGGTCGAGCTGCCGATGCCCGGGGAATACAACCTCAAGCTGGTCCTCGAGTCGCAAAAGGTGGGCGCCGATCCGACGAAGATGGATTGGAAATTCGACGGCCAGGAGCTGCGCATGGTGGAACTCAGCGGGCGCAAGGATTTCAAGGAAGTGCTCAAGGCCGTGCTCCGCGTGGACAAACCCGGCCCGCACACGCTCGCGTTGCGGGTGCTGAATCCGTCGGCGGAAGCGGCGAAAGGCAAACCCAACGACAAGGATAAGAACAAAGCCAAGGAAACGAAACGCACCTTCAATGTGCGGCAGCTCGTCCTTTTCTCCCCACCCCAGCCGGTCAAGGCGCCGGAGTCCCAATATCGGATTTTCAAACCCGGAGCCGGGCAACCGAACCTCGAATACGCCGCCCGGGCGATCATTCAATCCTTTGGCAAACGCGCCTTCCGCCGCCCGTTGGGGCCGAACGAAGTCGAGCGCTTTGTCTGGATTTACAAGCAGGCCGGCATCAAGGGCGGGAATTTCGAGCAGAGCGTGCAGACGGCCCTGACCGCGATCCTGGTCTCACCGCATTTCCTCTTCCGCGACGAGCTGCAAGCGCAGCCCGACAATCCGCAGGCGGCCACGCCGATTACCGAATGGGCGCTAGCCGCCCGGCTCTCTTATTTCCTCTGGAGTACGATGCCCGATGACGCGCTCTTCGCCGAGGCCGAGCACGGCACCCTGCGCAAGAACCTCGATGCGCAAGTCCGGCGGATGCTCGCCGACCCGAAGGCGGCGGCGCTGGTGGAGAATTTCGGGGGGCAGTGGCTCCAGCTCCGCAACCTCAAGCTGGTGCAGCCCGACGCCAAGCTCTTCCCCGAGTGGGACCAGGGGCTGGCTACGGCCATGGAACGGGAGACCGAATTGCTTTTCGAGAATATCATCCACGAAGACCGGCCAGTGCTCGATTTCATCGGGGCGGATTACACCTTCGTGAACGAGCGTCTGGCGAAACACTACCGCATTCCCGGAGTCGAGGGCGAAGCCTTCGTCAAGGTCCAGCTCCCGGCAGACCGGCCGGGCGGCATCCTCGGCCAGGGCAGTTACCTGACGCTGACCTCCAATCCCACCCGGACCTCGCCGGTCAAGCGCGGCAAATATGTGCTGGAGAATCTCCTCGGCACTCCGCCGCCGCCGCCGCCCCCGGAAGTGCCCAATCTGGACGACAAGGCCCGCACCGAACTCCACGGCACCCTGCGCCAGCGCATGGAGCAGCATCGCACCGATCCGGTGTGTGCCAGTTGCCACGCCCGGATGGACCCGATCGGCTTTGGCCTGGAGCAATTCGACGGCATCGGCACACGCCGGGAACAGGATGAGGGCGCGGCCATCGACTCGACCGGACAGCTCGTCAGCGGGGAGAAATTCCAAGGCCCGGCGGAATTGGAGAAAATCCTCCTGACCAAAAAACGGCCGGATTTTCTGCGCTGCATCTCGGAAAAGACGCTGACTTACGCCCTCGGCCGGGGGCTCGAGTACTACGACCGCATCGCCATCGAAAAGATTGCCGGCTCGCTGGACAAGGACCCGAAGTTTTCCAATCTCATCCTCGAAGTAGTAAACAGCGTGCCCTTCCAAATGCGGCGGGGGGAAGGCGATCATCGCAAGTTCTCCGAAGCCAAAAAGACCGCGGCGGCGGAGTCCCCCACTCCGGCATTGCCGCCGGTCGCGAAGGGCCCTACAGTGAACCGCTAAGGCAAGAAACGGCGGCCAACCTGGAGATCCACATTTATGCACATCCCCAACAAATCCATCTATCTTCCGCGCCGCACCTTCCTGCGCGGCCTCGGCGTGGCCATCGGCCTGCCGTTCCTGGAGTGCATGATGCCGAACGTGATGAAAGCGGCCGCCGCTGTGGCCCCGATCGGGGGCCTGCCGCGCCGGCTGGTTTTCATGTATCTGCCCAATGGCATGGACATGGAGAATTGGACGCCCAAAGGGACCGGCGACCGGTTTGATCTGCCTTCGATTCTGGCGCCCCTCGAACCGGTGCGTCAGCAGGTTTCGGTGTTGAGCGGGCTGGCCCACGTCCAGGCACGCGGCTTGGGCGACGGCGCGGGCGACCACGCGCGGGCCAACGCCTGCTTCCTGACCGGCGCGCATCCGCGCAAAACCGCGGGCGCGGACATTTCGGTTGGCATTTCCGCCGACCAGGTGGCGGCGTTGCAAGTCGGGAAGAATACCCGGCTGCCTTCCCTGGAGATGAGCTGCGAAGGCTCGCTGCGCCAGGCGGGAGCCTGTGACTCCGGTTATGCCTGCGCCTATCAAAACAATATTTCCTGGCGCAATGAGAACACCCCGATGCCGGCCATCGGTGACCCGCGTCTCATCTTCGAACGGCTTTTCTCGACGAGCGATGAAGATCCCGATCTGGTCGCGGGCCGCGCCCTGCGGGAAAGCTGCCGTAGTTCGATCCTCGATGTCGTGCGCGACGACGCCAAGGCCTTCGAGAAGAATCTCGGGGCCACGGACCGCCGGAAGATGGACGAATATCTCACCGGGCTGCGCGAAACGGAGGTGGCGATCCAGCAGCAGACCAAGTTTGCCGCGTCCGAGGCCGCCAAACCACGCCCGCAGATGGAGAAACCGGAAGGCATCCCGACGGAATTTCCCGATCATGTGAAAATCATGTACGATCTGCTGGCGCTGGCCATGCAGAGCGATTCGACGCGCATCGCGACGATGATGACCCAGCACGAAGGCAGCAACCGTGCTTATCCCTTCATCGGGGTTTCGGAAGGGCACCACGATCTTTCCCACCACGGCAACAATGCGGAAAAGAAAGCGAAGATCGCCCAGATCAATCACTTTCACATCGAGCAGGTCGCCTATTTCCTCGGCAAACTTCAGTCCATGAAGGAAGGCTACGGGACGGTGCTCGACAACTCGATGATCGTCGTGGGCAGTGCCATCGCCGATGGCAATGCGCACCAGCATCACGACCTGCCGGTCCTGCTCTGCGGTGGCGGCGGCGGCTCCCTCAAACCGGGCCGGCACGTGATCTACCAGAAGGAAACGCCGATGACGAATCTCTACCTCTCGCTCATGGACCGCATCGGCGTGAAGGTCGAGAAGCTCGGCGACAGCACGGGGAAATTGGACCGAATCTGATTTGCGGCTCTAGCTAGATCGCGTTCTGCACTTTTCTGAGAGGACGAGGATCGTCGCCGAACGCCAACGGCGTTCCATCACTCAGCCCAGGGTTGCGAGGAACGAGCTACCCTGGGTATTCGAAAAAAGGCGGACCAACTCTGAAGGAGTTGCATCAGCGCGGTGACCGTCGCTCATCAGCTTGATGCAACTCCTTCAGAGTTGGCGTCGCTTTTCTTTGGACCCAGGGTAGGCGCTCGTACCTCACGCCAACCCTGGGCTGAGTGATGAAACGCCGTTGGCGTAATTTCTTGCGCAGCAGCGTTCGCCCCAAAAAGCAGAACACGCTCTGGTGCGCGGCCAGGTCCGGTGCCAGATGCAGATTTGTGTATGTACTTCCCATGCACTCACGTTTTAATGAGTGATCGCGAGACGTAAACTTCGCGAGCAATCCGCGCACCCCGCGAGAACCTGAACAGATATCGAACATCCACACCAGGCCGCAACCGCCCAACCCCATCACCTCCATGCCCTCTCTCCGTATCCTTGTGCTTCTGCTCTGTGGTGTTGTGATCGCCTCCGCCGAGGACTCTCCACGCAAACTGGCTTTTGAGCGCGACCGAACCGTTTGGGTTGCCAATCTGGATGGCACTGGTGCAAAAAAGGTCGGCACCGGCATTTTTCCGGACCTCTCGCCCGACGGCTCCAAAGTGACCTTCAATACGGAAGAACAAAACGGTAAAACCGAGTGGATGCGCCACATCGCGGTCGTAGACCTGGCCAGCGGCCAGGAATCGGTCTTCAAGGATGTGCCGAGCGTCAATGTCATGTACCCGAAATGGTCGCCGGACGGGACGCAGATTCTGTTTTCGATCTACGACGGCAAAGCCTGGCACCTCGTGACGATCAATGCCGATGGCACCGGCTTCCGTTACGTCAGGAAAGGCAAGGAAGGCGAGATGACGCGGTCTTCGCCGAGCTGGGCGCCGGACGGTAAATCGTTCTTCGTCCAGGATATGAAAAATATCTATCGCGTGAGTCTCGACGGTTCGGACATCGCGCAGTGGGACATCGCGAAAAGCATCCCGAACGGGGAAATGAGCGGCGAGGGGCGGATCGAGGTTTCACCCGACGGCCAGAAGCTCCTGCTGGGGATCGACATGAACGAGGAAGCCCATCGCAAGGATTGGGACGGACCACTGCCGGCGGTGTGGACTTTCGACCTGGCTTCGAAGAAGGCCACCCGACTCACACCGAAGAAGCTTTTCGGTTGGGACGGCTGCTGGGTTGACAATGGGTCGATCCTTTTCCTGAGCCGGGCTCCGGGCGAAAAGAACGATTCGATTTACCGCATGGCCCTGCCGGGTGGGGCCGTCTCGAAGGCCCTGGAGAAAAACGCCACTCAGCCGACCGTTTCCCGGTAAAGCCGGCCGCGCTCGCAAATGCGGGCGTAGAGGCGGCGGAGCCTGCCCTGAGCCTGCCGAATGGGCCAACTGCCTGTTTTTGGAGGTCTCGGATCAGCGTAGTGAAAAGCTCTACCCCTTCATCAGAAAGCGCCTGATTGCGGAGGTTTGCCGAGAAGACCAGCATCGGGAGCATGAACTTTCCGCCTCCAAGTCATTCGGCGGACCGTGATCCAGTCGCCATCGCCATCGAGAAGCTCCTTGTCGAAATGCAGACGACAGAACGGTCGTTCCGCAAGGAGAGCAAGGGGGATTCCGTCACGCTCCACTTCGGCGAATTGGAGAGCACCGGCCCGACGGTCGACATTGCGCTGGTGCGATTGGCGAACAGCATGATGGACGATCCGAAGCTGATGAGTCTGCTGATTCACGCCTTGGAGCCGCATCGACGTGCGGTGGCGTAAGTTCAAAGTGGCAAAGTTTCACAGCCATCTCATAGCGGGTCTCTTTTTCCTCGGCGGCTTCTGCGGCCTCTGCGTTTGAAAAAGTATTTCAACTGCATCGTTCCGGCTAAGACGCGCTGTCTGAGGCGACGCTTTCGACCGGCCTCCTCCTCGTGGCCAGTAAGACCGTCCCGGCGGCCATCAGGCAACTGGCCGCGACGAACAGCGCCGGATAGATCGGATTCGAATGATGATCGCGAATCCAGCCAATTGCGTACGGGCTGACGAAGCCGCCCAGATTTCCCACGGAATTAATCCAGGCCAGCCCCACCGCCGCCGCGGCGCCCGATAACATGGCGGAAGGCAGCGCCCAGAAAGTGGATATGCTGCACATGATTCCCGCCACCGCGAAGGTCAGCACGGCCACGTTGACCACGGGCGACATCCCTCGGACCCCGCTGAGAAAGACGAACAGAGCGGAGATCAACAAGGCCGTGGTCAGGTGCCAGCGCCGTTCTCCAGTAACATCGGAATGATGCCCAAACCAAATCATCGCGCAGGCTCCGCAGCCCCACGGGATGATCGAAACCAAACCGATATGCCACGGGTCTTTGGTAATCCCGCTCTTGATGATTTCCGGCATCCAAAAGCCGACAAAATAGTTGGCCACGACGGCGCCAAAATAGACGAGGCAGAACAGCCAGACCTTCGAGCAGCGAAAGGCATCGGCCAGACTGTGCCGTGATCCGCTCTCCCGGCGTTTCAACGCCTCTTCCTCGGCCAGCGAGTGCAGCAGGAAATCGCGTTCCTCCGCTTTGAGCCACGGCGCGCTGGCCGGTCCGTCGCTCAGGTAAAACAGGGCGATGACCCCGACGATGGCCGAAGGAATGCCTTCGAGGAGAAACAACCACTGCCAACTCGCCAGGCCACCCGTCGTGCCGGTCCGGGCCATGATCCATCCAGAGAACGGACTGCCGAAAGCCCCGGCCAAAGCGATGGCGCTCATGAACATCGAAATCGTTTTGGCCAGATACGCGCGCGGATACCAAAAGGTCAGGTAGAGGACGACCCCCGGGAAGAAACCGGACTCCACAGTCCCGAGCACAAACCGCAGCGTGTAAAACAGCGCCGGCGTTTTGGCGAACATGGAAGCCGAGGAAATAAAGCCCCAGACAATCATGATCGGCCCCAGCCAACGCCGCGCCCCGACTTTCTGCAGCATGATGTTACTCGGCACTTCCCACAGAAAATAGCCGATGAAGAACACGCCCATCCCGATCCCAAACATGGTGTCGCTCATGCCCAGGTCCTGCTGCATCTGGAGCTTGGCGAAGCCGACATTCACGCGATCCACATAGGAGAGGATATAGCAAAGAAACAGAAACGGAATGAGCCGCCAGGTGACCTTGCGATAGACGGCCTTTCCGATGTCAGGACGCGGCGTGCCGACGGCATCCACAGGGCTTGGGGAGAGTGGTTCAGAATTCACCATTCGGAAGTGGGAGGGAGGAGGATGGCCATGGCGATTGCTCTTCTTGGGGCAGACGCCGCAGGTCCGGGGTGCCGCATTGACGGTTTTGCCGGCGACTTCGGCAAGGCTGTTCTGTCGGAATCCCTTTTGAGACTGAGGCGGAGTCTTCGCCAGCGCCGGCCTAGGGCGGCTTAAGTTGAACTGTATCCATTCATCAAACTGAAGCATCGACAAACGAAACGCAGAGGGCGCGGAGATATCGGAGAGAGGGAAGGAGGGCTGCTTTTTTCCTCTGCGGCCCTCTCTTCCCTCTGCGTTCTCTGCGTTTAAAATAGCCACGTCATTATTGACCGGACCTGTGAAATCTCGACGGTCGAAATTCGTGATGGGTTTTGGATCAAGAACCGGATGGAAATAGCGGCCATGGAAACTGTCGGGAATCAAAACGCCGCACCGGGCCCACGCCCCACTCGCATCGCAGTGATCGGCGGCGGGTTCAGCGGCGTCATGACCGCGGTCAATCTCGCGCGACTGGCGCGCCGCCCGCTCCACGTGAAGGTGATCAATGACCGCCGTCCCACCGGCCGGGGTGTGGCCTACGGCATGCGGCGCCCGGAACACCTGCTCAATGTCGCGGCGCGGAATATGTCCGCGTTCCGCGATGAGCCGGACCATTTCCTGCAATGGCTGCGCACGCGTTCGGATTTCGATGCCGTGCCGGAGATCGAGCTGCGCGAGCGTTTTATTCCCCGCATGGTCTATGGCGACTACTTGCGCTCCATCATGCTGCATTACCTGCAGGCCGCGTCGGGCCTAACGGCGGTGAAAACGGAGTTTGTCACGGGGGAGGCGAAGGACATTGAACTGGCTGGGGAGACGGCCGTCGTGCACCTCGCGGATTCCACGACGGTGGAAGCGGACCGCGTGGTCTTGGCGACGGGCAATGAAGCACCGGCGGAACTGCCGGGGGCGGAAGCGCTGGCCGGACACCCGGCGTGGGTCGGTGATCCCTGGCAGCCGTGGGAACAGCGACTTCCCGATCAGAACGGTTGCATCGTCGTGCTCGGCACTGGGTTAACCACGGTCGATGCGATCATTTCCCTGCGTTCACTGGGTTGGATGGGCAGCATCCACGCTATCTCCCGCCACGGCTGGTTTCCCCATGCGCACTTTCGGGGCATCGAATATCCGGACTTCCCGCCGCCCGATGTGGACCTGGCGAAGCTGGGTCTGGAGAAACTGGTCGCACTCGTGCAGGACCACTGCGCCCGCTTGCACGAGCGCAATGCCAACCCGGCGATCATCGTCGACAAGATGCGCCCCTACACGCAGCGCATCTGGAGCAATCTCAAGCGGGAGGAGCGATTGGCCTTCGCCGGAAAGTACGCCGCCCGCTGGAACGTCTCCCGCCACCGGATCGCGCCAGAGCTGCACGCCCAAATCACCAGTTCGCAATTGACCGGCCAGCTTCAGGTGCACGCGGCGGCGATCGAACGCGTCGAAGCCGCCGGCCCTCGGGTAGTCGTGCATTTCGGCGAAGGCCGCAGCCAGGCCGGTGATCTCGTGATCAACGCCACCGGCCCGTCGTCGCGCTTGTCCGCCTCGCACTCCGTCCTCCTGCAAAACCTGCTGCGCCGCGGCCTCATCGCGCCCGACGAGTTGGACATGGGCGTACGGGTCGATCCCGACCACACCGTCGTCACCGCCGACGGCCAGCGCTCACGCCAGTTCCTCGCGCTCGGCCCACTGCTCCGCGGAACGCTTTGGGAAACGATCGCCGTCCCGGAGTTGCGCGGCCAGGCCATGCGCGTGGCCGAGACGTTGCTCGATCGACCTTCCCTCCCAGGCGTCGAAACGCCGGTCATGATGGAATACATGATTTAACCCTGCCAAATCGGGGTCGCGGGGATTCGCTCCATCACGCCCTCGCCGAAGACCGCATAAAGATTGAGGACGTCGAGATGGACGTAACCGATGTGGCAGCCGCAGGTCTCATTCGTGCAGGGACGTTCCCGGAGCGCGCTTTCAAAACCGGCTTCATAGATATTGCCGATCAGGGGCTTGATGAAATGGCAGCGGCGCATGGCGCCGTCGCCGTCGACCGAAAAGGCCGAGGCTCCCGCCCGGCAGGCTTTCCCCTGGCTTTCGTGGCGAACGGCATTGAGGGTAAAGAGCGGATCCACTGCGCTGAAACGCTCGAGGTCCTGGGCCGAATAATAATCCGGGGCGTGCTTCGTCGCATTGATCCAGAGGTAAGTCTCCGGATTCAACTCGCGGCGCAAAGCCAGGACCTCGGGAAACTGTTCCTTAAAGCCGACCACGCCCACGCTGTGCCGGATGCCGAGGCGGTCGAGCTTCTGGCATTGGGCGAGGAAACGCGGGCGCGAAGTCTGCGTGGGATGATAGGTGGCCCACAACCCCACGTGCTCGCGCTGGCATGACTCCAGCCAATCCAGCGGGCCGGAGAGATTCGTTTGAATGGCGACCCGGCGCACATTCGGGAGATGACTCAGACGCACCATCGCTTCCTGGTAGGAGCGGTGAAACAGCGCTTCGCCCCACGGAGTAAACAAAACACGGATGCTTTCCGATCGTCCGCCAACCCAGGCCACGAACCGCGCCAGTTTCCGAGCATCATCCTCCAGTTCCGCGCGGGTGTTCGTCGTCTTGGCAAAGGGGCAGTAGTTGCAACTGTAGTTACAACTCGACAGCGGTCCGCGATAGAGAATCGACCATGCGCTCATGCGAGTTCGTACTGCCCGATGCGCGCCTGCATCTTCGCGGAAAAGAGCCAGGGACCGATCGTGTCGGAGCGTTCCATTCCACAGGGAGTGAGGGTGAGCGTTTCGTCGGTGAGCGTGGCCAGCCCGAATTCCGGAAGCTCCCGCAACTCCGGAAAATCCTCCACGGGATCGGTCCCGAAATTCACGCGATACCCGCTCCGCACCAGGCCGCTGCTGCGGAGGAGAGACTTGATGATGAAACGCCGGCGTTGCTCTTGTTCGTCCAGCACACAGCCGTAGTCAGCGGTGGCAAACTGCGCGGAGGTTCGCCCAGCAAAGTCGCGAATGATCCCCTCGATGCCGTTCCGCCCGACGGCGTATTCGCTGCTGTAATGGAGACCGGCGGTGTAGGAGCGCGCCCCTGGTCCGAAACCCAGCATCCCATCCTCCTGGCAGCAATAGACGGGGCCGGTCCCGGATTCGGCGACAGTCCCCGCGCGCCGGAAAAGGCGCATGGAAACCTGGTGATAGCCCCGGCTCAGGAGGAAGTCGCGGCCGGCCCGATAGAGTTCCACGCGATGATCGGACGGCTCCCGGTGCAACTTATCCAGACCGGTCAGCGGACGGACATAGAGCGGGTAAAGATAGATCTCTTCCGGAAAGAGCCGCGTGGCTTCGCCCAACGAATGCAGCCAGGAGCGAGGCGTCTGATTAGCCGCGCCGTAGATCAGGTCGATGTTCAGGATGGGGAAGCCGGCGGCGCGCAGGCACTCGAGCGCGGTCATGACCTGCCGCGGATCCTGCGGGCGCCCAAGGAAGCGGGTTTCCTCCGGCACAAAACTCTGCACGCCCAGGCTCGCCCGCGTGACTCCGCGATCGACGAGCAGCTGCATCTTTTCCCGGGTCACGGTTTCCGGCGACATCTCGAAAGAGATGGGCGTGCCCGGCGCGAGGGCGCCGAGATGGCTGGCGATGGAGGTGAAGAGACGCTCGATTTCGCGCTCGGAAAGAAAGGTCGGCGTGCCGCCGCCGAAGGCGCCCCGGGCGAAGCGCTGTCCACCGAGGAGCCCAGCCACCGTTGCCATCTGCCGATCGATCGCTGTGAGATAGGCGTCGACCATGTTCTCTCCGGGATTCGTGGTCGTGAAGAGATTGCAGAATCCGCACCGCATTTTGCAGAAAGGAATATGGACGTAGAGAAACAAGGCGTCCCGATTCTCGCGTTCCCACAGCGGCGCCAGGGCCACCGGCGGGTCGAAGTGTCGATACGCCATCTTGTGGGGATAGGCATAGGCATACCCTTGAAAGGGATGTTGCTGGAGGCGTTCTTCGAGGGTCATGCGCGGGGAACGATGGTCTGCGCGTAGGGGACCGTCCAGACCGACGGATGACCGACACGATGCCCGGTGAACCCCTGTTCGCCGTAGAGGGTGCCATGATCGGAACAGGCGATGAGAAAGGTCTGCGCGCGCCGGCGGATGGCCTCGAGCAGGATGGGCAGTTGCGCATCGACGTAGCGCAGCGCGGCGGCATGCGAATCAACGCTGTCGCGGTCGGCCCCGGGGAGATAGTGGCGGTTCGGTTGATGAATGGCGCTGATGTTGATGAAGAGAAAGACCCGCTGGCCGTGCGACAAAGCCTGCAAGCGCTTCCGCGCCAATTCGAACTGCAGCCGGGTCGAGTCAGGATGGGTCACTCCCAACTCCGGCGACCAATGGCTCTCATCAAAAAGGCCGGGCAGCACGCCACCCAACGGAGACTGTTTGTTGAAGAAGCCGACGCCACCGATGCAGATCGAGTGATAGCCCCGGGCGCGCAGCCCCGACACGACGTCGGCAGTGTCAAAGACGCAGGTTTCCGGGCCGGTGGTTTCGCTGCCGGCAAAGCGCGCGGCGAAAAGGCGCGGCGGCCAGGGCGGCGCGCTCGGGGTCGGCAAAAAGCCGGCGAAAAATGCCTGGTGGGCTGCATAGGTAAAGCTGCCGGGCGTATGGCGTTCCTCCCAGCCGTCAGGAAACAGCCGGGCGAGATGCGGGGTCTCGCCGCGCTGGAAGCAGTGCGTGGCAACGTCGTGCCGCAGCGTGTCGAGCGTCAGCAGGACAATATCGTCGCGGCCGACGATCTGGTTCATATCTGGATTCATGACTTGAGAGAAACGGCTGGAGGCGACAATCGGCCCTCGAGTTCCCAAACGCGCACCACGCCATCCTCCACAGGGAGATCTTTCGGCCAGGGGCGTCCGAGCGATACCCAGCAAGTCTGCCAACCACACGCCGCCGCACCGCGAATGTCGTTCTCCAGGTGATCCCCGACGATCAACACCTCCGCGGCTGAAGCGCCGGTGGCGGACAGTACGGCATCGAAGAAAGCGCGCTCCGGTTTGGGGGCGCCGATTTCGCCGGAAACAAAAATGGCCTCAGGCGGGAACCAGCGCGCCAGACCGGCGTGCCGAATCTTCGCGCGCTGCAGGGCTCCGCCGCCGTTGGTCACGATGACCATGCGGTAGACGGGTGCGAGCGCATCCAGGAGACGCGCGACCCGAGAGTCGAGGGTCATCCGCCGTGGCAACTCGTGCTGCATTTCCTCCCATAACCCGACCGCGCCGAAGCGCGGAAATCCGCACAATTCCAACACCTCCGCGCAAAACTCCAGGCGATCCCGCGTGCCAGACCGATCGGCGACCCAGATGGACGCCATCAGCGCCGACCCGTTCCCGTCGGGCAACCGGCTCGCCAGCCAGCTCTCGAAGAAAGCGCGAAACGCGGCGTCGCGGTCGATCAGGGTGTTGTCGAGATCCCACGCAATCAGCGAGATATTCCTTTGCGGCGGCATCGCACTTTGGTAGCCGTTTTGTGTCGCGAAACACTCGAAAAATGATGCTCGAACACGCAAGACAATGGCTCGGATACCAGGTCAAACCTTTCGATCCGGATAAACCCATGGCCTATGCCACCACCGTCTACCGCCTCGCCTCGGAATGGGAGTCCGAGCAACCGCTGGCCGAACAGTTCGACGATTTTCTACAAGACCCGGCCAGCGCCGAAACACCGGCGATTATTTTTGGCCTGTTCGGAGAGCACGACAGCAGCTCCGAACCGCTGGTCGCGGCCTTGGTCGCCGCCCGGCAACGCTTGCCCAAACTGAAGGGAATTTTTTTGGGCGACATCATCAGCGAAGAGAATGAAATCTCCTGGATTCAGCAGAGCGACGTTTCTCCACTTTTCCAGGCCTATCCGGCGCTCGAGCATTTCCGGGTGCGCGGTGGCAGCAGCCTGACCCTCGGACGCGTGCGCCACGACAAGCTCAAGTCGCTCGTCATCGAGACGGGCGGGCTGGGTGTCGACATCCTCGCGGATGTTCTGGCCTCCACCCTACCGGCTCTGGAGCATCTCGAACTCTGGCTCGGCGACGAGAACTACGGGTGGGACGGAGCGGTCGCGGATTTACAGCCCCTGCTGGAGGGAGAACTTTTTCCTGCGCTGAAGCACCTTGGCCTGCGCGACAGCGAGATTGCCGACGAGATCGCAGAAGCGATCGCCACGGCTCCGATCCTGAGCCGGCTGGAAACTCTGGATCTTTCCCTGGGCACGCTGGGTGACAAGGGCGCCGCCGCTTTGCTGACCAGCCCAGCGATCAAGGCCTTGCGCAAACTCGATTTGCACCATCATTACATGTCAGCCGCCATGATGGCGCGCATCTCTTCCCTGGGGATCCAGGTGGATTTTTCGGGGCAGGAAAAGCCCGATATCTATAAGGGCGAAGAAAACCGGTATGTCGCCGTCTCCGAATGATTCGGACGCCGACCTGCACCTGATCGTTCTCGGCAACCCGGAGAATCGTCGCGTTCAATTATTCGCCGACGCCGTAGCGCGGCGCGGTCGCGCCAAAATGGAGACGGTGGCGTGGCTGGATTTCTTGCAGGACGCGGAGGCGCTGAAATCTCGGCTCCGCCCAGACACCGTGTTGCGCATCGAATCACCTGGGGAGAATTTCGAGGTCGAACGCCTGCTCCTCCTTCAAGGAAGCGAGGCTCGGACGGACAATGACCACGAGTGGATGAGCCGCGACGCCATCAAGCGGCTGGAGTTTCGGCGCGGCCGGGTGCTTCCGATGCCCCAATGGTTCCGCGGCTGGGAGCGTGCTTTGCAGGCGGTGGAGGCCAGTCTCGCGGCGGTCCCCGGATGTCGCGCCATGAATTCACCGCGCGAGATCGCGACGATGTGTGATAAAGCGCTCTGCCATCGATTCCTGGGTTATTACGACGTGCCGGTGCCGCCACTGCTGGGCACTCCCGGATCATTCGCCGAGTTACGCGCACTGATGTCCGGACGAAATTGTCACCGCATTTTTCTCAAGCCCTGGTACGGGTCCTCGGCCTCGGGTGTCGTTGCTTTGGAAATGTCCGCGACCGCCATGCAGGCCTTCAGTTCCGTCGAACTGGTGCGGGAGCAGGGCGCACTCCACCTCTATAATTCTCTGGAGATCCGCCGGTATTCAACGACGAGCGAGATTGTGGAACTGATCGATGCCGTCTGCCGACAACGTTGCATCGCAGAAGTGTGGTTGCCCAAGGCGGGCTTCGAAGGCCGGCGGTTTGACCTGCGCGGGCTGGTCATCGCCGGGCGCGCCGCGCACGCCGTCGTCCGGCAGAGCCAAGGGCCGATGACCAATCTGCATCTCGGCAACCAGCGGGGAGATCTCGCCCGCTTGCGCGAGCACCTGGGGGAAGCGAACTGGCAACGCGCCACCACCGCCTGCGAACGAGCGGCCGCCGCGTTCCCCAATTCGCTCTACGTCGCCGTCGATCTGCTGGTCTCGCCCAGCTTTCGCCGCGTGGCGGTGGCCGAGGTCAACGCCTTCGGGGATTTGCTCCCTAATGTGCTGCACGAAGGGCGCGACACCTACTCCGCGGAACTCGCCGCCTTGGACGAGTCGGACGGGGCGACGGATTCTTCGAAAGCGCCGGGTTTCACGATGGACGACAACAGGTGGCGTTGTTTTCGGAAATAGATCGCACAGACGAGCGCGCCCAACCCGATCCACAGCGGAAGGAAAAGCAGGCCATGGGCGACGGCTTCCTCCGGGTTGCCACCATCACGCCCGGCCCGAAGCGCGAGAGCGAAGATGAGGCTGATAAATCCATACCCAAGATTGAAAGCCAGACCCTTGAAGGAGAGGACGGTGGCGCGCTGACCTGAATCCACCAAGGCGTTAAGGTAATAGGAAACAATGTAACCGAGAGCCATCATCGCGCCGCCGAGCGGGATCATGAAGAGCACGCCCCAATGGGTCCAACGGCAGGCCACGCCGACGAGTCCTCCCAGGACCGTCAGCGCGAGCAGGAGGTAATTGCGCAACAGCGAGTTCGTGGCCACCATGCGCCGGGCCACCGGCGAGACCACCATACCGAGACCACCCATGGCCGCACCGACCAGGCCAAACGTCACTTCGGGCAGTTCGATGATCCGAAAATAGGAACTGGAAAAGGTCAGGAAAAGTCGCGTCACACTGTCCATGAGCAGCCCGGCCACGATGACAAACAGCGCGGCTGGTGTTTTTACGATCCAGGTTCCGGCCTGGACCGCCAGGCGCCACGCCGTGGATTCCGGACCGCCCTCATCTTTGCACTCCGGCGCGACGTGTTTTTCCCGGAGGGTGGGCTCGCGCAGGCCCAGGGCTATCCAGAGGGTGATCAGCGCGGTGCCGAGATTCAGGTAAATCGGAAAGCGCAGTGTCGTGCTTTTGAGGAAGTGCGGATGCATCCCAAACCAGGAAAAGAACCGATCCATGAAAGACGGATCGTAGACCGCTCCCCCGACGATCATCGCGATGACCATGCCCACGCCCTGCCAGCGCATGACCTGATCCAGGACGGCGGGCCATTCCGCGGATCGGCCCCGTTCGGCCAGCGAATCGAAAACCAGGGCCTCGTCCGCGCCGCTGGCCATGCCTTCGGCCGTGCCGCTGAGGATGCGATTGGCCAGACAGCAGAGGAACAGGAGAATGCCGCCGCCGAGCGGCGCCACGCCGAGCAGAATCATCTCCAGCACCGTGCAAAAGGCGGCCGCCACCACGAGCGGTTTGCGGCCGATCCGGTCGGCCAGCACGCCAGCCGGGAGATCGGTGAAGACAATGGCCAGCGCCCAGGCGAAATTGAGCACCGTGTATTCGGTCGCGCTCAGGCCGAGATCGAGAAACAGAATGGCCAGCACCGGATAGTAAAACCGCGAATTGAACAGCACGCGGAAAAGGACGAACCGCCGCCAGTTCCGGTCGGCATCGCTAACGGCGCTTGGAGTGGGACGCGTCAAGGGATCAATCCCGCTTCGCCGCCGCACGATAAGCCCGCCACCCACCGAACTTGGTAATTTCCCGCTGGCCGTCACAGAGGATCGCTTCCGCCAGGACGCCGAGCACTTCCTCCCCGCTCGCCAGGCGGACTTTGCCAATGCACAGGCCGGCGGGTTCCTTGGCGAGGATCTCCGCCAGGCCGCCGTTCGGAACGCTCCACACTTCCACGGCCACGGACACGCCGCCCGCGGCCACCCGATACATCCCGGGGTGGCAATCGCTGATGGAGAAGATCCGGTATTTCGGCACGGTAGTATCCTCGCGGACAAACGTCGCTCCGACGGCGAGAAGGTTGGGATTGAGTTCGAGGCCCCGCATCAGGGTGCCATTCACGGCGAGAAGACTGGTGTCCGACATTGGGCCATCCTTAATCCCCCCGCGCCCTTTTGAACAGTCCGGTCGAAAGCCGCTTCTTCGTTAGAGGGTGTCATGCACTCTACTGCGCCGTTTTGCCCCTTTCTTTGCCAAATATTCGCCACTTCTACAGGGGTGCGAGCCGCGATTGGGCATTTATTCCGAGGCAGACACTCTCTGGAGAGATACTGGCACCATGCATGCTGCCGCGCTCGGGACTCCATGCCCGACTCCATCGCCCTTGCGGCCCCGCGCAAAATGCCGGCCATCCTGGCTTTAGCCATTGGCTTGGTCCTTTCCTTGCTCGTGGCCGGGCTGCTGCGCAGTTGGGAGCGTCGCGCAGCGCGCGAGCAGGTCCAGCAGGTCGCCGAACAGCGCGCCGAGGTGTTGCGCGGGCAGATCATGCGTTCGATGGAAGTGCTGCACGCCATCGCGGCGCTCTACGACACCCATGTCGAGGTGAGCCGGGAACAGTTTCGGAGATTTGTCGCCGATGCCCTGGCCCGTCAGCCGGAGTTGCAAGCGCTCGCCTGGGACGCCCGGGTTCCCGGCAGCGAACGGGCCACTTGGGAGCGGAAAGCCCACGAGGAAGGTTATCCCGAGTTCCATTTTACCGAGGCACGCGACGAATTCACGCTCGTCCCGGCCGCCACGCGCGCGGAGTATTTTCCCGTCTACTACTTGGAAACACTCCAGAAAAACCAAGCCGCGTTCGGCTTCGACGTGGGTTCCGAGCCGCGGCGCCGTCACGCCATTGAGCAGGCCGCTGATACCGGACAGGCGACCGCCACCGCGGCGCTGCGCCTGGCGCAGGAATCCGGTTCGCAGCGCGGCTTCCTCGTCTTTCAACCTCTCTACACGGGCGCACCCGTCACTCTCGAACAGCGGCGCGCGCAGTTGCGCGGCTTTGCCGTGGCCGTGTTTCGCGTCGGCGATCTCGTCTCTTCCGCCTTGCGCTCCACTGAGGGCCAGGGCCTCACCGCGACGATCACCGACGAAGCGGATGGCACGGTCATCTATCATCAGGAAAGCACGACCCACGAGCCCGCCTGGCAGACGCTGCTCGAAGTGGCCGGGCGGCGCTGGCTCCTCCGCTTCACTCCCACCGCCAGCTTTCACAGCGCCGCGCTTTCGTGGCAGTCGCGCGCCGCGCTGCTCGCCGGGTTGGTCATCACCGCCCTGACCGCGGCCTTTCTCTGGAATCACGCGCAACGCACGGCGGAGATTGCCCAATCCAACGCGACGCTGCTCGCCGAGGTCGATATCCGCAAGCGCGCCGAGGCTTCGGCGGAAGCGGCCAGCCACGCCAAATCGGAATTTCTCGCGAACATGAGCCACGAAATTCGCACGCCCATGAATGCCATTCTCGGCTATTCGCAAATCCTCCTCCGCGATGGTTCCCTGCACCCGTTTCAACGCGATGCCCTGGCCACGATTTCCAGCAGTTGCGACCACCTGCTGCATCTCATCAACGAAATCCTCGATCTTTCCAAGATCGATGCCGGACGCATGGAACTGGAAACCACCGACTTCGATCTCGTCGCGCTCATTCGTGAACTGACGGCGCTCTTTCAACATCCTTGCGAGGAAAAGCAACTCGGCCTGCGGACCGAAGGGCTTGACGGAATCAGCGTTCTGTCCCTGCGCGGCGACGAGGGGAAATTGCGTC
>Ga0206804_10029_pt1 | contig 41885 bp, 37 predicted proteins | sample Alteio_BWOrgCont_62_FD_152888 | JGI IMG/M metagenome (GOLD analysis project Ga0206804, IMG submission 152888) | Enriched cells from forest soil in Barre Woods Harvard Forest LTER site, Petersham, Massachusetts, United States -... | ecosystem: Environmental > Terrestrial > Soil > Temperate forest >... | reverse complement strand
AAGGAAGCTGCAAAGTCTTCCAAATAAATGCCTTACACCCAAAGTCTAGTCGGCGAAGGACTTAAGAGGCTGTGCATGGATATGCCGGAGCCGCAGCCGCGTTCCCCAAGCAGAACCCGACCCTGTGTATCTGTTTTAAGGATAGCAAAGTGGCACAGGTAACTACGCCAACTTTTTTCGAGAGAAATCGCCAATGTTGGCGGGGTGTTTGGACATTTCAACAGGCTGAGGGGGCTTGACAGGAAAACAGACAGTAAACAGTAGTGAGTAGACAGTAGAAACAAAGGCAACCGCGGAGGTTCCACCCCACCCATCGCGATAAAACCGCAATAAATGGGCCACCCGCCAGGTGCCACAACTCTGTTCTTCTTATTTAAGAATACCAAGTTGGCATAGGTGATCGTGCAAACTTTTTTCGTGAGAAATTGCCTGTAATTGACAGGGGGTTGGCGATTTTAACAGGCGTAGAGACTGCGGACGTTTGGGCATTATCCACACATCTTCGTCTTACTTTCGCCATCAGTCAACAGTTTTGCTTTCTCCCGTATCACGCATTGCACTATTCCATACGCATCGCCGATACCCCACCCTGCCGCGCATGAAACGCGCATCGAGGATGGGGCATTCGGTTCTGTGCCAACAGCAGATTCCCTCCGGGAATGACAATCAGAAAGCGAGCACAACGGTAGGTCCTTCGCTTCGCTCAGGATGACAAGTTCTGAGAGCTGATGGCTATTTGCTGAGGATGCGCGAAGCTATTTGCTCAGAATAATAGACACGATCTGTCCGGTGACGTCGGGGTCGGTGACGTCAGCATATTCAATGCGGGCCTTCATGCCTTCAATCGCCGTGCAGGGATTGAGATTGTCCGGCGGCGTGAAGTTGGCTGCGCCATATTCCACCTTGTAGTAATTGGCGCTGAAGAGCGGCACGCTTTTGGCTCCCTGGTCGAGCTTGAGCGTCAGCGTGGTGGGGTAAGCGCACTTGACCTCGCGCAGCGTGCCGGTGACGGTGTGGTGTTTGGCCGAGGCATCGGCGACGGGCCAGGTCTTCTCCGGCGTTTCGGGCGCGGCGGCGGAGACGGTGAAGGTCTTGCCGTCCGCAGTGACAGCGTTGGTGGCGGAAGAGGTGACATTGCCGGTGGGAACGTCACTGGTCGATGCGGAGAACTGGGACTTTTCGCGCTGAGTCTGGAAGTTCTTGATCTGCGCGATGCGTGACTGCAACATCTGGATCTGGTCTGGCTTGGTGGCGAGGGCCGCGGCTGCTTCCAGGATGCGAACGGCGTTGTCGGGCTGGTTGCGCTGCATTTCCAGGCTGGAGGCATTGAGCCGGTAGTTCAACTGCTGCGGCTCGAGCTCGATAGCATGCGCGAAGAGCGCGTGGGCTTCATCGAACTTCTCATTGTGGATGCCGTAGAAATGCGCGAGCGCGTCATAAGAGGGAGCGAAGTTGGGCTCGAGCTTGATGGCGGTGAGCAGGCTGGCTTCGATGGCATCGTCGCTTCCCTTCACACCGGTTTGCAGCGACATGACGGCAAAGTAATAGTTGGCCATGGCGCTCTGCGAACCAAGCTTGACGGCCTCAGTGAACCACTTGCGGGCGCATTCCATATCCTGCTTGCGCATGCAGAGGAAGCCCTGGGATTCGCGGGCGAGGGTGTTCTTGGGATCCTCGCCAAGCACCTTATCGAGCAGCGCCGAGGCATCGCCAGTGCGGTCGTCGCCGACCAGGACATCGGCGCGGATAGCGTCGACGTCAGAGGCTGAGATGGGAACGGACTTGAAGGACGCTTCGTCGACCGTGTAAGTGCCCTTCATGGTGAAGAGCTGGAAGGAGCGCTGGCCGATGTACTCGGTGAGAGCTTTCTGTAGTTGGCCGAGATCGCCGAAGGCATGTTGCGCGGCGGTGAGGGGGTCCTGATGCTGCTGCAGGAATTTGGCGTAATCCTGCAGGTGCTGGGTCTTGTGAGTGAAGTCGTTGAGCTGGATGTAATGGGTGAGCGCCCAGGACTCGGCGTAGAAGACGGAGCCCTTGTTCTCTTCGTGATAGTAGGGCGAATTGTGATCGACGGCGAGCAGCGTGGCGAGCGGGAGCAGAGGATGATCGCGGAGATAGAGAATGTCGTCCGGGCTGGGCTCACCGAGGCGCACATCTTTCCCCTCGATCTCAGTGTTCTGGTAGAACTCGGCGAGACCTTCATTGAGCCAGAGCGGGATCCACTCGGACTTGCGCATCAGGAAGTGGGTGTACTCGTGGTAGACGATGGAGTAAGGGTGCTCGCCTTCGGTATCGAGACGAACGAGGATGTAATTCTTGTCGGGCGTGCGCAGGAAGAGGCCGGCGAGCTGGAGCGAACCCTTGGCGAGGTAGGCTGCGGGTTCGAGAGCATTGAAGCCTTTGCGGTCTTTGAAGGCGAAGACGATGATGCGGGGGCCGGAGTCGGCGACCCGGGCGGGAAAGAGCGTGGAGAAGATGGAGCGCATGCGCTCAAACTGGCCGTCAATGTGACGGGCCTGCTTGTCGCTGCTATCGGTGATGACGGTGAAGTGGTCGGACTGGACCTGAACCCACTGGGGGTTGGATTCAGCGTGGGCTACGGACAATGAACCGAGCACGACCAGCAAGGCAGCAATGAACTTGGGCATAGAACACCGGGCCGGAGAAATGGGATTGCTGGGGAAATAGTAGCGGGAAGCTATTTCGTTGTCGACTGCGGTGCGGATGAGCTATGCCTGAGCGGAGAGCTCAAGCTGCTCGGACTGCTGTTCATCCATGTGCGGCGTAAAGTGGGCGCGGCAGCGGGCTTCATACAAGCCGGCGGCGCCGACGACGACTAATTCTTGAGATGCCCCGAGGCGCTGGGTGTGGATGGCAGGCTGTCCGCAGACCATGCAGACGGCGGAGAGCTTGGTGACGGTGTCGGCGAGGGCCATGAGGTTGGGGACGGGGCCGAAGGGCTCGTTGGCGAAGGTGGTGTCGAGGCCGGCGAGCAGGACACGCTTGCCGAGAGCCACCAGTTCCAAAGCCAGCGGAATGATGGAGGGGTCGAGGAATTGCGCTTCGTCGATTCCGACGACGTCGACTTCGTCGAGTTGCGGGGCGAGAGCGGCGCGGAGGTCTTCGACGGTGGAGATGACGGAGGCTTCGTGGGTCTGCGAGCTGTGGCTGGCGATGGCGGTGCGGTGATAGCGGAGGTCGATATCGGGCTTGTAGCAGGCGACCCGCTGTTTGGCGATCCGCGCGCGCTTGAGGCGGCGGATGAGCTCTTCACTCTTGCCGGAAAACATGGGGCCGGTGATGACCTCAAGGACTCCGGGCGTGGGGCATGGATGCGTGGGGGACATGGCGTGTGGGGACATCTTAGACAAGCAGGGGCGGTGGATAAAGCGGAGGGATTAGGGGTTAGGAAAAGCAAAAAGTGTATTGCGTTTCGCGTAATACGCATTGCATAATAGAGATGGGATGATCCAGTCGTTCAAAGATGCCGCGACGCATGCCTTGCTTGTGGAGCGAAGGCATCGGAAGTTCGCCAACATTGCGGGCGTTGCACTGCGAAAACTGGACCAGATCGAAGCGGCCATCGAACTGTCCGATATAAAGGAGCCTCCTGGGAACCGGCTTGAGCCTCTGAAGGGCGCGCGGTCGGGACAATACAGCATTCGCGTGAACGACCAGTATCGAATTTGTTTTGAATGGAAAAGTGACGGCGCTTATGAAGTGGAAATAGCTGATTATCATTGAGACAAGGAGAGAACCCATGAGCATCAAGCGGCCGGCGAGCGGCTGGAAATTCAAGCGGACGACGACGCATCCGGGTGAGGTGCTGCGCGAGGAGTTTTTGACGCCGCTGGGGATGAGCGCCAATGCGCTGGCGATGCGGCTGCGCGTGGCGGCGCCACGGCTGCATGCCATTCTGCACGAGAAGCGGGCCGTTACCCCGGACACGGCGATGCGGCTGGCGCGGTGCTTTGGGACGTCGGCACAGTTCTGGCTAAACCTGCAGTCAATGCACGATTTGAGTAAGGCGGAGCAGGAGTTGGGGGCAACGATTGAGCGTGAGATCGAGCCGCTGACCTCAGCGGCATAAGGAACGCCGAAACCGCTGCGGACCGGGCCAGAAAAGGCGTATTCTGGCGGAGTTCGTACTTGAGGAGGATTGACGATGCATTTGCGCGGGATGGCAGTTTGCGGATTGGGGCTGGCGGTAGCGGCAGCCGTGACCATGGGAGCGGCGGCGGACAAGGCGCCGAGATATACGTTCAAGCTGATGGATTCGAAGGGTGGAGACGCGGGCAAGGTGACGTTCTCACAGAAGGCTGGCGGGCCGGTGAAGATGCACGTCGAGCTGAAAAACCTGCCGTTCGGCGACCATGCCGTGCACATCCACCAGAATGCGGTGTGCGATGCGCCGGACTTCAAGGGCGCGGGTGGGCACTTCAACCCGGACAAGAAGCAGCATGGCTGGGACAACCCGATGGGCCACCACAATGGCGACCTGCCCAAGAACGTAAGCGTGGGCGAGAACCATATGGCCGACGCAACGTTTGAGCTGACGGCGATTTCGCTGGATCCGGCGGCGCCGAACTCGATCTTCGCCAACGGCGGAACGTCCGTGGTGGTACACGAAAAGGCCGACGATATGAAGACCGACCCGACGGGAAATGCCGGGAACCGGATCGCCTGCGCGGTGGTGAAACAGTAAAAGCCAGTGGTTAGTGGCTAGTGATTAGAAACAGGCTTGCTGCGGAACAATCTGGCGCGGGATTGCGTAAAGAGGTGCATGGCAAGCGCGGCAATTCCGGGGGTGTTTGGGCAGAACGCCGGACGCCTTGGGCTGCGGTTGAGCGGGGCTTCCAGCGAGCGCTTGCCGTGGGGCCTTCAGCCGGGCGGATTCGGCCGGTGTGAGCCGGTGGTGATCCCCGGAAAAGCCCGGGCGGCGGTGCAGCCGGGCCGGAGATCAGCCGGCCAGGATTGGCAGAAGCCGGGTGTTCGGAAGCCGGAGCAGGTAACAATGCAGGCGCCAGAGGGATTGGGAGGCCGGGAGCAGGAGGCACGGATGTCTCCGCTGGAGCCGGAGAGCAGGCCGACGCCGGAGCGCGCCGCCGCCATAGCCGAGCAGAAGCGGCTGGCCGAGCTGGCGCAGCGCTGCCTGGCCGGCGATGCCGTGGCCTGGGAAGAGCTGGCCCGGACACAGCACCGCAGGATTTACGGGATTTGCTACCGGTTTACCGGGTCTCCCAGCGACGCGGAAGACCTGACGCAGGAAGCCTTTCTGAAGATGTTCAAGAATCTGGACAATTTTGACCCTGCCAAGGGTGGATTTACGACATGGCTGACCACGCTGACCAGGAACCTGCTGGTGGACAATTACCGCCGGACCCGGCTGGAGCGGGCCAGTGAGAGCCTGGATGAACCGCTGGGCAACGATATGGACGGCGGGACAGGCGAAACCAAGGCTTCCCGGCTGGAAGACGGTGGCAGGAGCCAGGAGCAGCATGTGGCCGGGCTGGAGCTGCGAGCGCAGATCCAGGAGGCCCTGAAACAGGTTTCCCCGGAGCTGCGCGAGGCTGTTATTCTGCGCGATCTGGAAGACATGGACTACAAAGAGATTGCCGAAGTGCTGGGCGTGCCGCAAGGTACCGTAAAAAGCCGCATTAGCCGAGGCAGAAGTGAACTAGCAAGGCTTTTGAAACGTATAGAAGGGCAGGTGATGTAAGCGTGGCGAATTTGACCAAATTCGATGAGATGGACGGCGGAAAGCCGGCAGCGTGCGAGGTGTGCGAGGCGATGTTGCCTGACGCGGTTGACGGCCTGCTGCCCGCCGAAGAGAAGCGTGCGTTCGACGCGCATGTGGCCGGATGCGTGGCCTGCGCGCAGGAGCTGGAAGGCGCACAGCGGGGGGCGGCGTGGCTCGCCATGCTGAAAAGCCAGACCCCGGAGGTCCCGGCAGGACTGCTGACGAAGATTCTGGAAGGAACGACGGGAGTAGCTGTTGCATCGGCTGTTGAGAATCTTGCTACCCCACCCATGCGCGATGAAGCTGCGCATGGATGGGCCACCCAAAATACTCCTGCACCTTCGTGGGCTCTCAGTTCGCTGGTGCGGAAGACAATGTCGGTGTTCCGCGTCGACGGATCGCGGATGACGTTCCAGCCACGGCTGGCGATGACGGCAGCGATGGCATTCTTTTCCATCGCGCTGACGCTGAACCTGACCGGCGTGCGGTTGAACAATCTGCACGCATCGGACTTTACCCCGAGCGGGCTGTGGCACAACGCGAGCGATATGAGCGCGTCGGCGACGCGGTCATTCCAGAACATGCGCGTGGTCTACCAGGTGGAATCGCGGGTGAGCGAGTTACGCGGCGACGAGCGCGAGACGCTGGGATCGGATCGTGAACCCGCGGAGAACCGTCCGGCACAGCCGCAGACGACCGTGCCGGCTCCAGAAAAACAGGCTCCAGAGAAGCAGATGCCGCCGGGACACAGCGACCTGACGCTGCCCAAGCCGGAGCGCGTGGTGCGTGAGACTGCCGCACCCAGGAAGGCGGCATAGAGATGAGCGATGAGACAGCAACAACTACGGGAACTGATCGGGTGGGATTCTGCCAGGATTGCGGCAAGCCGCTGAACAAAGAGACTGTGCGGGTGGTGGGCCAGGGAGTTTTCTGCGAACCATGCCTGCACGCACGGCTGACGGGGAACGCAACAACTGCTGTGCCGCCGCCTGCGGCTGGATATGCGGCACCTGCGCCGAACTATGCGCCGAACTATGCGAACAGCAATCCTCCGCATCCATGGCTAGCGGGAATGCTGAGCATTATCCCCGGCGTGGGCCAGGTGTACAACGGGCAGTATGCCAAGGGCATTGCCGTTCTGTTGATTTGCGCGGTGTTCGATTCACTCGGCAAGACCAGTCACCTCGGCGTGTTTGGCGTGGCCGCATTCGGGTTCTGGATCTACCAGATTGTCGACGCATACCAGACAGCAAGAGCACTTGTGGAAGGACGTCCGCTGCCGAATCCGTTCGAGCTGAATGATATTGGCGAAAAATTAGGATTTGGCAAGGGCTTTGGTACGTCGGCGCAAACACGCGCTGCGGCATATGGGGCAGCGCCAATGCCGCCAACGCCGGGAACGAGCGCAGAGACCGCAGCCGCACAAGCAGCGCAGACGGCTCCAAGCACGCCGTGGATGCCGGTAAACCAGAATCCTTCACCAGCTCCGGCGACTCCAACAGCAAACTGGGCAGGATATGTGCCGCCAACAAGTGCAAGCTATGCTCCGTACACTGCGCCGGTCCCTCAGACGCCTTACAGTGCGCCGTATAACACCGCGCAAATTCCAAACGTGCCGATGCCAAACGTGCCAGCGCGGGGAAGCTCGTTTCCTCTGATTGCGGTGTGGCTGATTGGGCTGGGAGTGCTGTTCGCGCTCGGCGAGTGGGTCCCGATGTGGCGGATAAGCGCCTCCGCCGTGACAGCGATCGTCCTGGGCGCAGTGGCAGCTTCAGTGTTCGTACGCCGGCTGGGCTACATGGGCGGCATGAGCTACCACGGGCCAATGCTGCACATGATGCGCGGGCCGATGATCCTGGCCGTACTGGCCGTACTGTTCCTGCTGCAAGGCTTGCACGCGGCAACGCTGGGACAGACCTGGCCTGTGATCCTGCTGGCGCTTGGCGCCGTGCTGCTGGGCGAACGGCTGGGCATGGGAGCGCAACCATATCCGCAAGGCTATGACGCGGCGCCGGCGAGCGTAGTGCCGCCCGCCACGCAAGCAACAACCAGTGAGGCCGCGACGGCTTCGACGACCGAGGCAGAACACGGCAACGAGAGGGATGGGTATACACGATGAGCTCTATCCCGCCCCCGACACCGCCGAACCAGCCGCCCTTCAACGATCCCAACGCGTGGCGCGCGCAGCGGCAAGCCATGAAAGCCCAGCGCTATGCGATGCGCATGCAGGCACGGATGCAGCGCGCACAGATGAAAGCGCAGATGCGCGCGATGCGGCGTGGATCGATTACAGGGCCGGTGTTGCTGATCGCGATGGGCGTGATCTTCCTGCTGGCGCAGACCGGGAAGATGTCCTGGTGGATGGTTGCGACGTGGTACGGCAGATGGTGGCCGGTGGTGCTGATTGGAGCAGGATTGATCCTGCTCGCGGAGTGGTTTTACGACCACGAGATGAACCCCGATGCGGCAACGCGCGGACGGCGCACGCTGGGCGGTGGCGTGATCTTTCTGCTGATACTGATGGCCCTGATTGGAGTTTCCACCTGGGGCGGAACGCGGATCTATGAGCACAGCCAGGGCCAGGGCATCTTCTTCAACAAAGACCTGAACGGCTGGGACCACTTTGGCAATGAGCACGACGAGGACGCTTCACTCAACTCTGCAATAGGCTCGACCGAGAGCCTGATCGTGCGCAATCCGCACGGCGATGTGACCGTGACCGGAGCCAGCACCGATGGGCAGGTGCACGTGAGCGCGCATAAGCAGGCGTGGAGTTGGGAAGACTCCGACGCAGAGGCCAAGGAGCGGCGGTTGGAGCCGCTGTTTACCGACAACGGATCGAGCCTGGTGCTGAGCGTGGAGACGGTGGAAGGCGGACAGGACGACCTGACCGTGCAGATGCCGGCGGGCACAGCGCTGACGATTGAAGCCGGACATGGCGACATCTCCGTGACCGGAATGCGCGCCGCGGTGAAGCTGACACAGAACCACGGCGACGTGGAGCTCGAAGACATTGCCGGCTCGGTCGACGCGCACATCCAGGACGACAATGCCAGCGTGCAGGCGCATGCGATCCGCGGAGGATTGCTGATTGAAGGCCGCAGCGGCGACGTAAACCTTTCCGATGTGACCGGCGATGTGAACCTGCAGGGAGACTTCTTCGGCACGACCCACCTGGAGCGGGTGAACGGCCTGGTGCGCTTTGACAGCAGCCGGACGCAGTTTGCCGCGACACGGCTGGATGGCCAGCTTGAGATTGAACGCGGCGAGTTGCAGGGCGACCAACTGCTGGGGCCGGTGACTCTGAACTCGATCAATAAAGACATTTCTCTGGACCGAGTGGCGGGCAGCGTGAAGATCTATAACCGTGGCAAGGGCGACATCACCGTCTCCAACGCACCGCCGCTGGCCCCGATCACGATCGACAACGAGCATGGCTCAGTGAATGTGGGCCTGCCGGATGATGCGGGATTTGTGCTCTCCGTTCAGGCCAAGCACGGAGACCTTGAGAACGATTTTGGTGTGCCGGTGGAGGGCTCCGACTCGCTGCGAACGGAGATGCAGACGGTGGGCCACGGTGGGCCGGCGGTCACCGTCTCCACCCAGGGCGACGTGATTGTGCGCAAGAGCGCACAGCAGCCGCTGCCGGCCGTGCCACCTGCTCCACCTACGGCGCCGGCGCCACCGGCTGTGAAGGCTCCCAAGCTGACAGCACCTGCTCCGCCGAAGCCACCGAAACCTCCGGCTCCACCGAAGGTTCCACCGAGCCAGACGTTCTAGGCTGGTTGCATGTGGAATGTGGCAGAGAGCCGCTGCTATTCGCGTGGGCGTCCAAAGAACAAGACATACCCATCGGGGTCGCGGATCTCGAAGCCCCGCAGACCATCGTGTTTATCCTCCAGGGGTGCGCTGAAGGTCGCGCCGCGAGCAGCGAAATCTGCGGCCATCGCGTCGGGGTCTGCAACATAAACGAAGGCGTCCAAGCGCAAGTGGGGATGGCGCGTGGGGTTGGGCATGGGCGAGACGCCACCCTGGGATTTGATGAAAATTTGAGCGTTGTCGCGGCCGATGATGGCGAAGAAGGGATCGTCGTCGGGCTGCTGGAAGCGCACCTCGAAGCCGAGCATGTCGCGATAGAAACCGATAGACTGCGGGACTCTGCTAACGATGAAGCAGGGCGAGATGCTACCCAGGGCAGTCTTAGTCATGACGAAACTCCTCGCTTAGACATACACCAATCCTTCCACCGCGTCGCAAGCTTCTTGAATTCCATTCTGCATGGCTAACGCTTGTCCTAACGCTGCGGCCCTCTCCGCAAAGGAAGCTTTATTGAGAAGTCTCTTCAGCATTTTGTACGCCGTGTCAGTCGAATACTTGTTTCGAGCGATCGACAGACCAGCTCCCAATCGCTCTATTCTCGCGGCGTTATCGGGCTGATCCCAGCCGAAGGGAACGAAGAGCATCGGACGTCCGGCTCTCATCGCTTGGCCGGTCGTACCCGAGCCTCCTTGATGCACGATGACTGATGCGTGTGGGAAAACCACTGAGTACGGGGCATACGGTATTTCGAGAATTTGTGATGAATCCATCCGCACGTCACCCGAACCAATCAGGACTGCCCGCTTTCCGAGTCGGAGGGCGGCTTCAGCACTTGCCTGGTAGAAGTTGCCGGGGTGGGACACCGCCGTGGAGCCGAGCGTGAATACGATTGGGGGTTCGCCCGCAGCTAGAAAACTGGTGAGCTCGGGAAGATCGACATCCATTACGCTGCCGTCATAAAACGCAAAGCCCGTCTGCACCGTATGCGCTGGCCAGTCCGGCTGGCGCTTAGCGAAAACAGCAGAAAAAAGTGCGAGCACAAGATTCGGCGAAAACTTGTCGCGCGTGAGAGGCGCGCAATCAGGTCTGAGGTCTTCCTTCAGACGTAGGCGTTTGACTGGCTCCCACCAGTGTCTGGTCAGGCGAGTGCCGATTGTCAAAAACGCTCGATTGATACTTGGCCCGGCGTTGCGAAGCCAAATGAGTTGCGGCATGTTCACGAGAACGGAGGGATCATAGGCCGAAAGAAACGAACAAGGCGACAAGATGATAGAACCCCATCGAAGTCTAAGCTTCTCGGCAACCAGAGGAGCGGCATAGACAAGTTCCCCTGCGAGCAACAAGTCGCACTCTTTGGCTGCAGATGATAAGTCCGCATAAGTGTCCTCAAGGTGAGGCAGAATCAGCTTTCGGAAAAGTATCTCTGGACCACTTTTCAGGTCTTCACACTGACGAATCAGTTCGGAGTCCGCAGGATTCCAATTTGGTCGAAGGCTATGGAAGATGAGACCGCGTTCCAGGATTCGCGATCTATATGCCTCAGTAGACGCGATAACAACGGAGTGCCCGCGCCGCTTTAACTCCGTGCCTAGACCAAGGCAGGGATGAAGATCACCGAGCGAGCCAATCGTCGCGAAAAGGATGCGCATGTTGCGATCTCACGAACAAGCCTAAATTGAAATTGCCGGTTTTAGGGAAGTGCAGAAGCGCCGGCTTAAACACGAAATGCCCACCCGCGAAGGGTGGGCATTTCGTTTAAGAATTATGCCGGCGATGACCTAATCTCCCACACACTTACGCGTGCAGTACCATCGGCCCGACGAGGCTTAACTTCCGTGTTCGGGATGGGAACGGGTGGGACCCTCGCGGTAAACTCACCGGCAAACTTGAGAAAGACCGCGGCGCGATCGTTCACGACTGAATAGATTGAGCAGACTATATACCTAAATTTCTTGCGTATTAGTTATTGTCAGAAAGCTATAAATCAGGAAACCCAATTTACGGTCTTTCTATAACTACAAAGCTTGTGTTGAATGAACTCCAGAGCAATTTGGACAAAACATTGCGCAGAGTAAATTCTATGGACAAGCCGAACGGGCGATTAGTACTGGTAAGCTACACGCATTACTGCGCTTCAACCTCCAGCCTATCAACCAGGTGGTCTTCCTGGGCCCTTCATTTCCCTTACGGGTTGGGAGATCTCATCTTAGAGCGTGCTTCCCGCTTATATGCATTCAGCGGTTATCACAACCGAACTTCGCTACCCAGCCGTGCCCTTGACAGGACAACTGGAACACAAGAGGTTCGTCCATCCCGGTCCTCTCGTACTAAGGACAGCCCTCTTCAAATCTCCTACGCCCACAGCAGATAGAGACCGAACTGTCTCGCGACGTTCTGAACCCAGCTCACGTACCACTTTAATCGGCGAACAGCCGAACCCTTGGAACCTTCTACAGCTCCAGGATGTGATGAGCCGACATCGAGGTGCCAAACCATTGCGTCGATATGAACTCTTGGCAATGATCAGCCTGTTATCCCCGGCGTACCTTTTATCCGTTGAGCGATGGCCATTCCATACAGAACCACCGGATCACTAAGGCCTGCTTTCGCATCTGCTCGACTTGTAGGTCTTGCAGTTAACCACACTTATGCCTTTGCACTCGACGGTCGATTTCCAAACGACCTGAGTGTAGCTTCGCGCGCCTCCGTTACAATTTAGGAGGCGACCGCCCCAGTCAAACTACCCGTCTTACAATGTCCCTCTTCCCGATAAGGGAAGGAGGTTAGAATCACAACACTCGCAGGGTGGTATCTCACCGTTGGCTCCACCAAGTCCGAGAACCTGGTCTCAAAGCCTCCCACCTATCCTGCGCAGCAAGAGCCGTAACTCACTGTAAAAGTATAGTAAAGGTGCACGGGGTCTTTTCGTCTAGCTGCGGGTAACCGGCATCTTCACCGGTACTACAAGTTCGCCGAGCAACTCGTTAAGACAGTCGAACGATCGTTACTCCATTCGTGCAGGTCGGAACTTACCCGACAAGGAATTTCGCTACCTTAGGACCGTTATAGTTACGGCCGCCGTTCACTGGGGCTTCAGTTCGAAGCTTCGCTTGCGCTAACCTCTCTCTTTAACCTTCCAGCACCGGGCAGGAGTCAGCCCCTATACGTCGTTTTAGACTTTGCAGAGACCTGTGTTTTTGTTAAACAGTCGCCGTTCGCGTTTCACTGCGGCCCCCCTAGGCTTGCACCCACGGGGGCGACCCTTCTCCCGAAGTTACGGGTCTAATTTGCCGAGTTCCTTAACAAGCTTTCACTCGAGCGCCTTTGGATATTCTCCTCGTCTACCTGTGTCGGTTTGTGGTACGGTTCCCAATTTTTCTCCTTAGAGGTTTTTCTTGGCAGCGTGAACTCAGCAGCTTTCGCCCGTAAGGGCTACTGTTTTGCGCCTGACTGTTAAGCCCTGACGGATTTGCCTGTCAGAACCAGCTTGCGCGCATCAAACCACATAGTCATATATGGTCCTGCTTATCCTTCTGCGTCACCCCATCGTGATAACGAACTATTGGGAGGTCCGGAATATTAACCGGATATCCATCGCTTACGCCTTTCGGCCTCAGCTTAGGGACCGCCTAACCCTGAGCAGATTAACTTTACTCAGGAAACCTTAGACTTTCGGCGGGAAGGGTTCGCACCTTCCTTATCGCTACTTATGCCGGCAGGGTCTCTTCTCATACCTCCACGTATCTTCTCAGTTACGCTTCAATGATGTGAGAATGCTCTCCTACCACGCACACTAATGTGTGCATCCGTTGCTTCGGTATATAGTTTTAGCCCCGTTGTATTGTCGGCACCGGACCGCTTGACCAGTGAGCTATTACGCTTTCTTTAAAGGATGGCTGCTTCTAAGCCAACCTCCTGGCTGTCTGAGCGTTCCGACTTCCTTTCCCACTTAACTATAATTTTGGGACCTTAGCAGACGGTCTGGACTGTTTTCCTCTCGACTGTGAAGCTTAGCCCCCACAGTCTGACTGCCGGGCTGGTTGTAATCGGCATTCGAAGTTTGGTTGGATTCAGTAAGCCGGAAAGCCCCCTAGTCCATCCATGTCTCTACCACCGATCCAAATCACCCGACGCTAGCCCTAAAGCTATTTCGGAGAGAACGAGCTATCACGGAATTTGATTAGCCTTTCACCCCTACCCTCAGCTCATCCGAGCTTTTTTCAACAAACACCGGTTCGGTCCTCCATTGGGTGTTACCCCAACTTCAACCTGGCCAAGGGTAGATCATCCCGCTTCGCGTCTATTCCTGCCAACTGAACGCCCTATTCAGACTCGCTTTCGCTGCGGCTCGCTCACGCTTAACCTTGCTGACAAGAATAACTAGCCGGCTCATTATGCAATAGGCACGCGGTCAGACATTCCTCTTGCGAGGCATAGTCCTCCCACTGCTTGTAGGCACACGGTTTCAGGTACTATTTCACTCCCCTCTCGGGGTTCTTTTCGCCTTTCCCTCACGGTACTGGTTCACTATCGGTCAGAAACGAGTATTTAGCCTTACGGGATGGTCCCCGTGGATTCAAGCAGGGTTTCTCGTGCCCCGCCTTACTCAGGTACCTGCTTCGAGTCTGGATCGATTTCGTCTACGCGCCTGTCACGCTGTTTCGGGCTACTTTCCAGCAGCTTCGACTATCAACCAGATTGGTAACTCTACTGTTGCAGGCCCTACAACCCCCGAGCCACCGAAATGGCACGGGTTTGGGCTAGATCCGAGTTCGCTCGCCACTACTATCGGAATCGAGGTTTCTTTCTTCTCCTGGAGGTACTGAGATGGTTCACTTCCCTCCGTTCGCTTGTTCTCACCTATGAATTCAGTGAGACATACATACGGTTTGCGTATGTGGGTTTCCCCATTCGGAAATCTCCGGATCAACGCCTGTGTGCGGCTTCCCGAAGCTTATCGCAGCTTGCCACGTCCTTCATCGCCTGTTTCTGCCAAGGCATCCACCGTGCGCCCTTAGTAGCTTGACCATAGAATTTACTCGCACGCATCAGGAAACAACCCTGAACCGCAGAGAAATCTACGTATGATAATTGTCCGCCTTCTGTAACTTGTCTCCCGGGGGATTAGTCCGGAAGGGTTACGAGAAAATTATTCTAAAGACACTCAACACTAAATCAGCTTATCGATCCACGGAAACTACCCATGAACTTCAAAGCTGGCTCAGCCTTGTAGTTATATGCAGTATTTCCAATTCAGCCCGAAGGCTTCTTCAGAACTACTGCTTACCCAATCTATTCAGTTGTCAAAAATCGTCCGCGGTCGCTGTTGCGACTGCTACGCACCCTAGGGCGCGCTGGAGATGTGACCATTCGGCCACATGCTCAAGGATCAGTTTCCGCTTTGCGCGGAGACTCAACCTCGAGCAGGTTTGCATCGATGCCTTTAAGAGATTTGGTGGAGCTGACCGGGATCGAACCGATGACATCCTGCTTGCAAAGCAGGCGCTCTCCCAACTGAGCTACAGCCCCATCATTGGCTCATCTTATCAGAGCCGGAGAAGAGTGGTGGGCCTGGGTAGATTCGAACTACCGACCTCACCCTTATCAGGGGTGCGCTCTAGCCAACTGAGCTACAGGCCCTTTATCCAGGGCTGCGCAGCAAGCTGCTACGCCCTCTTGCTTTGCTCGCGCTATACGGCGCTCGCTCCGCAATTCACCCGGGCAGCCTTTGTAGCTCTTAGCCACCGGCTTGCGCCGGCCACTAACGGCTGCATTATCTCTCGAAGGTTTTCGAGGACACAGTTGAACGTGCGGACCGGCTACGCCGGCCCTGACTATCGATGTTGATTCAAACGAATCAAGAGAAGGTTGAGTTCAGATTTCCTGAAGTTGTTGTTTGCCCAACCAAGATCGGGCTTACGCGAGCGACAGGTTGTCCGGTCTCTCTCCAACTCGGCTTGCGCCGCCTGCAATCGCAGGGCGTTGAAGATATCCGGAACGTTCTCTCTTAGAAAGGAGGTGATCCAGCCGCAGGTTCTCCTACGGCTACCTTGTTACGACTTCACCCCAATCATGAATTACACCTTGGGCGGCTGCTTCCTTGCGGTTAGCGCACCGACTTCTAGTGCAACCCACTTTCGTGATGTGACGGGCGGTGTGTACAAGGCCCGGGAACGTATTCACCGTGGCATGCTGATCCACGATTACTAGCGATTCCAGCTTCATGGAGTCGAGTTGCAGACTCCAATCCGAACTGAGGCCGGCTTTTTCCGATTAGCTCCCCCTCGCGGGTTTGCAGCGGTTTGTACCGGCCATTGTAGCACGTGTGTAGCCCTGGACATAAAGGCCATGAGGACTTGACGTCATCCCCACCTTCCTCCCCGTTATCCGAGGCGGTTTCGCTAGAGTGCTCAACTAAATGGTAGCAACTAGAGATAAGGGTTGCGCTCGTTGCGGGACTTAACCCAACATCTCACGACACGAGCTGACGACAGCCATGCAGCACCTATATAGCGGTCTCTTGCGAGACGCCGATATTTCTACCGGATTCCACTACATTTCGAGCCCAGGTAAGGTTCTTCGCGTTGCGTCGAATTAAACCACATGCTCCACCGCTTGTGCGGGCCCCCGTCAATTCCTTTGAGTTTCAGCCTTGCGACCGTACTCCCCAGGCGGATTGCTTATCGCGTTAGCTTCGACACGGAAGGATTGGGTACCCTCCACATCAAGCAATCATCGTTTAGGGCTAGGACTACCAGGGTATCTAATCCTGTTTGCTCCCCTAGCTTTCGTGCATCAGCGTCAGTTATGGTCCAGTGAGCCGCTTTCGCCACAGGTGTTCCTTCCGATATCTACGCATTTCACCGCTACACCGGAAATTCCACTCACCTCTCCCATACTCAAGCCCGACAGTTTCTAATGCAGACTATGGGTTGAGCCCATAGATTTCACATCAGACTTGTCAAACCGCCTACGCACCCTTTACGCCCAATAATTCCGAACAACGCTTGCCCCCCTCGTATTACCGCGGCTGCTGGCACGAAGTTAGCCGGGGCTTCTTCTATAGGTACCGTCATAATCTTCCCTATCGAAAGGAGTTTACATCCCAAGGGATTTCATCCTCCACGCGGCGTTGCTGCGTCAGGGTTTCCCCCATTGCGCAAAATTCCCCACTGCTGCCTCCCGTAGGAGTCTGGACCGTGTTTCAGTTCCAGTGTGTCCGTGCGCCCTCTCAGGCCGGATACAGATCATCGTCTTGGTGGGCCATTACCCCGCCAACTAACTAATCTGCCGCGAACTCCTCTTCAAGCGCATTGCTGCTTTGACCCGTAGGTATTATGAGGTATTAGCTAAGATTTCTCTCAGTTATTCCACACTCGAAGGTAGATGATTCACGTGTTACTCACCCGTACGCCACTTTACTCATGGATTGCTCCACTTTCTCGTGCGACTTGCATGTGTTAGGCACGCCGCCAGCGTTGATTCTGAGCCAGGATCAAACTCTCGTTTAATCTTGGTTTGGCTGCTCTTGTAGGACAGGGGTCCCAAGAGTCAACCGCCTCCACTCGCTCGAAAAAGGAGTGGAGGGTATTAAATTGTGAGAATGACTCAACCCGAAGATTCGGGTCATCTCACGACTGGCACGTTCAACTATGTTGTCAAAGATCCTGACTGCACACGCCTAAGCGGGCAGTTTTGGATCAAGGACCAACTCCAGAGCTAGGCTCCGGCTTTGTGTCCTCGAACTTGAGGCGCTGTATGTAGGTCGAGTGGGCCAGAGGATCCGAAACTTACTCAGAATCCCCGTGCGGCGCATCCCGGGGCGACTTCTTTTACTCACCGGGCATGCTCGAGCGTTTTGCGCGAACTTATTGAGGTTATCGAAGTCTCAACCCCCTGTCAACGTCGAAGTGGCCGATTTTGCAGGCCTTTGACCGTTTACCGTGCGGGTTCGCTCTAAATACAGCACAAAATATCAAAACAGCATGACGACTCCGAAACGGAGCCGCGGAGCCTGAGCTCCTAAGTTGTTTCCTTGCAGTTGCTTGGGTTTGCCGGTCGGCTCCCGCATACGGCCAGGGCTCTCAAAACCGCGATCAAACGCTTGGACTGCGCTCCGGCTTGCCGATTCAACCCCGAAGGGCGTGGCGCGAAGCTTCTTCCTCGTTACTTAACCAGAATACAGCAATCTGAACAGGAACACAACCAGCAAGCCCGGCTTGCAACCTGCACGAAGAAGTACTGCTGTTACGCTCTTCCGCAACGAGATTGAGAGTATCAAATCGATGCGGATTACGCCAATTTTCACGCTGTGGAAGTGGTGGAAAAGGGGATTTGCTTGGCATTCGACGACACCGGGCGCAGGGTATGATGCAGCGATGGAACCCGACGAAATTCCTGAGTTTTCAAGGCAGATGGGAGACACCCGCGACAGGAACATGATGCGCGTTTCGCTCATCATCAGCGTGCTGGCGGCGATGGTTGCGACCGTGACAGTGCTGGGGCATCGCGAACATACCGAGGCCGTGCTGCTGCAATCGCGGGCCGGAGACATGTGGGAGCAGTACCAGTCGCGCAAGGTGCGCCAGCAGGAGTTGATGGACTCGACGGATCTGCTCAGTGTGCAGCCGTTTGCCGACACCGCTCCTGTGAAAGCCAAGCTGGCTCAGTACAAGAGCCAGATAGACAAGTGGCAAACGCAGCTAGACGACGAGTCCAACAAGGCACGCGAACTGCAGAACGAAGTGAACAAGGCCGAAGCCATGGCCGGACGCTTTGACTTGGGCGAGGCGCTGCTGCAGATTGCGGTGGTGCTGGCTTCGATCACGCTGCTGACGCGGCACCATCGCTATGTGGTAGTGGGAAGCGTGCTGGGCGTGGCCGGAATCGTCGTAACTGCGTCAGCGTTCCTGCTGAAGTGACGTGACTCGGCGAGAATGAATTCAAGGATGGGATGCCAATAGGCTTTCACCATAGGACCAAGCATGGGATCGCTGTGGTCGAAGCCCGCGGGAGTAAGGAGCGACTGGCGGCAACCCGGACGCAGTTGCGCGGAACTGAATAGTTCCTGACCCATGGCAACGGGAAAGAGATAGTCAGACTCGCCGTGCACGATGAGGATGGTGCAGCGCGTGGCGGTGAGAGCCTGCGTGTTGCGCCAGGTGTCAGGCAAGAGTTTGCATAGCGCAGTGGGAAGATGCGCGGTGCGAAGGACAGACTTTGCGGCTTCACGGAGAGTCGTGAATCCTTGCGCAAGAATGAGACCGGCTGGGGCTGGGCTTAACATGCCGGAAACGTGGGCTGCGACTGCCGTGCCCAGAGAGGTGCCGAAGACGAACAGCGGCGCGTCCGGCGCAAGGCCGCGAAGATATGCGCAGGCCGCATGCGCGCTGGCGTCGGCGTTTTCCGGGGTGAAAAAGCCGGTGCTGCGGCCATAGCCAGGGTAGTGGAAGACAAGCGAGGCAATGCCTGACGCGGCGAGAAGGTGCTGAACTTCTCTCCAGAAATAAAAGCGCTCGCCGATGCCGTGACAGAGGAGAACCAGGGCAGCCGGCGGTTGATCGGGGAGGGCGAGCTGGGCTTCGATGCCTTGCAGGGGAGTTGCGATGAAGATAGGCGATAGGAAGGTGGACTGAAAGGCAGCGGCCGCGCGACGGGAACGGCCAATGGCTGAGTCAGGCGCGACGACTTTGACAATTGCATCGCGAAGATTGAGGGCCATCGCGCCCGCGGACATAACCACGATGAAGCGCAGGCGCTGTGCGGGCGAGAGCATGTGGCGATTCTAATGGGCGTTGGAGCGTGGCGAAATTACAAGCGAGCGAGCACGCCGAGGTCCTGCAGGCCGTTGACGAAGTACTGCACGGCGAGCGCGACCAGCAACAGGCCCATGATGCGGACGAGGATGCGGATGCCGGTGTCGCCGAGCATGCGTGCGACGCGCGCCGCCATGCCCAGCACCAACAAGCAGATCGCCGCAGTAATGGTGATGGAGCCGACAATGGCAACCATCTGCCACTTCTGCTGCACCTGGCCAACCAGTACCATCACGCTGGCGATGGCTCCGGGGCCGGCCAGCATGGGAATGCCCATAGGCACGATGCCAACATCGTCCTTGACCTGCGCTTCGCGGGTTTCCTTTGGAGACTCCTGCGTGGGCGAGCGCTTGGCTTCGAGCATATCCAGGCCGATGAGCAATAGGATGATGCCGCCGGCGATCTCGAACGCGGGCAGGGTGATGCCGAAGAGATGAAAAATGTACTGGCCGATGAATGCGAAGGTAGTGAGCACAATGAACGCGGTGAGCGAAGCCTTGCGCGCGGTGCGGAAGCGGCGCTGCGGATCCTGACCTTCAGTAATCGCAAGGAAGGTGGGCAGAGCGGCGAAGGGATCCACCAGGAAAAAGATGGAACTGAGCGCGAGCAACGAGAAACGGACGTAGAGCGACCCTTCCATGCCGGTGAGCGTAACTGTGTGGGGGTCGAGCATACCTACAAACATTCCTGTTAGATGATTGTTTCACGGCAAGTTTACAGCGGGATTCCGCTCGGGTGTTCCTGTCCGAATTCAAAAGCCGATTTTGGCAATCGACCGCTATAATCGAGGCAAGAGAGGAAGCAACGACATGCCCATCGAGACCACCAACCACATCTGGCACAACGGCGAACTGATTCCCTGGGAGAAGGCCCAGATCCACGTGATGAGCCACGTGATTCACTACGGCTCCAGCGTGTTTGAGGGAATCCGCTGCTACAAGCAGCCGGGCGGCGCGGGCGTTTTTCGCCTACCCGAGCACATGCAGCGGCTGATTAACTCGGCCAAGATCTATCGCATGCCGCTGCCCTACACGCTGGAGCAATTGAATGAGGCTGTGGTCGAAATCATCGAGGCCAACGGCGTGACGCCGTGCTACATCCGGCCCGTTGCCTTCCGCGGATACGGAGAGATTGGTGTGAATCCGCTGAAGTCGCCAGTTGAGGTCTATATCGCGAACTTTCCCTGGGGCAAGTATGTTCCCGGCAATGAGGGCGCGGACGTTTGTATTTCCAGCTGGAACCGGCTGGCGCCAAACACTATGCCATCGCTGGCCAAAGCGGGCGCGAATTACATGAACTCGCAGCTCATCCGCATGGAAGCCGACACCAACGGTTATGTCGAAGGCATTGCGTTGGACAGAAACGGCTATCTCTCCGAGGGTTCGGGCGAGAACCTGTTCCTGGCGATCGGCGGAACGCTCTACACTCCGCCGCTGGCCAATGCCGCGCTGAGCGGCATTACGCGCGACTCGATCATGGTGCTCGCCCGGCAGATGGGGATTCCTGTGGTCGAGCAGTCGCTGCCGCGCGAGCTGCTGTACATCTGCGACGAGGCGTTCTTTACTGGCACGGCCGCGGAGGTGACGCACCTGCGCTCGGTTGACCGGATTATGGTCGGCGATGGAAACATGGGACCGGTGACGACAGCGCTGCACAAGGCGTTCTTCGACATCGTCAACGGACTGGCGCCGGACCATCACAACTGGCTGACGCCTGTGAATGTTCGCGAGGCTGTCGGCGTTTAGATATTTTTTCGAGAGAGATGGCCTGAGGATTGTTTCCGATGAAATTGCGGTTCCTGGTTTTTGTGTTCGCCATTCTGGCGGCAACGAGTGTTCTGGCACAGAAGGACGCATCCACGGCGAAACCTGCCGGATCGAGTGAGAAGGCGTTTGGGCTTTACCTGAACCCGATTGTGGGCCGGTTTAGCGGCACGGCCGATTCCGGGCCGTTCGCATTCCTGGGCGCGGGCAATACGTCGCGCATCTTTGGGGGCATCGACTTCGGCGCCTATTACGACTTTCTTCACAATGGCAAGGCGATGCTGGGTATCGATATGCGCGACGTTGACGAGCATGGCAACAGCGGATCTTCGCTGAACAGCTTTCTGGTAGGCGTGCGGATCTCGGCCAAGCCCTCGGAAAACTCGCGCTGGCGACCCTACCTGATGCCGCAAATTGGGTCGGGTAGATCGCGATCGGCGCTGAGCCCGGTGCACAAGACGAATGTGCAGTACGGCATCAGCGCAGGGCTGGACTACAAGCTGAGCAAGCATGTCGATTTTCGCGCGGTGGAGATTGGCTACGGATCGGTGACGACAGTGAACAGCTCGGAGTTCAACCAGCCGACCAACATCGGGCCGGTAACGCTGCTGAACGCCAGCACTGGATTTGTGTTCCGGTTTCCGTAGAGAGCGACCGAGACGTTGGCCAGAACAAGTTTCCGGTTGCCGTTCGGCGTGAGTTTGGTTAGCCTTGCGGCCATGCCTACCAAGATGATTTCCCGCTTCGCTCTGTTCGCCTGCCTGGCCGCGCCGCTTCCAGCCCTCGCGCAGGAAATGCCCGCCATGCCCGGCATGGCTCAACACCATCATCACGACGATGCGCCCACCAACTTGGAAAAACTGGGTGCAGTGCACTTCCCTGTCTCGTGCGCGCCGAGCCAGCAAGGGCCGTTTGAGCGTGGGATTGCGTTGTTGCACTCGTTCGGCTACACCGAGGCGGAGGCGCAGTTCCGCAAGATTGCCGCGGATGATCCGAGCTGCGCGATGGCGCACTGGGGCATCGCGATGAGCCAGTTCCATGAACTTTGGGGGCGGCCCGATGACGCGGCGCTGAAGACCGGCGCGGAGGAGATGGCGAAGGCGAAGTTGATCGTCGTGCTGCCGGCTCATGTGACGGCACGCGAGATGAGCTATATAAGCGCGTTGGATGGCTTCTATGCGGAAGCGCCTAAGGACTTTCAGATGGCTGCGGATATGTACGCAGCCGCAATGGGAGCACTGCACGCAAATTATCCCGACGACATCGAGGGCGCGGCGTTTTATGCGCTGGCCATTCTCGCCAGCGAAGCTCCGGACGATACGTCACTGACCAAGGAGCGGGCGGTGCTGGCGGTGCTTCTGCCGCTGTTTCATGCGCACCCGGACCATCCGGGGCTGGCGCACTACATCATCCACACGTGCGATACGCCGGCGCTGGCATCGCAGGGCAAGGAAGCCGCCGAGGTGTACGCGAAGATTGCGCCGTCGTCTGCTCATGCGACGCATATGCCGGGGCACATCTTTGCGCGGCTGGGGATGTGGCAGGAAGACATCGATTCGAACCTGGCATCGGTAGCGGCGAGCAACCAGGCTGAGGCGGCGCACGAGCCGGGCGTGGCGCACCAGATGCATGCGGATGAGTTTTTGATCTACGCCTACCTGCAGGTGGGCCAGGACGAGAAGGCGCGGTCGCTGACCGCGAGCATGGAATCGACGGGCAAGCGGATTGACTCCATGCCAGGGATGGATGACATGAAGGGCTCAGGTCCGTTTTTTACGAACGAGCTGAATGCCATCTTCGCGATGGAGATGCATGAGTGGAAGGTGGCGGAGAAGCTGAAACCGGAGGCCGAAAATGGCGGGTTGCACCGGGGCTCGGCGACGTTTGATACGTATTGGGCGAATGGTGTGGGAGCGGGGCATCTGCATGATGCGAAGGCGGCGAAGAAGGCGCTGGAGCAGATTGATGCCTACCTGGTGACGTTGAAGCAGGGCAAGAACGCCTACCAGGCGGTGGGGCTGGCGGTGCCTCGGGATGAGGTAGCGGGGTGGCTGGCGTATACGGAGGACAAGCCGGAAGAGGCAGTGGCTTCTATGCGCAAGGCAGCCGACCAGCAGGACAAGCTGGGGCAGGGCGAGGTGGATATTCCCGCGCGCGAGATGCTCGGCGACCTGCTGATGCTGGAGCACAATCCACAAGAAGCGCTGGCAGAGTACAAGGTGGCGCTGACGCTGAGCCCCAACCGGCTGAATGGCCTGCTGAGCGCCGGAGCGGCTGAAGAGGCCCTGGGCGATAAGAGCGCCGCGGCGAAGTACTACGCGCAGGCGGCGCACAATACAAACAACGCCGCGGCCAGCCAGCGGCCTGAGCTGCTGCACGCAGTCGGCGTCGCGAAGCAGAGCGCGACGTTGACAAGTGCGGAATAGGACAAGCGCCGAATAGCGCGGACGAAAACTAGGCCGGAGGCGCAGCGATGGGCGCGGCAGAATCGACAACAATCGGAGCGGGATGCTGTGCAGACTCTTTTACCAATGTTTGCCAGCCCGGCAACTCCTGCGAGCCGACGATGAGGCGCACACCATCGCGCAGCCGGATGTAGGTGTAAGCCCAATTGCGGAAGACCGACCAGCGGTTGCGGAAGCCGATGAGAAAGAAGATGTGCACCACCAGCCATGTGAGCCAGGCAAAGAAGCCGCTCCAGTGGGCGTGGAAGGGCCATGCGATGCGCGCAACAGCGGCCTTGCGGCCGATGGTGGCCATGTCTCCCTTGTCGAAATAGCGGAAGCCTTTCTGGCGAGCAGCCGCAGCGGGAGCCGTGACCAGCAAGTTAATGCGATCGGCGGCGTAGTCGCCCATCTGCATGGCGGGCTGGGCGACGCCGGGGACCTGTTGTCCATCCTGCTCGACGTGGGAGAGATCGCCGCAGACAAAAATTTCAGGATGGCCGGGAGGATTGAGGTGCTCGTCGACCTGCACACAGCCGCGACGGTCAAGGCAGTGAGGCATTCCGGTTGCTTCGGCAATCATCTTGCCAAGGGGCGAGGCCTGCACGCCCGCAGCCCACAGTGTGCAGATACTTTCGATGCGTTCGTCACCGACCATCACACAGCCAGGCTGAATATCAGTGACATGCGCGTTCATGCGGACCTGAACGTTGAGAGCATTGAGCTGCTTGAGAGCACTCCGTTGAAGATCTTCAGGATACGCGCCGAGCAGGTGCGGCGAGCCTTCGAGAATCAGCACCGAGGCGGTGGTGGTATCGATGTGGCGGAAGTCGCGGGTCATATAGAGGCGCGCGATATCCGAGATGGCGCCGGCGAGTTCTACACCTGTGGGTCCGCCGCCGACAATGACAAAGTTGAGCGGAGGATGGGAGCCGGTCTCCACGGTCTGGCGCTCGGCCAGCTCGAAGGCGAGCAGCACGCGGCGGCGGATCTCCGTGGCATCCTCGATGGTCTTGAGGCCGGGAGCGAGCGTAGCCCACTCCGGCTTGCCGAAATAGCTGTGCGTGGAACCCGTAGCGAGAATGAGGTAGTCGTAAAACAGCTCGGCGCCGCTTTTGAGGAAGACGTGGCGCGCGGGGACGTCAAAGGAGACCACTTCATCCATGAGCACTTCGGTGTTGCGGTTGTCGCGCAGGATGGAACGGATCGGCTGGGCGATGTCTCCGGGTGAAAGGACAGCCAGCGCAACCTGGTAGAGCAGCGGCTGAAACGTGTGGTGATTCTTGCGGTCGACTACAGTGACCTCGACCGGCGCATGAGCGAGACGGCGCGCGGCGTTGATGCCGGCAAAGCCCGCACCTATGATGACGACGCGCGGACGGATAGCGGGGACTTGCGAATCGGCCATGGATTTCACTCTCTCTACTAGAATAGATGTGTGAGACTGCGGACAGTCTGGCGCAATATGCCCGATATTCGAACGAGATGGGCGGTCTCCGCATTAATCTTCCGAATTCGCGCGACGATGGAAAGGCGAGAGGATTACCGTTTCTAAGGATCATTTCCCGCAGTTTACGGAGGCAGCGTGGCAGCAGCAACAAAGAGCGCAGGCAATACATCGACGAAGGTGCTTACGACCAACAAGCACCTGATCCGCTGGGTGGAGAAGATGGCCGAACTCGCCCAGCCGGACGCGATCCACTGGATTGATGGATCGGAAGCGGAGAACGAGTACCTGTGCAAGCAGCTGGTGGAAGCAGGCACGTTCACCAAGCTGAATGAGAAGCTGTGGCCGGGATGCTACTACGCGCGTTCCAGCGCCAATGACGTGGCGCGCGTGGAGGACCGCACCTTCATCTGCTCGCTGAGCAAGGACAATGCCGGGCCGACCAACAACTGGGAAGACCCATACGTGATGCGCAAAAAGCTGAAGGATCTGTTCCGCGGAGCGATGCGCGGACGCACGATGTACGTGCTGCCGTATTCGATGGGCCCGATCGGGTCGCCGATGTCGCAGATCGGCGTACAGCTTACAGATTCCGCCTACGCGGTAGTGAATATGCGCATCATGGCACGCATCGGCAAGGCGGTGTTTGAAGAGATCGACCGAGGGATTAAACGTGTCGTCCCGTGCATGCACTCGGTCGGAGCGCCGCTGGAGCCCGGGCAGAAAGACGTGCCGTGGCCGCAGAACGATACCAAGTACATCGTGCACTTTCCTGAGACGCGCGAGATCTGGAGCTACGGTTCCGGCTACGGCGGCAACGCTCTGCTGGGTAAGAAGTGCTTTGCGCTGCGTATCGCCAGCAACATCGCGCGCGACGAAGGCTGGATGGCCGAGCACATGCTCATCGTGGGCGTGGAGTCGCCGCAAGGTGAAAAGACCTATGTGTCAGCAGCGTTCCCCAGCGCGTGCGGTAAGACAAATTTTGCGATGATGATTCCGCCCAAGGGTTTCGACGGATGGAAAATATGGTGCGTGGGCGACGACATCGCGTGGATTAAGCCGGACGCGAGCGGGCAACTGCGTGCGATCAATCCGGAGGCGGGGTTCTTCGGCGTAGCGCCGGGGACCAGCGCCAAGACCAACCCCAACGCGATGGCTACGCTGGCGAGCAATACGATCTTCACCAACGTGGCGCTGACGCCAGAGGGTGGCGTGTGGTGGGAAGGCATGACCGATACTCCTCCTGCCGAGTGCACGGACTGGCGTGGTGAGCGCTGGACGCCGGCGATCGGCAAAGAGACGGGCAAGACCGCGGCGCATCCGAACGGGCGCTTCACGGCGCCCGCCAGGCAATGCCCGGTGTTCGACCTGGAGGCGTGGGAGTCGCCGGAAGGCGTGCCGATTTCGGCGATCCTGTTTGGCGGGCGCCGCGCTACGACAATGCCTCTGGTCTACCAGGCGTTCAACTGGTCGAGCGGCGTTTATGTTGGCGCGACGATGGGCAGTGAGACGACCGCAGCCGCCGGCGGTAAGGTGGGCAAGGTGCGCCGCGATCCGATGGCGATGCTTCCCTTCTGCGGCTACAATATGGGCGACTACCTACGGCACTGGCTGAAGATGCAGCGCGCATTGAGCTCCACGCCGCGCATCTTCCACGTGAACTGGTTCCGCAAGGGGGAGAACGGCAAGTTCTTGTGGCCGGGATTCAGTGAAAACATGCGCGTGCTGAAGTGGATTGTGGACCGCGTGCGCGGCCGTGCCCAAGGCAAGGAGACACCGATCGGCTGGACTCCTTATTATGACGATGTGAACTGGACCGGTCTGGAGATGCCGCGGGAGAAATTCGACGAGCTGCAGCTGGTGGACCATGATGCATGGCGCAAAGAGGTGATGGACCACGAAGAGCTGTTCATCCTGCTGCATGACCACCTGCCACCGGAGATGATCTACGAACGCGAGTTGCTGATCTGTAGGCTGTAACGCCAGCAGACTGGATGTATCTATTGCTTTCGTTTCGAAAACTCATTGAGCGATTGCAGAAGCTGTACGGCGAGCCGGCGCTGCCGCCGGCTCGCGGGCCGTTTGAGCTCGTGATGTGGGAGAACGCCTGCTATCTGCTGCCAGACGAGCGCCGGCGCGAAGTGTTTGAGGGATTGCGCAACCAGGTCGGACTGACCGCGAAAAAGATTGCTGCAGCGCCAGATGACGTGCTGCTGCCGTTGGCACGCCGCGGCGGCATGCGGCCGGAGACCCGTGTCTTCCGCTGGCGGGAGATTGCGCACATCGCGCTGACTCAGTTCGGTGGCAATCTCGACGCGATTCTCCAAGAGCCGTATGCGAAGGCCAAACGCGCACTGAAGCAGTTTCCGAATATCGGCGACCCGGGCGCGGAGAAGATTCTGCTGCTATGCGGAATTGCCGAAGGGCTACCGCTGGAGTCCAATGGGCTGCGCGTGCTGGTGCGCGTGGGCTATGGCCGCGAACAGAAGTCTTATGGAGCGATGTACAAGTCCGTGGAGAACGACCTCGCACCCGAGCTGAAGTCAGCCGGCGCGCAGGAGCTCTCGCTGGCGCACCGCCTGCTTAGAGAGCACGGCAAAACGCTATGCAAAGACAAGAGCCCAATATGCGTGGAGTGTCCGCTGCTGCGTGGTTGCGACTATGCAGCTCGGTAGATGGCGAAATGACCTAGGCCGGCGTTGTCGTGCTCGAGCGCGAAAAAGAAGTGGACGGTGGCCGAAGCCACCGCCCATGAGGAAGTTCTCACTGACTTAGAAATTCAAATGCAGTGACATTTCAATGATGCGGCTACCGCCAATCGTGTTGCGTACAGCGCCGAAGGTGGACGTGGTTGCTCCGTCCGACAACACAGTTGGGTAGGTGTAGAGAGTGCTCTGCGCGGTCGATTCAGCAGCTGCGGTCGGACCCGTTACAACTTGACCGAACTGTTCTGTGAGGTTTGTGCTACCTGTTGTCGACTTAACACGCCCAGCGCCAATGGAAGAAGAGTTGTTCGGCACGTCGAAGCTGGAAGTATTCGTGACATTGAACACATTGAAGGAATACAGCGCGCTGTATCGCTCACCAATTCGGACAGTCTTGGTTACCGAAACATCGGCACGCTTCTGGAAAGATTGCCGGAAGATATTGCGCTGCCCCGGGGTAAAGTCCGTCTCGAAGATATCCGATGGCTCGCTTGCGGAGGTAGGCAGCGGCACACCCTTCTGTCCCGGCGCCAGATAGTTCACGTTCAACTGTGTGGTGTCGATCGCGCCTAAATAATCACCGGCAGTATCCTGGAATTGACCCTTGCGTCCTGTCAAAGCCGATTTCGGATTGCTTCCATTCTTGATGCCAAGCACAGGGTTCAAGAGTGTTGGATCGTTGCCGAAAAAGATGCTTCCGACGGCTCCGTCGAAGTCGTACAAGCTGTAAGGCTGACCGCTTTGGGCAACAACGATGCCACTCAACTGCCAATCATTGGTGAACTTGCTGAGCAGGTTCTTCTCTCGCACGATATCTGGCGAGGTCAGGACATAAGAAGCAGTTAAGGTATTTGTGCGGTCGAAGTCGGCAGACGCATAGGAATCACGCAGATGGTCTGGGTTATCACCGGTGAAGAAGAGACCGAGGTCGCTCTGTTCATCCAACGCATGTCCCCAGGTATAGGAAAGAGTCCCCTGGGTATGTTTTGAGGTGCGCTTGACTACCTGCGCCTGGAGCGAGTTGTAGCTGGAGATACCCGCAGCCGTAAAGAGCGCGGCATTAGGGCTATAGCCGATGTATGGGACGCGGAGATCGATATTACCACCGCTAAACGTGTTGTAAGGCTCTGTGGATATGCTGTTGTAGGCGGTCTTTGCACCAACAGCCACCGGTGAGTTTTGGTTGAGGACCTGATAACCGTAGCTGGAGGTTTCGCCGTTAATGGGGTTGGTGGGCGTAGCGATTCCGGGCTCATTGAAGGGCAGCGGGATTACGCTGTGGCGACCGACATTGCCAACAAAACCCAAGCTGACCGCCATCGTGTTGGTCGGCTGGAACTGAAGATTGAAGCTGTAGTTGATGGTGTAGGGCAACTTGTTCGCCGTGTTGTAAGCGCCGAAGTCGAACGGTGTGACGCTGCAGGCTCCACCATTGGTCTGCTCCGTGATTGCAGTGCAGTTGGCACGAATCTGGTTCTGCGTGGCAAGCTGGGAGGTAAAGAACGCCGGATTGGGTGAAACTGTCGGAATCACAGCGCTTCCCAGTGGGTTCTCAAGGGTTCTGGTGCCCGTTCCCGTAACGAAATCAACCAGTGGTGGTGCGGTTGTGGCCCCAAACGGACCGCCGGTATTGGAACCAGCCGGCTGCGACAGGTAGCTGAAGAGTTCGCCGCGGTCATAATAAATGCCCACACCTGAACTGATCACAAACTTGCCATGGTCGCGTTCCGGCGAAAAAGCAAAGCCGACGCGCGGTCCAAAGCCCCATTGCCTGCCGTTGATCGTCGAATCGTTCACGCCTGCCGTGGGAAAGAATCTATTGTTGCCGGCTACGACAAATCCGCTATTGGTAACTGTAGAAGCCGTTGCACTATATAGTGCCGGATTGAAATTGAACAGGTTGCCGTACTTCTCAGAGAACGGACCGTTGAAGTCAAAACGAACGCCCGCAGTGATTGAGAGGTTGGGAAGTATTTGCCATTTGTCCTGAACGTATGAACCGCTTTCTTTGCTGCGGTAGTAACGCGCTGCATCACCTAACACGTAGGTGCTGGAACTCACAGAGCCGGTCAGCAGGGAGGCGATGCTCGATGCCGACAATTCGCCAAAGCCGGCGCGGTTATTACGGATATTGAGCTGGGTGTAGCTAAACGTGGATCCAATTGCGAAGCTGTGCTTGCCTAACGTATAGAAGAGATTGGTTGAAGGGTTCCAGCGGTTCTGGAAATACCCGTCGTCAACAAAGGCGCTTTCTTCACCCGTAGTGACTGTGCCGCCGGAACTCTGCGAGAAATCGCCCAGCGAAAGTCCGGGGAAGTTGCCGGAAGGGAAGCCAATGCCTATACCGGCGTTCGATACCTGAGCCTGGAAGGCGCTATATACCTTCTGGCGCGAGAACCCAAAGAGCTGCTCCCAGTTGATGCGCGAACCCAGCGTAATCGTATTGCTTATAGAGGCTACTTGCGCACCATTGTCGACTACTTCAGGGAAGCCGCCCGTATTCGCAATCGTATACGGCGAGGAGTTTGGCGCGTGCTGATAAAAATACTTTGCAGACAAGCGGTCGCGCTTAGATACGTCATAATCTAAACCGCCAACAGCCAGATTGGTATCGAGGAGCGCTTCACCAGGCAGGAAAACGTTGCCTGCTCCAGAATAAACCGCAGTGATACTGGTGTTTTGCACTGACGGCAGCAGAAATTGACCGTTGGGCAACTTGGCATTGAACAGAGCAGCCGCCACAGGATCGATGGCGCTGGTGAATTGGTTACCAGGCACGGTCAGCTGCGTTGCATAGCACGCAGCCGTTTGGGTTTTTGCGCTGGTGCATGCGCCTGCCGCCGCACTCGATGTTGCAGCTGCTTGCAGGCCAGCGGTGCTGCGGTCATCGGTCAGACCGAGCGGAACCGTAAGCGTAGAGAAGCCCTTGAATTGATCGCTATCGTGGAGAAACTGATAACCCGCAAAAAAGAACAGCTTGTTCTTAATGATCGGGCCACCGACTGAAGCGCCAATCAGTTCTTTATGCAGCTGCGGATTGACTTCAGACAAAGGAACAGTGCCATTTGGATTGCTGACTGCGTCCTGCTTGAAAAAGAATGGAGCAGCGTTGAATGCGTTGGTCGCGTGTGTTCCATAAAGCTGGCCGTGGAACCGATTTGTACCTGTTGAGGTGCCTACCTCGATGTGCGCGCCACTGTTGGTACCGCCCTGCGCGTCATACATGGATGTTTTGACGCTGATTTCCTGAATCATCTCCGGTGGCGGCGTTGCCAGACCGTTGCCGTTCGAACCATAGACCGATGTATTGGTCTGCGACTGACCGCCGAGACTTGCTCCCTGGCCGATATTGAATGCATACCGCTGCGAGGCATCTTCGCTAGAGCTTTTGCCATTGAAAAGGTTCGTCACATCTACGCCATTGACCTGAAACGAGTTGCTGGTATCACGCTGCCCGTTCGCCCAGATGGCCTGATTGCCCAGACCTTCGTTCGTGCCAATGCCCGTAAGCAGTTCTGCGCTGATGCCCGGAGCGAGGATCGCCGCCTGGGTGTAGCTGCCGGTCGCCAAGGGGATGTTCTGAAGCTCGTCGTGGCTTAGGGTGTATCCATTGGTGGTATCTGTCTGATTCAGCAGCGGGTTTTCCGTTACGGTAACGCTTTCGGTCGTTGAACCGACTTTGAGCGATGCCGCAACCGTTAGCGCATGCTCCTGAACAACCGTGAGGTGCTGCAGAACTTCTGTCTCGAAGCCGTCACGCTTAACGCTTACCGTGTAAGTTCCGATCGGCAGATCCAGTATCTGGAAGTAGCCGCTATTGGAACTCTTCACCGTAATAGTCAGCCCGGTTTGCTCGTCCGTGGCTGTCACCATGGCACTGGATACCGATGCCCCTGAAGAATCCTTGACCGTTCCGTTAATCGTGCCTAATGTTTGCTGGGCATATGCGGAAGGAATCGAAAAACACGCCACCAGAAATAAAACGAACAACTTGACACGGTATTGCATCAGACTTAGCCGCCTTTGAAAGTTCTGCAAGATGTGGTGCTTGAACTCAATTTTGGTGCTTGAGTTCAATGTAGCGGCGCGACATTCTGAACTTGTCTTCTATTTGTCACTAGAGCAAAAATGGAAGGTTAATTTTTTGTAACAGTGGTGCAGAGTGTGGATGTTTTGGGTCGATCGGCGAAGGACAAAGACTGCTATACACCGAGGAAACTCCGATATCGTTTCAGCAACACCAATGCTCCAAGCGAAATGAAGCGCTCTTACTCTATCGGTTTCTGCTTTCGATGTTTAGCGGGTGAGAATGACTGGGCCGTCTTTGGTTATGGCCACGGTGTGTTCGAAGTGGGCGCTGAAGCTGCCGTCGACCGTGACGGCGGTCCAGCCGTCTTCGAGGATCTTTACGTCCGGTGAGCCGGCGTTGATCATCGGCTCGATGGCGAGCACCATCCCCGGCCGCAGCCGCGGACCTTTGCCAGGCTCGCCATAGTTGGGCAGCTGGGGATCTTCATGCATGTTCTTGCCAATGCCGTGGCCCACAAACTCATGCACCACGCCATAGCCTTCCGCCTCGCACATGCTCTGCACGGCATGCGAGATGTCAGAGAGCCGCCCGCCGGGCACAGCCATGTCGATCGCCGCATAAAGTGAGGCTTCCGTCACGCGCAACAGCTTTTCCGCGTCGGCGCTGATGTTGCCCACCGGGTAGGTAACGGCACAGTCGGAGTAATAGCCGTCAATGACCACACCGCAATCGACGGAGACGATATCGCCCTCGCGCAGTACGCCGCGATCGCTGGGGATGCCGTGAATCACCTCGCTGTTGACCGAAGTGCAGAGCGCCGCCGGATAACCGTGATAGCCCTTGAAGGCGGCTTTGGCGCCGAGCTTCTCAATCGTGGCGACGGCCGCGCGCTCCATGTCCATGGTGGTCGCGCCGGGACGCACAATGGCGCGTACGGCTTCATGCACCTTGCGCAGCGCAATGCCGGAGGTACGCATCTTTTCGATTTCGGCAGCGGATTTGAGCTGGATGGCCATATCAGCAACAGATGTGAGAAGTGAGATACCAGATGTGAAAAACGAGTTCATATCTCGCATCTCGTATCTCATATCTAGCTTTCAGGGTGATGCCTCAATTTCAACAGAGTTGCGCGGATGCTTTTTGTCACTTCATCCACGGGGCGGTTGCCGTCGACTTCAGCAAAGCGATTGCCGTGAGAGCGATAGTACTCGATGACCGCGAAGGTCTTCTGCTCGAAGGCCTTCATGCGTTCGCGGAAGACGGCTTCGGTGTCATCGGCACGCTGAATGAGTTTGGTGCCTTCGCAATCGCAGAGGTGGTCGTTCTTCGGCGGCTGGGTGTAGATGTTGTAGATTGTGCCGCAGACCGGGCACATCCGGCGGCCGGTAATGCGCTCCAGCAACACGCGCTCGGGCACGGCAATATTGATGGCGACAACAGGGAGCACTTCGGCAGCCAGCTTGGTGTCCAGCCATTTGGCCTGGTTGAGCGTGCGGGGGAAGCCATCAAGGATGTAGCCCCGCTCGGTATCAGGCTGAGCCAGGCGCTCGGAGACCATCTGGTTGACGAGGTCGTCGGGCACGAGCTGGCCCGTAGCCATCAACTCTTCAGCCATCATGCCCAGAGTGGTGCGCTGTTCGCGGTTGGCGCGCAGCAGATCGCCGGTGGAGATCTGCGGGATGTTGAACTCTTCCATCAGCAGCTTGGCCTGCGTGCCCTTGCCAACACCCGGCGCGCCCAGCAAAAGCACCGGGCCGGGGAGAAAATCGCTCGCATTGGGAAGAGGTGGAAACATGAAAAGAGGGATTAGGGATTAGGGTTAGGGATTAGAAGAGCGCGATGGCTAATCCCTAATCCCTGTTCTCTAATCCCTGATTTTTTACCAGCTGCGGCGGCCACGGATGCGCCCGGACTTGGGCGAGAAGCCCTCATAGTGGCGCATGATGAGCTGCGCTTCCACCTGCTGCACGGTGTCCATTGCGACACCGACAACGATCAGCAGACTGGTACCGCCGAAGTAGAAGTTCAGGCCCATACCGTTGGTGACCCAGGCAGGCATCTTGTCAAAGAAAGAGCCGACCAGCCACAGGTGATTGAAGTGGATGCCGCCGATCAGAAACATCGGGATGATGGAAATGATGATGAGATAGCAGGCGCCAACCAGCGTGATGCGCGTGAGCACATCGTTGATGAAGTCGGACGTGCGCTTGCCGGGACGGATGCCGGGGATGAAGCTGCCGTACTTGCGCATGTTGTCGGCGATATCGTCCGGGCGGAAGATGATGGAGATATAGAAGTAGGCGAAGAAGATGATGGCGACGACATACAGGATGACGTACCACGGCTCGGCAGGCGCAAGCGCCTGGAAGATCTTGCCGATATAGGGCGCGTCTCGCAATGTAGTCCCGTGGAAGGCAACATTCTGCAGAAGCAGTGGCACCGACAGGATGGAGCTGGCGAAGATCACCGGCATCACACCGCCGGAGTTGACCTTGAGCGGAAGGAATGAGCTGGAGGACTGAGTCATGCTGCGGCCAACCATGCGCTTGGCGGATTGGATGGGGATGCGGCGCTCCGAGCGCTCAACGTAAACGATGAACGCAACCACCGCGACCATCATAACGATGAGCAGGACCATGGCAACGGGTGTGAAGCCTCCCCAGGCCTGCGTCTGGAACTTCTGCCAGAGGTCCTGAATGCCGCGCGGCAGGCCGACCACGATGCCGGTGAAGATCAGTAGGCTCATGCCGTTGCCCACGCCGCGTTCGGTAATCTGCTCGCCCAGCCACATGATGAAAGCTGTGCCGCAGGTGAGCGTAATCACGCACAACGGAAGGAACTGCCACTTGGAGAGCGTGACCATGGATTCGCCGGTCTGCGTGGTAGTAAGCGTGAGGCCGATGAAAAAGCTCTGCACCACTGCCAGCAGAACGGTGACGTAGCGGGTCCACTGCGTGATCTTGCGGCGGCCCAGTTCGCCTTCCTTCTGCAGCTTGGCCAGCGGCTCATAGATAACCGTGAGCAGCTGGAAGATGATGGACGCGGTAATGTACGGCATGATGCCGAGCGCGAAGACAGTGAGCTTGCGCAGGTTGCCGCCATTGAACAGATCGAGAAGCCCGAGGGCGCCGCCGGCTTGATTGTTGAAAAACGTCGCAAGCTTGGCTGCATCAATGCCGGGCGTGGGAATGTGCGCGCCAAGCCGGTAGACCGCCAGCAGACCGAGCGTGAAGAAGATGCGCTTGCGGAGGTCTTCAATACGGAAGATGTTGAGGAATTTCTCGAGCATCGGTGGATGGCCTTCAAGGTTGGTACTGAGAAGTTTACGCGGAAGGCCGGAGCGAGTGGCTCCGGCCCGGCGAATTCACTAAGCGGCGACGGGAGTTTCCGGCGCTCCGATGACGATGGCTTTGCCGCCGGCGTCTTCGATGGCCTTCTGCGCGGCCTTGGAGAACTTGTGCGCATGCACCGTGACGGCGGACTTGAGCTCGCCGTTGGCCAGCACCTTGACCAGGCCGTTGCGCTTCTTGAGCAGGCCGAGGTCGATGAGCTTCTCCAGCGTCAGCTCCTTCTCCTTGAGCTCGGCGATGGTATCCAGGCCGAGGACGGCATACTCGGTGCGGAAGATGTTGGTGAAGCCGCGCTTGGGCAGGCGGCGGTGCAGCGGCATCTGGCCGCCTTCAAAACCGCGCATCAGGCTGGAGCCCGAGCGCGAACCCTGGCCCTTGTGTCCACGCGTGGAGGTCTTGCCCATGCCGGAACCCATACCGCGGCCGACGCGCTTCTTGTTTTCATTCGCCTTTTTCGGCGCCTTCAGATTGCTGAGATTCAGTGCCATAATTTCCTCGCTCACGCCGATAAAGCTTTTAGTAAATAGTTTTAGCTTTTAGCTAAAAGCTCCCCGACTCGCATATTGGATTGTTGAACTACTCGACGACGCGCACGAGATGGGGCACCTTCGCCACCATGCCGCGGATCGACGGTGTGTCTTCGCGCTCCACAATCTGGTTGAGGCGCGTAAAGCCCAGGCCCTTGATCACGAGCTTGTGCTTGACCGGCGTGCAGATCTTCGAGCGGAAATATTGAAGCTTGATCTTTGAGACTTTTGTCTTCGCAGTTGCCATTTCTCTTCTCCTGAAACCTGATTCTTAGAGCTCGTCGACTGACTTGCCGCGCAGAGCGGCCACTTCAGCCTTGTCCCGCAGCTGCGAGAGCGCGTCAAATGTGGCCTTGACCACGTTGTGCGGATTGGCCGAGCCGAGACTCTTGGTCAGTACATTCTGCACGCCGCACGCGGTCATCACGGCGCGGACGGTTTTGCCGGCGATGACGCCGGTACCTTCCGGCGCCGGCTTGAGCAGAACTTCACCCGAACCATAGTGGCCCAGGACGACGTGCGGAATGGTGTAGGACGTGAGGTTGACCTTGAGCAGATTCTTCTTCGCTGCCTCAATGCCCTTGCGGATGGCCTGCGGAACTTCCTTGGCCTTGCCCGAGCCGTAGCCCACAACGCCTTCAGCCGGATCGCCGACGATGACCAGCGCGGCGAAGCTCATGTTCTTTCCGCCCTTGACCACCTTGGTCACGCGGTTGATGCTGACAACCTCATCCTTGAGGTTCATGCGGTTGCCGTCGAGTCTCTTCTTCATTGCCATTGTGATTCCTCTTTTTATTTCTCTTTATATTTCCCTGGCACACCGGTCCGGGGATGCAACCTCTTTGGGCTGCTTTTGGAGCTTTGCGCTCTCTGTGGTTGCAAGTTGTACGTTCTAAGTTGTAAGAAAACAGTCTCGAACTTAGAACTTACAACGTAGAACTTAGAACTCAAGCCCTGCTTCGCGCGCGGCATCGGCCAGCGCCTTGATGCGGCCGTGGTAGAGATATCCGCCGCGGTCGAAGACCACCTTGGTGATTCCCTTCTCCTTGGCCCGCTCTGCGATCAGCTTGCCGACTTCCTTCGCGGCGGCGACGTTGCCGCCAACCTTCTTGCCTTCACCCTTCTTGCTGACAGTCGAAGCCGAGACGATGGTGGTGCCGGTCGCGTCGTCAATCACCTGCGTGTAGATGTGGTTGAGCGAGCGGTAGATGTTCAGGCGCGGGCGCTCGGCAGTGCCGGCCATCTTGGCGCGGATGCGCGAGTGGACGCGCTGGCGGATTGCGTTGCGGGGACGAGGATTGATCATGACGTTTCTTCCTTCCTAGTAGCGTCGCCAGCCTCTGACGACGTTCGGATGCTGCAGAATATGAGATTCGAGATGTGAGATACGAGAGCGGCAATCGCATCTCGTATCTCATATCTCACTTCTTTACTTGGCGCCGGTCTTTCCAACCTTCTTCTTGAGCTTCTCGTCGGAGTAGCGGACGCCCTTGTTTTTGTATGGGTCAGGCTTGCGCAGCGAGCGCATGTCTGCCGCGACCTGGCCAACCTTCTGGCGATCGATGCCCGAGACAGTAACGTGCGTCTGCTTGGGGTCGATCTCCACCGTGATGCCGGTGGGCAGGGGAAATTCGATGGGGTGCGAGTAGCCGAGCGTGAACACAACCGTGCTCTTGCCCTTGAGCTCCACGCGATAGCCGATGCCGATTACGTCCAGCTCTTTCTTCCAGCCGTTGGTCACACCTTCGACGGCATTGAAGACCAGCGCACGCGCCAAACCATGAAGAGCGGACTGCGACTCGTTCTGGCGCTGAAGCTCAAGCACGCCGTCTTTTTCAGAGAGCGTGATGCCCTCCGGAATGAGCGCGGAGACTTTGCCCTTGGGGCCTTCGACGACGACCGTGTTGGTCTGGACGGTGTACTTTACGCCCTTGGGCAGCGTGATGGGTTTTTTGCCGATGCGTGACATTGAATCAATCCTTGTTGCTTGCGAGTCGCGAGAGAATTTCTCGTTCCACTGCAGCCGTTGGATCAGGTTTTCTAATCCCTAATCCCTGCTTCCTAATCCCTGCTTCTCTACCAGACTTCGCAAAGAATCTCGCCACCGACGCCTTCGCGCCGGGCCTGGCGGCCGGTCATCACACCCTTGGGCGTGGTGATGATGCTGATGCCGAGACCACCCTGAACGCGGCGGATCTCATCCTTGCCGACATACACGCGGCAGCCCGGGCGCGAGATGCGCTGCAGGTCGCGGATGACCGCTTCGTTGTTGGGGCCGTACTTCAGGTACACGCGCAGAACCTTCTGGCCGTCTTCTTCGGCAGCCTTGTAGTTGGCGATGTAGCCTTCTTCCTTGAGGATGCGCGCGATCTCGACCTTCAGCTTGGACGTCGGAACGTCGAGCTTCTGGTGATGAGCGCGGTGCGCGTTGCGGATGCGCGTGATGAAATCTGCTACTGGATCGGTGAGGTTCATTCGTTTCCTTTCATCCCCCGTTCGCTGCGCATTGCACAGAACCTGCGGGAATGGTTGTGGCAGACCATGCTGCTGGTCAGCCGAAATTGTTTTGCGGGGCTCGCGCCCCGGTTGATTCGCGTCCTGCCAGAGTTACCAGCTGGACTTAACGACGCCCGGAATCTCGCCCTTGAGCGCAAGACCGCGGAAGCAGAGGCGGCAAACGCCGAACTTGCGCAGAAACGCGCGCGGACGACCGCAGAGCTGGCAGCGGTTGTGCTGACGGGACTTGAACTTTGGTTTGCGAGCGTCTTTGACGCGCTTTGCGGTGGTTGCCATGTTTTCTCTCTTCTGCTGCGTTACTGCGTTTGTCTTTACCTTCTAACTTGTCTATGCGCCTGCACGGAACGGCATGCCGAAACTCTTGAGCAGACTGCGCGCATCGTCGTCATCCTTGGCCGAGGTCACTATAGTGACGTTCATGCCCTTGGTCTTGTCGACCTTGGAGTAATCGATCTCTGGAAAGATCAGCTGGTCGCGCAGGCCAAGCGTGTAGTTGCCACGGCCGTCGAAGCTCTTGACGCTCACGCCACGAAAATCGCGAACACGAGGCAGAGCGACGGAGATCAGGCGGTCGAGAAATTCGTACATCTTGTCGCCGCGCAGCGTAACCATCGCACCGATGGGCATGCCCTCGCGCAGCTTGAACGCAGCGATGGACTTCTTTGCCTTGGTGATGACTGCCTTCTGGCCGGCGATCGCGCCCAGGTCGGCGAGCAGCGGATCCATGATCTTCACATTCTGCGTGGCTTCGCCGAGACCCATGTTGATGACGATCTTCTCCAGCCGTGGCACGGCCATCGAGTTCTCGATGCCGAGTTCCTTCTGGAGGCTCTGCTTGATTTCACTGTGATACTTCGCTTTCAGTCGTGCTGCCATGTTGTTCTCTCTTCTCCACGGTTTCGGCCCAGCTGTTGCTCTCGCAACTCGTGCTTACCGTTTCGTGGGGTACTCAATTTGGTATTAGGTGTTAGCTGTCAGGTGTCAGGTGCTAGAAAACTCCCCTAACACCTAATACCTATTTCTTCTTACTGGTCGTCGTTACTTTCTTTTCCGTAATCGTGCCGCCGTTGGAGCGGGCAATGCGGGTCTTCTTCGCGCCTTCCACGTGGAAACCCACGCGGGTAGCGTTGCCCTCGGAGTCCAGCAGGGCGACATTCGAAATGTGAATCGGCGCCTCCTGGGTGAGGATGCCGCCCGCAATGTTGCGCTGCGGGTTGGGCTTTACATGCTTCTTGATCATGCCAACGCCCTCAACCAGCACGCGCTGCTTGTCGACGATGATGCGCAGGACGCGGCCCTTCTTGCCCTTGTCCTTGCCGGCGATGACGATAATCTGGTCGTTACGCTTAATCTTTGGCATTGCTTATGCTCTCTTTCGTGTTGCCTCGGCGATACGGAGCCGGAATCCGTCTTGAGATACGAGATGCTAAATACGAGATACGCTGTTTGAATCTCGCATCTCGAATCTTTAAATCACTTCCGGCGCCAGCGAAACAATCTTCAAAAACTTCTTTTCGCGCAGCTCGCGGGCAACAGGGCCGAAGACGCGAGTGCCTACCGGCTCCATCGCATCGTTGATGACGACGGCTGCGTTCTCGTCGAAGCGGATATAGGTTCCATCGCGGCGGCGATATTCCTTGTGAGTACGGACGATGACCGCCTTGACGACCTTGCCCTTCTTGACGGTGCCGTCGGGCGAAGCTTCCTTCACTGCCGCGGTGACAACGTCGCCGAGGCCGGCCTTCTTGCCAAGACCGCCGCCCAGCGGCAGGATGACCTGCAGCTTGCGGGCGCCGGAGTTATCGGCAACGGCGAGCATGGTACGCATTTGAACTGCCATGATGAATCTCCTTGCGCTAAATACTTCAAAAAGCGAAAACTTAAAACTTTTTTACTTATTTTTCTTTAGACCGTCTCGACTGGATTCTCGCCATTGCGCGAGGGCTTCTCGTCCGGTAGCGCCGACAATGACGACCGGCGGATGATCTCTTCCAAAGACCAGCGCTTCAGCTTCGACAGTGGACGGGTCTCGCGAATGCGAACGACATCTCCGACGCGCGCGGAATTCTGTTCGTCGTGCGCATAGAACTTCTTGTTCGACTTCATCACGCGCTTGTACTTGGGGTGCGCCTTGCGCATTTCGATCTCGACAACGATGGTCTTCTGCATCTTGGTCGAGACGACCTGGCCAACCTTCTCATTGCGGCGCGGCGCAGCCTGATCGGAGGAAAGTGCGGCCTCGGCCGGTGTTGCTGTGGTGACTGTGGTTTCGGCCATGGTTATGCCTTCCCTTCTGCGGCAGGAGTTGCTTTGGCGACCAGCTCGCGTTCGCGAGCGATGGTCTTGATGCGGGCGATGTCGAGCTTGAGCGAGCGCAGGTTGCTGAGACCTTCCTGCTTGCCCAGGCTCTTCGCGAAACGGACGCGGAAGAGCTGCTCGGCGGCCTTCGCCTCTTCGAGCTTCAACTCTTCATCCGAAAGTGTGCGGATCTTTTCGAGTTCCATAAAGTGACTTCTTTCTTACCGCCTGAACGGCATTGCATTTTTGAGATACGAGATGTGAGATTCGATTGCCTTGACTCCGAGATGTTCGACGCGTTTCGCATCTCGCATCTCATATCTCGCATCTTGCTTACTTCGCTGCTACTTCAACTTTCATCCCAGGACGCATCACGAACGACGTCTTGAGCGGGAGCTTGTTGGAGGCGAGGCGCATGGCTTCCTTGGCGATTTCTGCCGAGACGCCTTCCATCTCAAACAGGATCTTGCCGGGACGAACCACGGCGACCCAGTGATCGGGCGCGCCCTTACCCTTACCCATACGGGTTTCGGCAGGCTTCTTGGTGATGGGCTTGTCCGGGAACAGACGCAGCCAGACCTTGCCGCCGCGCTTGATGAAACGGGTCATGGCAATACGCGACGCCTCAATCTGGCGATCGGTAATGTAGCCGCACTCCATCACCTTCAGGCCAAAGTCGCCGAAGGAGATGTCCGAGCCGCGCCACGCCTTGCCGCACATGCGGCCGCGCTGCTGCTTGCGATACTTAACTTTCTTGGGCAAAAGCATAGTGGTTCCTTTAGAAAACCGATGGGAGGCGGACTGAAGCGAAAACCTCGCGCTTGGGCGAGAAAGACGCCGACCAAGGTCTCTGCACAGGGCTTATGAAGCGAAGCGCAGACTCAGGGCCAAACCTTGTTAGTTTAGCAGAAATTCGTTGGTTTACCAACGAAATCCCTGCTTTTGAGGGATTAGGGCACAGGGATTAGGAATTTGAAAGGCACGCCGGCCTAATCCCTGTTCCCTAACCCCTGCCTCTTAGAACGCGCCGGTGGTGATAGCCGGCTCGCGGCGCTTCTTCTGCTCGTAAATATCACCGCGGTAGATCCAGGTCTTCACGCCAATGGTGCCGAAGGTGGTGTGAGCCTCAGAGAAACCGTAGTCGATATCGGCCCGCAGCGTGTGCAGTGGCAGACGGCCCTGCAGGTACCACTCCGAGCGGGCAATCTCATTGCCGTTCAAACGGCCCGAAACGCGGACCTTGATGCCCTTGCAGCCGAAGCGCAGCGCCGAATCAACCGACTTTCTCATAGCCCGGCGGAACGAGACGCGCTTCTCCAGCTGCAGCGCGATGTTCTCGCTGACAAGCTGGGCGTCGAGCTCAGGCTTGTTGACCTCGAGGATGTCGATGAACACCTCGCGATTGGACCGCTTCTGGATGTCAGCCTTGA
>Ga0206804_10028_pt1 | contig 42261 bp, 42 predicted proteins | sample Alteio_BWOrgCont_62_FD_152888 | JGI IMG/M metagenome (GOLD analysis project Ga0206804, IMG submission 152888) | Enriched cells from forest soil in Barre Woods Harvard Forest LTER site, Petersham, Massachusetts, United States -... | ecosystem: Environmental > Terrestrial > Soil > Temperate forest >... | reverse complement strand
CGCGACCTCTGCGGGATGGCCGACCTCTCGCCGCAGGAGCTCGCCGCCATCCTCGAGCTCGCGCATGCCGTCAAGGGCTCGCCCGAGGACTTCCGCCACGCGCTCGACGCCAAACAGATGGTTATGTTCTTTGAGAAGGCGTCCCTGCGCACGCGCCTCACCTTCGAGGCCGCCATGAACACCGCCGGCGGCAACGCCATCTTCGTCGACCAGACGCACGCTCCTCTAGGCGAGCGCGAGTCCATCCCTGACGTCGCCCGCAACCTCGAGCGCTGGATGAACATCATCGTCCTCCGCACCTTCGCGCACGACACCATCACCGAGATGGCCGCCAATGCGAAGATCCCAGTCATCAACGCGCTCTCAGATCTCGAGCATCCCTGTCAGGCCATCGCCGACTTCATGACGCTCGAAGAGCACTTCGGTGCCGTCGACGGCCTCAAGTTCACCTATGTCGGCGACGGCAACAACGTCTGTCACTCACTCATGCTCGCCGGCGCTCTGCTCGGTTCCAACGTCACCATCGCCACGCCCAAAGGCTTCGAGCCCAAGCTCGACATCATCCACAAGGCCATCGAGATCGCCGAAGACACCGGCGGCTCGCTCACCCTCACCCACGACCCCATCAAGGCCGCCACCGGCGCCGACGCCATTTACACCGATGTCTGCGTCTCCATGGGCCAGGAGCACGAGACCGCCCGCCGCGCGCCCATCTTCGTTCCCTTCCAGGTCAACGACCAACTCATGAGCCACGCACAATCCGGCGCCGTCTTCATGCACTGCCTGCCCGCGCACCGCGGCGCCGAAGTCACCGACTCGGTCCTCGACAGCCCACAGTCCATCGTCTTCGACCAGGCCGAAAACCGCATGCACGCCCAAAAGGCCATCACCCTCATGCTCCTCGGCGGCGCCAAGCGCCTGCCGAAAACTCCCAACCGCCGCCGGTAGCCGTAGTGTTATCGCCGTCATCCTGAGCGCAGCGCGAAGTCGAAGGACCCCGACTCCGCCTCACCACAACCTCCGAGCCCTTTTCAACCACGAACAAACTGGCAACTGACAACCGGAAACTGGAAACCGATAGCGCAGACCCCAACCGAACAATGCCTGAACAGAAAGCCAACTTCGAAACCATCTACGTCAGGCTTCTTGACGAAGGGACAGACGTTGTCCGCCCGGTACCGGCGCGTCTGTTCGGTGAAGATGTTTACGAACTCCTGCCGACTCCGAACTACAACCCAGAAGACGAGACTTGGGAATTTCTCCCGGGCAGCAAAGTCGTAGTTCAACAAACCACTATCGGCAACCAAGAAATCCAACTCGCGATTGCACAGAGATAGCCACTGAAGAGATGACGACGAATTCACAACCAACCAAGATGTGGTCCGGCCGCTTCCGCGAGCCCCTCGACCGCACCTTCGAGCAGTGGCAGCGCAGCTTCCCCTTCGACTGGCGCCTGCTCCCCCACGAGGTCGTGGCCTCGCAGGCGCATGCCCGCGCCCTCGCAGCCGCCGGCATCCTGACCGCTGACGAGCTCGACACCATGCTCGCCGGCCTCACGCGCGTCGGCGAACGCCTCCTCAACTGGTCGCATCGCATCAGCGCCACATCAGGCCAAATCGACTACGAGACATCCAACGCCCAAATCGGCGCCGCCATCGTCGCCAGCGCCCCACAGGCAGAGGACATCCACCACTTCGTCGAGCTCGAGCTCACCAAAGAGATCGGCGCCCTCGCCCTCAAGCTCCACACCGGCCGCTCGCGCAACGAACAGATCGCCACAGACATGCGCCTCTTCGTGAGACAAAGCATAGACATGACGCAGTCGGGTCTCGTGGAATGGATCAACGCGCTCCTCACGCAAGCCGAAGCCCACATCGACGCCGTCATGCCCGGCTACACGCACCTCCAGCGCGCCGAGCCGGTCCTCGTCGCCCACTGGCTCCTCGCCTACGTCTCCATGCTCGAGCGCGACCTCTCCCGCTTCACCGACGCCCGAGCCCGCATGAACTTCTGCCCACTCGGCAGCGGAGCGATCGCCGGAGCTACCCTCGCGCTGGACCGCACCATCGCGGCCAACGCCCTCGCCTTCGAAGCCCCGACTACCAACAGCATGGACGCCACCAGCGACCGCGACTTCATGCTCGATTTCGCGCAAGCCGCCTCCACGCTCGGCCTGCACATCTCGCGCTTCGCCGAGGAGATCACCCTCTACGCCACCGCCGAGTTTAACTTCGTCGAGCTCCCCGAAGCCTTCTCCACCGGCTCCTCCGCTATGCCGCAGAAGAAGAACCCCGACCTCACCGAGCTCGCCCGCGGCAAATCGGCCCGGCTGCTGGGATCCGCCACAGCACTGTCGACTCTGATCAAGGGCCTCCCGCTCGCTTACAACAAAGACCTCCAGGAAGGCCAGGAGCAGATCTTCGACATCGCCGACACGCTCGGCGGCCTGCTCAGCGTCCTTCCCAACTTCACACGCGCTCTCAAGTTCCGCTTCAGTGTTATGCAACGCGCCGCTGAAACCGGCTACCTTAACGCGATGGCAGCAGCCACCTATCTCTCCAACAAGGGCGTGCCCTTCCGCAAGGCCCACGAGATTGTCGGCAACGCCGTCCGCCTCGGTCTCGATAAGGGCCTCGAACTCAACGCACTTCCCCTCGAAGAACTCCGCACACTCTCTCCCGAGTTCATCGAAGACTTCTTCAGCTTCATCACACTGCGCTCCACACTCGACTGCCACGATGTTCCCGGCGGCACCGCCTCGCACCGCGTCCGCGAAGCACTCACTGCCGCACACGCCCGCATCTCGAACCTCGCATCTCGTACCTCGTCTTTCGAGGAGGCCAAAGAAAAAGAACTTGTCTAGCGACCTCATCACCCTCGATCTCGCACCGCACGAAGCCCCCGCGGCCACGGCCGCGCCCATCCGCGTCCACAAGGCGCGCCTGCAGGACGCCCGCAACGTCTTCGATCTCGTCAATTCCTTCTCGCACGACGGCACGCTTCTGCGCCGCTCCTACGCCGAGATCTGCGAAAACGTCCGCGACTTCACCGTTGCCTACCGCACCATCACCAACCCTGAGACCGGCGAGCCCGAAGAGGAGTTCCTCGGTTGCGGCGCGCTCCACCTCTACGGCCCGCACCTCGCCGAGGTCCGCTCCATCGTTGTCCGCGAAGACCGCCGCGGCCTCGGTGCCGGCGACGCCATCCTCGAGTCGCTCATCGCCGAAGCCGAAGAGCACCAGGTTCTCTCCGTCTGCCTTTTCACCCGCATTCCCGACTACTTCGAGCATCTCGGCTTCCGCGTCGCCGACCGCGACGCCATGCCCGACAAGATCTACAAGGACTGCCAGACCTGCCCGCGCCTCTACGCCTGCGACGAAGTCGCCATGGTCCGCGGCCCTCTACCCAACGTTGCCGTCCTCGGCCCCAAGGAAGTCACCCGCCCCGAGCTCGTCCAGATCAATCCGCTCGCCCCCACCGGCACTCGCTAGTCTGTCGCGCCCGGCACATTCCCTACTTGTCGTGACGACTGATCCCGAGATCCTGTGCCACCTCAGGATCAACATCCTTCAGTTCTTTCAGAAGCCCCTCAGCGGATAGATCGAGCAGCTTTGAATTGTCCCAGTCGTGCTCCAGCGTCCGGCGAATGCGATGAACAATATGCTCGTCATCCACTTCGATCGCCAGCTCGCGCCGGCTGTCGAAGCTGCCGGGGGCGATATTAATTGAGCCCACAATCGCGCGCTCGTCATCGGCCAACATTACCTTCCCGTGCAATTTGATGTGCTTCAGTTTGTGCACTGGGACCCCGAGATCCTGCAGCACGCGCAGGCCACTCACTCCCTCCACCAGCTTCTCTTTCTTCAGCTTGTGCGGCGGGCGCGCCATCACCCGAATCTTCACTCCCCGCGTGTGTGCACGTACCAGGCACTCAATAACGACGGGGTCTTGGTAGCGCTCATTCTGTAGCCACAGCGAATGCTTCGTCTTGTCGATGAACTCACATATCTTCTGTCGCCCATTCCCTGTACACCAGATGACGTTCGACCCTTCAAGCGCGACAAAGTCCGTGCGGTTCCAGTCCGCGTCAAAGCCCGCGGTTACTTCTCCAACCTCGTGAGCATGGCTTGTGACCACGGCGTAGTCGCGGGTCTCAGTAAGGTTTCGCGCCTCCCAGTTGAGCGATTGGATATACGCCGTCTTACCGTCCACTACCATCGACTTCTCATGCGTCACGTCGAAACATGGATTGCTGTCCTTCACAGTGACGGCAGCTGCCTTCAACCTCTCGCGAGCCTCAGCATTCTCCTTCTCGCCGTCCCTTCGCTCCGGGTTCAGCATCACGCGCACATCCACGCCGCGTTTTCGTGCCGCAATTACCGCTTCCAGCAGCGATGGGTCCGAGAAAACAAACATCTTGATCCGCAACGAAGATTTCGCGCCATTAATGGCGTCGATGAGGGGCTTGGACGAATCATCAGGTAAAACAATCAGCGAGCGCGACATTCAGATTCCTCTTGTAGCCATTCCTACACAAATCTCAACGATCGGAAATCACAATCATTCTAGTGGAGTCGAACCCTTCTCACTCGTATCAAACTGCGTCCGGTACAACTCCGCATAGATTCCATTCTTCTGCAGCAGCTCTGCGTGGGTTCCATCCTCTGCCACCACCCCTCCCGAGATGACAAGTATCTGGTTTGCGTCGCGGATCGTGGTCAGCCTGTGCGCAATGGCAATCACCGTCTTGCCCTTCATTAACTTTTCCAGCGCATCGATCACCAGCCTCTCCGATTCAGAGTCCAGCGCCGCCGTAGGCTCATCCAGCAACAGAATCGGGCTGTTGCGCACCATCACCCGGGCAATCCCTATCCTCTGCCGCTGGCCGCCTGAAAGTGTCGCCCCTCGCTCTCCCACTTGGGTCTCATAACCCTTAGGCATCTTCGAGATGAATTCATCGGCATTAGCCATCCTTGCCGCGGCCATCACCTCTTCCTTCGTCGCATTCGGATTACCGAAGGCGATGTTGTCGTAAATCGTTCCGCGAAACAATACCGTGTCCTGCAGCACGTAACCGATCTGGTCCCGAAGACCCTTCAAGCGGTAGTCGCGCACATCCACGCCATCTATCTGCACTGATCCGGTGAGCGTGTCGTAGAAGCGTGGTATGAGACTCACTACCGTCGACTTCCCGGCACCTGTAGGTCCAACGATCCCGACGAACTCGCCCGGTTGGATCCGAAAGGAAACATCTCTCAGGATTGGATTCTCCGGGTCATATCCGAAACCGACTGCTTTCATCACAATCTCGCCGCGCAGAATCTCGGGCTCGATTGCATTCTCTTTCTCGGGAATTATCTCGTTCGTATCAAGGATTCCGCGCACTCGTTCCACTGCGACTGTGACCTGCGCAACCGCATTGGTCGTAGTCGCCAGATCCTTCACAGGTTTGAAGAAGCGAGTCAGATAAGCCAAATAAACCGTCAGTGAACCGATCGTCATGGTTCCCGCCAGGATCAGCGCCGCTCCGCGCCACAGCACGATCGCTGTGCAGATCGCCACCACAACCGTAACCACAGGTGAGAGCAGCGCCTTCACGCCACGCGCCTTCAATGCCGCAGCCACCGTCGCCTGGCTTACTACGGCCAACATCTCTCGCTCGGCCTTCTCCTGTCCGAAGGCCTGCACCACCTCCATAGACTCCAGGCCTTGCTGCACCATATCGACAATGGCGCTCTGCTCCTTACGCACCTCATGCGTTGCCGCCTTCACGGCTTTCTTGAATCGCGAAACAAACAACAGCAGGAACGGTGTCACCGCGACTGCAATCAGGGTGAAATCCCAGTTGAGCCAGAACATCACAACTAACATGCTCAAAATCGTCAGCATGTCCACCAGGATGTCGAGCGTCGAACCCGACGCGAAGCTCTGAATCGTCGAGATGTCCGAGGTCAGCGTCGAAAGAATCGTGCCCGTCTGGTGAACGTTGTAGTAGCTCAGCGACAACCGTTGCAGATGGTCGTACATTCGCATGCGCAGATCGTGCGCTACCCACTGCCCCGCAGACTCCGTGAAGTAGTTATCAATGTACGAGGCCACTGCACCGAGCACGGCGATCGCTACATACAGCGCTCCCACGATCAGCGCCATGTGCATCTGTGAGCCATGCTCCATCAAAGGCCCGAGAACGTGATGCTCCCATGGAGCCATCTTCTTGTTGCCAACCACGTTGTCCAGGATGATCTTCAGCGGCCATGGAGCCGCGATACTCATCAGCGTCTCCACGAGCATGGCCGCGAAGATAATGACGAGCGTCCAGCGGTAAGGCCGCACTAGGTCTCTGATAAAACGCAGCATTCGTTCTCCAGTGCTTCATTTCGAGGCTATCTGAAGTCTCAATTAGCGGACAGAAGTTGCTGCACTAATATCTCAGACGAGGAGCGCTCGCGCCCTCTTGACTTAATCTGGTATCGTTCCGGCTCTCACTCCGGCTCTGCCTTCCCGGGCCGTTGCCAGATCCACCGCGACAGCAGCACAAATCCGATCACCGCTGCCACATCGAACACCCACTTTCCCACCACATCCATGCGCGGCCACGTGCTGCTTCCTGAAGACCCCGCGATCATACACACGAGCACCGCGCCAAACGTCAGGCCCCACCGGTGCTTATCGTTCCACCCACGTCCGACCGACCAGTACCGAATAAAGAAGTACGCGAACCCTCCCCAGACCACACTGAGCCCCATAGACACCCAGTACGGCTGCGTCGATCTCTCGCCGAAGATCAGGACCATCAGCCGATACCACGGGAACCCGAACAGCATCGCCGCCGCCACCATCGACCAGAACGGTGGCGCCGTACGCGTCGTCGAATCCTTGCGTTCGACATGGCGACTAAAAAACGCCAACAGGATCAGCAGCGCAATCACGATCAGAAACAGCACAATCGTCGACCACTGCACGTCATAGTGGAGCGCATGAAACACCATCGGCCGCGCTCGTTTGATCCACGCGTACCACGCCACACGCGCGCCCAGCAGAAACACGATAACGCTTGTGATCATGCCACCTGTGCGCAGCCATTGCTCTTCGCGCCACTCGGGAAAGATCAGCTCCGTCACCTGGATCGGCACCACCACCACCCACACGCTCTCGTACCCAAGCATGAACAGAAAATAGATCCAGTTCACGCCGAGCCTGCGCCCATAATCCGCGGAGATCGCCAGCCACGGCAGCGGCGCCAGCGATGTCTGCTGCACGATGCACTCTTCGAACACCGCCAGCGCCAACCCCAGCAGCAGTATGCTCGTCCACCCGCCACCCCACCGCCGCACAACCTCGCGGATCAGCAGCGCGCCACAACCCCACATCATCAACTCGGGCAGGAACGCGAATAGAAAGCTGACGCGCGTCGCCCCGCTCAGCACCTCAGCGATGAACGGCGCGAGAAAGATCAATGTGAACGCAGGAGCCAAATGTCGTGCAGGCTTCAACTGTGCTCTCTCTGTAACGGGGACGTAGGTCATCTGCGTCTCCTCTTAATGGAGGACCCCCGGTCCTTCGCCCGGGGTTGTTTGCTCGCAGAGCCAACTAAAATCGTCGCGCGCCTGCGCGAGACAAATCTACCGCATCTCTTCCGTCCGCGGGTAACGGGCGGTCACAATTGTCGAGATTCCTCCACGTGGCCGGAAGTCACCCTTCACCTCTGCCCACACCGGGTCGGTCGCCTTCACCACATCATCCAGCACCTGGTTCACGATGTTCTCCTGAAAGATCCCCAAGTTCCTGTACGTGAACAGGTACTCCTTTAGCGACTTAAGTTCCAGGCACTTCTCCTTCGGCATATACCGGATCAGGAGCGTCCCGAAGTCCGGCAGCCCGGTCTTCGGACACACGCTCGTGAACTCCGGATCATCAATCAAAATCTCATACTTAGGAAACTGGTTCCGCCACGTCTCAATCGCGGGAAACTTCGTATCCAACCCCGCCTTCGCGTGGTCGTCGGTGTAACCAGTCGTATACGCGTTTTCTTGTTCTACCATCTCTCCATTCTCTCAAATCAGGCGCGGCAAGAACGAGCGTAACCTGATCACCGGATTACCGCCGCCTCTGTTCCACCAGCCGAAACAGCCGCCCAACATCTATCGCAAGGCATACTAATAGTTGAGCCTCTGAGAACACGCATGATCCTGAAACAGTACTACCTGGGCTGTCTCGCCCACGCCTCCTATCTCCTCGGCGACGAAGCCAGCCACACCGCCGTCATCGTCGACCCCCAGCGCGACATCCAGCAGTATCTCGACGACGCTGAAAAGCTCGGCCTGCAGATCCGTCACGTATTCCTCACGCACTTCCACGCCGACTTCATTGCCGGCCACCTCGAGCTCCGCGATCGCTGCGGCGCCACGATCCATCTCGGCAGCCGCGCCGTGGCCGAGTATGCCTTCGCGCCCGAGAAGGACGGCGACACGCTCGAATTCCCCGGCATGCGCCTCCGGGTCCTCGAGACTCCCGGCCACACCATCGAGTCCATCTCCATCCTCGTCTTCGATCTCACCAAGGACGCCTCAGATCCCTACGCCGTCCTTACTGGCGACACCATGTTCATCGGCGACGTCGGCCGCCCCGACCTCCGCGCCTCCCTCGGCTACAGCGCCAATGAGCTCGGTGGCCATCTCTACAAATCACTGCATAACAAGCTGCTGCCGCTGCCTGACGAAACGCTCGTCTACCCAGCGCACGGCGCCGGCTCACTCTGCGGCAAACAGCTCTCGTCGGACACCGTCTCTCCGCTCGGCATCCAGCGCAAGTTCAACTACGCGCTTCAACCTATGTCGAAAGACGAATTCATCTCGCTCGTCACGGCTGACCAGCCCGACGCACCGCAATACTTCACCTACGACGCCGTCCTCAACACCCGCGAGCGCGGCACACTCGAGCGCAATCTCGAAAAAGTTCTGCAACCTCTCTCGCTCGACGAAGTTCTCAATCTGCAAAACTCCGGCGCACAACTCCTCGACGTCCGCGACGGCACCGAGTTCGCCAAGAGCCACCTGACCGGCAGCCTCAACATCGGACTTGGCGGCCAGTACGCCACGTGGGCCGGCACATTGCTCAACCGCGAAAAGCCCATTGTCATCATCGCCGAGCCCGGTCGCGAGCACGAGGCCGCACTCCGCCTCGGCCGCATCGGTTTTGACCACGTCCGCGGCTATCTCGCCAACGGCCTCGCCGCTCTCGCCACTCGCCCCGACCTCATCTCCACCACAGAGCGCGTCAGCCCCACGATGTTTTCCGAAGAACTCGCCGCCGCACAGCCACCGCTCATTCTCGACATCCGAAACCCGCGCGAGTGGTCGTCCAAACACATCCCTGGCAGCGTCAATATTCCGCTCAACCACCTACAGGACCGCCTCGCCGAGATCCCCCTCGATCGTCGCATCGCCGTTCACTGCGCCGGCGGCTACCGTTCCTCAGCCGCGGCCAGCATCCTCTCGCAGCACGGCATCGACAACCTCATCGAGATGACCGGCGGCCTCGCCGCATGGGAGTCCGCCAAACTCCCTCTCGTCTCCGAGTCCTGACACATCGCCTCAAGCCTGCTGTTAAAACGCGCAGTACCTCTACCGCTCCAGCCTGTGTAGATTGGGCCCGGTCGGGAGTGTGCGCTGTTCGCAAAGCGCGCGCCGGAGGGTCACAATGCACGAACCTAAGCCTCGCTATCTCTCATTGATTGTGGCTCTGCTACTTGTAACATTCACCGCGCTAAGCACCGTAGCATTCGCCCAGAACGTGAAGATCAAAGGCATCATCAAGGGGCGCAGCGGTGACACACTCACCCTGCAATCGGACACCGCTTCAACCGTCACCGTTCTTCTTACCGACACCACGGACGTTGGACAGCTTCAGGGAGCCTTCAAAGCGCGTAACAAGAAGATGTCCATGGCCGCCCTCATTCCCGGTCTTCCCATCCAGGTCGAGGGCACCAACAACGCTCAGGAAGAACTCGTTGCAACAAAAATCCGCTTCAAAGGCAACGACTTCCAGCAGGCTCAGGCGATCCAGGCCGGCATGCACGAGCAGGAAAAACTAAACGAGCAGCAGCAAGCCGAGCTCGCCGCGCAGAACGCCGCGCTGCAACAACAGCAGACACAGCTCACTGAACAGCAGCAGAAGATCGCGGCCAACAAAGCCGCGATTGCAGCAAACTCCGCGCGCTTCGGCCAACTCGACGACTACTACATCTATGACGAGGTAACGATCTACTTCGCCAACGGCAAGTCGACGATCGACCCCAAGTACAACGCACCTCTGATGGAGTTGGCAAAGAAGGCTGAGTCCGTGAATGGCTACATGGTCGAAGTTAGAGGCTACGCCTCCACAACGGGCAGCGCTGCCCTGAACCAGAAGCTAAGCCAGGCTCGCGCGTCGAACGTAGTGAATCTCCTCCTGCAAAAAGGAAACGTGCCGCTAGCGAGAATGCTCGCTCCTGGAGCCATGGGAGAGACGGGCGGAGATGCCAAAGGTGCGGACGAAGCGGAGGCCCGGAAGGTCGTCGTCCGCGTTTTGCAGAACAAGGCCGTCGCCGGAATCAGCTGATGCTCTCAGTCTGACTCGGTGGAATACCCTGCTCCGTCCCAATCTGCTTATCGAACCGCAACCCGCAGCCTCTTCCACAACTCGCGCTTGCCTTCCAGGGTCACTCTCACCGCGCGCGTATTCTTCGCGGGCACAATCCACTTCAGCGCCACAAACCTCCTATACATCCCCACACCCACCGCGCCCGCCACATGCGGCCGCCGCTCCGTCCAGTCGATGCACTGACGCGCAACCTTCGGATTCGCCCCATCCTCCGCGCTCGCAACATCAACACCTATCTCTTTAAACCACTCGTATCCGCGCTGCGTCACGGCAAATGCCCTTCCTCCCGCAGGAAGCAGAACTCCGTTCGCCTGCAACGCATCGGCTATTTGCACCCCCAGCCATCCCGCCAAATGCGCATAACACGTGCGCGCATGCTCCAGCGACCCAACCTCCGGCACTGGCAGGCTCTTCCGCGCACCATTCGTCAGCACCAACAGCCCCTCAACTGCATTCGCCACGTCACTGCTCGCAAGGCTGTAATAGCGGTGCCTCCCTTGCTGCTCCATCCGCAGAAATCGTCCCTCAACTAACTTCGCCAGATGCCCGCTCGCCGTCTGCGGACTCACATTCGCCACCTCGGCCAGTTCGCCCGCCGGCAGTGCACGCCCGCTCATTAACTCAAGCAGCATCGCTGCTCTGGCTGGCTCAGCAAGAAGATTCGCGGCGACAGCAACTGCATCGTTCATGTCAACAGTATCCTCCTTCTTTTTCCGAAACACTTCGGCCTATCCCGAAATGTTCTCGAAACATCCCACTGTCTAATCGCACCAGGAGATAGTCATGTACACATTGTTCCTGCGCTACACCATCGATCCCAACAAGCTCGCCGACTGGAAGGCTTACGCTGAAGCCGAGATCGCTCCCATCACCGAATCCGGCGGCAAGGTCACCGGCTACTACGCTCCCACCGAATTCGCCGGCGACACTGCCGAAGCCTTCGCTACCATCGACGTCGGCACCATGGCCGAGTACGAAATCTACCGCGCCAAACTCGCCGACAACCCTAGGCACAAAGAGTACGCCGCGAAGCTCCAGGCATCCGGCGCCATCCGCTCCGTCTACCGCGCCATCATCCAGCGCATCGAACCTGCAGAGGCGAAGTAATGAGCACACCAATCACCGCACCACAAATCCCCGGCTACGACTTCGGCACCCGCAAGAGTGCCGAGTCCCCTCTCTCCGACGAAGACCTCCGCAACCTCGAACAAACCGTCGGCTGGACCGATGTAGACCGCCACCTCCTGCTCAAGCACGCGGCGCTCTTCCAGCAGCAGGCCGAGACCATGGTCGACTCCTGGCGCGCCGTCATTGCTGCGCAACCACACCTCTCACACTGGTTCGTCGGCCCTGACGGCAAACCCGACGACGGCTACAAAGCCCGCGTCAAACAACGTTTCGCGCAATGGGTCATCGACGTCGCGCTCCGCCCCCATGACCGCGCGTGGCTCAACTACCAGGAAGAGATCGGCCTCCGCCACACGCCCGCAAAAAAGAACCTCACCGACGACCGTCAAACACCCCCACTTGTCCCACTCCGTTATCTTCTCGGCTTCATTCCTGTCGTACTTCCCATCCGCAAATTCTTCAGCGCATCCATCTCCGACGAACCAGAACTCGCCCGTCTCGAAGCCGCATGGACACGTGCCGTCCTCCTCCACATCACCCTCTGGTCCCGCCCCTACACCGCCGAAGGCCTGTGGTGAGCCCGGCAAATTTATGCACCGCAAGCGAACCTCTCTGCGTCCTAAGTCTGCAAAGGAGCCGCACCCATGCCAACGGCGACGCGACAGACACACCACTTCCAGGGCACACGAATCCAGGTCGACTGCTCACTGCCCTTCGATGAGGTTCTCAGCCGCGTGCACTCTCAGTGCGGCCGCGCCACGGGAGGTGCCATCGGAGAAATCGCCACCCGAACCTCCTCTCTCGAAGAGTTTGAGCGTGAGGTAAACCGCAACCATGTTGGCCCCGCCGGCTTCATGATCTTCAGTGAAATCGACTACGCAGGCTGGATCCGCATCTACGGCCTTAACCGTCGCGTCCTGCGCGTCATTCTCGGCAATCCTCTCATTGCCATCACCATGCTGCGCGAGGACGTCTCCGCCGCGCTGTTCGCACCCGTCGAACTTCTGCTCACTGATAACGCTACCGGCACCACCATCCAATACATCCGGCCCTCTTCACTCATCGTCATCAACGACAATCCACCACTGCTCAAAGCCGCGCAGGCACTCGATGAAAAACTCGAGACCCTCATCTCCACAGTCAGCGGCATATAACTCATCGGCACTGATCGCTGAAGCACAGATTCTCGCTGAAGAACGGCAGCACATGATTCTGAAATCGATCTGCCACAGCACTCGTGTGCGTGCCGTGGTAGATCTCAAAGCTGTTCTTGATGCCATAGTTGTCCATCAACTCGTGAAACTTCGTCGCGTCAAACCGCAGTGCATCCTGGTCACCCACATCCATCGCAATCGCTCGATACTGTTCCAAATTCCCGACATACTGATCGACAAACACCAACGGCGCATTCGCCGCCCACTTGGCCACAATCTCCGGCTGCACCACGCCATCCTTCACCGGCAGATCGAAATACAGCGGCGGATTCTTCGGATCCGGTGACCACGCCGCCGCACTCGCCAGTTGAACCCCAATCCCAAACGGCTCCTTCGCTCCATCCGCCGGCGACTTCATCTCCTTCACCACATCCTCAATATTCGGTGCATTCGCCGCGTTCGGCCGCGCCGCTCCAGTCCGCGCACTCATGCAGCACGGGCTCATCACATACAAACTCCCAAACACATCCGGATCCTTCATCCCAATCCGCAACGTGCCATACCCTCCCATCGAATGCCCCGCCAACCCACGCGCCCTGCGATCCGCAATCGTCCTGTAATGCGCATCCACATAAGCCACTAGATCGCGCGCCACAAAGCGCTCAAAATCTCCCGTCGTCACCGAACTCGAATACATCGACCCGCCATAGATCGTCTTCGAATCCGGCAGCACAACGATCATCTCCTTCGTGCTCTGGGCAAACGCGCCCTCGATCGTCTGCGGCACATGAATCTCATGCGACCACTGCTCCGCTCCAATCGAATACCCATGCAGCGCGTACACCACCGGATACCGCCTGTGCTTGTCCTTCGCATAGCTCGGCGGCAGAAACACAAACACATCACGGTCCGCCGACTCGCCCTCCAGATTCCCCTCAATCGCCGCCGAGTGCACCTTAATATGCTCCACCGTTACCGGCTTCGCCCCCGCCACCACCGGCGGTACGTCAGTCTGCAGTTGCGCACCAACTGTCGCCCCCATCGCACACACAACACCCACCACCACACGAAAGACTCGCATCATGTCCGAACTCTCCGCCCAACGATCAGCGCGTTTTGCGCAGCGCCAGAATTGTAGGAGAAACTGCCAGCATCAGAAAAGCGCTGATGTCGCTGGCCCCATGTAGTCGACCTTCAAATAGAGACGAGCTGCGGCAGCCCCTGGACGGGAGAGTCGCGCGGTCAGGACGTGACGGCCCTCAGCGGCAACGGAAAAGCTGGCAGCGAAAGGCACGTTCGGAGTAACGGATCCGTTCGCGAATACTGGGATCGCAGGTGCCCCTGCGGGAGGTTGGATCAGCAGGTCGACTTGCTGCGCCGCGTCAGCGTACACGGCCACGTTAACCTGTGAGGCCTGCGCGGGCCAGATCGCTCCCGCTGTTCGATAGACTGCAGGGACAGCATCGCCACCATATTGGGGCGTCGCGGGATCGTTGTCGCCAAGATCGTCGGCCATCTCGAACTGCTGCACAGTGCGACGCGGAGTTGGAGCAAACCCTCCTGTCACGCCCGCCGGACCCCACACAGAATACGAACAGGGCGGGACAGCAATCTCTACCCAACTATCCTGATTGGTCCAAATGTCGTCAGTACACGACCCGCTATAGTCGTGCAATTGAGTGTTCGGCAAAAACGCGGTTGAGATCCACTGTGAGTTCCAGTTGTCATCGTTGTTGATGGCAACGATCGCGCGCGCTCCGCGCTCCAGGATCAGCAGCTTCTGCGAGCCCTGATAGCGAACAAAATAATCACCGCTCTTGAATGCCAGCTTTTGATGACACCACAGAAGATTTTCCATCCACGGCCGGGTCGGGATCGCCGCCGCAGTCGTCGTGCTGCGGTAAGGCTCAAAGTTTTGAAAGAGATCTTCATAGAAGAACAGCGGGTTGCCATCAACCGTAATGGCAAACGCATATGTGAGCGGCGTACGTGGATTGTCAGGATCCAGCGTGGGCCCAAGCGCCTCGTTCTTGTTTTGCGGGTATCCGGTGTGATCGGTCTGGTTGTCGCCTGAAGAGTCCCAGAACTCTCCGTGCCACAGGTCGTGATTATTGACGAAGGGGACAGTCTTCTGGCGACTCTGCTGCTGATAGTTCGGCAAGCTACCCATGTCGAAACTGTCCCGGTAATACACCATGTTGACCAGTGCCGGCCGCAGACCGTAATCGAACGTGCCACTGCGTCCGTTGACTGCTGCCGTCCACTGATCCAGACAGCCCGGCACATTGTTGGGAATGAACTCACCGACACAGAAGTAGTCGATTGGGTCGCCCATCGCATTCCACAACAGATCTTCGACGATCTCCGGCGGATAATCCTTGACGTCGTCGAAGCGGAAGCCATCCACTCCGGTTTGCTTGACGAACCACACGAACCACCCCCGTGCCATCGGGCGCATGTAGGTCTCGGGATTCACTGTCCCGCTGTCGGAGCACCGTCCTCGATAGCAGATATCGTCGTCGAACCGGTCGACGCACCAATCCCCAAGGCATCCCTGGTGGTCCGGATTGGGATGGAAGTCGAGCCATGACCGCGGCCAGCGGCCTGAGCCCGCACCGGCGAATCCGCTAAGCTGATACGTCTTGCCGATGGCGCCGCCGCTATGATCCAGCACTATGTCGGGATACACCTCGAGCCCGTTCGCGTGGCACACTGCAATCATCCGAAGAAACTCATCCTGAGTTCCGAACCACGTCCCAACTCCACCCTGCTGATTCTTCTGGCCTAGGTCGTAGTAGTCGTAGGGTGCGTAACCCATATTCGAGTAGATTCCATTCGCCTTGCACGGCTGCGGCGTCCAAATACCGTCGAACCCCATCGCAGCCAGCCGCGGAGCCAGTTCCGCCAGATAGGTGTACCAGCTGGAGTATTGAGTATTAGCGCAGTTCCACCAGAACGCCTGCAGGACGGCTTTTCCATACCATGGGTTGGGCACGGGGACTCCAATCGGCTTGCGGGGTCCGGAGTCTGAACAGCTTGCGGGGCCCGGAGTCTGAACAGTATGCGGTCATCCGCAAACTAGCGCAAGCGCGGAACCCGCTCGCAACCTACTGACAGATCCTGTCAGTAGCCTCTCGTATCCTATAGAGATGGACTTTCAGCTTCACACGGACTACACGCCGCAGGGCGACCAACCGACCGCGATCGCGCAGCTCGTCGAAGGTGCCTACGCCGGCGAGAAGGACCAGACCCTACTCGGCGTCACCGGCTCCGGCAAGACCTTCACCATGGCCAAGGTCATCGCCGAGCTCAACCGCCCCGCGCTCATCCTCGCCCACAACAAAACCCTCGCCGCGCAGCTCTATCACGAGTTCAAGCAGTTCTTCCCCACCAACGCCGTCGAATACTTCGTCTCCTACTACGACTACTACCAGCCCGAAGCCTACATTCCCTCCGGCGACCTCTACATCGAAAAAGAAGCCACCATCAACGACGAGCTCGACAAGCTCCGCCTCTCCGCCACGCGCTCGCTCTTCGAACGCCGCGACGTCATCATCGTCTCCTCCGTCTCCTGCATCTACGGCCTCGGCTCGCCCGAAGCCTATTACGGCATGCTCCTCCTCCTCGAGAAAGGTCAGAAGCTCAAGCGCGAAGACATCACCCGCCGCCTCGTCGAAATCCTCTACGAGCGCAACGACGTCGACTTCCGCCGCGGCACCTTCCGCGTCCGCGGCGACATCATCGAGGTCTACCCCACCTACGACGAGAACGCCTACCGCATCGAGCTCTTCGGCGACGAGATCGAATCCCTCTCGCAAATCGATCCACTCTTCGGCACCGTCCGTCAGCGCTACTCTCGCCTCCCCATCTATCCAAAATCGCACTACGTCGTTCAGCCCGAGCGCAAATCCACCGCCATCGCCTCCATCGTCGCCGAGCTCACCGACTGGGAAGCGCAGCTTGAAAAAGAAGGCCGCCTCGTCGAGTCCCAGCGCATCCATCAGCGCACACGCTTCGACCTTGAGATGATCAAGTCCGTCGGCTACTGCCACGGCATCGAAAACTACTCGCGCCACTTCTCCGGCCGTCTCCCCGGCGAACCACCCCCAACCCTCCTCGACTACTTCCCCCGCGACTTCCTCACCTTCATCGACGAGTCCCACGTCACCGTCCCGCAACTCCACGGCATGTGGCATGGCGACCGCTCGCGCAAACAAAACCTCGTCGACTACGGCTTCCGTCTTCCCTCCGCCATGGACAATCGCCCGCTCCGCTTCGAAGAGTGGGAGTCCCGCGTCGGCCAGACCATCTACGTCTCCGCCACGCCCGGCCCGTATGAGCTCACCAAGTCCGCCGGCGTCGTCGTCGAACAAATCATCCGCCCCACCGGCCTCGTCGACCCGCAAGTAGAAATCCGCCCCATCAAAGGCCAGATTGACGACCTCCTCGCCGAGATCCGCGACCGCGCCGCCATCAACCAGCGCGTCCTCGTCACCACCCTCACCAAGCGCATGGCTGAAGACCTCGCCAACTATTACTCCGAGGTCGGCGTCCGCTGCCGCTACATGCACTCCGAGATCGAAACCCTCGAGCGCATCCGCCTCCTCCGCGACCTCCGCCGCGGCGAGTACGACGTCCTCATCGGCATCAACCTCCTCCGCGAAGGCCTCGATCTCCCCGAGGTCTCGCTCGTCGCCATCCTCGACGCCGACAAAGAAGGCTTCCTCCGCTCCCAGGGCTCACTCATCCAGACCATCGGCCGCGCCGCCCGCCACCTCGAAGGCCGCGCCATCCTCTACGCCGACAAGATGACCGACTCCATGCAGCGCGCCATCGACGAAACAAATCGTCGCCGCGAAAAGCAGGAGTTCTACAACGAAGAAAACGGCATCGAACCCCGCACCATCATCCGCGCCATCAACGACTCGCTCGCCACCATCCTCAAGGCCGACTACGCCGACCTCACCGAAGAGCTCTCCCCCACCGCCGAAGAACTCACCTTCAACACGCAAGCCGAACTCGACACCTACATCGCCAAACTAGAAACCGAGATGCGCGAATCCGCCAAAAAATTCGAATTCGAACGCGCCGCAACTCTCAGAGATACGATTAAGGAACTCAGAACCAAGGAGTTCTTGTTCAGCTAATAGTCGTCCTGAGCGCAGCCGAAGGACGAAAGCGCAATCCTCCGCGACCGAATCAAGGAATTACGCACTAAGGAACTCTTATTCAGTTAATGAGGGGAGCTGGAGACATACCGTTCAAATCAACGCGGAGCCGACGCGTACATCAGTTGACTTGGGCTATCTTTGGTGGATACCGGATCGTAATAAATAGCGCTCGCTTTATGGTCAGCACCGCAAGACACCTCGCCTAAGTGAGGACCTTTTACATCAAGAGCGCGCACCGCTTTTCCTGTGTGCGGATCTATTTCGAGCATCTGTTCCGGTGAGGCACCAACGACCTTGCCAGAATTAAGTCTGACGAACGAGCCGACATCCCGCATCCAAGCGAGCCAAGTATCATGAGACCCGGAGCCTTCGATGGTCTGAAGCAGGTAACCGGTCGGCGCGGACACCTTAACTGGCGTAATCATCCCCGTTGAACCAACCCGGAATACGGGCGACGTCGAACCCGGTTGCACAAGCAAAACCTCTGAACCCCAAGGAACTAGCTGTGTCCTCGCAAGAGACCCGAGTATAAGCCTTTGCTGAGCGACGGTATTGGAATCGTTTGGATGCGCAACATACCCGCCGCCTGACAAGATCGCATCCTGATAAGCGCGGTCGTCGAAATTTAGGATTCGATTAAGGCTGCCGTCCTCGTGCAGCAGAGCCAGGACAGGATGCAAATTGGCGGTGTCCGCTCCGACACTTAAGAGGTCACCGTTATCAAAGACGGCGAGCTTTTCGGGCTCGAAGGGCAAGGCAAGCTTAGTAACCTCTGGGGATCCGCCGTCACGATCTGTCTTGGCGAGGAAGAACTGAATCCTTGCAGAGTCAACATCGCCCGCTGCGCCTTGCGGTCCCGTGGCCTGGATCAAATAAACAAGAGAAAACTTGCCCGGGAAGAAACTTTCAACGCTAGTGAACTTGAAGTTCTGCGGGAACGGAATAGTAAGGTGTTTTACTTCTCTTTGCGGCGACACCCCATAGACATCCGGAAACGTGGCGATCTGGCCACTCGCTGCGGTCGCATATACAAGTGAGAAGATATCGCCGTCGCTTGAGCACAACTCCGGAAACGACATTACCGTAGCGGCAGGCATGCCCGGAATGGGCTCAAGCCGGGTCAAATCCAAAGTCTGGACCGGCAGTTTGGCCTCCGCCTTATGCGCCACGTGACTGTCGGCATTGTTGGCCGCCATCTGAGCGCCCAGAGATGTGGAGGCCAGCGTTGCAGCTAGCACCCAAACCATAGTCCGGTCCCGATACATCGACATGCTCAGCTCCTTGACGGTGCTAAATGGATCGCATCTGTGTTCTTGAGCTCGATTGTCCGATCCATGACGTCGATGGGCGACTGCGTTGACACGATGAAGTGTCCGAAGTGTCCGTCACAATCCTTTACCAGCAATTGGACCCCGTTGAGGGCCAAAGCTGCAAGACCGTCCCTCGCCACCTGCGACTTCAACGAAGCGTCTGTGCAACCACCCTCGCCTGTGTAAATCTGGACTGGGACACCACAGCAGGGGTCCACAATATACTCATCATCAAATACACCACCGTTCGGACTTGGCCGTGCGTCATATTGCCCGAAGCAACCGGCCGACCGGCACGTGACCACCATTGGGTGCTGACTCGTGCAGGTTCCCTGCCCCATTTGGCCGTGAAGCTGGAAGGGTCCTGCGCAGAAGAGAAAGGCCACCTGCGCAAAACGATAGATTCTCACACTGCCTCCTTGAAAATCGCAATCCAACTTAATTCCCCCCTCCCTCGGAGTTGTCAACGAGAAATCATGAACTCGAGTGGGAGGCGGGTGGCCCACCCACAAATCCAACCGCCCGGATCATCAAACACCTTGGGTGCCCCATCCAGACGCGGCATTATCGCGGATGGGTGGGATGAACAAATGTCCGCGCGCTTCGACCTACTCGTCCCGACCACCACACACTTGGCTCCCTTCATCGCGATGAGCCCCCGCCCATCCCTGCGTTTGCCCTTCAAGGAAACTACCGCTCTGCCGAAGGCTGGAGTGAAGGCGAAGCCGGAACGACTGAATTGCCTTCCGGTCCGGAGCCGAGTCGCCTTTCGCTCACCCACTCCATCTGCTGCCTCCACTTGTATAGTTCAAGAAACAGGAGAAGCGCGATGGGCGCATGGGGCACAGAAATATTTGAGAACGACGACGCAGCCGACCTGGTTGAAGAGGTCATGGGCACCAGCGATTTATCCAGGGTCGCGCAGGCGCTCGATGCAGTTCTTGAATCGCCCGGCTACCTCGAAGCTCCTGTCGCGAGCGAAGGACTGGCCGCTGCGGACATCGTTGCGAGGCTTCGCGGCCATACGGGTCAGTCTGCCCCTTTTGATGAAGAATTAAGTAAATGGATCAAGAGGACGAAACTGTCGCCCGACGCCAAGACAGTAGAGAAAGCGCGGACCGTAGTTGACCGCGTTCGCACAGAACCCTCCGAATTGCTCGAACTCTGGTCAGAGGGTGATCCTGCTCCATGGCTGAAGAGCCTCGATGCCTTACAGCACCGCCTGACAGAGCCTCCACGTACAGGTGAATCCCCGGAAAAGAAGAACCTGTTCAACCGACTGCTAGGCCGATAGGCTATCGGCGGGTGGCCGACACACAAATCCAACGGCGCCGGGTGCCCCACATCTCGAGTGTCGAGATGGGTTTGCAGGATGCAGCGGCCTGAAGGCCCGCGACATACCAGCCTAGGGCGAAGCCCTAGGTCACAAACACCGCGCGCAGCGCTTCCGCTCTGCCGAAGGCCGTCGTGAAGTCCGAAGGACGCAACGACTGAATTGCCTTCCTCCACCCCGTCACGACCCTCGACCTACTTCACCCGCTCCCAGTACAACCTGTACGTCGCATCCTTCCGCGCAACCGTTCCGCCCTTGCCGTCTTCGCGCGGAATCAGCACCATTCGATCGCTGCCCTGAAACTCCACCCACCGCACATGATGGCGGCCCCGCAGGTCCGGGTAAGAGCTGTCCTGCACGTCGTGCGTGACCGTCCCCGCTGCTTCGTCCACCGCGTACGTCCCGTAATAGCTGAAGTAGCTATCGAAAGCCGCCGCCTTCTCCCCTTGCGTTCCCGCGCCCAGCCCTCCCGCAAATCTCTTGCGTCCACCTCGGTTGGCAATCTGCACCGACATCGTCCCCGACGGATCGTAAACAATCAGCCCCGTCGGATGATCGTAGAAGCCAGGCAGCCCTGGCGGCTGCCCCTCAACCGCGACCAACCGCCACGCGCCCACAATCTTCTTCGCCAAGGGAACATTCCGGCTCTGCGCCACGGCGCCCGCCACACCGAGACAAAAGATCACAACGCAACACGCAATCACCCGTCGCATGGCAGCCTAGTATAAGGTTCGACCACAGGCGCCGTCGGGCCCCCGCAACTTCCCGATCAGTTCTCCGACGGACGCTCGACGCTATCAATAACCAGGGTCTCCACCGGGCCCTTTTGCGCATCGAGCTTGAGGCCAAGCTGCTCCTGCACAGCCGTAAAGATCGAAGGCTCCGTAGACTCTGAGCCAGGGTCAGGATCCCACACGAGAGTCCAGTCATATTTACCCTGCAGCCCCGTCTTGTCGATCACAGGGTGACTCAGCTTATTGCTGAGAACGGTGCTCAGATAAAACACCGGCGCGTTGATGCCAACCATCCGGCCCTCATGCCCCGCTATGTTCGTATTAAGTCCAGTTTCCTTGGAGGGATCGCCCACCTTCAACTTGGGACCGTTCTTCGCAACAATCAGCGCGTAGACATCGCCCTGCCGAGTCTCCCAATGCACTTTCAACCCGAAGCGTTCGGCAAGCAGCGTTCTCACGAGCGCCCTGTACTGCTTCTCGGAAACCTCTGCATGGTCAGCCGTGATCGCCGAGATATCGTACGCATCGCTATCGAGCCAACTCGGTCCCCCGGCGAATTGAAAGTTCTGGATGTCGTAGCCATTGCGGATGAGAGTTCTCAGGGTGGCATTGTTCATCGTCACCCTGCCTTGCGCAAGATCGACGCGGGCGTCTCCGCCGTGCACGTTGCGGTGGATAGACACAACATCGAATGCAGGCTGGGACTGAGCTGCACTGGGAGCGGCGAGAGCCGCGCCGAGCAAAACCACGGCAACAAAGGAGAAGATGCGGAAATTCATGGCTCGGGGATACGCGAACTCGACGCTGGTGGTTCCGAGCGTGACTCAAGCGCTTGTCTGCCTAGGCACCCGCCCCGCTGACGAAGCCGCCGGCCACCCCAATTTCGCCGGCATCCTCTGTCTGGTATCCCACCCTTTAGAATCAAGATTTTGCCAATAAAGGTCCACCCATAAGTCTTTTCGATGGAAGATTTTGCGCAAAAACAGGGGAGGGGGATCTCAGCGGTTGGGCATGCTACCCTCGCCGCATGCGTATCGCGCTGCTCGTCCTTCTGCTCGCTCCTCTGGCATCTGCACAAACGGTTCTCCCTCCAGACGCAAAGCCATTTCACAGCCTGCAAGGTCGCGGCGTACAGATCTACACCTGCACCGCTGGCGCGTGGACCTTTACCGCGCCCGAAGCCGACCTGTACGACGGCGACACGAAGGTTGGCACTCACTCCGCGGGCCCGGTGTGGACATGGCGGGACGGCAGCTCCATCCGCGGCAAAGTCCTCACCACAACGCCAGCGCCGGAACACACTAACATTCCATGGCTCTTGCTAAGCGCCTCTCCCAACGGTGACACTGCTGGCGAGCTGACCGGAACAAAGTTCGTCCGCCGCACAGATACCTCCGGCGGTGTCGCTCCGACGACCGGATGCGACGCGACGCATACCGGTGCGACGGTACGCGTACCATACACCGCACTCTACAGCTTCTATCGCTGAGCTTCGGTTTCAACCACCTCGTGCCTCTAAGTCGGCGCGCCGAGCGCGACCAGGATCTCTCCATCCACAACCTTTGCTGGAAATGAAGTGACTCCAAAGTGCGGAGTGCCAGCAAAGCACCCGGTCGTGACGTCGAACTTCATTCCATGCACTGGACAAGTCACGATCGCCCCATCGAGCTTTCCCAGCCCTAGAGAGCCGCCAGCGTGAGGACAGGTGTCCGCAATGACGCAGATCGTTCCATTCACATTGAAGATGGCGATATCCTTGTCGGCCGCGGTGAAGGGTGCGCCTGTTTCCGGAAGGATGCGGTCCACAGACGCTATTGCGATGAAGTTCGCCACGATCATCTCCTCCATGCAGCCCTCTTTTACCTAAGCCATGGTGAGAACCTTCACGGTCTCCACCTTTTCCTCCCACTCGCCTGCATGAATATGTCCGCACCCGCCCTGCGCAGCCGGGTGGAACCTTCCGTCGGTCTCGTGGACCATGAAGCCCATGTTGCCCGGTTCGCGGTTGGGCGGCAGGCCAAGATTGGCAAGTGTTTCAGCAGTAGAGGAGTACGTAACACCGATCTTCAACATCTGGTGAGCCTGCTCCGGCGTAGCGATCGGCCGACCCAGCTCTTTGGCAATGCGAACATCGCGCTCGATCATTTCGATCGTAGACATGCGCACGCCCTTGGTGGTGTTCCAAAGGTTGTCCTCGATGCCTGCGCGGGTATGTTGTCCCAGCGCGATGCAGATCATTGCCATCGGGTGAGTCAGACGGAACGTCGTCTGGTAGGTAAAGAACGACCCATGCGGCGTGCGACGGATCAGCTCCATCAGGTCAAACGGATTTGCGCCACAAGTACCACCGGCACCGATGCTGAAGAAGCCGTTCATCGGCCCCATGTAATAGCCCTTACGGATGAGCCTCTCAACGAGCTCAAGACCGTGGACATGACCGAGTGCGAAGTAAGGCTGAATACCGTGCTGAACCATCTGCTTGATGTTTTCCAGATAAAAATCCGGTGTGGAGTCGGCGACCATATTCGCCATCGCGTGGATCATTCCCGGATTGTTGAAGCGGGTTCCCTCAAAGGAATCATCGATGGGGTGTAGCGCTGTCAGGTCATAGAGACCAGTGCCGCACAGAATCGTCACCTGATCCGGTTTCGGATCGATCTCGGCCAGTTTGTGGCGCGAGTCGTAGCTCTGGAACTTCGCCTCCTCTCCTGGCTCCGGCGCAAACGAGATGGACCCGCCAACCTGCAGGATCATCTTGGGTACAGCTTTGCGCAGGCGGCCAATCTGTTCGCCGTATTCGCTGAGTTTCTTCGAGATGTGGCCCGTCTTGGGATCGCGCACGTGAATGTGCAGGAGCGTGGCTCCGGCGTTGTAACAATCCACCGCGATCTGAGTCTGCTCCTCCCAGGTAACAGGCAGTCTCTGTTCAGGCGTGCAATCCCCCGGCATCCACATGGGGCCGTAAGGCGCCGCGGTGATCATCAGAGGAGCCTGATTTTCGGGCAGGAGTGAGTCGTCTGTGAAGTACATAGCCATCTCCGCGCTACCTGGCGTAGAGCTGGAGTGCATTGAGCTCTGTTGAAGTCCGCAGGCGACCGAGATTCTGCACCGTGCCCGCAGGGAGCGCATTCGCACCGCCAAAGCAGCGAACACTTCTCCCTTCGTCAGCTCTTCTGTCGTGAGACAACTCTTTCGTCCCCTCAAGAGCAACTAGGAGAAATAACAGTGGGCGGGTGGCTCACTCTCAATCGACCATCCCGGTATGGGCGGCAGGTGGGGTCACAACTGCTCTCACGCGGGCCGCGCACCCTGTGCCCTGTGCTAGCATGACCCGCACCAAAAGAACCAAGGCCCCAGCATGCTCCACCCAAGGAGACTGAACATGGGCGGCACAACACATATAACGCGTCTTCCCTTCGACCCAGCGATGATCGAAAGAATCCAGACGCTGAGCAAAGAGGACCCAAGCCAGTACGTCATTCTCGATAACGACGAGCAGTCCTGCCGCGTCATCGAACAGGCGGAGCTCTTCGGTTCCTACGTCGACGGGAATATCGCCACCTACAAATTGGATGACATTGAGGTCTGGCCGGCGGTCCCCAATCCTGACCTGCACAACGTGATCCTCAGCTACAAGAATGGAAATCAAGCAACGATCTCCGTTGGTTCCATCAGCCTGGACCCCGGTCCCGGACCCGACCATTACCTCAAGTCCGGTGGAGTAATTTATCCCATCGACGATTCCGGCGCAGCCCTGCTTGATGCCACTAACACCCCGAACCTTTCGTACATCCGCAGTCACTACTGGGACATGGCTAGAAAGCAGGTGGAGACAAACCTCTTCATGGCCGAGGTCGTCGCCACGTTCGCCAGCGATATCTCCGGCCTCGCGCACGCCGGCGAAGCGTCAAACTTCGTCGGGGGTGGCGGTGTCGACGCGCCGGAGTTCAGCGGAGTCGTGCCCACGCCGCCCGCCGACGCCGACCCACCGTCTCCGAGCCAGGGCGACGGCGACGGAAGCAGCGGCAGCAACTAGGCGCGCCCGTGTCCGTCACCTTCAGCGACACAGAACGAGCCTACACGGACGTCCACGGCAAGACCCTCACGGACGTCGCTGCAGTTATCGCGCAACAGGGGGAAGCCGCCAAGGCTGAGTGGTTCCCCCCGCTCGCATATGATCGCTCCGCAACCGTCACCGTCCGCACAAAGATCACTATGCCCCGCTGGCCTGAGTACACGTCCGCTCCGCAGGCCGAAAAGGACGAGTGGGACAGGTTCTTCGCAGCCCTCCAGGCGCATGAAGAAGGCCACATCGACCTTGTCCGCCAGCAGTTATCCGGGATTGACGACCAGTTAGCAGGCCTGTCCTCCGACCAGGCAAACTCCGCCTGGACTGCCGCGCTCCAGCAGTTGCAGGATGCCAGCGACAGCTATGACACGGACACCGACCACGGCCGCAATCAGGGAACGATCATCAATCTCGGCCCATGAATACATCTCCCGATGAATAATCTTCCCCCTGCTGCTGCGCAGTTGGTGCCATTCATCGCCGCCTTACTTTGGCTTTGCGGGAAAGCTTGGCTTCCGAGGCCAATTGTTCTTGAAGCCGTAAGCGTTGCCACCTATATCAAATGCGCCGCCGGTCATTGGCAGTCCGCTCGCCGGATTGATTCTTGGTGGTTGTGGGGTTGGCGGTTTGAAAGCAGGCGGCTTTGGAAATTTGTCGAATCCCATGGAACCTCCGCTCGAATTTCGTTGAAGGTAATCTTCTCTCCATTCTCTGCTCCCCCGCAAGGCAACTTCAGCCATCCTCCCCATCCGACGACGGGTCGCCGACTCATCCCCTGAACCACCTAAAACAAAAGCCACCCATCCGGGCGGCCCATCCACTCTCCGACTCGCAGCAACTTACTGCGCAACACACCCGCCACCCCGATCACTCCAGTCCCCAAAAGCGCAATCGGGCCCAAAAGCCGGTGAAAGTACCCACGCATCATCCTTTATTCACCACAGGCGCCCGCGACCCGATACTTTCTAACGACGGTGTGCCATACTGCTCCCGGCCGGAACTCGCCCTCCCCGCCGTCGCGGCCATTGGGCTCCAGCACGTACGGAGACACCATGCTCAAACCGGCACTCGCGCTCTCATTGTTTCTGCTGACAATCGTGCCCCGCCAGCAACCCGCCGCTGACGCGCCCAAACCCGCTGCGGATGCCCCCATCCCCGCAGCCGACGCCGCGAAGGTCAACCCCGTCAAACCCACCGCCGCCTCGCTCGCGAAGGCGCGCAAAATGTACGGCTACGACTGCGCCATGTGTCACGGCGCCACCGGCAATGGCAAAGGCGACGTCGGCGCCGGCATGAACCTCAAGGACTACACCGACCCCGCCGCCCTCCACGACTTCACCGACGGCCAACTCTTTTACATCATTCAGAACGGACGCGGCCAGATGCAGGGCGAAGCCGGTCGCCAGAACAACGAAGAGATCTGGAACATGGTCATCCTCATCCGCTCCTTCTCACACAAATAACCTGCTGAACGATCCTAGCGGCCCATTCACGCGCAGTGGCACTACCGCCTCTCTTGTACTGGATCGACCGCTCGTGCTCTCTGCCGACTCGCGTGAGACGAGTGTCCTCAAGCAGCCGTAAGGCTACCTGCGCGGGCGCTGGAGATTCACCGGAATTAGCCGCGGGCCAATAAACCTCGGGCCGATCATATCCAGAACACGGTCTATCGACTCCTCCGTGCGCTGCCCAGCAGCATGCGTCGCGCGCATACCCTTTGCAATCATGTTGCAAATCTCAAAACGAGTATTGCCATAAGACAGCGCAAGATAAATCTTGTCCGAACGCATAGGATCTCCAGTCGTCACAGGTGGATGAAGCGTGTGCTTCGGACTCATCTGGAGTTTTGAATGAGAGGAGAAGGCGGGCTACTCTCAACACTACGCCCCTTTCCTCCATCGCGCCGAACAATCTCAACCGCCCGTTCGAAACCACGAATCGGAAGAGCCATCTTCCTCTACCGAGGCGCCACCGGGACCAATCCATGCCGCGTCATCACCTCCGCCGCCCTCTTCGGGTCCGGCGGCCAGCCAGCCGCCATCAGCTCTCTCATCTCCCTGAAGTACGGCGCTCCGAACACCCCCGGCGTGATCACCACCAACACCTTCGCCGTCTCCTCAAACGGATTCTCGAACGCGTGCACCATCCCGCACGGCACAAACACCGTCTCCCCGGCGCCCGCATCCACCGTCTGTCCGTCGCGCATCATCCTCAGCCTTCCCGCCATGCAATGCACCGTCTCATCGAACGCCACATGGTAATGCGGAATAGGCATTGCCCCACCAGGCGACACCTCCATCTCAAACATCGTCAACGACGCCCCACTCCCCTCGCCATCAATCAACATTCGCAACAAAATCTTCGGCAGCTGAATCTCTTCCACCTTCACAACTCCATCTGTCATCCCGTTCTCCTCGCGATCCTTATATCACTCGCCGCACCCCCCCACGCCACCCTTCGATAGCAGTGACGAACGACGAGTCTTCGCGAGATATCATTCATCGAATAACTCAAGCATTTCGGAGGTCATCATGCCCGTGGTGGAACAAATGGAGTTCCTGCAAGCCGAAGTAACCGACCGCAAACTCCGTCTGGAAACCGCGCTCGCGCATGCCCCGCACGACGAGAACCTCAAGTCGCTGCTCCGCGAAGTCGACTCCGCCCTCGACCGAATGGCGGTTGGAACCTACGGCCTCTGCGAAGAGTGCCACGACACCATCGAGAAGGACCGCCTGCTCGCAAATCCATTCGTCCGCTACTGCCTCGACCACCTGAATAAAGCCGAGCGCGACGCACTGCAACGAGACCTGGACCTCGCCACTCAACTCCAGACCAAACTTCTGCCGCCAACCCAACTGTGCGCCTGCGGCTGGGACACCCACTACCACTACGCTCCGCTCGGAGCCGTCAGCGGCGACTACTGCGACCTCATCGAGCACAACGGCGAGCTCTACTTCTTCCTCGGTGACGTCTCCGGAAAAGGCATCGCCGCCTCCCTGCTCATGACCCAGATTCACGCGCTCTTTCGCAACCTCCTCACCATGGGCATCCCCCTCAACCTCGTCGTCTCCCATGTCAATCGCTCCATCTGCGAAAAGGTCCTCACCGGAAATTACGTCACCATCGTCTGCGGGCGCGCGACACGGGACGGCGCCGTCGAAATCTACAACGCAGGTCATCTGCCGGTCATCGCCACAAACCGCGACGAAATCCTCCTCCTCGAATCCACCGGCATCCCGCTAGGCCTCTTCCACGAAGCGAACTCACCCGCAACCCACCTGCAACTCGAATCCGGCGACACATTATTTCTCTACACAGACGGCCTGTCCGAAGCCCGCCGTCACGACGACGAGTACGGCGTCGACCGCCTCACCGAGTTGATGAGAAAGCACGGTCGCCTGTGCCCAACAGAGCTAGTCTCTGCCTGCCTGAACGATCTCGCTGCCTTCACCGGGACGACCCCGCGAACCGACGACCTGACTCTCCTCGCCCTCCAACACACAGGCACGGCCTAGGCAAAAAATCTCCTGATTCACGTGCGCCCGGGCAACCTTTCACTCAGGCAACATCGTGCTCCGACGCCTCCGTCAAACATCGCGGAGGTAATATTCCTTGCTCAAGAAAACCGTATCCTCACTCATTCTTCTCGGCGTCTGCTGCACCCCACTCATGGCGCTTGCCCAGCATGACGACGACCACGATGCCCACCACCAGCAGTACGTTCGCCACGACGAGTGGAAGAAGGGCTATCACATGCGCTCCGAAGACTGGAGCCGCGGCGAACGCGTCGAAGACTATCAAACCTATCACCTCAGCGCCCCGCCCCGCGGCTACGAGTGGCGTGAGGTCGATGGCAACTATGTCCTCGCGGCCGTCACCACCGGCGTCATCGCTTCAGTAGTCGCCGCGTCCATCGCCCACTAAAGAACGCTGCAAAAAATCGGGCTGCCGCGGCGACATCACCCGGCAGCCTTCGTTCTGATGACGAACCCGCAAGATCTTCATTCCCGAGAGATGGATAATCCTCTGGCGGCGACGTTTTGCGACCCGTAGAAACGGAGGTATATCCTCTGCTCGCCCGGAAAGCAAAAGAGAAATCGGGCCAATGATTCGATCAGGTGCATTTCCGGCGCCAGGAGATGACCTATGCGAATCTTTCCCCGCCTTGCCGGTTTGCCCCTCGCAACAATCTTCCTTCTCGCGCCGCTGTTCCGCTTGGCTCACGCCCAGGACTCGGCGCCCAAGTGCACATTCACCATCTCCAGCATCTCCTTCGGCACAGTCGACGTAAAGAACGGTCGCCCCTACGACGCCACCGGCACCCTCACCTACGCCTGCACCGGTGAGCCGCGTGAGATCGTCCGCATCTGCCCAAGCCTCGGCATCGCCGCCGACGGCACTCGCGTCATGACCGACCCCACCGGCAACAAGCTCGTCTTCAACCTTTACTCCGATCCCAGCAGAATTACAGTCTGGGGCAGCTGGTACGACAAGTCCGTCAAGGCCCCCTCCATCGACGTCCCCATCAGCCGTTCGCAAACAGGCGGTGGCACTGCAACCATCTACGCGCGCCTCGATCCCAATCAGCAGAGCGCCGCAACAGGCGTCTACACCTCCGTTATCAAAGGCAACAACTCCGCCTTCGCCTACGACTACGCGAGCAAAGGATCATGTCAGTCTCCGATCAAAGGAGCCGGTGCTCGCGTCAGCGTTCCTGTATCCATCACCGCACGAGTTGGCGACCGCGGTCCATCCTCACAACCCATCGTCGCTCCTGATGCCACCCACACCACCGACCCCGGCACAGCCAACGTCAACACCGCGCCCCCGCCGCCCGAAAAGAAGAGCCTCTGGCAGAAGATGGCCGACAACGCAAAGTATCAACAGCAGCAGCAGAACAACGCAGCAGCTAAGACGCAATCCGGTTCCAAGCCACTCTGTAAGATGAGCGACTCGGACGTTCATCTCGTCGACGGCAACTGGGCCGGCCCCAACTGCATCGCCGTCGACGCCAACGGCAAGCCCGTCCATCCCGAAGAAGTCCAGCAACAGGCGGAGTCTCAGCAAACTCAGCAACGCGCCGAGTACATCGAATCGCACTCCTGCATGACCACGATGGGCGCCGACAAAGCCAACGACCTCGCACAGAAATGCTCCCGCGCAACCACCGGATCGCACGCCGGCTGCAGCGCACAACAGAACACCTGCGACGAGATCCGCGACGCCACCCAACACGGCTGCGACAGACTCGGTGCATCAGCGCCGGACTTCTGCTTCACGAATTAACTGGGCGCTCCGTTACACCAGCCCATTCTTTGCGATCAGATCTTTGTAGAACTCGCCCGAGAGCTTCACAGTCCGCTTCTGGGTCGCGTAGTCCACAAACGTGATACCGAACCGAATGGCATACCCATCGGACCACTCATAGTTATCCATCAGCGTCCACAAAAAGTATCCCTTCACCGGAACGCCCTCGCTCACCGTCCGCTGCAACTGCGCCAGGTAGCTCCGCAGAAACAGCACGCGATCCACATCCAACACTTCACCAGTCTTGTTCAGCACATCTGTGCTCGCCGCGCCGTTCTCCGTGATGTATATCTCCTTCGCTCCCCACAGCTCATGCAGGAACTTCGGTGACCAGTACATCCCTCCAGGCCCGAACTGCAGCCAGAGCGCCGCCATATGCGGATAGCTCTTCGGCATGTCCAGCACCTCGTACCCGGACTCCGTGTCGCGCGCCCGCACCCACGTCGGCTCGTAGACGTTTAAGCCCGTAAAGTCCAGCGGCGTGCTGATGATCTTCATCTCTTCCGCCGTAAACTTCGGCGCATCTGCACCCAGGTTCTTCAGATAGAGATCGGTGTAGCGTCCCTCCTGGATCGCCGTCAGCGACCGCGCATTCTCCTCGCGGTACGCCTTCCGCGCCGCCTCAATATTCTCAGGTGTCTCAATCACCGGAATCGTACTCACCGCGTTATCCGCGATCCCCACCTTCGTTCCTGCGCGCCCGTTCGCACGCACTGCCTGCACGCACAGACCATGCCCCAGCAGCACGTTATGATTCACCTGCGCAACCTGCGCGTTCGTCAGCCTCAACCCCGGCGCATCCGATCCGTACCTGTAGCCTCCATCCACAAGTTGACTGATCTCGCTGATCGTGATGAAGTTCTTCACGCGGTCGCTCAAATGCTTCACTGCAAATCCCGAGTACTCCGCAAACGCCTTCGCCGTATCCCGGCTCTGCCATCCGCCCACTGACATCATTGCCTGCGGCAGGTCCCAGTGATACAGCGTGCAGAACGGCTCGATGCCCGCCTCCAGCAGAGCGTCGACCACGCGATCGTAGTAGCCCCAGCCCTTCGGATTCGGCGCTCCTGTCCCCGCCGGAAAGATGCGCGGCCACGAGATCGAAAACTGATACGCCTTCACTCCCAACTCGCGCATAATCGCGATGTCCTCGCGATAGCGATGGAACTCATCATCGGCAACATCGCCGTTGTCGACCGGAGTCGGACTCGTCTTCGCCTTCGCTCGCAAAAACGCGTCCCAGATCGACGGCCCGCGGCCGTCTGCGTCGATCGCGCCCTCAATCTGGTAGGCCGAGGTTGCAGCTCCCCACAAAAACCCTTCGGGGAAATCGCGGCTACGGGGCATAGTCTGCTGCACTGTCGAAGGTGTTGCTCCAGCTGCCGGCAGGGCAACTCCACTCGCCGAAAGACCAAGCATCTTGGCGAAAGTTCTACGGTTAATGCGCTCAATCATGGGATCTATCTATCGTACCAATCCCACGGTCCGCACCGGACAACCCGCATACATCAGACGTTCACACACGCCAGTTAAGGTGGTGCACCACAGGAGGAACACGTGGCCATCGAGCAGGCAGAACTGGACGCAATGAATGCGAGCTACAAATCAGCCGTAGAGAACTGGATTCGAGCGATTCGCGAAGAAGAAGCCCTCGCTTCACCCGCCGAGCACGGCGAAGCTCAAATTGACCAGTGGGAAGCTGCGGGGAACACCGAAGAGGCAGCGCGCAACCAGGCCAAAGCTGCCAAGGCTGCCTACGAGTCCGCTCTGCGCGAAGAATTCTTCAGCTTCTAAAACGCGCCTTCCCCTCTCCCGCGCGCGTCCAATCCATACACTGGGAGGACGCTCATGCCTCAAACCACCGGCTTCTCCGCCATGCTCAACGTCCGCGACGGCCGCGCAGCCATCGACTTCTACCAGCGTGCCTTCGGCGCCGACATCGTCTGGTCCGCGCCCGGCGGAGACACCGTTGCGCAGCTCTCCGTCGACGGCGCCCAGTTCTGGGTCCATGAAGAGTCCACCCTCTATCCCAACCCCAGCCCGCTCATGCTCGGTGGCACCACCGTCCGCCTCATGCTCATCGTCGCGGACCCAGATGCGCTCTTCGCACGCGCCCTTGCCGCCGGAGCGACCACCATAAATCCCGTTCAGAACCACGACTACGGCTGGCGCGACGGCCGCCTCTCCGACCCCTTCGGTCACCACTGGGAGATCGGCCGCCCGCTCGCCTGAAACCAGACGCTCAACCGCAACCTACGGAATCACCGGTGGAAGCGCTGTCTGATCGCCCGTATTGATGCACGTCGGATGACCAAATCCGCCCTTGCTAATTCCCGTCCCCCCATTCGGGTTCGGTGTGATGTCGTAGATGATGTTGTCCGGCCGCGCCGCATCGCCTGATACCCCACCCACTCCCTGCAGATGATCCAGCTTCAGATTGTTCCGCGTGCGCCACGCAATGTCATGGTCCGCGCATGAAGTGTCACCGCTCACACCCACTGCACCAATCAACTTCTTGCCCGGGCCATACAGCGCCAACCCTCCGCCAAACACATTCACTCCACCAATCTTCTGTCCAACCATCGGATCGTTGGCAGTGCCTTCGTTGGATGACGGCCCTCTGTACGCCACACCTACATCCACCGGATTGCTCGCTTGCAAGCCAAAAAGACTACCGCCCGGCTGCGTCGCCGAATACAAATTCGCCGTCGAGAGCGACAACCCATTCGCCTGCCCTGACCCTCCGCTGCTTGACGAAGCATCCAGGCTGAACGCATTTGCTGTGTTCGCCTTCTGCGCCGAGATCACTCGGCTGCCCGGCCACTGCGCCCCGCGATTCACTCCCGAGAACGCCACAGCGCACACAATGCCGTCACGATCCACAATCGTCCCCCACATCTGATTATTCAGCCCGCTGGTCTCTGTCGCCGTCGCCGCAGCCAGCGCCGTCTTCAGCTGAAAATAATTCGGAAGGTTCGAGCAGCCGTTGCCTTCCCCCTGTTCATTTCCATCGCGCGCGTGAACCACGCCTGCAGTCGTTGTAATTGCCAGAGTCAAAGCGGCCGCCGCCGCCCCAAACAGTATTCGATGACGAGACATATCGACTCCTCAGGATTTGGAGTTATTAGAATCCAACAGAATTTTGAAGATTAGCCCCGGCCGAACTTTGAGGTGATTAAGCCCCGACGAGAATCACACAAATCTACGCGCAACCACTGCACCGCGCAATCAAACGTCGTCAGACGTTTGAACCCTGAGCAAAATAAGCCGTCATCCTAAGCTAAGGCCCGAAGGGCCGCGGTCGAAGGACCCCACGCTGCTAACATGGCCTCGACCGCTGAAGCCCTTTCAACCACAAATCCCAAACAATGACCGAATCTGGCCACTCCTACATAATGGACAACTCGATATCCCCCGGCACGCGCCCCGTTGCACCCCTCTGGCATCTCCTGTGCGTCCTTCTTCTCCTCGCCGCCTGGGTTGCACTCAGCTTTCATCACGCCCACGTCGCCCCGGGACTCTCGCCGCGCATCTACGGTTATCTCCTCGTCATAGGCATCGAGTGGTTCATCTTCGCCTTCATCTGGTTTGGTCTCCGCGTTCAGCGCGTTCCCTTTTCCAGCCTCTTCGGTGAGATCTCGACGAAGATCCGGAAGATCCTCCTCGACATCGGCATCGCACTTCTCTTCCTCGTTGCCGCCAACATCGTGCTCAGCCTCCTTGGCGCTCTACTGCGCGTCTCCCAGCACAACGACGCCGTAAAGCAGCTCATCCCTCAAACGCCGCTCGAGATCGCTGTCTATCTCCTCGTCACTCTCACAGCTGGAATCTGCGAAGAGACCATCTTTCGCGGCTATCTCCAACGCCAGTTCACCTTCCTCACAGGAAGCGTCGCCGCCGGTGCCCTCATCCAGGGCATCGTCTTCGGGCTCGCACATGCCTACCAGGGTTGGAAGATGATCCTTATCATCGCCGTCTACGGCTGCATGTTCGGCGCGCTCGCGCTTTGGCGGCGCAGCTTGCGTCCCGGCATCATCGCCCATTTCCTGCAAGACAGCATCTCTGGCATCTTTCTCGCGCGGCATATGTAGTTGCTAACGCGCGCTTCAAGAAAACGAACCCTTCGCAAGACAAAAAAGTGGGAGCGGGTCTAACCCGCTCCCATACTTCTGCTGGGGAGGACAGCTAGTTCTCGGTCGGCGTGCCGAGGTTCACTGTAAGCGGCTGGCTCTGCTGCGAAGTTTGGCCATTCGCGTTGCAAGCGAAGTGCACCGACAGCGGATCCGTAGTATCCGTGCTCGTGACGCCCGGATTCAGCGGCGGATTTCCAATACCGTTGTTATGCCCAAGCGCAGAGAAGTACGCATCGGCCATGACGCCCGGCTCTGTACTCACCTTGCATCCCGGCGCTGTTGCTGATCCCTGCCACACCTGCGGGCTCGGCGCCCACGAGCTGTTGGTCGGAATCGCCGTGTTCCCATCCGGCACCGGAATCGTCATCGTGTACGAGGTTCCATCCAGGCAGCTCACATCCGCCTCAACATACCCGCCCGAGAGCGACACCGTCGACGCATCATGCTTGCCCTTCACCGAGAACTGATATCCCGTGTTCACCGTGCTGTTCGTGTTGATCCGCACCGATCCGGGCAGCCCGATGAATCCCAGCAGGCCATCAACGCCGCGCAGGTCCATCACGAAATTCCCTCCCATCGTCCAATCGTTCGGGAACTTCGGATTCGTGTTCGGATCAGTTCCCCACCACCACGTCCACCGGCTCGTGTCGAGATTTGCATAGGCCGTCGGCAACACCTCAACATCGCTATTCGTGCCAGACTGACCCAGCATGAATTTATTCACGAAGCTCGAGATTGCCGGAGCCTCCGCCGGCAGCGTCGCGCAGTGCTGGTGTCCGCCATCGATATAGAAGCCGAACCTGTCTCCTATCCCGAAGGTGTTGTAGATCTGCTGCGTTGCCCGCGACGCAACCAAATTCGACCGATTCGATAGCCAGTAGAAATCAGTGTTGCCCGTCTGCAGCAAAGCGCGCGGCGCCACCAAGGCCATCAACTCATCATGGTCGGTCGGCAGCTTATAAACGTTGTCGCCCGAGAACTGCTGCATCTGCTGACTCCACCAGTCGTAGTCGGTGTCGTCGATATCCTCCACCGTCCCTTGCGCCTCGATCTCATGCGACACACGCCACGAAGGTGCACCGCCGCCGCCATTTTCCTGAGCGATCGTCAACGCAACGCGTTCGTCCAGCGCGCCCGAAATCAACGCCATCTTTCCGGCATACGAGCATCCCGTCACTGCAAGATGGCTCATATCAATCGGCATCGGATTCACCGACTGCTTCGACGCGATCTCCATGCCGTCAATCAAACGGCTCACGCCCCACGCCCACGCCGCATACTCGCTCGAGTTGCTCGTAACCGTGTTGCCTCCGCTCGTGCAGATCCCCGCGCAGAGTTCTGGATAGAGCTGGTAGAACGGGTCCGCCGTACGCACGCTAGGCGACGTAAACGCATACCCCGCCACCTGCGTCAGCACGAAGCCGACCGTTGCGATAGGCTGCCCCTGAAATACGCTTGGCGGCAGACTCGCATAGTCCGGGGGCGTTGGCACAGGAATCGGGAAGACGAAACCGCCACCGAAATCGAACGAGCCAAGCTCCATCGGAATCAATGCCGGAAACGGTCCGCTCCCCACTCCCTGCGGAATGTAAACGCCTGAGGTCAGCACAAGCGTCTTCCCATTCCTTGTCACGTTCACCACAAGTGACCCAGTGCTCGACCCAGACGCTGGCGGCGTGTAGCTCGCCGTAATCGTGCAGTCGTGACAGTCGGGCTTCGGCCCTAACTCATACTTCTCAACCGCGGCCAGGATCTCATTGCGCCGCTTCTCCCAACTCCCGAACGACTCATCGCGAAATCCATTCGCAAACCGAAACGCATCCGGCAACGGCCGAATGATCGGCAGATGCGCGAAATCCTGAAAGACCGGCGCCGCGAAGTTCGCGCCTGTGTTCTCCGCGCCGTAGACCAGCGGAGTGCCCGAGTCACCCCAGGTTTTTTCCTGAGCGAAGGCTCTCGGCGTCGCAGCGGCGACAAGCAGCAGCAACGCCACGGCAACAGATGCTTTTGCAAGGCAGGAATTTCTCACAACAAGCCGCACCAATACCGGCTCGATCCACATCAAGCGAAGACTGCTCATAGGTTCCTCACTCTTGGGTGGCGGGGGAGCGCTCTCCCGCTGGCCCGGTTCGACGAAGCGTGGTGAATGCGCCTCGTGGGGGTTGGCGCACCGCTGCAGCCGCGTTTGCAACGGCGCTGGTTACGACTGGGCACGAAAATCGTGACCAATCGGCATACTGTCTTACTTCGCGTCGCAAACTATCTCTGGCTCAACTTCGTTGTCAAGGGGCGTTTGTACGAATTGTTCAGCTAATCACCAATCTTTTCTTCATTCCATATCTCGAAATATCGCGGACACGTAACCCACACATGCCCGATTACCCCTCGCAAATCAGTAACATAGGCAGCCACCTCCCACGCACTAACGCCCTCATTCGCCCGCGCCATCAACCCGCAAATCGCCACCATGTTGCTCCGCGGCGCTGCCACCGAAGCATCATTGCCTCACCAACGCTCCCCGCCCTACCGTCATCGCGAAGTTCACTCGTTTGTCGGAGGACTGAATGAAGAAGCAAACCATGTTCGGCGGTCTCGCACTCGCCGGAGCACTCGTGGTCGGCGGCGTTCTGGGAGCCCAGATGCCGAAAGACAACGTCAACCCTGCACGCCATCCCAACATCGCCGCTGCGCAGCGCCTCAGTCAGCAGGCATGGGACAAAGTCAGCGCCGCTCAGCAGGCCAACGAGTGGGATATGGATGGTCACGCCGCCAAGGCCAAGGACCTCCTCGATCAGGCCAACCGCGAACTCAAGCTCGCCGCCGAAGCCGCAAACCATCACAGGTAACGCGCATACAAGCTCGGGGGGAGTCGACAGCATGGCTGGCCATCGCTGTCACTCCCGCCCACCTGAAGTTCAGTTAGACATTCACTCGACGGCGAACTACAAGCGCGAGTCCCAGCAGCGCCGTTCCCAGCAGCGCCAGATTCGCCGGCTCAGGGATCGGGTTTGCGTTCGAGTGCAAAGCTCCCTCGCCAACTGCCCTTGTTTCGATGCGCTGTACACTGGGTCGCACAGCAAATGCCCCCGGGACATCGAAGGTTTGCACACTATCCGCTCGAGCAGACGCCACTGTCGCAAGCATCACCGCGCTAACTACACAGCAAACAAAGCGCATGTTCGGCTCCTGAAACTCAGGGTTAGAAGGAAAGGGCCGCAGTCTTCACGCTACTACCCACCGCTGCCAATTGCATCAACGTTCGGATAACTCTGTGTCGCGATCCGTAGCGCTCCGCGGACTGGAATCTCGCACCGCGCATCCCCATAACCGCATCAAGGTCACATGCCGGCAAAGACTCTCTTCGACGCCTACACGCTGGGCCCGAACCACCTCAAAAATCGCATCGTGATGGCGCCTCTCACGCGCTCACGCGCCTGCAAAGGTGATGTCCCCGGCGAGATGAACGCCGAATACTACGAGCAGCGCGCCGGCGCCGGCCTCATCATCAGCGAGGCCACGCAAGTTTCGAAGCAGGGTCAGGGCTATCTCTGGACACCTGGCATCTACACACCCGAGCAAATCGCCGGATGGAAAAAAGTCGTCAACGCCATCCACAACTACGACGGCAAAGTCTTTCTGCAGATGTGGCACGTCGGCCGCATCTCCCACACCACATTGCAGCCCAATGGCGCCGCGCCCATTAGCTCCACTGATAAAGCTGCGGAGAACTCCTTCTCCTTCGCTTACGACTCCGACGGCAAGCCTGCAAATATCCCCACCAGCAAGCCACGCAACGCCACCCTCGACGAACTCAAACAAGTCATCGCCGACTACGCACGCGCCGCGCGCTACTCACAGCAGGCCGGCTTCGACGGCGCCGAAGTCCACGGTGCCAACGGCTATCTCTTCGATCAGTTCCTCAACTCCGCCGTTAACGAGCGCACCGACGACTACGGCCGCCAGACCAAAGAATCACGCACGCGTCTTCTACTCGAAACCTACGACGCCGTCGCGGCCGTTCTCGGCCCCGATCGCGTCGGCGTGCGCATCTCTCCCTTCGGCGTCTTCGGTGGCATGCCTCGCGATCCCAACGTCGAAGAGACGTTCCTCTATCTAGCCGAGCAGTTATCGAAGCGCCGCGCCGTCTACGTGCACATCGTTCGTGGCAGTCAGTTCGACCCCGAGCCCGTCGTCCCCGAATCGTTCTTCCGCAAATTCCGCGACGCCTTCAACGGCACCATCATCATCACCGGCGGACTCGACCGCGAGAAAGCCGATCATCTCCTGCAGGCTGGCCTCGCCGATCTCCTCGGCTTCGGCATGCTCTACATCTCGAACCCCGATCTCGTCGAGCGCTTCCAGCACAACTGGCCGCTCAACCCTGCCGACCCGGCCACGCTCTACGGCGGCGGCGCCAAAGGCTACACCGACTACCCCACCTACCAGGAACAAACCGCTCACCGCGACGTCCCTTCCCCACTCGACATCCACTAACTCACAAATATCTCCCCGCACACACACCAGCCGCAAAAATATCCACGCGTCGCGAGTGATGCACCAGTTGCATCCCCCGCACATTCGCCACCATCTCCGAGAGCTCCGGCCACAGCAGCACCGCGACCACATGCCGCTCCTCTTCTTGCATCGCTCGCTCGAGATTCTTCAGCACCCTGCCCATCACCTCCGGCCCGAACGGGTTGAACAGGAAGAGCACAATGTTTCCCGCCGGAAACTTATAGCTCCCCGCATCCCCATGAATCAGTTCCACGCGCTCTCGCTCCTGCGCCCTGCACCGCAGCGTCCTCAAATTCGCCGTCGCCGCCTCATGCAGTCCCGCCGAGTGCTCGACACCCACAACCTTCCGAAACGGAAGCGTGGCCGCCAGAAAAACACAGCGCCCCTTTCCTGATCCCATGTCGATAAACGTGTACTGCGCCGGATCGTCAAACGGCAGCAGCCGCAGCGTGCTGCGCACATTCCTCAGCGCCGCAGGAAGATACGCCTTCCCATCGCTCGAATCCCCCACCACATCGTTCCTGGGCCGCACCATCGGATCGCCTGACGTGTCGACGCCACGCGTCCAGTCATACCATCCATCTTCCAGCGCCTGAATCGTGGACTTCGCCCGACTGAGAACAGACATGCTCCCCCCGAAAAGTCTGTCTCACTCAGTGCTCAAAAAGGGTTCGCTCGCCGGGCTCTTGTCCTCTTGTTCCAGCAGATGAGCCAGCGTGTTATCCCGCGGGATCACTCGCCTCGCAATCTTGCGAACAATGAAGGACACCGGTGTATGTCGAAGCGCCCCAAACTCCGTGACGACTCCCCGCGCAAACGAATGCAACAACGAATTCGATGACCCACCATCGAAGTACACACGCTGCGTTCCGCAGCTGATCTCCTGTTCGATAAAGTAGGTCCTCATCACCAGGCTTAGCGAATGACGCTCCATGCCTGTGCGGTTCATCTGCCACAGAACATCGGAGTCGCGCCCGAATCGCCTGCCCCCCAGCACACTCAGCAAGTGCCCGTCAGAATCTCTCAACGCCATCAGCGTAGGCCTTTCAAACTGACGCAGTGCTCGCAATCGCCACGCCACTACCTGCTGTGGCACCGGATACATGCATTGCCAGTTGAATGCGATCAGTTCTCGTTCACTGGTTTTCAGCTGCGGATCGAACGTGCAGCCGAATTCGTTCTCTGCGCGCCGCCTGTAGTAACGCATGTGCGTCCGGGTCCGCTTTCCAATCGTTGCCAGGGTCGCATCGTAGGTCGGCCGCAGCTCCAGGTAGTCGGGCACCTCACGCTGACGGCACAGCCATGACACGCCCGATGTCTTCCTCGTGAGCGCGTCGCACACAGCCTCGGGTATCACCGCCGACCGGAGCGTCAACATCACAACATTGGCCCCATGGCGCAGCAGGTGTTCGACGCCACGCACCGCCATATCCAGCCGCTCGCCACTCGCCGCCACCACAGTGCGCCGGCCCGAACGGTCGTTCGACGTGTACAAACCCAGGGGTATCCCCGCCATCTTGTACTCGAACAGCAGAATCGCCGCCGCCAGATTGTCCTGCTCCGGCTCGCCTCCGCGACGGATCAGCAGAAGCACTGGCGTTCGTTGCAGCAGGCCCGGCTTGTCCAGGTAATAGTGGATGTCCGCGATGGCCTCTTCCTGCCCGCACCCCGCCGCCAGCCCGCGAAGCATCTCTTGTCCGCGAAGAATCGCGTCGGTGCCGCGTAGAACTTCGGTAGCAAATCCGCTCATCGGCCGCTCAATGCTGATTACTCAAAAATCCAGATGCAAAACCAGCTCTCTCATCGCCCGCTGGTTTTTGAGAGTGAGAATGTAATATCCAACTCAACCTGTAAATCCCCCGGGCACCCGGAGGTCCAAACAACGGAGGTATTTTTGTGCGAGCTTTGGCGCCAATCTCTACGTCCTTCCCATGCTTGTCAAGCCCCCAAATCCGTGCAAAACCCTGTAACTGACACAAAACAAAGCACAATCTAGCGGAAAATTCGCGACATGTTAATTCCACTCAACTTGTTAGACTTAAAGAAGTAGGCCGAACTCAAGAATTCGAAGCCGAAAAATCTCAAGGCTGCCGAGGCGACATCGCCCGACAGCCTTTCCCTTTTAACCCACAACTCGGCAGCTAAGGTCCACCGCTAACCCAAATCATCTCTAGATTTTGCGCAAAAACCCCGGGGAGGGGGTCCGACATATGACACCAGAGCTCATCACGCCCGAGACCGAGCAGTTTCAGTGCCGCCACATCTTCACCGACGGCCGCCGCTGCGGCAGCCCAGCCATCCGCGGCCCCGAAGGCGCCGACAGTTTCTGCTACTTCCACCACAACTCCCGCCGCCCCATCCAGCATGCACACACCCGCAAGCGCCGCCAGTCCCGCTTCAACCTCCCCAACCCCGAGGACCGATCGGCCATCCAGCAGTCCATCGGAGAAGTCCTCCGCCGCATCGCCTCCAACGAAATCGACCCCCGCCGCGCCGGCCTGCTCCTCTACGGCCTCCAGATCGCCAGCCTCAACCTGCCAAAATCCAGCCCCAGTGAAGAACGCGCCGAGATCGTCTCCGAAGTCACCCAGGACCCCGAGCACGGTCTCCTCGCACCGCCCGCCGAACTCCATGCCAATCAACCCAAAGGCTCCGCACAGTTGCTCCTCGAAGAGCTCGATCGGGAAGACGCTCGCCGGGAAGCCAGAACCCACGAAGCTGAAGTCCGTGAACGAACGCTCGCCTCGCAAAAGATCACCATCGACC
>Ga0206804_10027_pt1 | contig 43208 bp, 31 predicted proteins | sample Alteio_BWOrgCont_62_FD_152888 | JGI IMG/M metagenome (GOLD analysis project Ga0206804, IMG submission 152888) | Enriched cells from forest soil in Barre Woods Harvard Forest LTER site, Petersham, Massachusetts, United States -... | ecosystem: Environmental > Terrestrial > Soil > Temperate forest >... | reverse complement strand
AGGGCGATGGTGCTCCAGCTGATTTGTTTGAGGATCGGGACCGGGCTTGAGCGAGTGCGGATGAGAAGGACAGCTGTGATGGCAACAGCGGCGACGAAGGTGGGGAGACCAAGGTCTTCGCCGAAGGCGGATGCGGTGAGCAGAACGGCGACGACGAATGCCAGGCTCAGGAGGACGAGTTTGCCGTCGGTAGTGAGGGCGACGGGTTCGGATGAGGCGTCGACGGCAGAGTTGAGCTCGCGGCGGAAGTAGAGGCGAAGGACGATGTAGGTGGTGACGATGGAGAGCAGTGAGGGTAGGAGAAAGGCGGCGAGCCATCGGCTGAGCGGCGGCATTCCGTTGTGAAAGACGACCAGATTGGCGGGGTTGGAAATGGGGAGGACGAACGAGGCGGCGTTCGCGATCATAGCGCAGGCGAAGAGGAAGGGCAGCGGGTTCACACGGGCGCGGCGAACGGAGGCAAGGACTGCGGGGGTGAGGACGATCGCGGTGGCGTCGTTGGAGAGGCAGACCGTGACGGCAACGCCAGAGAGATAGAGCAAGGCGAAGAGACGAGGGCCGGAACTGCGCGCGTGATGGACGGCGACTGAGGCGATCCAATCGAAGACGCCCTGCTCGCGGGCGATCTCGGACAGGAGCATCATGCCGGCCAGGAAAAGGTAGACGTCAGTGCCTTTGGCGATGGCATGGCCAGCGAGCGAGAGCGGGATGAGACGCGTGACGACGAGAAGCAGGGCTCCGCCGCCCACCCAGTAGACCTCCGCGATGTTGCGCAAACGGAGGAGCATCAAGAGGATGCTGGCGGCGACGATGGTGATAAGCAGCGTGTGCGCGGCGAGCTGCGGCATCCGTGCGGCTTTCCTCCGAGGCGGAACGTATCAGCGGTATAGATGCATTGTCGGTGCTTTTGCCAATTGGTGTGAAGCGGACAGAGAATGGACGCAGCTTCTCTTGCTTAAGAGGGGGAGATGATGGCGAAGGTTGTGGACGAGAGCGCTGAGAAGAGTCAGCCAACCGAGGCTCAGGAGAAAGAGACGCGGGTTAGCCGGCGATCATTTCTGACGGGGCTGGGTGCGGCTGGTGTTGCGGCGACGGCGCAGCCGCTTATTGCGGCGGTTCCTGAGGCGGGGAAACAGGCGAGTGATGAGGCGGCCGAGTCAGGGACGGTTCCGCTGGTGCTGCGCGTGAATGGTGTGGAGCATAGGCTGCGGGTTGAGCCTAGGGTGGCCCTGCTGGATTGCCTGCGCGAGAACCTAAGTCTGCCGGGGACGAAGAAGGGATGCGATCACGGACAGTGTGGGGCGTGCACAGTTCATGTGAATGGCCGGCGAGTGTTGAGTTGCATGAGTCTGGCGGTGATGCATGCGAACGATGAGATTACGACGATTGAGGGGCTGGGGTCGCCGGAGAAGATGCATCCGATGCAGGCGTCATTTGTAGAGCACGATGCGTATCAGTGCGGGTATTGCACGTCGGGGCAGATTATGTCGGCGGTGGCGGTGCTGAAAGAGAACGTGGGTCCGACGGATGATGATGTGCGGCACGCGATGTATGGGAATATCTGCCGGTGCGGGGCGTATCCGAATATTGTTGCGGCGGTGCAGGCAGTGCGGCGGATGAGCTAACGAGAGACCGCGAGGCACAGGAAACGCGAGGCGAGCATGGAACAGTTTTCGTTTGTGAGTGCAAGAAGTGAGGCCCAGGCTGCGGAGGCCGCGGCGCGAAGTGCGACGGCGCAGATCGGCGCATCGGTGCGGTATGTGGCGGGTGGGACTAACCTGGTGGACCTGCTGAAGCTGGATGTCGAGCGGCCGAAGCAGGTGGTGGACATCAATGCGCTGGAGATGAGCAGGATTGAGCCGCTGAATGGCGGGCTGAGAATTGGGGCGCTGGCGCGGAACAGCGATGTTGCGAGCGATGCGAGGGTGAAGCGCGATTATGCGGTGTTGAGTGAGGCGATTCTGTCGGGCGCGTCGCCGCAGATTCGGAATATGGCTTCCACCGCGGGGAACCTGGTGCAGCGGACACGGTGTCCTTACTTTCGAGATCTCGCGCATAAGTGCAACAAGCGTGAGCCCGGCAGTGGGTGCGATGCGATGGAGGGACACAACCGGATGCTCGCGATCCTGGGGACGAGTGAGCATTGCATTGCAACGAATCCTTCGGACCAGAACGTCGCGTTGATGGCGCTGGAGGCGGTGGTGGAGATTCGCGGGCAGCGCGGGAATCGCAATGTGCCGATCGCAGAGTTTTACAGGCTACCTGGGACAACGCCGAATATCGAGACGGTCTTGGAGCCGGGTGATTTGATTACTGGTGTGCGACTGCCGGCGCTGGTGGCGGGTGTGAGGTCGGGGTATCTGAAGTTGAGGGACCGCGCGGCGTATGAGTTTGCGCTGTCGTCCGCGGCGGTTGTGTTGAGCGTGAGCGGCGGCAAGGTAACGCACGCCCGGGTTGCACTGGGTGGTGTGGGGACGATTCCGTGGAGGGCGCGTGAGGCCGAGGCAGTGCTGATCGGCAAACCGGCGACGCGCGAGCAGTTTGTGAGTGCGGCAGAGGCGGCTTTGAAGGATGCGAAGCCGAGGTCGGAGAACGGATTCAAGGTGGAGCTGGCGAAGCGGTGCATCGTGCATGCGCTGACGACGGTGAGCACGGCTTGAGTGTCAAGAGCGACCTCGGGAAGGAGGCTGGCATGCAGGACAATGGCACGAAGCAGGCTGAGGTGAGGACGGAGTTTCCACCTGTAATTGGCGCGGCATTGTCGCGAGTTGATGGGCCGGTGAAGACGACGGGACGCGCGCAGTATGCGGCGGACTTCAGCTTTCCAGGGATGGTCTACGCAGTGCCGGTGACGGCCACGATCGCGAATGGAAAGATTCGTTCAATGGATACGTCGGCCGCGGAGAAGATGCCGGGTGTGCTGGCGGTGCTGCACCACGACAACATCGGGCCGCTGTTCCGCATTGCGCCCGGGAGCCATTCGACGATCAGCGAGCAGAGACCGCCTTTTGAGGACGACGTGATCTCGTACTGGGGGCAGTTTGTTGCGCTGGCTGTGGCCAAGACGCTGCAACAGGCCCAGGCAGCAGCAGCGGCGGTGCGCCTGACTTACGATGCGGAGAAGCCGAACGTGGCGACTGATCTGAGCGATACCGATGCGACGCCGCGCAATGTGGAGAGCACACGCGGCGATGTGGGGACGGCGTTCCGGGGAGCTCCTGTGCAGCTTAACGAGACGTATGTGACGCCGACAGAGGTCCACAACCCGATGGAGATGCACGCGACGACGGCGGTTTGGGATGGGACGCAGTTCACGCTGTATGAGTCGTCGCAGGGAGTGGTGAATCACCTGAACGTGATGGCGCAGGTGTTGGGTGTGCCGAAGGACAACATCCGGGTGATCTCGCGGTTTATCGGCTCAGGATTTGGCGGGAAGCTGTTTCCGTGGCCGCACTCGGCGATGGCGGCGGCGGCTTCGCGCAAGGTGGGGCGGCCGGTGAAGCTGATGGTGGACCGCAAGATGATGTTCTCGTGCGTGGGACACAGGCCGAGGACACAACAGCAGATGAGGCTGGGCGCGACGTCGGATGGGAAGCTGGTATCGCTCGAGCAGCACTACAGAAATCACACTTCGCTGCTGGACCGCTACAAGGAAAACTGCGGCGAGGCGACCCCGTTTCTGTACAGCACGCCGAACCTGACAGTGACCTCGGCACAGGTGCGCAGGACGCTGGGTACGCCGACGCCTATGCGAGGACCGGGTGCGGTGCCGGGGCTGTTTGCGGTTGAGTCCGCAATGGACGAGCTGGCGATCAAGCTCAAGATGGATCCGGTAGAGCTACGACTGAAGAATGACACGTTGATGGATGAGAGCAATGGCAAGCCGTTTTCATCGCGGCACCTGAAGGAGTGTCTGCAGGTCGGCGCGGAGAAGTTCGGATGGTTGAAGCGCACCGCGGAAGTGGGGTCGATGCGGCGCGGAGATACGGTGCTGGGGTGGGGAGTTGCTGCGGCGTCGTGGGGCGCGTTCAGGGGCGGATGCCAGGCGACGGTGACGCTGAAGGACGATGGCACAGCCAGTGTGCGTTCTGCGTCGCAGGATCCAGGCACGGGGACGTACACGGTTGTTGCGCAGATTGTGAGTGATAAGACGGGTCTGCCGGTGGAGAAGATCGAGGTTCTGCTGGGTGACACGAACTTTGTTCCGGGAGCGACCTCGGGCGGGTCCACGCTGACGGCGACGGTGATGCCGGCGGTTGCCGATGCAGCGAATGGCGCGGTGCAGATGGTGCTGGCGATGGCGACGCGGCCGGGTGGAGCGTTTGCGGGGAAGAAGCCGGAAGATCTCGTGATGAATGGTGGGAGTGTGCACCTGAAGGCCAATCGGGCGAGCGGAGTTCCGTTCGCCGATATCCTGCGCGCGGCGAAGGTGAGCTACGCGAGCGCCGACGGGCGATCCGGCGGGTTGGGGTCGGACACGAAGGCAAGGGACTACTCGACGCACTCGTTTGGGGCGCAATTTGTCGAAGTGGAGTGGCAGCCGAAGATTGCGCAGCTACGCGTGAGCCGCGTGGTGACAGTGATGGATGCCGGACGGATCATCAACATGAAGACCGGAACTAACCAGATTGCAGGCGCGGTGGTGATGGGAATCGGCATGGCGCTGCTGGAGCAGGCGATCTATGATCCGCGGAACGGGCATCCGATCAATGACAACTTTGCGGATTACCTGGTGGCGACGAACGCGGATGTGCCGGCGATCGATGTGCACTTCCTCGGAATTCCTGACCCGATGATGGGCGAGTATGGCGCGCGCGGGATCGGCGAGATTGGAATGGCAGGCGTTGCGCCGGCGATTACGGCGGCCGTGTATCACGCGACGGGCGTGCGCGTGCGAGAGTTGCCCGTGCGGATCGAAGACCTGCTGCAATCTACGATTGTGTAACTACTGCGCGGGTGTGCGAGCAGCATCGGCGGGCGTGTGCTGATCGGCTTGCTGGCTGATTCCGTTGTCCGCCATGGCGGACGCGATGGGAATGCCGAATAGAACTTTCACCGCGATCTTGTCGCTGCCCATAGCGGCCGGGTCGAAGTACCAGTGCGTGAGGCTGGCTATGATGCCTTCGTTGAGGCGCTGGTCTGGTGACTCCAGGACGTGGAACCCATCGAGTTTGCCATCGGCCTTGAGATTGGCCTGGATGACGACAACACGTCCGACGTTAGCGGCTACGAGTGCGGATGGAAGTTGCGGGAGCCGCTCGTCCTGAGGAAGTGGCGGCGTGAGCGGGACGCCGGGATGCGCAATGCGGTCGTCGCGGGAGGCGCCGTACTGGAAGCTCCAGCGCGCGCCGTGGACGCCGAGCTTCGAGACGTCGAGGTAGACGGTGTAGACGGGGCCGCCGGTGAATACGCCATAGTCGCGGACGGCGCCACCGCTGCTGCCGTGTGACAAGATGGTCATTCCGTATGAGGCGCGTGGGTCGTTGGGATTAACGGTGGCGATGTCGGCGGGTGGGGAGCGCATGCCATCGCCCGACGTGCCGCCGACGATGGTCATGCCGGAGAAGGGCGCGGAGCCATTGCCGCCGGCCGGAGCGTTCCCGGTGCCGTTACCCATGCCTGGGCTCGAAGCGTGTCCAGTTCCATTTCCCGTGCCGTTGCCCAAGCCTGTGCCATGGCCCGCGCCAGAGCCTGCGATGTTTGCGGTTCCCGTGCCTGCACCATTGCCGTGCGTGCCCCCGGTACCTGCGCCAGAGGCGGACTTCGAGGTTGCGGCACCCTTGCCAGCCCCGTTACCAGAATTGGCGACACCGGATCCGCTAACGCCGGCGGAGCTCGAGGAACCACCTGTGGTGGGGGCCTCGGGAAGGCTCGGACTCGCCGTCACCTCAAACCGTCCGTGAATTTCGGCTGCGGGGATGTCTCTTTCCGAGAGTGTGGACTGGACCTCAAGGGCGTTGACGACGAGGAGATTGCGGGAATCGGTGCCGCCGGCGGGTGTCGCGTTCGAAGGAGGGTTCGGGGCACTGTTGGCGGCGACGGCGGGAGCGGACGGTCTGGTGGCGGCGGGCGGCGGCGGGGGTGGCTTCGGAGGCTGGTAGGTGCGGCCGGCGCTCTTGTACGCGGCGATCTTCGGTGAGTCAACGAGTTCGGTCGCGGAGGTCAGTGCGACGGTGTCGACGTTTGCCGGCTGGACTTTGGGCAGGGCGGGTTGAGGCGCGGGCGCTGGCGTCGGCGGAGCGGCGGGCTTCACGATGGCGCTCAGCGTGGGCGCGGTCAGCGTAGGCACGTGTTGCCGCATGGGTGCCATTCGAACCATGCTGGGGACGGGAAGAGTTTTGGCTAAGCGCGGCGGATTTGGGATATCCGGCTGCAGGATCGTCTGGACGGGGTTGGTGGCGTCAGGTGTGTTGGAGATGATGTGTTGCCGGCGCTGATGAATGAGCGGCATGGAGGAAGCGCTCGAAGCGGCATTACGGCCTGGCCCTGAACGTAATGACGCGGAGGCAGGCGACGAGGCCGAGGCAGAAGACGATTGCATCTCAGGCAAGACCGGCGCGTCGTCTTCGTCCGGTGGCTGGAGCTCGAGAGACTGAAGCCGTTGGCGAAGATGGGACGGACCCTCTACGGTGACAGGAGCGAGACCAAGCAGAAGAACGGCAATGATGACAACGACGTGCACACACGTCGAGCTAGGAAGTGAGCGCGCGGAAAGGCCCGTAGCATCAGCGAGCTTCGGGGTGGAGAGGATCGGACGTGGGCTGTCTAGAGGCACAGGAGTGGTCCGGCTGAGAGCATACTGGCCTGTACGGCGGTGTCTCCGTCGCTACTGGTCGAGGTCTGTGAAGGATTAAGCGCGCGTGTTGTTCGCCAACTCAGAGAGTGAATCAGGACGAGCAGATGACAAAGGCTCGACGTTCTGAGCGCCAGCGGCAGAAGAGCGGGCGTGACCAACGCGAATACGAACGAGTGGTGGCCGAACTCACTTCCGCGGCGGCGATGTGCAATCCAAGGCATTGCGCAGGCCTTTCGCAGATAAGGGAGCTTTGCAGATGGGCTAAGTCTAGTCCCGGGGGAGGGAATGTCAACGAAAAAGCCCGTTAAAAGGGGCGTTGTAACGATGTCAGAGGTGAATCGTGAGGAGACGCATGCTGGGAGTCGTTGATTGGTTATAGGTTTGCGAGTAACTCGTGATGTCAGACAGGCAAAATACTATTGTTAGCTTGTATGTGGGAGCCTAAAATTCCGCTACGCAGCGGAACCTACGGAGCTGAAAGTGGAGTACTGAATTCCAAGTTCTCTGCGCGGCGAGGGAAGAATGAGCTCCGTTGCAAGCGTGGCTGTAACTCCTGAAAAGGAAACTCCGGTGGGCAGATTGTGGTGCCCGTTCCACGTGACTCTTGCAGCGACGATTGCGCTGTTTACCTTTTTTTTCTGCGGAAGATCGATTGCAGATCCTGATATCTGGTGGCACTTGAAGAATGCGCAGATCCTGGTGCAGCAGCATCATTGGGTTCGGGCGGATCAGTTTTCATACACCGTTACTGGCACGCCGTGGGTGAATTCGGAGTGGCTTTCGGAGCTGGTGTTTTATGGCATCTGGAAGCTGCATGGAGTTGCCGCGCTGTTCTTTGGTTACGTGTTGATCGTTGAGCTGATGATGATCGGGATTCTCGCGCTGGCATATCACGCGAGTGGGTCGATCAAGGCGTCGGCCCTCGCTACAGGCGTGGCTGTGGTGTTCGCAGTGGTGAACTTTGGCCCCCGGACGATTCTGCTGGGATGGGCCTGCCTGCTCGCACTGATGTTTGTGTTGTGGAAGCTGTTGAAGGAAGGCGATGCGCCGCTGTGGACGGTACCGTTTATCTTCCTGCTCTGGGTGAATCTGCATGGGTCGTGGCTGATTGGCCTGATTATCTTTGGGATCGTGGCAGGGAGCGGGTTTGTCTCGGGTACATGGGGCAAGGTAGTTGCCGAGAAATGGACACCGGAGGTGCGTCGCAAGTTGGTCATTACGGCAGGCGCGATTGTGCCGGCACTTTTTGTGAATCCGTATGGCTATAGAGAGGTCTTTTATCCGTTTGATCTGGCGTTCCGGCAGAAGCTGAATGTAGAGCACGTGGTGGAGTGGGCTTCAGTGAACTTTCATGAGCCGCGCGGCAAGATTGTGTTCGGTGTGATACTGGCGCTCTTTCTGCTGGCATTGTCGGGGCGGCGGCAGTGGAAGCTCGCTGAGGTTGGGATGGTCGCCTTCGGACTGTATCTGTCGCTGACCTACGTGCGGTTTCTATTCCCAGCCGCGATCCTGATTGCGCCTATTCTGGCGCGGCAGATGGATTTTGTGCCTGCCTACAAAAGAGAAGTGGATAAGTCGTGGGTGAATGCGTTGTTCTCAGCGGCATTGTTGGCGGTGATCGTATGGCGCTGGCCCGCAACGAAGATCATCAACGACGACTTGGCAAAGAAGTTACCGATTGGCGGTGCGCATTACCTACAGACGCACATGGCTGCGGGCGAGCGGGTTTTCAACCACTACATGTACGGCGGATGGATGATCTGGAGCCAGCCATCGATCCCTACGTTTATCGACAGCCGGACGGATATCTTCGAGTACAAAGGTGTGCTGGCGGATTATCTGGACACAATTGGCATGAAGAATTCGGTAGCGATCGTGGATCGATACCATGCGAAATACATCTTCTTTCCTTCGAAGGATGACCCGTTCACTTACTTCATAAGACACACGGACGGATGGCATGTCATCTACGACGATGGCGTAAGCTGCGTCTTTGAACGAAACCAGAGTACAAGCTAAAGAGCCAAGCGTGCGAGTTGAAGCTGATCGCCTAACTGCGTATTCGTAGATGCAATGGTTCCCGCGGGAAGTTCGAGCGCGCTGGCTGCCTTCCAGTTGATGGTCGTGACTCGAAAGGGGCGTAAATCCCCGTAAGCCGAGAGAACCCGGTAATCTCGATCGAGAAGCAAGACGTCAATACTAAAGCGCATCCATAGAGTATGAACTCCATTGGATGGCCGAATAAGGAGGCCGTGGCCGGGTGCAAGTGAACCGCGGCCCATGAGGCCAACGAAACGCGTGAGTGTTGTGTCCGCAACGCCAATCCGGTCACCGAGAACGGACTGGCGGACCGGATTGGAGATGCGCAGGAACTCTCGCGTTCGCGGACCCATGGTGCGGAGGCGCTTAGACCTTCCGCTTGCGACGCTGAATCAAAACAAGAAGAACCACGACGAACAGAACTCCTGCAACAACGCGAATAATTGTAGGTGTATCCATGCTTTCTCCTATTTCAAGGTAGGTGATGCAGCTTGGGACTCGAATTAGAACAGCGACTGCAGATTGCGAATGATGCTGAGAAATGCCGGAGCAAGTAACACAATAAACATACTTGGGAAGATAAAGAATACAAGAGGAAACACCATTTTTATGGTCGTCTTTGCGGCGAGCTCCTCTGCTTTCTGACGACGCTGGATGCGCAGCGAGTCAGAGAATACCGCAAGTGCCTTTGAAATCGGAGTACCAAACTTATCCGTCTGGACAAGCATGCTGACGAAAGACGAGATGATCTCGAGTTTCGTACGCTCAGCTGTGTGCCGCCAGGCTTCTATGCGCGGAGTTCCAGCGCGCTGCTCAAGGCTGATGAGATTGAATTCGTCGCTCAGGTCAGGGTGATTGTCCTTGAGTTCGGCACCGACGCGCATGAGTGCCTGGTCGAGTCCCAGGCCGGCCTCCATGCAGATGGCGAGTAGATCAAGAGCATCTGGTAGGCCGAGGCGAACGCGCTCGCGACGCTGCCGGATCAGGCGCGATACATAAAGGTCGGGTATGTAATAGGCGAAGATGGTTCCGACGATGAACCAGAAGATGACGTCGCTGTGAACGAACAGACTGATAAGAATCGCAGTGATCGCCGGAAGGAGAAGCCGCACGGCGTAGAAGATCTCGACCTGATAGTGCTGGCGGTAACCGGCGAGCGCAAGCTGGCGTGCGGCACTTGTCGTGTCAGTGATGCCGACGATGCGACGGACACGCTCAGTCGCGGAACTGATTTCCGTGAGAATGGCCGCGGGCTTAAAAGCGGGAGCGACGACAATTGGTTTTATGCCCTGAACGGCGTCAAGCAGACGTGCTTCTGCGGAGGAGCGACGCTCGAAGATGACGATGAGCAGCGTCGTCGCAAAGAACAGGGTCAAGCCGGCGGCGATGACGATATAGAGCATGGCTATACCTTGATCTGAACGATCTTTCGGATGGTCAGAATGCCAAGCAGCATTAACACAGCGCCAGCGACCAATAGGTGTTGACCGGTCGGTTCCGTAATAAGGGGAGCTGTGTAGTTGGGGTTGATCGCAGTCAGTCCGAAGAACATGAAGATTGGGAGCAGGCAGAGAATCCAACCAGTGAGGCGACCCTGCGCGGTGTATATGCGGATCTCTCCCTGGAGCCGAATTCGGTCACGAAGAAGGGCTGTGGTCTTGTCGAGGACCTCAACCAGATTGCCGCCGGTCTCGCGCTGGATGAGCATCGCAGCAACGAGGAACCGAACGTCTGGCACCGGCACGCGCTCGGCCAGGTTAAGTAGAGCGTCCCGCAGCGGAAGGCCAAGGTTCTGTTCCTCGGAGACGCGCCGGAACTCCTTGCCGACCGGGTCGGCGATCTCCTGACCGACGAGATCAAGCGCGGCAGTGAGTGAGTGACCCGCGCGGAGAGCACGCGAGACAAGGTCCATGGCGTCGGGCAGAAGAGAGGAGAACTTTTGAAACTGGCGCTTCCTTTTTATGTAAATCACCGAATACGGGCAAAGGAAGGCGACGATTCCTACGAGCGGTGCCAAGGCTCGATTGAGGCCGAAGAGTTCACTGGCCCAATAGGCAGCTACGAAGGCAACGAGAGAGCCCAGAATGAGGGCGCCAACTGTCCAGTTGAGGCCGGCTTCAATGATCAGCCTTCGGAGACGGGCCGCGGGCGTGAGGCTTCCGAAGAGGCGATTGAGCCAGGGAATATTGCTATAGGAGTCGTGACGAAGGATATCGACTTGCTTCGCGGCTCCGGAATATGCGCGTCCACCAACGTTCTGCAGGCGGGAATGGGCAAGCTTCTCCGATCGCGTGGGCTGAGTAAACATCGCAACCACCGCGAAGACAGCGACGAGAACGAAGACGAACAGTAGAAAGAGGGCCATGGTTTTGGTTTATACGTCGACAGAGTGGTTATAGATGTCCATGGGTATATCGATGCCAGATGCCTGAAGTTTCTCGAGAAACTTGGGAACGATGCCGGTAGAGTGGAAGCGGCCGAGAACCTTGTTGTTCGGACCGAGACCACGCTTCTCGAAGCGGAAGATGTCCTGAAGGCTGACGACGTCCTCAGACATTCCAGTGATTTCGGAGAAGTGTGTAATGCGACGCGTTCCGTCGCTCATGCGGGCGATCTGAATGATAATGGCGACCGCTGATGAGATCTGCTGACGGATAGCCTTTTCCGGAAGGTTAAGGTTGGCCATCATCGACATCGTCTCCATGCGGGAGATGGCGTCGCGCGGGCTGTTGGCGTGGATGGTGGTTAGGGAACCGTCATGACCCGTATTCATGGCTTGGAGCATGTCGAGCGCTTCTTCTGAACGGACCTCGCCGACGATGATGCGGTCGGGACGCATACGGAGGGAGTTCACGACGAGTTCGCGCTGCTTGATTCCACCGCGACCTTCGAGGTTGGCCGGACGGCACTCGAGCCGTACAACGTGATGCTGCTTGAGCTGCAATTCGGCTGAGTCTTCGATGGTGACGATACGTTCGCTATCCGGGATGAAGGTGGAAAGTACGTTAAGCAGCGTCGTCTTACCGGCGCCGGTGCCGCCGGAGACAACAATGTTAAGGCGCGCCTTGATAGCGCCCTGGAGCAGTTGCAACATCTCGGGGGTGATGGTGACGTTGCGGAGAAGATCAGCGGCTTCGAGTGGGACGGTCCCGAAGCGACGGATGGAGACTATGGGACCATCGACGGCAAGCGGAGGGATGATGACGTTTACGCGAGAGCCGTCGGCGAGACGGGCATCCACCATGGGCGATGACTCATCGACGCGACGGCCCACTGCGGACACAATCTTGTCGATGATGTGCATGAGGTGCACCTGGTCCTTGAAGGTGACACCTGTTTTTTCAAGGACGCCGGCGCGTTCGACATAGACCGCGTTGTGGGTGTTTACAAGAATGTCGTTGATGGTCGGATCTTGCAGGAGAGGCTCGAGTGGGCCGAGACCGAAGACCTCATCGAGCACCTCGCGACACAGGCGATCCTTCTCCACCATGCTCAGTGGGGTGTCGAGCTGGGTCATCAGGTCCTGGATGACCGCCAAGATTTGCTGACGAGCACGAAGGTCCTGCAGATTGCGCAGCTTTTCAAGGTCTATCTTCGCGAGCATGTCGCGGTGTAGCGCAGACTTGATCTCTTGATAAACGCGACTCGAGACGCCTGGACGAAGCGAATCATTGCCGCGAGCGAGCGGGGGTCGGCCAAAGGATGGCACCACTTCATTCATCGAGCCCATATCGACCTCCCTACAAGCTTCCGGGCACTCATCGAGTTACCCCGAGATACCGAGAACGTTGAATCGAGAACGCGCCTGATGAATTCGCTGCTCGGTGCTGTCATCCGTTGCGATCTCGAGTGATCCATTGAGACGAAGAGTCCACTTGCTAATGCCCTGCATGAAGTCGGACCGGGATTTGACGGGAACTGGGATACCGGTCGCGATGGCTTCCGTGAGCTCCTGCTCGCAGTTCGGGATAATGAGCGAGATCTTCCGGTGCAGAGCCTTCTCGATGTTCTCCACAGACAGCGGAGCTCGTTTGGACCAGCGATTGAGAACGATCTGCGACTTGGACATCGGGTAATTGAGCCGCAACAGGTAATCGAGGAAGCGAGAAGCGCTGCGAATAGGTGGCAACTGGGGCGTGGCGATAAGCGAGAACTCATCGCTCGATTCGAGAATCGCGAGGTTCTGCTCATCGAAACCACAGTTGGTATCGACGACCACGTAGTCGTACATGCGAAGCAGAAAGCGTAGGGTTTGCTGGACGGCTTCCGGTGTGGTCTTGGGTGTCATCCCGATACCCTCGGGTGAGGCCAGGACCTCGAGGCCGCTCTCGTGTTTCAGGACGAAACCCTGTAGCAGTTCGGCGTCCATGCGGTTCAGATTGCACGCCAACTCGTAAAAGCCGTAGTTGTGGTGTTCAAGACCAAGGTGGAGTGTTGCTTCGCCCAACTCCGGGTGATGGTCAACGAGAAGGACTCTCTTACTGCGCTTTGCGAGTGAGTAAGCAAGGTGAACGGCTAGCGTCGTGGTGCCGACACCACCCTTGACACCCATGAGTGTGACGAGCTTGCCCTGGACGGAAGAGACGAGAGAGTCGCGCTTCTTCCGTGCAAGCTGAACGAGCGCCTCTTGTACCCGGTCGGCTACCAGCGGTTTTTCAAGGTATTCGGTGCAGCCGGAGCGCATCGCATCGATGATGGACTCGGAATCCATGCGGCTGGAGACCGCGAAGATGGCAATTGGAGTGACTGAGGTCCGGCGCAGGTACTCGACGGTCTCAAGAGCCATGCGGCGATCACGATCGAGGTCGATGACGCAGACCTCAGGATGGATCTCACGCATTGTGCGGACGAGCGAGGCATCTTTGTCGCCGAAGTACTGCTGTATAGAGGTGCCGAAGTTGAAGCCTGCCACCGATGCGATGACACGCCTGATGAGATGAACGGAGGGTTCGTCCAAGTGAATCGCAAGGACCGCGATGTCCTGAGTGCTACCCGAATTGGGAGTTCCAAACGTGTGAGCCACGGTGAATCCTATCTCTGAACTATTGGTGTGGCCGTTCCTGGAACCTGGTGGGAGCCAGGGAAGTGTTGGTCAAAGCGATTTGGATCGATGCCCGGAACGACAGGTTTGGGCATCAGAGGCACTGCAGTCGGGATACCGAGGGGGTCGACGATTGTCGGAGTGACAACGACCAGAAGCTCAGACGATGTCAGGTTCTTCGAGTGCGAGTGAAAGAGCTGGCCCAGGATTGGAATATCGCCGATTCCGGGAATCTTGCTTAACTGAATCGTCGTGTTGGAGTCGAGGAGCCCGGCGATGCCGAAGCTTTGACCGTCTTTGAGCTCAACGGAGGTCTCAGCGCGGCGGGTGGATAAGGCAGGAACATTGAAGCCCGAGATGGTCACCCCGTTAGCGTAGTCGAGAGAGCTGACCTCGGGTGCGACCTTCAGAAGAATCGAGTTATCCGGCTGGATGGTACCAGTAAAGTCCAGTTTTATGCCGTAGGGGCGGAACTGAATGGTTACGGCCCCCGCGCCTCCGGCAGACGTTCCCTGGACTACAGGATAAGGGAACTCACCGCCAGCCAGGAAGTGTGCAGGCTCTCCGCTAATGGCCATGAGATCGGGCTCGGCGAGGATCTGGAGGACGTTCTTGGTCTCGAGATCCTGTATGGTGACGCCGAGGTTGAGGTCCGGGCGAAAGAGGAAAATGTTGAGCAGACTACTGGTATTGAAACTAGTGGTGGTGCCCTGAGTACCTCCGCCGATGGTTCCGGTAATTGCGCCCGCGGCACTTGGGCTGCTGAACTGTTGCGTGCTGATGAGCCCGGGGGTATTTCCGGCTCCCGTGCTGAGGATGTTGATGCCGAACTCATTCATCTTGCCGCGGTCGACTTCAGCGAAGCGAACCTTGAGCATGATCTGCTTACCGTGTGGAGGTACGTGGACGAGGAGGGCGTCGACGACGTCCTTGGAGTAGTTCTGCGCCATCTTGTATACGTTGTCGGCGATGTCCTTGTCGGTGACGGTGCCGGAGATGATGACCTTGCCTTCTTCAGCACGAGCCTCGATGGGTTGATTCGGATAAGTCTGCTGGAGGGCATCACGGAAGCCGGCGATGTCGACGTCAGCTGAGACCTCCAGCATGCGGGAGCGGCCTTCCTCGTCCCAGAAAACGACGTTACTGGAACCCGCGCTCTTCGCGGTAATTACAACCTGGTTGGGTGAGGTTGTTGTGCTTTCGACGACTGCGGGATTGCTGACATAGACCTTGCGGAGCCGAGCCTGCATGGTGACGATGATGGAACGGCCGACGAGGATGTGAACGCTTTCCGTCTCTGCGGAGGTCTGTGCCGGCAGTGCCTGTACGGTTGCGGGCGCGGGTGCCGGCGTGGGTGTCTGAGGCGCAGCGCTGTCCTGCGACGACGCAGGAAGTGCGGCGCAAAGTAGAAGTGCAAGGGTTAAAGCAAGCCCAGCTCGAACGTGCATATCAGAGTAGCCTCATCCTGTCTCGACTAGAACTTCGTGACCGTGTGTTTTTCTCCTTCAATCGTTTCAACTGAGTAGTACTCGGGGGGCCGGGGAGCCTTTGGAGGCGCCGCTGCCGCTACGTGCGGCCGGGGCTCGGGAGGCGCAACGTCTGCTATCAGCTGTGAACTCAGAACGGGTCTGGAGTCGGGCTTATTCTGATCTGCGCCGTTTCTCAGAACAAATTGGACGGAACCCTGCTGAGTCGCGAGTACGAGCTTCTGGGCGTCGCGCGGACTAAGGAGCAGAGTGACAACGTTGACGGTTTGTGGCTTGCCCTTGGGATCCGGCTCGAGCGTCTGCCCAGCAGTGAGGACGTCAACGTTCTGAAGGATGGTCTGCGTGAGTGGCGCGGCTGCGTTGTCCGGGCGGTAGGTGAGAAGTACATCGACGTGCGAGCCCGGATAGAGGAAGCCGGCGACTCCGACGACGTCGTTCGATCGGATGGAGATAGCGCGCATGCCGTCGGGAATTTTGACCGATAGACCGAGGCCAGAGCCGGGAGCAGCTAAATCAGTTTCGATGACGGGCTGATTCGGACTCAACGGGAAGATGAGTGATCGACCGACGACCTGCTCCGGTTTGGCGAAAGCGCCAGTAAGAGGCATGGACGCGGGCCAGTCGACGACCTTCAGATTGTCCGGGGCAAGAGGCGTGCCTGCAGGTAATTGATCGACAGCCGCCACGACCGGGATCGTCACGGGTGTGGCTGCCCTCTGTCCTCTGATACGCGCGTAGAGAAGATAGGTTGCGCTTGCGGAAAGTACGAGGGCGATGAACAGTGCGAGCGACAGTCGACGAATATCCATGGATTCAACCCTTCCAAACCGTCGAGATCAGGGTGCCGACGGCGCCCGCGGCGATCGCGAGACCGTAGGGCATGCGCACGGCGTTGGCGCTGGATAGATTCAGCTCCGGATTCTCGCGTAGACCGCTGTGTGCGTGAAAGCGGATGAGCGAGGCGATGTTGGAAAAGGTAGTGCGGTATCGCTTGAGAATGACGACATATCCCAATGCAATGAGACCACCAGCCAATGCACAGACGATGAGGGCTATACCAGCGCTGTGATAGCCAACCCACGCTCCTACCGCAGCCATGAGTTTGACGTCACCACCACCCATCGCGTGAATTACAAAGAGCAGAAAAAAAACACCGCCGCAAAGCATCAGGCCCAGGAATCCCTCGAGCAGGCTGCGCCAGCCCAGAAAGGCCAACCGAACCACTAAGGCGGCAAGCATCGCTGGGTAGGTCAGCCGATTCGGGATGCGACGGGAGACCACATCGAACCAGGCGCCGAGAAGGGCTACCACTACCGCTCCATCGAGCAACCAGATGTGCATCTTGAACCCCTTGCCCGAAGAACCCGTACTCGGGAAAAGCATAAACCTGCCGGCCGCGCAATAAGGTTGCGCGGCCGGCGATGCTCGATCAATTTACTGGGTCGCGCTGCTCAGAGTGTTGCCGATAGAGCTGAACGCATTGTTGATGTAATCGGCGACGGTCTTCATGCCGGCGATTGCACCAAGAGCGATCAGCGCGCACACGAGGGCGTATTCGATCAGATCCTGGCCGGATTCGCTCTCATGAAGACTGGATAGGAGGTTGCGTAGAGTCATGGTCGGTTCTCCTTGGGAAATAAAAGGTGCTGCTATTCGGTTGTAGTCATTCATAAAGCGAGCCCGATCGGTCCAATCACAATCGCTCGTCCGCACAGCGCAAAAGGGCGGGACGCGCACAGGTAGCTTCGGGAGTGAAGGGTTCGCCCGAGCTAATCTCGTGACGTTGCCGCCTGGTCGGCTAATCCTTCTTCCTTATCTTGCTATCGTGCCGTTACAACTATCAGTCGATTCTCGCTATGTCAATTCATTTTGGTAACTTAAGCCGCAGTTACCGCTACCTTCGTAAGGTGCTGCCTTCCGAAAGTAACGAAGCGGCCGAATTCTGTCGTAGAACGGTCGAAAATCCTCGAAAAGTCCGCAAATTATCTCAGCTGAGCGATTTGCGTTGATTTGGATCGAGGGTAATGTGGCGCGATCCTTGGCCATGTATACGGACTCTGACCGTGGTTACCGTAGTAAGAAGGCCGACAATAGCATGAGGGGCACCATCGAGGCCGGTGATCAGCCGGGCTCCGCCCTCGAGCTGAGCGATCGGCTTGCCGTTGAGGCTGAGCTCGGCTGAGTGAGGCAGGTAACGGAGCTCGGCGACCGCACCACCACGATCCACATGCGTTCGGAAAGTACCGTTCTGTGCGGCAGGGCAGTCGGGATGGATGTTCCAGTGAAGTTCGTCGTCACACCGGCGGACTCCGGCGAGGCGCCATGTGTAGTCGTATAGGACGAGCGCTGCCGGTGAATAGCTGGCGGAGCCCGACTGAGTGAACTCGCCTGTGACGGGATCGAGCTGCTGGCGAAAGGACGGATCGCGCAGAATAGCGTCGCACCAGCGTCGCATCATGTGCGCGAACTCTGCTGAGCGGTTGTAGTAGTCAAACCAGCGGCTGGCGCGCAACGCGGTAAGGGCTTGCGATGGACCTCCCCAGGAGTTACGCGGGATGGGGCGGACAAAGGTAGGGTCGTTGAGCGCGCTCGAGGGAAGTGGGTATGGAGCCCAGAAGGCGTGCGGGTTGCCGAGCTGACGGGTCCAGAGTGTATCGAAGAGGCGCTGATCGACGACATGCTCGCCGCAGATGCGGGAGAGGATGTCGCAGTTGATCTTGATGTAGTGGTTTTGCGCGTCGAGGTCGTAGAATGCGGCGTCTTCAGAGACGTAGAGCTTCTCGAGGATGAGTTTGCGAAGAGTTTCCGCGCGATCGAGCCACTGATCAGCGTCGGAGGTTTTGCCGAGCGCGCGGGCCATGGCGGCGAGCGCGATGCGCGCGCCATAGGTGGTGGCGGAGAGATCCGGGCAGAGACGCGGAAGAGTCGGAACAGGAGCGAATTTGCGCGCGTCTTTGTCGGGGCATTGGCGTGGCATTCCGGCCCAGCGAGGGCTGTTGTCCATGCCGGTGTCGTAGGTGCAGAAGCCCTCGATCAGGCCTGTGCCACGCGTGTTGCGATAACGCATGAGCCATGCGTCCCAACGCGAGCATGCGTTGTAGGCACTTTCGAGAAGTTCGGAGTCGCCTGTGGAATGGGCAAGTTCCCACGCGGTGGCGGCTATAGGGACCACCATCTGGATCTGGCCGAAGCCTGTTTCGGAGCGCTTGTTGTTGGCCGGCAACTGGCCGTCTTCGTGTTGAAGGGAGAAGAAGGTCATGTGCGTGTTGCGCGCAACGTCAGGACGGAAGGGCGAGTAGACGAGCGATTCGTGGGGGCCACACTCTTGCCAGATCCCGGCGTATTCGGCGCCTTCGATGAGGACTGGACCGGGAAAGCGCGGAAGCACCTGGACGTTGTTGGCCAGGACCTCGACCGCGCGATCGTAGGCGTGTTGCCAATCGGTGTTGGTAGTCGAGAAGAATGGTGCGGTGCTTGTTGGCGTGGGGGTTTGTGCGAGAAGCGAGAGCGGGCGCACAAGCGGCGCCAGCGTGGTGAGAGCGGCAGTCTTCAGGAGTTCTCGACGTTGCATACCGGTGCGGGCGCGGGTGAGGTCGATGCTGGTTCAGTGGAGTGGAGCAGCGTGGCAGCCCATGAGGAGACCGCGGCGGCAAACGCGTGGGGGTTTGAAGGGGAGACGCCTTCGAGTGCGGCAAGCTGTACAGCCAGGTTGCCGATAGTGGAGCTCTCCGGCGCGCCGCGGCGGACGGGCAGGCCGGTGCGCTCCGCGGTGAGGCGACAGAGCAGGTCGTTGCGGCAGCCGCCGCCGACCACCACGATCTCGGCAAGTTGGAAGCCGGTATGGTGCCGCAGTTGGTCGAGCGCGGTCACGTAGGCAGCGGCGAGGCTATGGAAGATCAGTGCAGCCATCCGAGCGGCGCCCGCCGGTGATTCATCGAGCGGAGTCTCGCCATGTGCACGGAGGTGTGCGTTGATGAGCGCAGGCATATTGCCAACGAGGCCGAGCTGAGGATCGGCGACGTCGAGCAGTGCGGCCGGCTCGGGTTCGAGCGAGGCAAAGCGGACGAGCTCTTCGACGGTGAAAGGGGTTCCGAGTGCAGCCCAAGTGTCCATGCACTGCTTGAGGAGCCACATGCCATTGACGGCCTTGTGGAAGCAGATGCGGTTGCCGACGGCGCCGAGGTTGGTGAAGTCGTCGGCCAGTGCGGCGGCCGAGTTGCAGGGCGAGGCGAGGAGCGCGCCGATAAGTGACCAGGTGCCTGAGCTGATGTACGCCCAACGCTCGGCGTGCGTGGGGACGCCGGCGATGGCTGAGGCGGTGTCGTGGCAGGCGGGCGCGATGAGCTCGGCGTCCCGGAGTGCGGGGATGTTGGCGAGCGGGCCGCGGAGCTTGCCAAGGCGCGTCCCGGGCGAGATGAGCGGCGCAGTGCGGCGGATGTCGAGACCAGCCGCAGCGAAGATCTCCGGGCTCCAGTCGCATGTCTCGAGGTCAATAAGGCCGGTGTGGGTGGCGTTGGTGTATTCGGCGAAGGGCGCAGCTCCCCAGCGCGTGAGCATGTACTCAGGCAAATTCAGCCAGCGCGCGCCGGGCGGGAGCGCTGCGGCGTTGTCAGCGCGGAGCTGGTAAAGGGTGTTGATGCGCGCAAGTTGGATTCCAGTGATCTCGTGCAAACGCTCGGCTGAGATCTTCGTGTGAAGCGCCTGCTGTGCGGCAATGGTGCGCTCGTCGCGATAACAGAAGGGGGCGGCGAGCGGTCTGTTGTCGGCGTCCAGGCGAACGTAGTCGACGGCCCAGCCATCGACCGCTATGGAGCGGATACCTTCAGGAGCGAGTTCGGCAGCGCGGCGGAGCCCGTCATCGATACCGGCTTCGATGGTGGCTAGCGGCCAGCGCAGGCCGTCATCCTCGACCGGGCCGTTGGGGAACCGGTGGACGAGCGTGATCTCGGCGGTATCGCCCTGCCAGCGAAGCAGGGAGACACGGCAGCTCTCGGCGCCGAGGTCAACCGCGACAACCGTGCGTTTGTCCTCCGGTGCTTTCGAAGCTGCCTGCTGGCTCACCGGAGATAGGCCTCCACGAGACCGCCGTCGACAGGGATGAGATGACCGGTGGTGCAGCGCGCCAACGGCCCTGCAAGGAACATGATGGCCTCGGCGCAGTCCTTGGGGTCAATGGGTTGGTGCGTGAGCGTGCGGGTGGCATAGAAGCGCGCCAGCTCATTGCGCAGATCGTCGTCGGAACCAGACTCGTTGAAGGGAAGTTTGTATTTCTTCAGCGAGGCGATGACGCGATCGCGGGGGAACATCGTCGAGCCCTTGACCACTGTGGCGGGGCTGATGCCGTTGACGCGGGTTCTGGGAGAGAGGCTGACGGCTAATTCGCGGACAAGGTGGCTGAGCGCGGCCTTGCTGACGTCGTATGCTTCGCTGCCGCGCTTGGCAACGACGGCGTTGGCAGAGCTGGTGAGGACGATGCTCGTCTCGAGACCCTGAGCATCAAGAATGGACTTTACCTCGTCGGCAAGCAGGTAGTTCGCTGTGACGTTGACTTCGAGTGTGAGAGCCCACTGCGCGTCAGAGACGGTGCCATCTGGCGAGGACGGGAAGAGCGCCGCCGTATTGATGAGGATGTCGATGCCGCCATAGCGCAGAACGGTAGCGGCCAGCGCTGAGCGAATGGCGGCTCGATCGCGGATGTCGATCGAGCAGAAGTCCGCAACCTCGCGACCGTACTTTGATTGGACTTCCTTGGCAACGGCTTCAGCGCCCTTTGTGTCGCGGTCTGCGACCATCACGTGCGCGCCCCGCTCGGCAGCGAGAAGAGCAACTTCCCGGCCGATGCCGCTGCCCCCGCCGACGATGAGAGCGACCTGACGAGAGAGCTGCTTCTCGGCGGGTTGGCGCCGAATTTTTGCCTCCTCAAGCGCCCAGTACTCGATGCGGAAGGCTTCGCTCGGCGGAAGTGCGACGTAGTTGTCGTGCACGGTGAAAAGGTCGGAGGGAATGCGCGCCGAAGCCTGAGGAACTTCGGTGCAGGGCTTCCCATCACCCAGGGTCCCGGCCCCTTGCATAACACCGATGGCATTGGTGTAGAACTCGCCTGTGATGCGGGACTCGGCCTTGTTCTTACCAAAGGAGAACATGCCGATGCCTGGGACAAGCACGACGGTGGGGCTTGCATCGCGCTGCTTCGGAGAGTTGGGCAGCGCGTGCTTCGTGTAGTACTCGGCATACTCGGCGCGATAGGTTTCGAGCGCGGAGTCGAAGAGCTCAGAGAGTTGCGCCGGATCGTCGGCGGGGTTCCACCGGACGAAGAGTGGACGGATCTTGGTGCGGATGAAGTGGTCGGGGCAACTGGTGCCAAGGTGGGCGAGTTGCTGAGCCTGGGTTGAGTTGACGAACTCGAGAACCTGAGGCGAGTCCGTATACGTGCCAATGAAACGCTGTTGGCGTGACACAGCGCCGCGCAATTGAGGCATCAGCCGTGCGGCGATCTGCTTGCGGTCGTCACGTGTGGACGCGCTCGCGCCGCCGAAGCGCTTGTAGTTGGGGCGCGCTGCATGGCGCTCGATGAATTGACCGATCTGATCGATGATCGTGATTGTGTTGAGGTAGCACTGACGCTGCGAATCGCCCCACGTGAAGAGACCGTGGCCGCCAAGCACGACGCCGTCGCAACCGGGCGTCTCAGCAACGATCTTGCGGAGCATCATGCCGAGTTCGAAGCCGGGACGCTGCCAGGGGAGCCATGCGAGTTTGTGGCCGAACTCGGAGTTGAACTCGTCCATGCGTTGCTTGCCGTTGGCCGAGGCGGCTAGGGCAATCGCCCAGTCGGGGTGCAGATGGTCGACATGCGGGAAGGGAAGGAAGCCGTGCAGCGGCGTGTCGATGGAGGCCGCGGTGGGGTTGTTGCCGAAGGTGACGAGTGGATAGAGCTCAACCATGGCGTCTTCTTCATCGACGCCGCGGTATTGCTTCTCCAGCGAGAGCAGCTTGTCGAGATAGAGCGTCGCGAAGCCCGAGCGCTTGATGCTGCCGAGATCACCACCGCTGCCCTTGACCCAGAGGACGAGCTTCTTCTCGCCATCGACGGGATCCACGGATTCCAGCTTCGAACTGGTGTTGCCTCCGCCGAAGTTGGTGAGGCGTAGGTCAGAGCCGAGCAGGTTCGAGCGGTAGCGAAGTAATTCGGGAGCGTCGAGGGTTGCGGCGTAGGACTCGTCCCACTTGTCTTCTAGGAACTTGAGCTTGGCTGGTGCGGAGGTTTGGGGCATAAGAGCTCTTTCAGGAAGAAAATCCCAACCATTGTCCCACACCAAACAGCAATAGAGCAAAAGTTTCGTATTTGAATTTCACTCGAAGTTCGAGTTCGCGTTCTCCAGTATTGCGCGACGGGTAACGAGCCGGTGTGTGACGTAGTTGTAAGGCGGAACAGTTTGGCCGCGAAGCAGAGCGAGGCCGAGGTTCATGAGCGCGGGGCCATAACTATTGGTCTCGTGGGAGACGGAGGCGATCATGGGCGAGTTGCGGCGGCGCATCTCTTCGACCGCGTCGTGAATGCAGTCCTGGCCGACGACGGCGACGTGGCGCTCGCGCTTCAGTTCGCGGGCGGCATCGATGGCGCCGAGGGCGCTGGAGTCGTTTGCGGCGGCAATGAGGATCTGCTTTTCTCGGGGATGGCGTTGGAGGAATTCGGAGATCACCTTGCGGCTGCGCTCCCGAATTCCACGGCCGTCAATGCGAACAAAGGCTTCGACAGGGAGTTCGGGCAGGGCGGAGCGAATGGCCTCGAAGGCGCCGGAGACACGGCTCTGGACGAGGAGGCCCGCTTCGGGGAGGTCGAGCCCAATCACCCAGTCGACCTTACCTTCCCATTCGGACACCGCAAACTGCGCGAGGGCCTCACCGGCCGTCATGCCTACGCGGTAGTTGTCGACGCCAAAGAAGGTGGCGTGCGGGTGCGGGATGTCAATCGCGATGAGGGGAATTTTGGCGGCGGCGATCCGATCTCCTATGATCGGAGCGACCTCATGCTCGACCTGAAACTCGATGATGAGATCAACGCCGGCGTGAATGAACTCTTCGGCGTTCTTCACAGCGGTCGGACCGTCGTACTTGTTGTCGAGCACCATAAGGTCGACGCCGCAGCTGGCCGCCGCTTCGACAAGGCTGCTCGCGACCTCTACCGAGAAGGGCATGTCGACGCTCTGGCCGGCGAAGCCGAAGCGGAGCTTCTTGGGACGCGAGACGTGGCGATAAGTCCCGTCCTGTGCCTGCGAGATGTAGCCGCGATGCGCGAAGGTCTTGAGCACACGGTAGACGGTGGTCTTCGAAACGCGCGTGCGCCGGTGGATGGCCTCGAGGGTCATCGGCTGGTTTTCGTTTTGCAGCAGCTCGAGGATGTCGAGCGCTTTGGAGAGAACCGGAATGAGATAAAGGCGGGGACTGGATTTCGCCACTGGAACTCCCGAGCTGGATTTACAGCTCAGAATGATAACGTTTCGCTATTGAATCCGGAAGTGCCAAAATTCGAAACCTTCAGGCGTAAGTAGCAGTTGACTGACGGTTGCGCTCACGGCGCTCTCCGCTGGTGCGTTCGACGTAACCGCTCGAAGCAAGCTCCTGCAGGGGATCAGAAGCGAGGCCACGGCGCTCTCGCCATGCGCGGACGACGGGGCGTACGTCAGTCCAGAACGCGGAACGGAAGCATTCTTCGGCTTCGACGAGGCGGCAGGCATCCTGCAGTTCAGCGAGTCGATTGAAGTCGATGAGCGAGGCGCGGGCGTAGAGTTCCTGTGCCGTGACGACGCTTTGAATCATCGCCTCCATCTTGCCCTTAAGGTTGTGACTCTGATCGATCATGAAGGCGATGTCGTTTGCACCTTCCGAATCTGAGAGGATCTCCGCGAAGATGCGGAAGAGCTGGTAGGGGTCGATCGATCCGAGAGTGAGGTCATCGTCAGCAAACTTGCGATCGTTGAAGTGGAAGCCACCCAGTTCACCCGAGTGAAGCAGCCACGCGACGATCTGCTCGATGTTGGTGCCCTGATAGTGGTGGCCGGTATCGACGAGCACTTTAGCCTTGGGGCCGCAGTGACGAGCCAGCAGAGTAGCCATGCCCCAGTCGGCGATGTCCGTGTGATAGAAGGCGGGTTCGAAAGGCTTGTACTCGATGAGCATCCGCTGATTGGGACCGAGCGCGGCATGCGTTGCCGCGAGCGACTCTTCCATCCAGCTGATACGCCGACGAATCGACTGCGTGCCGGGGTAGTTGGAGCCGTCGGCGATCCAAAGCGAGACGTCGCGTGACTCAAGTGCCTTGCCGATCTCGACGGAATCGAGGAGATGTTGAAGCGCCACCTGGCGGATCTCAGCCGAGGGGTTGGCTATTGAGCCGAACTTGTACTCCTGCGACTGAAAGAGGTTGGGATTTATAGAGCCGGCGCGGACTCCATGCTCACGCTCGAGGGCGCGGATCGCCGGGACATCATCGAGACCGTTCGGCATGTCCCAGAGGACGTGCAACGCAACTGTAGGCGTGATGCCGGTGAGGCGGAAGACCTCGCCTGCATCGGCGAACTTCTCGGCAGTAGTGGTTGCCGCGGCGTCCTGGATGAACTTGCCGAATCGCGTTCCGGTGTTGGCGAAGCCCCAGGACGGAATCTCGATACGGAATTGATCGAGGGCTTTATCGATCCGCTCTATGCTCTGGTCCTTCATATATTTCACCGGTGCAGTCGAATGAGGAATTCAATACCTATTGAAACTGCAAGCTTCGCCGATTTTCGCGCCGTTGTCAAAGGGTTTCGTCATAGCGCCGGTTAGGTGGCGTGTTGGAGCAGGAGAATGTGGAGATGACGGGGTCCATGCACGCCCTTGATTCGCGTCATCTCGATGTCAGCTGTGGCAGACGGGCCGGAAACAAATGTGAGCGGCAGGGTCGAAGCTGAAGCGAGGCGCGCAAAGCCCTCAGGCACTCCGGTGACGATGTTTTCAGTATTGAGGATGCAGACATGGACGTCCGGCACGAGAGTGGCGGCACGGCGGCCTTGGCCTGAGACACCCTCCAGGATGATAGTTCCGGTTTCGGCGATGGCAAGTGCCCCAAGCGTCACCGCAGCGTCGAAACGATCAAGTTGCGCGGGAGAGAGATTGTGGTCGACCGCAACCTCGAAGCCGTCGGGGAGCAGGTGTGCGGGTAGATCCTGGGGTATCAGGATCTGGTTAGCATTGTGCTGCTCCAACGCGCTTCGAATTGCGGATGGAACCTGATCGGGCGTGCAGGGGACGACGTGCGCGTTGTAATCGATCAAGCGCTCGGTGAGGAGTGCGATAGTTTCGTCGCGGGAAAGCGAGGAATGCTGATTGTAGGTGCGCGGAATTCGCGCATACTCGAGATCCGCAGCAGGGAGGTCGCTCGCATGCCCGTTCGCCGAGCGGATGGCAGAGAGGATGGCGGTGCGCGCTTCAACTGGCATGCGGAGTTCCTTTGGAAGCGGTGACGTCTGCTTGCTGCCCCCGCGCGCGCTGCTCCCACCACTCTCGGAACGTCTGCGAGGGGAGGGCCTGCAGGTCGCGGGATTGGGTCCATCCGCCGAGCATGCCGGGCAGCCAGTGAATCCATGCTTCACCGTTGCTGTCCTTACGCGTGAGCGGGCGATCCGCAGTTCGGGCAAGACGCTGCGCGGCACGGAACCGTGACTCGCTCTGAAAGACGCGGCTCATCGTCTTCATCGCCAAGGCTTCAGGGCGAAGAAAACCGAGACCTTTGGTGTCGTGCTCTACGACGCGATGACGCAGATGAACGAGGACTTCCGGAATGTTGATGCGAACCGGGCAAACCTCATAGCAGGCTCCGCAGAGTGAACTCGCATAGGGAAGGCTACGCGCGTGCTCCATCTGCTGGAGTTGCGGTGTGAGAATAGCTCCGATGGGGCCTGCGTAGACGCTGCCGTAGGCGTGACCACCAGTCTCGCGATAGACCGGGCAGATGTTCTGGCATGCTCCGCAGCGGATGCAGTTCAACGTCTGGCGGCCTTCGCGGTCGGCGAGCACGCTAGTGCGCGCATTGTCCATCAGGACGACGTGGAAGGCACGTGGGCCGTCGTTTTCGTAGACGCCGGTCCAGATGGAGTTGTACGGATTCATGCGCTCGCCGGTGGCACTGCGCGGCAGAAGCTGGAGGAAGACTTCGAGGTCCCGGAAACGCGGAATCACTTTATCGATTCCAGCGACGGTAATGAGTGTGTGCGGGAGTGTGAGGCACATACGGCCATTGCCTTCGCTCTCGACGATGCAGACTCCGCCCGTTTCAGCGATGAGGAAATTGGCGCCGCTGATGGCGGTTGGTACGCGAAGGAACTTTTCGCGGAGAAAGAGGCGCGCAGCGTCGGCGAGGTCTTCAGGTGAATCGCCGAGATCAGGCAGCTTCATCTCGCGCTGGAAGATTTCGTGAATCTGCTGGCGGTTTTTGTGCAGCGCAGGAACGACAATGTGCGAGGGCTTGTCGTGGCCCAGTTGAATGATGAGCTCAGCCAAATCGGTCTCGTAGGGACGGATGCCGGCTGCTTCGAGCGCGCCGTTGAGACCGATCTCCTCGGTGGTCATCGACTTGATCTTGAGTATCTCGGCGGGACTGCTTGAAGCCTGCTGCTCGGCAGCGATCGCTTCCTTCGCGAGCCGGACGATGATCTGCCGAGCCTCTTCAGCATCACGCGCCCAGTGGACGATCCCACCTGCTCGTGTGCAGTTCCGCTCAAACTGTTCCAGATAGGCATCGAGGTGCGCCATCGTGTGCTCACGGATGCGTTGGCCTGCGAGACGAAGCTGCTCCCAGTCGCTGAGCTCCGCTACGACGCGTGCGCGTTTGTTTTGAATGACCGATGTTGCGTGATGCAGATTCTTGCGAAGCTGCGCATCGCGCAGGAGATTGTGCGCGGCCTTGGGAAAGGCTGGAGCGGTGCGCGGATCGAGGAGCGGGCCGCTCATTGAGAGCCTTCAGGATCGCCTGCAAGGACCTCAGCAATATGCATGGCGCGGACGTTGCATCCGCGCCGATGCAGGCCGCCGTTGATGTGCATCAGGCAACTGTTATCGCAGGCGGTGACTATCTCGGCGCTGGTACTGAGGACGGCGTCGAGCTTTTCATCAAGCATTGCGCTGGAGACGTCGGCATTCTTGATCGCAAAGGTTCCACCGAAGCCACAGCATTGCTCGAGACCGGGAAGCGGGACGAAGTCGATTTCGTTAATAGAGCGAAGGAGTGACGTCGGACCATCGCCGAGCTGGAGTGAACGCAGACCGTGGCAACTGGCGTGATAGGTGACGCGGTGCGGGAAGATGGTTCCGAGGTCTGTAATGCCAAGGCGTTTCGTAAGAAGCTCGGAGAATTCGTAAACCCGCGGAAGAAGCGAATCAACCTCTGCTACGAGTCCAGAGTGTTTGCCCGTGGCTTCCAGTTGGCGGGCCATGGCGGGATAGTGCTCGCGCATGTGAGCAACGCAGCTTGAAGACGGAACGACAACTGCTTCGGAGTTGCGGAACTGCTCAAGGAAGCGTGGAAGCAGCGGGAGCGCTTCGTCCCAATAGCCTGTGTTGACATGCATCTGTCCGCAGCAGGTCTGGCCGGCAGGGAAGTCAACGGTGTGGCCCAGGCGTTCAAGCACGCGCACAACAGCCTGACCTGTGGCAGGGAACAGAGTGTCGTTATAACAGGTAATGAACAGCGAAATGCGCAGAGAAGCTCCTTGGCCGACCCGAATTTCAATACAGATTCTATTTCACAATGCTGTATCGGTTCGGTAGGATGGTCTGAACTTTTCGCAACTCACTCGCGGAGCTACGGAGATATTGTGGGACCGAATCCGTTTCTTGGACTGATTTATCACTGGATCGGCGGATTCGCTTCCGCTACCAACTTTATTCCATTCCGGAAGATCCGACGCTGGTCGTGGGAAGTCTATTGGATCATCCAGGGATTCGCGGCGTGGATCGTCGCCCCAGTTGTACTGGCCAGTATTTTTGTGCCACACGTATGGCCGATGCTTGGGCACGCATATCGTGAGTACCCAACCAGCCTTCGGTATGCGTTTCTATTCGGCGTGTTGTGGGGAGTGGGTGGGATCACATTTGGACTGGCGATTCGCTATCTCGGAATCGCGTTGGGGTATGCCATCGCGTTAGGGCTTTGCGCGTTCTTTGGGACTCTGGTTCCACCCTTTGTGCATCGTGTCCCGCCGCTGAATCAGCGCGAGATTGCGGTAATGGCGCATGCGACCTCAGGCAAGGTGATCCTGTTGGGTGTGGTGATATGTGTGCTCGGCGTGGCGGTGAACGGCGCGGCCGGCTACTGGAAGGAGCGGGAGTTTACCCCAGAAGAAAAGGCTGAGGCCGGCGAGCGCGACTACAGCTTCGTGAAGGGAATTCTGATCGCGATTCTTGCTGGCTTCATGAGCTCGTTCTTCGCCTTCGGGCTGTCCGCAGGCAAACCGCTTGGCGATATTGCCAAGGCGCAGTTGCTGGCTTCAGGCCATCTGGATCTCTGGCAGAACCTGCCGATTCTCATCGTCGTTCTGTGGGGAGGGTTTTTGACGAACTTCGTGTGGTCGGCGATCCTCATCTTCCAAAACGGATCGGTGCGTCAGTTCGCCGGTGAACCGGGTACGAATCCTATGCGGGCCAGTCCTACGACGGGAGATACGCTCGCAGAGTTCGATCCAACGGATCCGGCGTCGTTGCGATTGTCGGGTCGGGCACTCTTCGGCAATTACATCTTTGCAGCGATGGCTGGTGTGATCTGGTACTTCCAGTTCTTCTTCTACTCGATGGGGCAGACGAAGATGGGTAAGTACGACTTTTCGTCGTGGACGTTGCACATGGCGTCGATCATCATCTTTGCGACGCTATGGGGACTGGTACTGCACGAGTGGCGGGGGACAAGCCGCACTACGAAGACGCTCGTGACGCTGGGACTGGCCTTACTGATCGGGTCGACGGTGATAGTAGGCTACGGCAACTACCTGAAGACACAGGAGCCAACGGTGGTGGCGGTACAGCCGTAGGGCGGGTACCCTCCCTTCTGTTTTTGGGTAGATCTTTGTTTTCAATCGGTTGCCGGTGGAGTGTGGCTGTAAAATATTGATTCCAGATATTTTGCGGGTAAGATCTCTGGATCTAATATTTTGCGGGTGATTGAACGAAAAGAGGCCCGAACGGGAGACTAAGGCTTAAAGGCCAAAGGCTGCGCTATGCGCAGCCTCATCTGTTTTACTGACTAATTCCATTCTAGCGAATCGGGTGGAATTAACATGTCCCGATTTCTCCTTGTGTTTTGTTGAAGATAGGTGGTTCGGGGACTTGACAAGGATTTCCTGTGGAAAGGAACGCGCAGAGAAAGAAAAGCCCCGGCAACGAATCGTTGCCGAGGCCGAAGGAGACAACTGCTTAGAAGTTGATGTGACCGGCGACCTCAAATGAACGCGGCTTGTTGGACGCGCCGCTGATCTGGCCGAAGGCGGCCGACCCGAAGACCGCGTTGGGGCTGTTGAAGAGGGTATGGTTGGGGAGGTTGAAGGCGTTTGCTTCGAAGACGAACGCCATCTCCCTCCAGATGGGGATACTGCGGCGCAGACCGGCATCGATATCCCACTGCGGCGGGTTGCGGAGTCCCAGTGCTCCAGTACGGGGGGTGTTGCCAATCAGATTCAGCAGCGTCACGCCAGCGGTCTGATTGATATTCACCGGCTTTTGGAACGAGTTCACGTTGAAGTATTGAACCTTGTTGAGGTTGGCTGCGGTGCGGCCGCCAGGACCGCTGCCATAGCCGCCGTTGACGCGCGCCGGGCCGGCGTAGTTAGTCGCAATATCCGGCATGCACTGACCCTGCAGCGGTGTCGTGCAACCGCCGTAGGTAATCTGCACCGGCGTACCTGAGGCGTAGGTGTAGATGCCGGAAAGCTGCCATCCGCTTACCAGTGCGCTCACAAACCCGTTGCCACTACCCAGGTTGTGTCCGCGGCCGAACGGAAGCTGCCACACACCGAAAGCATGAATCACGTTCGGGGTCGAGACGGTAGTCTCGCTGCGGTCGATGCGATTCATCTTGTACGACGCTGACGATCCGGAGATTGAGCCCGAGGGGAGAGCAAAGCCGGTGCGGTACGGACCGTCATCGCCAACGTTGCGAGCCCATGTGTAGTTGAAGTTGAACGTGAGTCCATGACCCAGACGCTGCTGCGCCGTGACCTGGAGCGAGTTGTAGCTGAAGTTGCCGACGTTGCCCCATGTGTCCGATACGCCGGAGTATTGCGGGAAAGCGATAAGTCCCTGCGCGATGGTGGCGTTCGTATCCCCGGCATTGGCTGCCGCCTGGAAGTACGTTGGGATGTTCAGCCCGGACATGATGCCGTTCGCCTTGGCAACGTTTAAGGAGTTTGCAGGGGCTGTCAGCAGCGGCAGCTTGCCGGTCGTATCCGTGGCCGCACCCAAGCCGACGAGGTAGATCGGATTGAGTTGATTGGACCAGTAGCCACGGGCCGTTCCGGTTCCGGTGTTCGTTGAGTTGATCAGGTGGTGGCTCTGATTGCCGACGTAGTTGAGGGCGAACGTCAAATTGTTGGTAAATGCGTGCTGCACGCCCGCGTTGTAGAACATGAAGTCCGGTGCGCGGCTGGAGAAGTGGGGATCGGCGTAGGACATGGTTGACGGCGTGAAATGGTGGACGCCAGCGGCGTCTACGTAGTGGCCGGTGTTGAGGATTTGCGAAGCGGGGCCGGGAGTGGGAGCCGCGGGATAGGTGAAGCCCAAGGCTGTGTTCGACAGCCCAATCGATTGGAAGTATGAGCTGTTGTTGAGATAGAACGAAGGGCCTGATCCAGCGCCAGTTGTGACTTCGGCAGGAGCTGTTGCCGTGGTGTTGAAGCCGAGCTGTCCGGTGCCGTTGAACGCGCCACCACGGCCACCGACGCCGCCGCCTTGCGAGAACACGCGGCCGACGCCAGCACGGAAAACGGTCTTCGAATCGGTCTGGTAGGTGAGGCCAACCCGCGGTCCCCAGTTGGCCCAGTAGGTCGGGACAGGAGTGCGGCATCCACAACTCACGGGGGAACCGCCGTAGTTCCCGGCGAACTGTAGCGCACCGGGGGAGCCTGTTGCCGGGTTCGTTATGTTCGGATTCAGGAAGCTCCAGCGGTCCTTAACCTCGTGATAGGGAGGGAGGTAGTCCCAGCGAAGTCCAGCATCTATCGTGAGCTTGGAGTTTACCTTCCAGGTGTCCTCGGCGTATGGAGCGACCGTGAAGTAACGTCCGCCTACCTCGCTGACTGGTTGCAAGCCGAGGGTCGGCGATCCGCCTACTGCGCCGAGGAGAAAGCTCGCATAGGAATAGCCGGTTGACGTCGTCGAAATCCCGCTGCCGACGAATTGCGCTGTCGAGTTGGCGTTGTACGTGAATCCAAGAACGCCTGTGTAAGTGGCGGGGTTGGCGTTGTTGATCTGCTGCCACTGAACAGTGACGCCGAAGGTCAACGAGTGCGCGCCTTTGACCCACTGCAGATTGTCTACGACCGCATAGTTGTTCGGCGTTGTGATCTGCGTGGCAACGGAACCTGACGGCCCGGAGGTGGTGCCGGTCCAGTACTGTTGTGCGGTTCCGAACTTTGTGGTCGTGGAGAAGGTGGCACCGGGGAATTCGTCACCCGCTTGACCGGCGGGAAGGTTCGTCACACCCAGCTTGGCGATTGAGTAGGTCGGCGAACCCTGCGTCGTGTTGTGAATGTTCTGGTAGAAGCGGGTGTAGCCGAATTTCAACTGATTCACGATCGAGTTGCTGACGGTGAAGGCATCCTCGACACCGAAAACCTTGGGGTAGATGTTTGCCAGATCGCCGCCGGTGTAGGGAAGAGGCAGGTAGGGAGTGTTGAAGTTGTTCAGGTAGTTCACCGTACCCATCGCGCCGACGGTGGAGATGCGGTGCCTTGGCGTCCACTGGAAATCCACCCGCCAGTCATAGAGGTGATTGTCGAATCCTCCGGGATAACCGGCGGTGTAATTGCCGGTTAAGGTGTTGGGATTCGTCGGAGCAGGAATCCACTGCTGCATTGCCTTCGCAATGGGCGAGATGTAGTTCGCCGGAATAACGTTGTTGGTCGGCACGCCGTTCTTCATACCCACAAAAGGACACCGGGTGTTCGCGACACCGCCGCAGCTATTGTTTGTCGGGTCAAAGAGGAAGGCGGGATTGTTCGAGCCGGTTCCGGTAAGGCCGCCCGTACCCACGCCGCCATTCAATTCTGTGAAGTCTCCACCGAGCTCAAGCGGTGTAGGAACGGTCATCCCGACCGGGTTGTTGAAGGTGCGGCTGTGGTATCGGTCATACGCGAAGAAGAAGAAGACGCGCTTTGTTCCGGGCACATGGCCACCGAACGTAGCCGAGAGTTCGTTCTGGTGGTCGACTGGTTTGGTGGCGCCTTTGCTGAACTGCCATGCGTCGAGCGACGTGTTGCGGATGAAGTCGGCGACACTGCCGTGATAGGCCAGACCGCCGGACTTCATGGTGAAGTTTTCGGCGCCTGCACCTGAGAACTCGGCCGGTGGTGTGCTGGTGACCACCTGCATCTGGTCGACGGCGTCCACGGAAATGGATTGCGATACGAGACGGTTATCACCCTGCTGGCTGACCGTCTGCGCTGGAAGACCGTCGAGGTAAAGCTGGCCGAGGTAGTTGCCGGTACCGCCGATCAGTGGGAGACGGGCGCCGCCCTGGGCGCCGGGCGCCAGGGTTCCGAATGCCGTCGGATCGCGCTGCGCGTTATTCATGATCAGCGGCAGGTTCGCGTACGTGTCGTTTTCGAGCGTGAGACTCAGGGTTGCGTTGGTCGTCTCAAGCTGCGGCGGCGCGGCACTGACGGTGACCTCAGTGGATGCAGAGCCGACGGAGAGGGTGATGTCGAGAGGGGTGAACGTGAGGGCGTTGACGGTGAGATTTTTCTGCGTGACCGTATCAAAACCCTGGGCCGTCGCGGTGACGGTGTAGGTGCCGGGCAGGATGGGAGACATCGTGTAGAGACCGGCTCCGGTGGTCTGCCTCTTGGTGGAGACACCGGTGTCGTTGTTGGTGGCGGTCACAATCGCATTGGGGACCGCAGCGCCTGTTTTGTCGGAGACGGTGCCCTGGATGCCGCCTTCACCGCCGGTCTGTGCCCATGCGACTGGCGAGAGCATGATGCAGAACAGAAAGAGAGAGAGCAGAGACATTCCCGGGAGCACGTTCTTGCGAGCTACCTTTGGGAAACGCCCAGAGAATGTTGCGATACGAGTGAGGTACATGTTTGGTGGCCTCCAAACAGGCTGAGTTTTCAGACTGAGGGAGCACTGTACGTTTGCGAGAATATGGATGTCAATAGAAGAACTATTCCAAAATGCAGCTCAGGTACTCTTGTCAATTCTTTTGGGATCAGTAACTAAGGGAGCGGCTCGCGTTCGTGCCATCCAAATAGGAATAAGTATCTGTATTGACATAACATTGCCTCGACCAATAAAGTTCGGTGGACGATGAACATCAGTGCAAAGAGGAAGTGCCGCTCCGTATTCCCGCGAATATGGACTGGGATCATCTGTGGTGCTTTTGCAGTTTCTGCCGCAGCGCAGACCGACCTTCAGCAGCTGAGGACAACTTTCGCTTCGCCACCGGCGGATGCTCGGCCGATGGTGCGCTGGTGGTGGTTCGGGCCTGCGGTGGTGAAGCCGGAGATCGCGCGGGAGCTCGATCGGATGCACGAGGCTGGTATCGGTGGTGTGGAGCTGGCCGCGGAGTATCCGCTTGCCTTGGACGATCCTGCAAAGGGCATCTTGAATCTTCGCTACGCCTCTCCCGAGTACATTGACATGCTGCGGTTTGCGAACGGACACGCCTCACAGTTAGGAATGCGTGTGGACCTGACCCTGGGCAGTGGATGGCCGTTTGGCGGGCCTGATATTCCAATCGACCTGGCGGCGGGGCGGCTGCGAGTCGTGACGGTGACTTTGCCCTCGCCTGAGACGGCGCTGCCTAAGCTGACAGATGGGGAGAACTTCATCGCGGCCTTTGTGGCGAAGGGAACGGCGCAGCACTTCGATGCAGGGACAGCGCGGCGTGTACCCGGCGAGACACTGCCTCATGAGCTCGCGCAACCCGAGGGATCAGGGCCGCAGGTCGAGTTGTTCTTCATCGCGAGTCATACGCGGCAACAGGTAAAGCGTGCAGCTTTCGGGGGCGAAGGATATGTGCTGGATCACATGGCTCGGCCTGCAGTCGACCACTACCTGCAGACGCGTGGAGATGCGCTGCTGGGTGGATTTTCGAGCAAACCTCCCTATGCGATCTTCTCGGACTCGCTTGAAGTTTACGGCTCCGATTGGACAAAGGACCTTCCGGCGGAGTTTGCGCGCCGACGAGGTTACGATCTCATCGCGCACCTGCCGGAGTTGGTGCAGGGAGGAACGCCCGAGGCGGAGAGCGTGCGGCACGACTGGGGGCTGACACTGTCGGACCTTGTGAGTGACAACTATCTTCGACCAATGGCGGGGTACGCAACGGCGCACGCTACTCGGTTTCGGTCGCAGACCTATGGCGAACCCGCTGTCACGCTCGCAGACGAGCACATTCCGCAGCTACCTGAGGGAGAGGGGCCGCAGTGGCATGCCTTCTCATTCACGCGATGGGCAAGCTCTGCGAATCACGTCTATGGCAACCTCATCACATCTGCCGAGACGTTTACGTGGTTACATTCGCCGGCGTTCCGTGCCACACCATTGGACATGAAGGCAGAAGCGGACTGCATGTTCCTGGAAGGTGTGAATCAGATCATCGGACATGGATTCCCGTACTCCGCGCCCGGGGTAGAGGAGCCGGGGTGGTCGCTATACGCGGCAGCAGCGCTGAACGATCACAATCCCTGGTGGCCTGTGATGCACGATGTCACCACGTATCTACAACGTGTCAGCTGGGCGCTGCGACAGGGTGAGCCGGCGAATGACGTTGCGATCCTTCTTCCAGAAGACGATGCGCAGGCTGCCTTCCGGCCGGGCCACGTATCCGTCACGGACGAGATGCGACAGAAGATCACGCCATCTCTGATGGGGGCGATTCTCGATAGCGGATACAACGTCGATTACATCGATCTCGCGGCCATTGAGCAGCGAGGCCTCCACTATCCGATTGTGGTTGTCCCCCCGACGGAGCGTATGCCCTTGCGCGGAGTGCGCGCACTGGAAGCGTATGCCGCAGGTGGCGGCAAGCTGATCTTCCTTGGCCAAACGCCCACTCTTGCCGCGGGTCTGGTCGATGCGGCGGACAGTCCGGCGGTATCTGCGAGCATTCAGCAACTCGTCCAGAAGGTTCATCACGTCGAGACTGCGGATGAGCTTGCTACTGTGCTTCCGAGCCTACTGCAGCCCGACGTTCAGCTAGGAGCCGCTAACGGCAAGGTCGGGTTTATGCACCGGCATCTTCGTGATGCCGACATCTATTTTCTGGCGAACACCACCGCGGAGCCGGTCTCATTTCCGGTGCGCGTGCGATCGTTGCATCGCGAGGCGGAGTGGTGGGACGTAGACACAGGCAAGGTTGAACGTGCCGAGTTGGGCGAGTCTTTGACTCTTCCGCCTTATGGATCGCGTCTGCTAGTGCTCTCAGATAGCAGCCGTTCGAGCGCGCCCTCGCCCGCGCAGTTCGTGCCGGATCAGAAACCTGCGATCAAGCTCGCTGACTGGACAGTTGCATTTCCGGGAAGTGCCGGGTCGTCGGCCCAGCCCACGCAGCAACATGTCGAGGACACATTGTGGACAGACTCTGCTGCGACCCGTTTCTACTCGGGCGCTGTGCGCTATACAACGCAGTTCCGTTTCGATGCGCTGCATAACGGAGAGCACGCGCGACTGCAGTTTGCTCAAGGCGATCCGTTGAAGAACGATCAGCCGCCGGGCAAGGCCGGCATGAGGGCATGGTTTGATCCTCCGATTCGCGAGGCGGCCGAGGTATTCGTAAATGGGAAGCATGTCGGCGATCTATGGCATCCGCCGTATGCAATTGACGTAACCTCCTCGGTGCATGCGGGGGAGAATACTCTCGAATTGCGGATCTTCAACACAGCCATTAATGAGCTCGCAGGGCAGCCGCCGCGCGATTACACGGCTTTGAAAGCCAAGTATGGTGATCGTTTTCAAATGCAGGACATGGATAATCTGCAACCGGTGCCGTCTGGCATCCGTGGCCCGGTTCAGATCGTGTATGGAACTGAAGTTCCTGAAACTCGGGGCAACGTGGATTCACAATGAAGATGGACCTTCGAACAGGAACGATCAGCAGTCAAAATCTGCGTTGCACGCCATTTGAGTTTCACCGGAGAGATTTATGCGTCGTTACTGCCAGCTGATCCGCTTACGGCCGGAGCACCGCAACGAGTACGTCGAACAGCACAAGCAGGTCTGGCCGACGGTTCTCGCAACCATTGACGCCTGCAACATTCGCAACTATTCCATCTATCTTCACGACGACCTTCTTGTGGCCTATTTCGAATATCATGGCAGCGATTACGAGGCAGACATGCGCAAGATGGCTGCGGATCCCGAGACGCAGCGCTGGTGGTCGATTATGGATCCGATGCAGCAGCCTTTGCCGGATAGCCAACCAGGCGGTAAGTGGCTCGAGATAGCTGAGGTCTTTCATTTTGATGGTTCTGAACTGCCCGGAGGCAAAGCATGAGTTTGATTTCGAGAAGAAGATTTAATGCGTCGTTGTTGTTGTCCGCCTCAGCGGTAGTAGCGCCGCGTTTCGCAGGTGCCGAGAGCGGGGAACAGCAAACGGCGTCGAGCAGCGCCGCTGTTTCCAACTCGACAGACCTCACGCAATGGCCGAAGGGATATGACCCGCGCGAACTCGGAACAAACGTTGCGCAGCACTTTGTACCGTCAGCGCACTTTCACACGGATCGGATCGTGTATCCCGAGGTGTGTGCGTGGTACGGCGCACTCGAGCTCGCACGAGTAACGAACAATACAGACCTTATCGCCAAGCTCCAAGCGCGCTTTCAGCCACTCTTCAGCTCGGAGACCGCGTTGCTGCCACCTGTCGGCGAGCATGTGGACTACTCGATGTTTGGTTCCTTGCCGCTCGAGCTCTACATCATCACGAAGGACAAACGTTATCTGGACCTTGGGCTGAAGTATGCGGATGCGCAGTGGGCAAAGCCGGATGCGCAAGGACTGACCGACGAGACGCGATTCTGGGTCGACGATATGTACATGGTTACGATCGTTCAGGTCCAGGCGTTTCGTGCGACAGGCGATCAGAAGTATTTGGATCGTGCGGCCACGCAAATGGCTGCGTATCTCGATAAGCTTCAGCAGCCGAATGGTCTCTTTTTTCACGCTCCTGATGTGCCATTTTTTTGGGGGCGCGGCAATGGTTGGTTTGCCGTCGGCATGACGGAGCTGTTGCGCGATCTTCCGCGCGATCACGCCAAGCGCGCCCGGATCGAAAAGGGATATCAGACGATGATGGCCGCACTGCTTCGCTATCAACCGCCGGCCGGAGCGTGGCGCCAGCTTCTTGATCGCGACGAGTCATGGCCTGAAACGTCGGGCACCGGGATGTTCGCGTTCGCGCTGATCTCTGGTGTGCGCAACGGGATGTTGCCAGCTGTCACCTATGGTTCCGCGGCTCGTCGCGCATGGATTGCGCTCGCAGGCTATGTCGATCAGAACAACGATGTGACGAGCGTCTGTGAGGGGACAAACAAACTCAACAACCTTGAGTACTACCTGCTGCGTAAGAGGAGAACAGGGGACTTCCACGGACAGGCGCCGCTGTTGTGGACTGCTGCCGCGCTGCTGCGGGCGTAGAGGAAAAGATTCCACTACGGAAGTGTTCCCGATCTGGTGGATTGCTGGCCATGCTCGCGTGTTCGCTAAGCGACCGTGTAGCATGGGCCGAAGCATCGCGATCGGGAGGAATGGTGGATGGGGAGTGGGAGTCGTCTGAGCCCGGCAGGATACGGCCGGCTGATGTTGCTGGTTGCAGGGTTGGGCGGTCTTCTTTACGGAATTGACGTCGGCATTATTGGCGGGGCACTCCCTTATCTTGAGGCTACTTCCGGCCTGAACCGCGGCCAAATCTCGATCATTGTGGCGGCTGTGCTGCTGGGAAGTGTTTTCTCTACTCTGTTTGCCGGCATGCTTGCGGATTGGATGGGACGCAAGCCGCTGATGCTGCTGAGTGGCGTCGCCTTTTCGATCAGCGTGCCCATCATTGCGCTTTCGCAGAGTTTTGCGTCGTTGTTTTTGGGCCGGCTGCTGCAAGGCGCGAGCGGTGGCCTAGTGGGAGTTGTCGTACCGCTGTATCTGGCGGAGTGCCTTTCCGCGAAGGTGCGCGGAAAGGGAACCGGCATCTTTCAATGGCTGCTGACACTGGGCATCTTTGTGGCTGCGTTGATCGGTATCTACACGAGCTATCACGTGGCGGAGGTTGCGAGGACTGCCTCGGCAGCTGCGGTGTTTGTTGCAAAGAACAGAGCATGGCGGAGCATCTTCTGGATGTCGTTGCCACCGGGTTTGCTCTTCGTTGTTACGGCATACTTTATTTCGGAGTCACCTCGGTGGTTATTCCAGCGAGGCCGTGTCGGGGCCGCACGGGCAGCGCTGGAAAGATCGCGAACGCCGGAGCAGGCTGCGATCGAGATGGACGAGATGCAGGAGATTGCAGCTCAGGGGAAGCGCGGAGTTGCTTACAAAGATCCGTTGCTAAGCCGACGATATGTGATTCCGTTTCTGCTGGCGTGCGTGATTCTCGTCTGCAATACGGCTACGGGGATCAACTCGGTCGTTGGATATAACGTGGACATTCTGATCCAGAGCGGGTTGAGCGATGTACTCGCGCACTGGGGTTATGTGTTGTTTACGTTCATTAACTTTCTTATGACGGTGGTGGGACTACAGCTCGTCGATAAGAAGGGGCGCAAGTTTCTGCTCGTCACCGGAACGTCAGGTGTCATTGTGGCGATGGTCGCCGTAGGCACTCTGTTCTTGCGCACCGAGAAACGGCGTTACGATGTGCGCGATGCAGTGCAGACGCTGGTGACGAACGGCGACTCTCTGAGCCTGCGGTTCGACGCGCCCGAGGCGCAGCATCTCGGCGCGTCAAATGTGAATGGGCCGCAATCGCTGGCGATTATCTATTCCTATGGTGACTTTAATTCCAGCACGAAGCCTGTCCTGTTGGGCGATGCGGAGCCGGCGGCGATCGACCGTGCGGCATCGATTCCTTCGAGCAAGGTCGCGGCGTTCTTTCAGAACCCGTTTGCCAATCTTGATGCCGCCCGAACGGCTCCGCTGAAGATTGAGCACGCATACATTACTCCAGTGCCGAGCACTGCAAACGGCTGGATGGTGGCGTTTTGGCTGTATGTCTTTGTGAGCTTTTTCGCGATGGGACCGGGGGTTTGCGTCTGGCTGGCGCTGAGCGAGCTGATGCCCACACGGATTCGGTCGAATGGTATGAGCATTGCCCTGGTGCTGAACCAGACGGTCTCCACCACGCTGGCGGCGATCTTTTTGCCGGTTGTGGGCAAATACGGCTACTCGACGATGTTTTATATGTTCGCCGGCTTTACGGTGGTGTACTTGCTGACAGCAGCATTTCTTTTACCGGAGACAAAGGGCAGGACACTTGAGGAGATCGAACGCATCTTCGATCACTCCGACAGACAGGAGGCGTCGCCAATTGCCTCCTGAGGCTAGGAGCGGCCGGTGACTTTAGTCCGACCCTCGCTGGTTTCTTCCTCCATCAGCCAGCGCCTCAACTGCAGAATATCGTTGGCACGAGCGATCCCGACGGGTCTGCGGTTGTCGTTGGGTGCGACGACGACGAGGTTCTCGGTATTCTTCAGCATCATCTCCCGATGAACCTGATCGACGGACTCTCCGAGGTACGCCAGAACAAAGTCTCGACGCGCCAGCTCTCGCATTGTGAAGTGGTGATCCGGTAGCTCCGTCCGCAACAAGTCGTGGGGTTCGACGATTCCGACGAGCGCTCCGTCCTCCTCGACCACCGGGATCAATCCGATCTCACCCGGGACAAACGCTCCTTCACATCATGCGTGCGGTCGTTGTTCTCGGGCTCGCCGGGGGTTCCATAGTCCTTTAAGAGCTGCAGGATGTCTGTCTTCGTGACGATTCCTTTGACGGCTCCGTCCGACGCGACGACGAGAAGCATGGGCTGCTGATGCTCAGTTGTCAGCAGCCGGAGTGCTTCCATCACATCTTTATCCGGGGCGATGGTGCCGACTCTCTGATCAACCACATCGCGAAGGCTGGTGCGAGCCCACTTCTCTGGAGCAACGCGAGTAATGCATAAGGGACTAACGGTGCCCAGTAGCTTCTGATCGTCAAAAACAGGGAAGGCCTCGTGCTGCAGGTCCGGCGACAGCGTCTTCACGAACTCACCTATGCTGAGATTGGCGGGCGCAGAGATGATATGTTCCTGCATGATTTCGCTGACGGGAATGTAGCGCAGCGGCAATGCCTTCGCCGTCTCATGCAGCCGCTGATCACCAGATGCAGATGCATCGCCTGAAACTGCATAGGCAACCGCGGCCCCAATCAGCGCAGGGATGATGAACGCGTGACCGCCCGTCGCCTCCGCGACGAACACCACGGCTGCCAACGGCGTCTTGTAACCAGCGGAGATGAACGACGCCATGCCGACGGCTGCATAAAGTCCAAGCGCAGGCGTGTGGACGATCGACTGCGCGAACGCTGTTCCCAGTGATCCGCCGGTGAGGAACAGCGGAACGAACATCGCGCTGACACCTCCAGAGGCCAGTGTGAAGATGGTTGCCGCAAGTTTGAGTCCGCTGAATACCAGAAGCTGAGAGCTGCTGTGCATCTTGTCGAGGATGTCGCCGACGGCCTCGTAGTTGGGGCCAAGTGGCACGAGCGAGCCGTCGTAGATGTGCAGGAAGAGCACGCCGCAGAGACCTGTCAGCAGGCCGCCGATCGACATCTTCACCCAATGCGGAATTCCCCATTTCACAAAAAAGACCCGAGCCCTCCTGAAGGTAACCACGAACGCCATCGCGACAAGTCCGATGAGCAGACCTAGAAGTGCGCTCCAGTAGAGATCATTTCGGTGATAGGTGTATGAGGCGGGAAAGTTGAAGAGCGGCGCAGAACCGAGGAAGGCACCGAGCGTTACGTAAGAGACGACCGAAGCGATCAGCGATGGAACCAGCGCTTCGTGTGCGAGATCGTCACGGTACGGCATCTCCAGCGCGAAGACGATACCCGTCAGCGGTGCGCGAAAGACCGCGGACATGCCCGCCGCTGCACCGCAGATGAGCATGATCCTGCGGTCCCGACTGTCGAAACGAAAACGGCGGACCTTGGTCCACACCCAGGAACCGATAGCGGCGCCACCGTAGATGCTGGGGCCCTCAAGCGCTGCGCTTCCGCCGAACCCGACTGTTGTAATTGCGGCCAAGATCTTTGCGGCGAACGGATGGATGTCGATGTCACCTTCGTGTTCGTGGTAAGAGCGGATGACTTCCTCTGTCGAATGCTCGTCAGGGTTGGGCGTGAAGTACTGCATGATCAAACCGGTGACAGCAAAGGACACGACGAGTCCCGGAACGATCGCCCAGTGATGAGCCAGGTAGTAGGTCAATACTCGCGGCCAGAGCTCTCCGAGTAGAAGTGCGGCGATGGCCGTGATGGCCAAACCCGTCGTCAAACCGATGATTGGAGCGACTACTAGCCACTTCTGCAGGTCGCGCGAGTAGACGGATGTAAGGTCCTCGTGTACCAGCGGGAGGTACTTGCGGAGAACAGGATGCGCTAACAGTTTTTTTCTCTTCATTTCTCTTCAACAAGACACTTCAAAGTCAACTTCATGACTGTTGGTAACGACGGAGTACACCGTCCAGTGAAACAACGCCCTCCAGAACACCGCGCACGGCGCGGTTCGAGACGGGCAAGATTGGCCAGCGTTGGAAGAATGAGAGGGCATTCGCAAGCGGCTGATCTGGAAAGACAACCGGGGTGCGCTCCTTCCCAACGAGGTCTTCAATCGGAAGTTGCGTTTCGGGCCCAGGGCTGTCATTCGGAAATCCATCGATCAGCTTTTCCATCTCATCCTTGCGTGCCGCATACCATCCGTTGCTGCACTGCACAAGAACGTACGGCGAACTCAGCAGATCCTGCTTCCTATCGCCGGAAAGAATCTGGGCAATTGAGTCCGAGCCCTTAACGACGGGATAGCTCACTGGTTCAAGCGCGTCTTCCACGCGAAGCTCATTCTCCTCGCGCTCCTCTTCCATCGAAGGCAGATACAGGCCATCCTGAATCGTCAACAATTCAAAGATAGGAACTGGCTGCAGGCTGCGTGAGATCAGGTACGCGATTGTGTTCGCGAGAATCACTGGCAGAATGATTGAGTAATTTCCGCTAACCTCGAGCACCATAAATACAGAGGTGAGAGGAGCTCGCAGGAACGCCGCGAACAACACGCCCATGCCCACCAGGGCGTATGACCCGAGCGATCCCGTCAGATGCGGAAAGAAGATCTTTTCAAACGAGCCGACCGCTCCACCGAGCATTGCGCCGATGAACAACGTCGGGGCAAACATCCCTCCCGGAGTTCCGCTGGAGAACGAAATCGTTGTTGCCACAATCTTGAAGATCGCCAGCAACAGCAGCACCTTCAAAGCGAACTGCGCATGCATTGCCTGGTCGATCGCCCCGTAGCCCGCCCCCATAACTTCAGGAAGCCCGAAATATCCAATGCCCCCGACGAGCAGCCCCGCGATCGAAGGCT
>Ga0206804_10026_pt1 | contig 43507 bp, 39 predicted proteins | sample Alteio_BWOrgCont_62_FD_152888 | JGI IMG/M metagenome (GOLD analysis project Ga0206804, IMG submission 152888) | Enriched cells from forest soil in Barre Woods Harvard Forest LTER site, Petersham, Massachusetts, United States -... | ecosystem: Environmental > Terrestrial > Soil > Temperate forest >... | reverse complement strand
ACTCTCACCGGCAAACCAACAACCTATGAATAAAACCAAAGCCTACTCTGCGGCCAGCGCGAGATCGTCGCTGACCTTCACGACGATTTCCCGCCGTGATGCCACTGACCGCGACGTCCAGATCGAAATCCTCTTCTGCGGCGTCTGCCACTCCGACCTTCACTATTCCCGCAATGAGTGGCAGGAATTTTTGCCCACGGTGTATCCGTGTGTGCCGGGCCATGAGATTGTGGGCCGGGTCGCGAAGGTCGGCTCCGCCGTCACCAACTTCAAGGCGGGCGACCTGGTTGGGGTTGGCTGCCTGGTCGACTCAGATCACACCTGCCCCAATTGCCGGGCGGGCCTCGAGCAGTTCTGCCCGAACCAGACGCTGACCTACGGTTCCCCGGACAAGCACCAGACGGCCCCGGTTACCTACGGCGGCTACTCGGATAGCATCGTCGTGGATGAACGGTTCGTTCTGCGCATCCCGCCCAACCTCGACCTCGCCGGCGCGGCTCCCCTGCTTTGTGCGGGAATCACGACCTATTCGCCCCTCCGCCATTGGAACGTGAGCAAAGGCAAGAAAGTCGGCGTCGTCGGGCTCGGCGGACTGGGCCACATGGGAGTAAAATTCGCGCACGCGTTCGGGGCGCACACCGTCGTCTTCACGACCTCGCCGAATAAAACCGAGGACGCGCTCCGCCTGGGCGCTGACGAGGTGGTGGTCTCCAAAGATGCCGACGAAATGAAGAAACACGCCGGCAGCTTCGACTTCATCCTGGACTGCGTGGCCGCCAATCACGACATCAACGCCTACATCAACCTGCTGACCCGCGACGGCAACCTCACCATGGTTGGCGCACCGGACAAGCCGCTGTCGGTCTCGGTATTCGGCCTCATCGTCGGGCGCCGCAGCTTTTCTGGCTCGCCGATCGGCGGCATCGCCGAGACGCAGGAGATGCTCGACTTCTGCGGCGCGCACCACATTACCGCCGACGTGGAAATCATCCCCATCCAGAAGATCAACGAAGCCTACGAGCGCATGGTAAAGTCCGATGTGAAGTATCGGTTCTCGATCGACATGGCGTCCCTCAGATCGGAGTAACTGAGGCGACCCCGAGCGCATCATCCATGAGCCCACCCGAACGAGTTTCTCCTGGCGGCCAGCCTCTTCGCTGCCTCCATTGCCAGAACGAGACGTTTTACCCACGCCGACTTCTCCTTAATACGCGGGGCATGGCCGTGTTGCGCCTCGACTGGCTCAACGAAGCCGCTCAAACTTACACCTGCTCGCGTTGTGGGCGCGTGGAGTGGTTTGCGGACGTTCAATCTCCGATTGGTGGTTCCACCACTGGGCCTACGGAGTGTTTGTCTTGCGGAGAGATCATCCCTGCCGGTGCGGACCGTTGTGCGAAGTGCGGTTGGTCGTATGACGATGTGTCTCCAGAACGCTGAGAACTCGTCGTCACCGAGTCGCCGCGCTCCGGCGAACGGAGGCGGAGCTTGCCTTCGCTGGTCGCGAAGCGACAAAGAAATGACCAGCGCGGCCTTGCTTGCGTTCCGTTTGGGAGGTAATTCTGCGTTGTGAGCACGCTCGCTGAAATTGAATCCGCCGTCGAAATGCTTCCGCCAGTCGAACAACGGGAGCTATTTGATTTCCTCGCCAACCGACTGGAAAGCCAGTCCGCGGGCGCGGCTTTCTTTCCCGATCTCAAGGCGTTGCTCCTGGCCATGCCTGACGCCGGTGAGGATGCCGATTTCAGTCGGGCCGCTGAATATCCGCGTGACATAGACCTATAGACCTCTCGTGAACGGCTACCTGCTGGACACGAACATTGTCTCCGAGCTCCGCAAAGGTCCGCGTGCCGATGCCCGCCTGACGGATTGGTTCCAGCGCCGGAATCGCCGTGAGCTTTTTCTCAGTGCGATCACCCTGGCCGAGCTGCGTCGGGGCATTGCCCTGATCGCTCGGCGGGATTCAGCGCAAGGGGACCATCTCCGTGTCTGGTGCGATCGGCTCCAGCGCGATTTTGGGCGCACGGGGCGTCTGCTGCCGATTCGTGCCGCCGAGGCTGCCGCGTGGGGTGAGCTAATGGCCCTTCGTCCGCTTCCGGTGCTCGACGGCTTTCTGGCTGCCACCGCTCAATGCCACTCACTCGCCCTTGCCACCCGCAACGAAGTTCATTTCGCCGGTTTACCATTCCAGGTGGAGAACCCGTTTGCTGAACAAACCAGCACGTAACATTGTGTCCGCCCACTGAGGCTGCACGCTCGAAGCCTCTACAGAATTTCGGGCTGACTTTTTCCGCAAATGTCCTGGAAAGTCCCGCCTTGGGGACTACGGAGAAAAGAATCGGGGTGACAGGATTCGAACCTGCGACCTCCTGGTCCCAAACCAGGCGCTCTACCAAGCTAAGCTACACCCCGAAGTGAGGAGGCACTATGCGTTGAATCGGGGCGGCAGCAAGGAAATCCGAAAATACCGCTATTTGGCGGCGGGTGCGGAGGCGGCGAGGGGCTGGCCTTCGGTCACGCGCACGTTGCGGATCTGCACGCCATCGGCGGCGGCGAACCACCAGCGGACCTTGGGGGTGGCGAGGTATTCGTGCTGGGCTTGGAGATCCTGGCTGTCCAGGCGCGCGGCCATTTGATCGCCGGCATATTCCACCCGTAGTTTGTGCCAGTCGTCGGACTTTAGGTCGACGGGGGTTTCGGTGAGGGTGTGGCTCGGGACTTTGCCTTTCACTTCCGTCGAGTCTTCGCAGATTTTGAAGCTCTTGGGCGCGATCACGACCCGGCCGACATGTTTCTGTCCGTCGCAACCCACGAGGAAGGCTTTGCCGGCATTGAAGCGAAATTCGCATTCCCAGATCAGGCTCGTCGGGCCGGTGGCGAGGTGCAGCACCGGGATGTGGTTCTGCTCGGGGATATTGGTGACGCTGAGGACGCCGTCCGCCGGTTCCCATTTGCCTTTGGTTTGCGTCCATTCCGAACCGAGCGGCTGCTTGAAGTCCGGCGCACTGATGATCTTGCCGGGCTGATTGAGCAGGGGCTTCGCATCCTCGGCAGACAAGGGGAGCGCGAGGGAGGCAAGCAGAGCGGTGACGAGGGGGAGAATGGGTTTCATGCGCAGGGATAACCCGCGGGTGGGGGATTTCTTGTGGGTGGTGGTGGAGTGCGTAGCGAGGGGGCGAGTAATCAGTAATCAGCAATCAGTATTCAGTGATCAGTGCTCTGGCGGGACGCCTCTGGCATCTGCTGATACTACTGGCTGGTCGGACGTTTTCTCTTCGTGCAGGTTCTTTTTCTCTCCTCCCAAGACCATGAAACTGACCACCTCTTTTGTCGCCCTGCTCGCTCTCGAGGTCTGGGCTATCGGGCAAGACATCGTCACTCTTCCCGGTACGCAACCCCTCACCTGGACGGGCGACCTTTCCGCGAAAATGCACGAGGCGGCGCTGCGCGATATGGACCAGAGGATTGCGGATGCCCCGGCGGAACGGACGAAGTTTTGGCACCGCGATCTGTCTTCACCGGAGGCATATGAGCGTTCGATTGAGGCCAATCGCGAGCATTTTAAACAAGTCCTCGGGGTGGTGGACGCCCGTCTTCCCGTGACGATGGAGCGTTTTGATAGTGAGGAGACTCGGTTTTCGATTGGAGGCGTCAATCGCTTCGAAGTTTGGCGGATCCGGTGGCCAGTGTTCGCTGGCGTGAGTGGCGAGGGTTTGCTCTTGAAGCCCTTCGGCAAGGTCCGTGGCTTGGTCGTTGCATTGCCGGACGCCGACCAAACCCCGGAGCAATTCGTCGGCTTCGCACCTGGGTTGCCAGAGGATTCACAGATGGCCCGCCGTCTCGCGGAAAACAATTTCGAGGTCATTGTGCCCACGCTTATCGATCGGAGCGATGCGGGTTCGGGCAATTCCGCGGTGGCGATGACCAATCAGCCCCACCGCGAGTGGATTCACCGGCAGGCCTATATGATGGGACGCACCTTGATTGGGCTTGAGGTGCAGAAAGTCCTGGCCGCAGTCGATTGGCTGGAAGAGCGGCGATCCGGCGATCCGGCGATACGGTCCGTAAAGATTGGTGTGGCGGGCTACGGTGAAGGCGGATTGGTCGCTTTGTACGCTGCTGCCGTGGATCCGCGCGTTCAGTCGACGCTGGTCAGCGGCTATTTCAAATCGCGGCAACAGACTTGGGAGGAGCCGCTCTATCGCAACGTGTGGGGACTGCTCCGCGAATTTGGCGACGCGGAGATTGCCACGCTCGTTGCCCCGCGCTCCCTGATCGTGGAATACAGCTCCGAACCGAAGGTCGAGGGGCCGCCGGCTGCGGAAGCGGATCGAAAGAGTTGCGCCGCACCGGGAAATCTCGCCACGCCGCCGTTTGCGGAAGTGGAGGCGGAGTTCAAGCGCATTGACACTCTGCTCCCGCCTGGCTTTCAAGACCGGCAGTTGGTCCACGGACCGGACGGCGCGCCCGTGTTGCCCGGCAGCGTGGATGCGCTCGTGGCCTTTGCCAGGGGGCTGAGTATCCTGTCAACGATGTCGGTCTCGGTTCAGGTGCCAGTGGATCGACGGCACACCTTTGATCCCGCAGCCCGTCAATTGCGGCAGGTGAAAGAACTCGAGACGCACATCCAGGAGATGATCCGCATTTCCAACCACACCCGGAACGATGCTTTCCTCTACAAAGTGTTCCCGGAATACCGCGTGGAGGCGTGGAACACCGAGTTGGGTTCCAAAAAGCTCGCGCCTGAGTCGTTCGTCGAGGTGGCGAAAACCTACCGGGGAAAATTTTGGGAAGACATTCTCGGCAAGATCGACGACCCGCTGCCGGCGCCGAATCCGCGGACGCGGAAGATTTACGATGAGCCGAAGTGGACGGGATATGAAGTGGTGGTTGATGTGGGAGGGGAGGGTTTTGCCTGGGGCATCCTGTGCGTGCCCAAGGATCTCCGACCCGGCGAGAAAAGGCCCGTCGTGGTGTGCCAGCACGGACGCCATGGAATCCCGCAGGATACGATCACGGGGGACAAGCCGGCTTATCGCAATTTCGCCGCCCGCCTGGCCGAGCAGGGATTCATCACGTTTGCCCCGCACAATCTCTACCAAAAGGAGGCCTACTACCGAACGCTTTCCCGCAAGGGCAACACCGTGGGGCTGTCGATGTTTTCCGTGATTGTCCGCCACCACGAGCAGTGGCTGAAATGGCTGGGCGCGCTGCCCTTCGTCGATCCCCAGCGGATTGCCTTTTACGGGTTGAGCTACGGTGGTGAGTCGGCGGTGCGCATCCCGCCGCTGCTGGACGGCTATTGTCTCTCGATCTGCTCGGGCGATTTCAACGACTGGCCGCGCAAGGTCGCTTCGACCGACGACCGGCACAGCTTCATGTTCACGGATGAATGGGAGATGCCCTACTTCAACATGGGCAATACCTTCAGCTACGCCGAACTGACCTATTTGATGTTTCCGCGGCCCTTCATGGTCGAACGCGGGCATCACGATCAGGTGGCGCCGGATGAATGGGTGGCCTCGGAATATGCGAAGACGCGGTGGTTTTATGACCAGTTCGGACTCGGCGACCGTACGGCCATCGAGTTTTTCGACGGCGGCCATACGATCAATGGGCAGGGGACATTTGAGTTTTTGCGCCGGCATTTGAACTGGCCGGAGCTGGCCAAGTAGATCAGGGCCTCCAAGTCGGAACGACGCAGTTGAAATACTTTTTAAAACACAGAGACGCGGAGGCGCAGAGGACGCAGAGAATGAGATCTTTTTGACTGCATCGTTACGGCTAAGAAAGGCCTTGGCCTCCACATTCCTTGTTCATGATGAGTTTTATCCTTCCCTTCCTCCTGGCGGTTGCTTGCGCGGCCACAACTCTGGCCGAAGAACCCCCGGCCACGCTCCTGACCAAGCCCGGCAAACTCCTGATCAGCGAAGACTTTACCCAACCGCTTCCGCCACCCCAAGGCAGCACCGCGCAGTTTGCCAGCGGCTTTCAGGGATGGCGCTGCAATGTGGTGCCCCGGGGCGGCCACTGGGAGGTGGCCGCGGGCGCTTTCACGGGCACGGAGAATCCCGAGATGCACCATCCCGCGACCGCCTCGATCGGATTCGACTTTAAGAACGCGATCATCTCCTGCGAAGTACGGATGCACGATGTGCCGCTGGACGGTCGCAAGAACCGCTTTTTCGCCGTCCGAACCACCGACGCCAAGGACTATGTGTGCAGCATTTTCCTCAATGAAAGCGGGATGCGCATTCAGAAAGATGACAATGACCACGAGGGTCCGGACGTCGCCGTCCCGCTGGGTGCGCTCAAGGCTCCGATCCCACTCGGCGAGTGGCAGAAGGTCACCTTCGAGATTCTCGGCGAGGAAATGGTCGGCACGCTCAATGGCCGGAGTCTCACCGGCCAGCATCCGCTGATCGGCTCCGAAAAGCACAGCGTCATGTTCGTCTCGGGCGTCGAGGGCAGCGTGCGGCATCTGCGAATCTGGGAGGCATTTTCCAATCCCGAATGGGCAAAAATCCGTCCAACACTGCCCGTCCCCCTGAATCAATCCGCGGCGAAATAGAGGAAATACGACTTTCGCTCGCCAATCGGCCAACTCCGCGTATTGTGCGCGCCGACATGCCGCTCGACCTGAAGAGCCTCATCACCGCTCGTCTCGGTGAAAACTATAAGCTGCACGAGCAGCACCTCAATCCCACGCTGGTGCGGGTTCAGCGCATCATCGGCTTCGATCAAGTTTATGCGCGTGCGGAAGGTGCGTACCTGTACGACCTCGACGAGCGCGATTATCTCGATTTCCTGAGCGGCTACAGTGTTTTTAACATCGGCCGCAACCATCCCGCCGTGCGCCAGGCCATCTCCGACGTGCTCGAGATGGACTTGCCGAACATGGTGCAGATGGACTGTTCGCTGCTGAGCGGACTGCTCGCCGAGGCGTTGCTGAAGAAATTACCGCCGCACCTCAACGCAGTGTTCTTTTGCAACTCAGGAGCGGAATCGGTGGAAGGGGCGATCAAATTCGCGCGAGCGGCCACGGGGCGCTCCAGCTTGGTTTCGCTTCACGGCTCTTTTCACGGGTTGTCCCACGGCGCGTTGTCGGTCATGGGAGATGAGCATTTTCGCGAAGGATTTGGGCCCTTGCTCGAGAATTGTGCGCGGGTGAAGTTGGGGGATCTGGAGGCCCTCGAACAGCTTCTGGCACGCAAGGACGTGGCCGCCTTCGTCATCGAGCCGGTGCAGGGCAAAGGCGTCAATTTTCCGACCGGAGACTTTTACCGCGAAGCGCAGCGGTTGTGCCGGGAACACGGCACGCTGCTCATTTGCGACGAGGTGCAGACGGGGCTCGGGCGGACCGGGCGCTGGTGGGGTTTCGAGCACTGGGGCCTCGAACCAGACATCATCACCGTGGCGAAATCGTTGAGCGGCGGTTATGTGCCGTGTGCGGCGGTAGTGGCCCGCCGGTCCATCTACCAAAAGACTTTCAGCCGTCTCGACCGTTGCGTCGTGCACTCATCGACGTTTGGCCGCAATAACCTCGCCATGGCCTGCGGGCTCGCGACCCTCCAGGTGCTGGACGACGAAAATCTCGTGGAGCGTGCCCGGGAAAACGGCGCCAAGCTGGTCGCGCGGATCGAGCAACTGAAGGAGCGCCATTCGCTCATCAAGCAGGTCCGCGGCATGGGACTGATGATTGCCATCGAGTTTCACGAGCCCAGCGAACTCTCCGCCCGCATGGGGTGGAAACTCCTGCACCGCGTCGAGCGCGAACTGTTTGCGCAGATGCTGGTCACCGCGCTCTTCCAGCAGCACCGGATTCTGACCCAACTCGCCGGGCATGCGATGGATGTGATCAAGATCCTGCCGCCGCTGATCATTGGCGATCGGGAGATCGATCGTTTCGTCAACGCCCTGGATGCGGTTCTGTCCGATTGCCGCAGTTTCCCCGGCCCGATCTGGAATCTCGGGGCGAACTTCATCAAGCATTCGCTCCAGCGGTCCACCGTCCAGTTGGCCGGCGCTGGTCATTGAAAGCGAGGATCGGAGCATTCCGCGGTGACGGAAAGCGGATTTCGGAGTGTGTGGCGTTGACAAGCACGTCTCCTTTCGCCGACTCGTGAGCCCGCCGTGAAACTCTCCCTCCGCATTCTCCTGCTCCTTTTGGGCACCGCGCCGCTGCTCCGGGCGGCCAGCAACTTCGATCTGCACCGCGATACCTTCGCCTTTTCCAACGATACTTTCTTCCAGTACGGCGTGGACGAGCAGGGCAAGCTGCACATCACCCGCCGCGACAAACCGGCCACTTTCACGCACCGGTGTTTCGTGCTCACGCGGGCCGTGATTCAGTTTCAACAGTTCGCCCGCTTTGATCCCCGGTTGCCGCGGGTTTCCCGCGAGGAATATCACCACCGGATCAAGCAGATCTGCCGCATCCCGGTCTGGAGTAGTGGGCCGAAGGAGAAGATCGTCATCCCGGGATACGGGAATCTCCACGACTTCTCGGTGGCGTACGAAGGGCTGCTCAAGGAGGACCTGGGGAATTGGTTTCCGTGCTATGTGCGGGTGGGCAATTGGCGAATGATCATGGGACATTTGCGGGCCGGCCAGGCCTCCGCGGCCCAGTGGCTCGCGGAGTCAATCGATCACGGAAAATTGCGGGCCATTTACCTCGCGCGCTTTCCGCACATGAATCACGTGGTGGTGGTTTACGCCGTCCGCCGCGAGGCTGAGGGGAATATGTCCTTCACGGTCTACGATCCCAACTATCCCAACGAATCGAGCTGGGTCTTTTATCGGGCCAGCGAACGGAGTTTTGAATTCCAGCCCCGCTGGTATTTCCCCGGGGGACGCGTGAATGTGATGCGCGTCTTTATCTCGCCGTTCCATTGAGCGCCGCGCTACCGTCTGCGGAAGATGTTTACCGGTCTCGTTGAAGAAACTGGCGATATTCTCGCCCTCGGTCGCTCCGGCGACGGCGCCCGCCTCACCGTGCGCGCCCCGCTGGTCTCCCGCGATGTGCGCCTCGGCGACAGCGTGGCGGTCAATGGGTGCTGCCTGACGGTGACGGCGCAGGACGGGGAAACGCTGGCGTTCGACCTGCTCGACGAAACCCTGGCCCGGACGAATCTCAACCAGCTGGCGCCGGGTGCTCCCGTGAATCTCGAGCGGGCCCTCGCCGCGCACGCCCGCCTCGGCGGTCATTTTGTCCAGGGGCATATCGACACCACCAGCCGCGTGCTCGCTTTCGAGCAGGTCAAGGCCGACCACCGGCTCGAGATCGCCCTGCCGGGAGAATTTGCGCGCTACGTGGCCTTCAAGGGCTCGATCGCCATTGACGGGATCAGCCTCACCGTGGCCGAGGTCCGCGCGGAGAGCTTTGTCGTCTGGATCATTCCGCACACCCTGGCCATGACCAACCTGCGCGCCAAAAAGGCCGCCGACTTGGTGAACCTGGAATTCGACCTGCTCGCCAAATACGTCGAGCGCGTTCTGTCCGTCCGGGGAGCTTAGAACGAAACGCGGACGCCGCCGGAGACGGCATTCGATTCGTAGTTTTCCCGGGCGAGTTCGCCGTCGTAATAGAGGTAGGTCGAGGTCCGCTCGTTCCAGAGGACGGCGAAGCCAGCTCCCAGCAGGAGGCTGTCGCGACCGATGCGCGGACCGTTGACGGAGAAGAGGCTGCCTGGATTGTTGTCGAAGTTCGCTTGCAGCGCGTAACTGTCGTCGCCGTATTCGTGCTGCCACGCCGCCCGCAGTTCCGGCTTGATGACAACGCCGCCGAGTTTCCAATCGTAGTTGGCCTTGAATCCAATCGCCGTGCGCAAGGAGTCCTGGTGCTGCGACGGGAACGACAGAGGAGCGAGCGAGCCGTGCTCGTCGAAATCTCCAATACCGAGATAGGTATACTGGAAGCTGGCCGTCGGCCCAAAGGTGAAGCCGCCGACTTTCACATCATAGCCGGTGTTGAAGAGAACATTCAATTCGCCGCCATCCGTATCGCCGCGGGCCGAACCTTGCAGCGCGTCGCGCCGGGTATCGTAGCTGTTGTATCCGCCGGTGACTGCCGTATCGACGTAGAAACCGCCGGTGAAGTAGGTGGAGTAGAGACCGAGCTTGCCGCCGTTGACCAGCACGCGGCCATTGGTCAGATCCGAGCCGGTGCCGGCATAACCCGCGCTGACACCCACCGCGAAGTTCGGCGTGAACTTGTAGTCCGCGCCGACCGTAAAGCCGCCCGTGGTGATATCGTAGCCGCGGGCATTGCCGTCTCCCGAGACGTTCACCCATTCTCCGACACCGGTAATAAAGGCACCCCAACGATCTTCCGTGGGAGCGATCGTCTTCATCTCTTTGCTCTCCTTGCCGTCGTCGCCGGAGGGCCCAGCCACGCCGAGGGTTCCGCTATAGAGCGGTCCGCTGCCTGCGGTGGCGAAACCGGCTGCGCTGAAGCCGTGCGAACCGGAACGAATATCGTCGGTGCGACGCTCCAGATTGCTCGTCTGCACATTGGCCAGCGAGACGCCGACATTGAAAATCGACGTCAATTGGTCCGGCGAGATGCGGTCGAAGTCGCTGGGCAATTTGGCCAATGGCTGATTGTCGAGATAGCTGAGCAGCTTCGGAACCTGGTTATGAAATTCAATTCTGTCCAAGCCCCCCGCGACGGCGCGTTCGTTGGGCGTCAGCCCTTGTGCCGCGGCGAACTTCGCAAAGGAACCTTGGACGCCATCCACCTCCACCGAAGTCGAGTGGTAGATCACCCGGCCCTCGACGATGGTCCCCGTAGCGAGATCATCGGAGACCTTCGAGAAATGACCCTGCACCCCTTCGGCGGCGGTCAGGACCGTGACCTTGTTACCGACCTTGAGGCGCGGCGCGCCGCTGACTGAGACCAAGCGCAGGTCGCCATTGAGCTGGGCTTGCTGTTGCACGGCCAGGACACCGCTTTGGCCGGCGTTGCTGGAAAGTCCGATAGTCAGCGTTCCGTTTCGGGATTGGATGTAGTTGCCTTTCACCGTCAGCGTGCCGGAGGCATCGCCGGGCTGGACATTGCCGGAGTTGTAAACATTGCCACCGATCACGCCGTTACCGCCCAAGGTGCCGCCGTTGACGAACGTCTGCTGACTGGCGATGGAACCATCCACGAGCAGCGTGCCGCCGTTGACGATGGTATTGCCAGGATAGGTGTTTTGCCCCATGAGCCAGACCTTGCCAGGACCGTCCACTACGAGCGAACTCATGTTGGGAGGGGCGCCGGCATCGAAGATCTGGCCGGTAATCGTGATATTGTGCGGGCCGTTGAGGATGAGCGTCACCGGGGCGTTGAAAGAGACCGTGCTCGTGATCAACAAGTCCCCGGCAGCCGCCGTCCAAGTATGGGTCGAACCGCCGAAATCGAAGAGAGACACACCGCCAAAATTACCGGTCCCGGCGGCACTGATGATTTGGAGATACGGCGAATTGTTGACAATCGCGGACCCCCCGTTCATCGCGATGAAATTGGTGGCGGGGTTCGCATCAGTGATGGTGAACGATGCCGCGTGGGCATCAAAAGTGATCGATTGAATGAACTGCCCGTTGTTGTTGACGGTATTCGTATTCTTGGAACCGGTGAAGATCAGGTCCGCCGGCGCATCGGTAAACGGCGTTCCGTTGGTCCAGTTTCCGGGATTGTCCCAAGTATTATCGACTGCACCGGTCCAGACAGTAGTGGTTGCCTTCGCAGGAAGTGCGCTGGAGGCCAGGAGCGCGAGCAGGACTGCGACGGAAGTTTTAAGAATGGGGGGACGTTTGGCGGCTTTCATCACGTTTCGATGGAAAAAATTGCTGCGGTAAGGACAGATTTTTGGTCGTCTTGGGAATCAATGGTCGCCACGCAAATATTGGCAAAAAGACCCTGATCTCTGTCCTCCAAAAACGGCCGAAAAAACGACGGCATGTCATCAGAAGACGAATTCTGGGAATTCGCGTAAGCTGCGGGAGTATGCGGGGCAGCCTTACCGAGGCAAGCTTTTTGCAGGCCAAAAGGCCGGTTTTTTCACTGGTGTAAAACGACCGTTTCCGCAAAGGGGACCGCTGGTGCCGCGAAAAGCCGCTCTGGTGGAAACCCACGACGCTGAAACTTTTGCGCGACACCCAACACCATTTGTGCGTGGATCGGCGGCGCCAATCACCCGATCCATTCATGGGTATTTCCGAGCCAGATCGACTACCGAGCGCCTCCGAATCGACTATTCCCGTTTCTCTACGGTTGAGTGTGTTGCTGGCGTGGTGTGGCGTCTGGCTCTGTCTCCTTTTGCTCCGGCACGAGACGGCTCATTCCTTCCTGTGCCCAGTGGGCGGGGGATGTGGGACGGTGTTGGCCAGCAAATATGCGCAAGTCCGAGGTGTTCCACTTCCCTGGCTTGGCGTAATATTTTATCTGGTCGTGCTGGGGCTTTGGCTGGTGATTTACGCCGTTCCGTCGCGACGGACGCGCCTTGGCTTGCTGGATGGCCTTCTCTGGCTGGTCATTGTCGGCCTGACGTTTTCCGCGGGTCTGATGTATCTGCAATTCGCGGTGTTGCGCGCGTTTTGCCCGCTCTGCACCACTTCCGCTCTCCTGGTCACGGCGTTGCTCTTCACGCTCTTTCGGGTCCGGCGGAGGATTGCCGAAGGGAATGCCGGCGCTTCACCTGGCGGCGCGGCGCAGCTGGCTCTGTTCGCCGTTGTGCCCCTGGGGGTCTTTGCCATGTCGCTTCTCGCCGCAGACCAATCGCCGAATCGGCTCTTGCTGGCGGATTTGTCCGCAGCGCACCGTCTGGGTCCGGCGGACGCTCCTGTGCAACTGGTGGTGTTCTCCGATTTTCAATGTGGTTTCTGTCGCGAGCTGGCGCCGATCTTGCGCCGTCTTCAGGAGGAATTTCCTGGGAAGGTCGCGGTGGTCTTCTGTCATTTTCCTCTTGCGGGACATCCCCGCGCTTTTCCGGCCGCGATCGCTGCGGAGTGCGCCGGCGAACAGGGCGCATTTTGGCCATTTCACGACCAGCTTTTCGCCGCAAACGGGAATCTCGACGAGGCCAGCTTTCTCGCCGTGGCCGCTGCGCTCGGTCTGGACCAGGCGCGTTTTGCGGCTTGTCTGCATTCGGAGCGGCCGCGCCAGCAAGTCGAAGCCAACATGCGCGAAGGGATGCAGCTCGGTCTCGAAGGAACGCCGACCGTGTTCCTAAATGGGCGCAGGGTCGAGGGCCCATTGAGCCACGACGACCTCGTGCGACGCATCAAGGAAGCGCTGGCTCCGCGATAAGCCTTTAGTTTGGCGTGGAAGCGCCCGGCGCCGATGCGGGCGTGGGAGGGGAGGGATTGGCCTTTTGTTCCTCGGCGATCCGTTCCAGTCCCGCCTTTCCCGCGTCCCCGGCTCCGAAGTGAATTCCCTTCTGATACTCGACCGCGGCCTCGGGATATTTCCCCTGTGCGAGCAGATGGTTCGCCACGGCGTTATGGGCGATACCCGATTTCGGGTCGAGTTCCAAGGCCCGGGCGAAGAGCGGATCGGATTCCGAAAAGCGCCGGATGCCATCCAGAGCGGAAGCGAGCGCAAGGACGAGACGGACATCACCCGGTGCGCAGCCCAGTGCCTTGGTGTAGCTCTCGATGGACTGATTATAAAACTTCTCTTTCGCCGCCGGGTCGGTCGCCAGATCGCCCTGGGCCGAAAGCGCTTCCGCCAGGCCAAAGTGCAACTCCGGGTTGTGCGGATCCCAGACCAGGCCGCGCCGGCAAAAGTCCTCCATCTGGAGATTGGGAACCACGTCGACCGAATGATGCCAGTCGGAAAGGATTTCGCGGGACCGTTGGGCGTCATATTCGGCCGGCAGGATCGGCAGAATCCGCAGGGCGAGCAGGATGCCGAGGACCGGCGCGGCGAGCCGCAGAAAGGCTGGGAATCCCGGCGATTCCTCCCGGTCGCCCGTGGATTGCGGGCCATCGCCCGGGCTGGCCAACAGGCCGAAGACAAAGGCGGCCACCAGCACGTTGGCCGGCATGTGCAGATTATAGTCGAGCAGCGAGTGGGCCAGGCAGACCGAGGCGGCGCTGATCGCCCCCATGGTCAGGGCGAGCGAGTTGCTGGCCAGGCCTTGCATATCCCCCCCCAGGGAAAGCCTGCGGGTGAAGGACGTCCACCCATTCCGGACGTGCGTCTCGAGGAAAATCACCGCCGTGATGATTCCGAGGATGCCGTATTCGGCGAGTAACTCAAAGTAGTCGTTGTGGGCGTGGACGGGATCCGCGCCCACGCCCTGGCTGCGGAACTGCCGGCCGTAGTAAAGATAGGTGCCGCTGCCTGTGCCGGTGACGGGGTGCAAGCGGAACTGCTTCCAAGCCGCCTGCCAGAGTCGCATGCGGCCGACATCCACCGTCAAAGTCTGGTTGGCTCTCGACTGAAGAAGAAAACTGTTCGACGCCACTTTTCGCACTCCCCAAGCGCCGGCTCCAATGAGGAGAGCTCCGGCTAGAAGCAGCGCGAAGACCCGGCCCGAGGCCAGCTTGCCGATCAGGACCAGGCTGAGCAAAGCGAAGACCAGCAAGCCGATCGTGGCGCTGATGTAGCCGCCGCGACTGCCCGTCACGAGAATGCCCAGGGCGCACATCACGCAGATGTAGCCGACCAGCATTTTCGCCCAGGACGGCCATCGGCTCCAAAACGTCACGCTCAAGCCGAACATGAGGGCGATTTCCAGGAATCCTGAGAGATTGTTGGGATAACCGTAGAATCCGCTGGCCCGTGAGGCGTAGTCCGCCCGGGGAAGGAAGGGGAACGGCATGAAATTCTGGCCTTTGAAGAACTGCACGGCGCCGATCGCGCAATTGGCCAGCGCCAGCGCCAGGAGCACGCCTACCAGGAGTAGGCGGAGCTTGGAGGAGGTGAGGTTGAGGGCAACGATCAGATACACGGCCATCGCTCCGAGGGCCAGGTAGAGGTCGTTCCGCGCGAGATACTCTTCCGGCGAAGAGATCGCCCGGATCGAAATGTAAGCGCAAAAAACGAGGGCCCCGGCCAGGCACTCGACGGAGCCGCGCGGGATGGGAGTGCGTCGGGTCGGCCACCAACCCAGCACCGCACCCAGTGCGAGCAGAAGGTAGCCAGGAAGGCAGAGGGCGATTTCGCGACCCCCGGCCAGCATTTGGGTCGCCGCCAAGGCCAATGCGGTCAGGATCAGCAGAAGCAACTTCATGCGGTCGCACCCCGTGAATTCGAGTCCCGGAAGATGTCCCGATCAGTGGACGGGCTCTTCACGCGGCCAACATCGAATATCGCCAGCCTATTTCGGGCTCACCTGACAGGCGGTGCAAGTGCCTCCACCGGCGAGGTACGCGGTCTGCACGAAGGCGGGAACATTGGAGTAGGTGCTTCCCTTGTAGCACATCGTGGCCGTCACGCCGTTGTTGGCGGTCGTGCCGGGGCAGTAAGTCGCCGCCGCGGAGGTGTTCGAGGTCCAAACCAAACCGAAGGCGGAAGCTCCGATAGCGACAGCGATAGCGAAGAAAGAGAGGCGTCGAATATTCATTTTGGGCGCTGGAGTAGGGTTTGGGGGAAAGTGGAAGTGAGTCCAATTAGCCTCCGGCTTCCGCCTCTGTCAAGGCATGGTGTGTTTAATTCCATGCCCGGGCGCCGGTATTTGCGCCGAGTACCAGCGGACGGTTTCGAGGAGCGCGGTCCGGAGATCGGCGCTGGGCGCAAACTCCAGCACCTTTCGAATCGCGGAGATATCCGCGGCGGAATGCTGGATGTCGCCCTCCCGGGCCGGGCCGTACTGGACCGGCCGGGGCTTCGCCAGGCCGAGAGCCGTCGCCGCTTCCGAGAGGAGAGCGTAGAGCTGGTCGAGGGTGGTGCTTCCGCCCAAGGCGACGTTGAAAACGCGATCGCCCGGGAAGTGGGGGCTGGTGGCCGCCAGGAGATTCGCCTGGACGACATCGGCCACCGGGCAGAAATCGCGGGTGATGCCGCCGCTGCCATGGATCAGGCAATCTTCGTTGGCCAAAAGCTTGCTGATCCATTGCGGGATGACCGCGGCATAGCCCCCCGTGGGATTCTGGCGTGGACCGAAGATGTTGAAATAGCGCAAGCCGACGGAGGCGACGTTGAACTGCTGGTCAAAGATGCGCGCGTACATTTCCGCCATGCGCTTGGACGCGCCGTACGGGGAAAGCGGTTGGCCGATCGAGGATTCGATTTTCGGCAAAAGGGTGTCGTCACCATACACCGCGCTGCTGCTGGCATAGACCACGCGCGACACCTGCGCGTCCCGCGCCGCGAGCAGGACTTGGACAGTGCCGGTGACGTTGGTCTCATGGCAGGCGAGCGGATCCTCCAGCGAAAGGGGGACGGAAACAAAGCCGGCTTGGTGAAGCACGTACTCCATACCTGCGCAGGCCTCCCGGCAGGTTTCCCGATCCGCTACGGAACCTTCGCAGAGAGTAAAGCGCGCCCACTGCGCCGGGGTCACGTGGGAGCGCACTTCGTCCAGATTGTGCCGCGAGCCGGAGGTGAAATTGTCGAGCCCAGTGACCTGCTGATCGAGTGCGAGCAACGTCTCGAGCAGGTGCGACCCGACGAACCCCGCCACCCCGGTGATCAGCCAGCGGTGCGGTTCGGCGGCGAGTTGCCGGGTCAGGGTTTCGTATCGGGACATGGGGTGTCGGGGAGAAACCATGAAGGAGCGGCGGCTTGCGAGCAGAATCCGCGTTACATTTCCGTGGCTTGTGCGGCGGGGAAAAACAGGCAACCTCGCGCGCCATGCACGCCGAGCCCGCCACCATCCTACCATCATCGATGGGCGGGCCCGTGGTCTTTATCAATCTCTGGCCGCAGAGCGGGATGAAGCATTACTCGGAATCGCTCGTCCATGCCCTCGCCCCCGGGGCCGAGGTGCTGTATGTGCGCAATTACGAGAGCGGCGTGCCGGTCGAAGCGTTGCGCGTCAAACTCGATCCAGTGCGCCCCGGGTCTTGGGGGGATGGGTGGCGTCTCGTCCGGACGATTCTTCGGCGGCGTCCGCGCGTGATTCATCTCAATAGCGAATTGCCCATCCTGCTCCCGCTCTTTCCGCTGTTCGCATTTTTCAACTCCGTGATCACCCTGCATGATGCGGTGCCGCACGAAGGAGAGCGATTCGGCAAGCGGGTCTTCATGCGGCTGCATCTGTTCCTGGTTTTTTTCTTCCTGCGCAAAGTCATCGTTCATTCCGAGGCGATCCGCGCCCAGTTGCCGGCCTTTCTGCGGAGCCGGACCCATGTATTGCCGCACATCAACTACCAGCTTTGGGCGCAGGCGAAGCAACCGCCGCCGGCCGAGGGGCCTTTCACCGTACTCTTCTTCGGGCGACTGCTGCCCTACAAGGGGCTCGAATATTTGCTCGCAGCCTTTCGCCGGCTGGATCCGGCCAGGTTCTCGTTGCTCATCGCCGGAGAGGGCGATTTGCCGGCGGACGTTGGCGCGCTGCCCAATGTGCGGGTGATCAATCGGTTCATCGGGGACGACGATCTGCCGCTGGTCTTTAACCAGGCGCATGTCGTCGCGCTGCCGTATGTGGCCGCTTCGCAGAGTGGCGTGGCCTATATGGCCCTGGCTTTCGGCCGCCCAGTCGTGGCCACACGCGTGGGCGGATTGGGCGATGTGGTAGAAGATGATTTCAACGGTTTCCTCGTCGAGCCTCGTTCCGAGGAACAACTGGCCGCGGCGTTGCAACGGATGGCCGACTCCGCGGTCCTGGCGCGGCTCGCGGAGAACGTGCAGCGGCAGAACGTCAGCGCGGACGCAGACATCCGGGCGCGACTGCTCGAAGTCTATCGGGCCTGAGCGGTGTGGCCCGCCGCCGCGGCGCGCAAGACTTCTTCGTACTGGTCGGCGATCTTGTGGATATCAAAGGAACGGGCCTTTTCCCAACTGGCGTGTTTCATCGCGAGCAGCGTCGTGTCGTTCTCGATGAGCCATTGCAGTTTATGGGCAAAGGCGTCGATGTTCCCGACCGGCAGGCGGTAGCCGTTCACGCCGTCGTCGACCACATCGCGCACCCCGGGAATGTCGCTGGCCACGATGGCCAGCCCATGCCGCAGGGCTTCGATGGCGGCGACGGGCAGCCCTTCACTCAACGAAGGCATGCAGAGAATGTCCGCTTCGGCGAGGATGCGATGCACTTCGGCGCTTTCGAGCCATCCGGTGCTGCGGACGTGATCGCCGAGTTGGTGCTTCGCGACGCGCTGGAGCACTTTGTCCATCAGCGGACCGTCTCCGATGAAAGTCAATTGCCAGGGCAGTCGCAACAGGCGCGCGACCACGTCCATGAGGAAGACCGGATTCTTTTGGGGATTCAGGCGGCCGATAAACACGAGATGCCGCCGGCGGTGAGGTTCGGGAGGCGGGAGCGAGGCCTCGCTCAAGTCGATGCCATTCAAAATGCGCACGACCGGTCGGTGATAGGCGCGCTCCGCGAGTTCCTGGACGAAGGAACTGACCGCGGTCGCCGCCGCGGCGCGCTTCCAGATCTGCCGGGCGATAGGGCCGATCATTTTGAAGAGCGTGTCGGTCTGGTCGGGCACGCCGCCAGGGACATCGCCGAGATGCGCGGTCAGCACATAGGGCACCCCGGTCAGGCAATGGACAGCCCAGGCCAGCGCGCCGGTCGGCACGGCGAAATGCGCGTGAATGATATCCGGTTTCCAATCGCGGATGTGGCGCAACGTCGGGAGAAAACTGGTCAGGCAATAGAGTCCCATCTCGGGGACGGAACAGGTGTCCGGTGCGCGGCGTCCGCTGGCCGTGCGAAAGATTTCCACGCCGGCGCTGTGCTCCCGGGTCGAACGCCAGCCGAGGGCGGCAGTCTGCACGCGCACTTCATGGCCGCGTGCGGCCATCTGTTGGGCGATGCTTTGCGCCACGCGCCCGCCACCTCCGCCGAGCGGCGGGTATTCGTAGCAGAGGACGAGGATGCGCATCTTCGAAAGGATGAAGGATGAAGGCGGAAGGATGAAGAAGTTGGCGGCTACGCCGGAGGTCGGGATGTCCGGCATTCCAGGATTGGAATGCGGCGGAGCGGTTTCATTTCTTCATCCATTGGGAGAGGAGCCAGTAGCTCCAGAGGAAAAGGCGCTCGTCGGCTTTGCCGGACATATGGGCGGCGTGCTTCTGCTCGGCGAAGGCGACGTCGAGATGCGGAAAGGTGCGGGCGTGATCGAACTCGAAACGGCCTTCGCGCAGCCAACGGCCGATGGGCATGCCGAAGCCTTTCTTGGGTCGGTCGATGATTTCCGCCGGGAGGAGGGGAGCGAGGGCCTTTTTCAAGATCCACTTGGTGGTGCCGCCGTGGAGCTTGAGCTGCCAGGGGATGCGGCGGGCGAGATTGACGAATTCGATGTCGAGAAAGGGCGAACGCGCCTCGAGTGAGTTCATCATGCTGGCGCGGTCGACCTTCGCCATGATGCCGTCCTGGAGATAGAGGTTCGTCCAGAATTGCAGCGCGCGGTCGATAAGATTGGGCTGCTTGCAGCGGTCCCATGCTTCGATGGCTTCGCTGTAGACTTCTTCTTCGTCGCAGGGCTCGCGAAAGAGTTGGGCGAGGTCGCGCGGTTCAAGAGCGCTCATCCACACCGCATTCCAAAGCTGCGGACGGTAGCTCAGGCCCATGAGGGTGCGCTTGATTTTGAAGTCGAGGCTCAGATTTTGGTGTGAGACGGGCAGACGTGCCGCGACCAGTCGGATGGCTTCATGCACTGGATGCGGGACCAGCTTCGAATAGAGCTCGGCCTTTTGCAGCGCGCGGAAGGGATCGTAGCCGGCGAAGAGTTCATCACCGCCGTCGCCACCGAGAGCGACGGTGACGTGCTGGCGGGTGAAGCGCGAAAGCAGGTAGGTCGGGAGCAACGAACCATCGCCGAGGGGTTCGTCGAGTTTGCCAATGATCTCGGGCAGCAGGGCCACGGATTTATCGAGGTCGAGAATCTCTTCGCGGTGCCGTGTGCCGAGCCGCTCGGCCACGAAACGCGCATGGGCGCTTTCGTCGAAACTCGGCTCGTTGAAGCCGATGGCGAAGGTATTGAGCTGTCCGGCGGGAACGTGTTTCGCTGCGAGCGCGGCAATGGCTGAACTGTCGATTCCGCCGCTGAGAAAGACACCGAGTGGCACATCGGACATGAGCCGGCGCTTGACCGATGCTTCGAGAACCGTGCGCAACTCTTCACAAACCGATTGGCAAACCGGACTGGCCTCAAAATCAGAGATGGCTCCCAGGAGGCTGTCGTCCGGCTCGATCACAAATTCCCAATACCGCCACGTCTTCAATTCCCGGCTGGTCAGGTCGTAGGAAAAGGAATGGCCGCCGGGAAGTTTCCAGACGCGTTCGCAGATGCTCCGCGGAGCGGGGATGTAGCCGTAGGCGAAGTATTTCTTCAGCGCGAGCGGCGAGAGATCGCGGGGGCATTGGGGATGGGCGAGCAGCGCGGGGAGTTCGCTGCCCCAACCAAAGGTGCCGCCTTCGTGAAAATAATAGAGCGGCTTTTTGCCGAAGCGGTCGCGCGAGCCGAACAACCGCCTCCGTGGCCGGTCGTACAACACGAAGGCCCAAAAGCCGTTCAGTCGCTCCACGAAGGCGTCTCCCCACTGCCGGTAGCCGTGCAGGAGCACCTCGGTATCGCTATGATCGGTGACAAACTGGCAACCCGCCGCCTGCAACTCCGCCCGCAACTCGACGTGGTTGTAAATCTCCCCGTTGAAGACCACCCCGATAGCGCCGTCGGCGGTCCACATCGGCTGGGCGCCGCCGCTCAGATCCACGATCGCCAAGCGCCGGTGACCCAGAAAGACGCCGGAATCTTCTTCCATCCAGTGCCCTTCGGCATCCGGGCCGCGATAGCGGATGGCGTCGGTCATCCGCTGGAGTACCCCGCGGTCGCCGGTGCCGACGAAGCCGGCTATCCCGCACATGGTTAGCTCTTTGGCTCCATGTTCCGCGTGGCACGCACGGCATACACGCTCTTGCCCTGGCTCTCGTAAAAGGTGCGCATGATCATCTCCGCCAGCAGTCCCATGAGAAAGCACATGATCCCGGTGAGGGCGCTCATGACGCAGAGCAGCGGCAGTGGCGTTTCAATGAAAGACTTGTGGCCAAAGAATTTGAGATACAGCGCCGAGCTGCCCGCGGCCAGGCTGACGAAGAACGAAAGCAACCCGACCGCTCCAAAGACATACATGGGTTTTTCCGCGTAGCTATCGAGGAACTTCACCACCAGCAAATCGGCCAGCACCTTGAGCACGCGCTCGAGCCCATATTTCGATTGTCCCGTGGTTCGGGCGAAGTGATTCACGGTCACTTCGGTAATCTTGGCGCCGTGCCAGAATGCGTAGATCGGCAGGAAGCGGTGCATCTCACCATACAGGCGGACGGACTTGATGACTTCGGACCGGTAGGCTTTGAGCGAACAACCGAAATCATGCAGTTCCACGCCGGAAACGGCGGAAATGAGCCGGTTGGCCATGATGCTCGGCAGATTGCGTTGGAGGGCGTTGTCCTGGCGATCCTTGCGCCAGCCGGAACAGACGTCGAACCCTTCATCGAGTTTCGCCAGGAGCTTGGGAATGTCGCTCGGGTCATTTTGCAGGTCCCCATCCATGGGGATGATGACTTCTCCTGCTGCGAAATCGAAACCGGCCATCATCGCCGCCGTTTGGCCGTAGTTCCGCCGGAAATGCACGACCTTGATCGCGGGATTCGCCTTGGCCAGCCCGTCGAGCACCGCCTCGCTGCCGTCATGGCTGCCGTCGTTAATGAAAATGAGTTCCCAAGGCTGGCCGACCTGAGTCAGCACCGTAGTCACACGTTCGGCGAGGATGGGCAGGGCTTCGGCTTCGTTATAAACTGGGACGGTAACCGAGATCATCAGCAGGCGAGAAAGGGCGGGATTAAAGGGGTGTGGCGAGAATTGGGCAAGAGGGGAATGAAGACTGAAACACCAACTTGTCCGATTTGTTCATTTTTTTATGGACAGATTGTGTGGTTCCGCGCTTTCCTTCTCGCTCATGGCTGCTGAAACCGAACTTGATTCGCCCGAGCATGCCCCTGTCCACGGGGGGGCGCCAGCGCTTTCCGAATTGGAACTCGAGGCCATCGATCTGTTTATCGGGCTCCTTCGGTTGCTCGGCATGCCCAAGTCCGTGGGTGAACTCTACGGGCTCCTGTTCGTTTCCCCAGTGGCCTTGCCCATGGATACCCTGATGGAACGGCTGAACATGAGCAAAGGGTCCGCCAGCCAGGGACTGAAGCTTCTCCGCTCTTTTGGTGCAGTGAAGACGGTCTACGCGGCCGGGGATCGACGGGATCATTTCGTCGCTGAAATGGACCTCAGCCGGTTCGCGACCAATTTCATCAAGGGCGAACTGCAACCCCATCTCGACAGTGGCGTGCGCCGGTTGGATCGCATGGAGCAGTTGGTCACAAAATTCTCACCCGAAGAACGGGAAATCGCGGAAAATCGTCTGGCTCGGCTCCGGCATTGGCATGAAAAAGGGCAGGCTATGCTGCCGTGGCTTCTAAAGTTCCTCATCGTCTGATGCCATCCGAAGCCCCCATGTCGGTCGCCATCGCCGAGTCGTCGTCTCTCGAAGAGAAATGGTTCTGCCTGCGCTCGCAGCCCAAGCACGAACATATCGCCGCCGCTCACCTGCGCCAGTACGACGACGTCGAGGTCTTCTGTCCGCGCGTGAAAATCCAACGCTCCACGCGGCGCGGCTTGGTCTGGTTTACGGAAGCGCTCTTTCCGAATTATCTTTTTGCCCGCTTTGCCATGGAGCGCTGGCACGCCCGGGTGCGCTCCTGTCACGGAGTCAGCGGGATTGTCCATTTTGGAGATCATGTTCCCGAGGTCCCGGAGGGCGCCCTCGAGGAACTGCGCCGTTACATGCAGGACAGCGAACTCAAGACCGTGTCTTTCACCATTGCCGAAGGCGATGACGTGGAGATCGTCGAAGGCCCTTTCCGGGGGCAAAACGGCGTGGTCAAGCAACTCCTCCCCGCGCGCGAGCGGGTCAAGGTGCTCCTCGAAGTTTTAGGCGGAGTCACTGAAGTGAACCTGAACCTCACGGCGGTGTTCAAAGAAGCGCCCCTCCTGATTTGATCGGTCGCGCCCGGCGTAGGCGGGGCGCGCCGTCGGAAAATATTAATGAAAAACCCGCTGCCAGTAAGAAGCGGCTCGAAGGTCTCGTTGGAAAAACTCCGGCGAACGACCAAGGGCGGCAGCTTGCTTCGATTCGAGTGAGCACTGAAACGACATCAAAAGAAGACTTGAGCGCCTGGTCGGAAGTGCTCGTCCCCGACCGTGGCTGGATGGATTTCCGCCTGGGTGAGCTCTGGCGCTACCGGGACCTGGTCCTGCGCTTTTTCCGTCGCGATTTTGTGGCCAGTTACAAGCAGACCATCCTCGGGCCGCTCTGGTTCGTGATTCCGCCGGTTTTGACCACGCTGATCTTTACCGTGGTCTTCGGCCGCATCGGGCGGATCTCCACCAACGGTCAGCCGGACTTCCTGTTCTTCATGCTCGGCGTCACCGCGTGGAACTACTTTGCCACCTGTCTGAACAAGGCGGCCATCACCTTCACGAGTAACTCCGGGGTCTTCGGCAAGGTCTACTTCCCGCGGCTCGTTATGCCGCTCTCCACGATCCTGACCAATCTGCTGACTTTCGCCATCCAGTTTGGCGTCTTCCTCTTGTTCTTCGCTTTCTACTGGTGGCACGGCGCGAACGTCCATCCGAACTGGCGCGTGGTCATTCTCCCGATCTTGCTCGTGCAAATGGCCGCCCTCGGTTTGGGCATCGGCTGCATTGTCTGCGCGCTCACTACCCGCTTTCGCGATCTCGCCTACATGATCTCCTTTGGCACGCAGCTCTGGATGTATGCCAGTTGCGTCGTCTATCCGCTCTCCACCATCTCCAAGGAATGGCGCTGGGTGCTCATGCTCAACCCGATGGTTCCGATCATTGAGGCGCTGCGCTTCTCGTTTCTGGGCGGTGGGATTGTCGAGATCTGGCAACTCGCCGTCAGTGCCACCGTGACCGCCGTCCTGCTGCTCGTGGGGTTGGTCATGTTCACCCGCGCGGAAAAAACCTTCATGGATACCGTCTAGGCGTATGTCCGTTGTCATCCGTCTCGAAAATCTCGGCAAACGTTACCGCTTGGGTAACATCAACCGTCGCATGCTCTACGAAGACATGCAGCGCTATTGGGCGAAGCTCCGCGGCAAGGAAGATCCATTTGCCTGCGTAATGGACAGCACCAAGCCCAAGGGCGCGGCTGACCACTCCGACCCCAATTCGGCTCGGGAAATCTGGGCGCTGCGGAACGTCAATCTCGACATTCGGGACGGCGAAGTCGTGGGGATCATCGGCCGGAACGGCTCGGGCAAATCGACCTTGCTGAAAATCCTTTCGAAGATTACGTCACCCACCGAAGGACGCGCGCTGATCAAGGGCCGCGTGGCCAGTCTGTTGGAAGTCGGCACGGGATTTCATGCGGAACTGACCGGCCGGGAAAATGTCTACATGAACGCCGCTATTCTCGGCATGACCAAGGCCGAGATTGATTCCAAGTTCGACGAGATCGTCGATTTTTCCGGGGTCGAGAAATTCATCGATACCCCGGTCAAGCGCTATTCGAGCGGCATGATGGTGCGCCTCGCGTTCGCCGTTGCGGCGCATCTCGATCCGGAAATTCTGATCATCGACGAAGTTCTCGCGGTGGGCGACAGCGCCTTCCAACAGAAATGTCTTGGCCGGATGAACGAGGTGGCGCGCGAAGGGCGCACGATCCTGTTCGTCAGCCATCAGGCGGCGGCGGTGGAAAACCTTTGCCGCCGCGGCGTCGTGCTGGAGAGCGGGCAGGTGAAATTTGACGGCACCCAGACCGAAGCGATCTCTTATTACGTCAGCACCTTCACCCAGCATGTGGTTTGCCTGCGCGACCGCACGGACCGCCGCGGGAACGGCGAGATCCGCGTTCAGGCTATTGAGTTCCGCGATATGCAGGGGCGCGTGGTCAGCAGCGGACAGGCCGGCCAGGACCTGGATGTCTTCCTCTATTTCGAAAACGCCGCGCCGCACATTCCACGGCCGAGCTTGTATGCGCTCATTCATGTGAAGAGCGATCTCGACGTGCCGATCTTTACCCAAAGCAATATTTTCACCGGGGACTCATTCACGCCGGATTTGCCGGAGCGTGGCGCCCTGGTTTGCCGCTTGCGGGGGCTGCCGTTGCCGAGCGGATCGTTCCGCCTGGATTACCAGGTGTCGTCCGCGCCGAAGGGCGGGGTGGTTCTCGACCGCCTGGAGAGCGCCACGCAATTGCACGTCGAGGGCGGTGATTTCTTCGGCACCGGGATGCTTCCTTCGATCCAACAAGGCATCGCGCTGGTCGGGGGCCGCTGGCGGCTCGAAGCCGACGCCACCGCTCCCACCCTGCCCGCCGCCGCTGCTCCTCTGCTCGTTAACTCATGACTACACTGGTTCAAAAAGCCCGTCAGCACTTCAAGCGCTACGTCAAGAAATGGAACGCGGAATCTTCCGCGCGGCGGTTCATGAATTACTGCCGGGAAAAGTGGCCCCAGGACCGCGCGCCTCAGGGTGACATGGTGGTCTTGCTCGGGCTCTTTCCCCATAAGATTGCTACCTATTGCAATTTGCATATGGCCAATGATCTGGCGCGCCGCACCGGGGGGCGCGTCGAGGCCTTCAAACTCACGCCCGGCCGCCAGCTCGTGGAGGACATCTATGCCGCCAGTGGTGCCCCGGTTGGGCTGGATGCGTCCTACGCCGAAGACACCCTGCCCGAACTCGCGAAGCAGGCCGATGCCTTGTTCGCCGCACTCCGGACGAAATGGGATCTCCTCGCCCTGCGCTACGACGGCTTGAAGATCGGCGATGCGATTTACGACAGTTACCTCCGCTATCACGCCGAGCCCACGGTTGTGTTGGATGATCCCCGGCTGCGCGAGATCATCTACCAGGCCTTGATCGTCTATGTGGCGGCGACGAACTATCTCAAGGTGCGCAAAGTGGTTGGTTTCATCGCGGACGATTTCAGTTACCACGAATGTGGGGTTATCACCCGGGTGATGATGCGGGCGGGCGTGCCGTCTTATATCGTCTGCTACGGCCCGGAACACTTCCTCTATCCGCTGACCATGGAACCGGAGACCGGCAATGCGGACTATCCCATCCGTTGGCCGTTTCATCACTACCGTACGATCTTTCGCAGCATGCCGGAGGAGGAGCAGGTGCGTTGCCGCGAGAAAGGGCGTCAGCACCTGGAGAAAAAACTATCCGGGCATCTCGATCGCTTTACCCTCGTCAATATCACTGCCTTTGGTGAGACCAAGGAGAAGGTTTTCGTCGACTCCGGGAAGCCGCGCATTGTCATCCTCATGCACGATTTCTTCGACTCGCCGCACGGCTACCGGTCGATGCTCTTCCCCGACTTCCACGAGTGGGCGACGTTTCTTTTCACAGAAGCGTCGAAGACGGATTTCGAATGGTACATGAAACCCCACCCGGGTTGTTATGATTTTGCCAATGGCCGGCTGAACGCGGATAACTACGAGCCATTCAACGTCCTGCAGAAGCGCTTTCCGAAGATTAAGCTTCTCCATCCGACCGTTTCCAACCGCCAGATCGTGGCCGAGGGCATCAGTGCGATGTTCACCATGTATGGGACCGCCGGCCATGAGTTCGCGCGGATGGGAGTGCCGGTTGTCAATGCCGGGGACAACCCGCACATCGCCTACGATTTCAACTATCATCCGAGTTCGGTCGCGGAATACGCCGATTTCATCGCGCGGGCCGACCGCTTGACCTGCACCGCTAATCACGACGACATCGCGGAGTATGTCTACATGAACTACTATTACTTCCGTGACCACGGCAGCACCGGGGCGAACCCGCTCCCACCGGAGTTCTACGCTGACCCGGGTTACGAGGCGGCCTGCGCTGGGCCGCTGGGCTATGACAAGCTGATCTTCCCACACGATCCGGCGCGCGAGGCGGAAATGAAGAAGTACTACGACCAGTATTTCCGCGATCATCCGCAGAATCAGGCGCGCGCATGAGAGTTTGGGGTCACCTCCGGTACGAACTGCTGAAGTGCTGGTGGTGGTTCAAGCCCAGGGCGCTAAAGGCGTTCGATGGCATCCTCCCCAGCCGACCCAAAATTGAACTCCTTGGACGGGTTTCTTACCGAGCCAAAATTGAAGGCCACCACAAGAACATCCACATCCGCGCCGGCGCCTGTGTGCGCGAGGGCGCCTGGCTATGGTGCCAGGATGCGGGTTCTTCCATCGAGATCGGTGAACGCACTCTCATCATGCCGTGGAGCAAGCTTGTGGCCGGCGAGAATGGCTCGATCAAGATCGGTCGCGATTGCACGGTCCACTCGTTTGACGTGCTCTACGGTTATTCCGGCGGCCTCCAGATCGGTAACAACGTCCGCATCGCCGTGAACGTCAGCGTGATCTCCGGCAATCACGGGTTTGACGATCCCACCCGCAACCCGAATGACCAGGGTGGAACCAGTAAGGGGATCATCATCCGTGACAATGTCTGGATTGGTGCTGGTGTCATCATCGTCGATGGAGTTGAGATCGGCGAAGGCGCCGTGCTCGGCGCGGGCGCGGTCGTCACCAAAAATATGCCTCCCAACAGTGTCTGCCTCGGCGTTCCCGCCCGGGCCGTCCGTCGCCGCGGCGAACAAATCTCATCCACAACAATATGAATCCCCTACGAAAGGCTAAACAGTGAACTGGCAGGATAAAGTCGTACTCGTCACCGGGGGCACAGGCTCCTTCGGCAAGAAGTTTGTCTCGGTGATGCTCAACAAGCATCGCCCGAAGAAGCTCATCGTCTTTAGTCGCGACGAACTCAAGCAACACGACATGCGCCAGGTCTTCCCGGATAGCGGGAACTCCACGGTGCGCTACTTCATCGGCGACGTCCGCGACCGGGAACGTCTCGAGCGCGCGTTTCACGGGGTGGATATCGTCGTCCACGCCGCGGCCCTCAAGCAGGTTCCGGCTTGCGAGTACAATCCCATTGAGGCGATCAAAACGAATATCGTCGGCGCGACCAATATCATCGAGGCGGCGATCGACCAGGGCGTCAAAAAAGTGCTCGCGTTAAGCACCGACAAGGCGGTCAACCCGGTCAATCTGTATGGTGCGACCAAGCTTTGCGCCGAGAAACTCTTCGTGCAAGGCAACGCTTATTCCGGTGACTCCGGGACTGTTTTGAGTTGTGTCCGCTACGGCAATGTCGTGGGCAGCCGGGGCAGCGTGATCCCGCTCTTCAGGAAACAGCGGGAAACTGGTAAGGTGACAGTCACCGACCGCCGTATGACGCGCTTCTGGATTACCCTGGATCAGGGCGTGGAATTTGTCATCAATTGCATCGAACGCATGCATGGGGGCGAGGTCTTCGTTCCGAAAATTCCGAGTATGAACATCATGGATCTGGCGCACGCGATCGCACCCGGTTGCCCGGTGGAAGACATCGGAATTCGTCCCGGTGAAAAACTGCACGAAGTGCTCCTGAGCGAAGACGAAGCGCGGGACACGGTGGAACTCGACGATATGTTCGTGGTCCAGCCCTCGCATCCTTGGTGGAATGAGAATGCCTGGCATGAGGGGCGCCGACTGGAGGACGGATACCGCTACGCCAGTGACACCAACACGCAGTGGTTGAGCGTGGATCAGTTGAAAGAGTTCGCGGACGCGGAAGTCTAGGTCGCGTCCGGCACAATTCTGCCAGGATTTCCATGTCCAACTCTTCAGGCTCTCCGCGCGCCGGGCTGCTGCCTTATGGCCGGCAGTCCGTGGATGAAGACGACGTGCAAGCCGTGGCGAGGGTGCTGCGGTCGGATTGGCTGACGACGGGCCCGATGGTCGAAGAGTTTGAGCGGGCCTTTGCGGCATTTACCGGGACGGCGCACGCGGTTGCGGTTAGTAATGGGACGGCGGCACTGCATGCCGCCATGGCGGCTTTGGGCATTGGTCCGGGTGATGAAGTCATCGTTCCGGCGATTACCTTCGTCGCCACGGCTAATGCGGTTGTCTATCAGGGCGGCACGCCGGTCTTTGCCGATATCGATCCGGGCACGCTGCTGATCGATCCCGAGGCAGTGCGGCGCCTCATCACCCCACGGACCCGAGCGATCGCCGCGGTCGATTACGCAGGCCAGCCGTGCGACTACGCCGCGCTTCGGGCCATCGCACGGGAACACAATCTCGCTCTCGTGGCCGACGCTTGCCATGCGCTTGGGGGCGCTGATCATGGGCATCCGGTGGGCACGCTGGCCGACCTCAGCACCTTCAGTCTGCATCCCGTGAAGCCGATCGCCACGGGGGAGGGCGGGATGATCGTCACTGATCGTGCGGACCTCGCGGCGCGTCTGCGCGTGTTCCGCAATCACGGCATCACGACGGACCATCGCCAGCGCGAAAAGCAGGGTGCGTTCTTTTACGAGATGACGGAGCTCGGGTATAACTACCGGCTTTCCGATATCCATTGCGCCCTCGGGCTTTCCCAATTGCGGAAACTTCCCGCCTGGGTGCGGCGCCGCCAGGAAATCGCCGCGTCCTATGATCGCGCTTTTGCCAGTCAGCCGGCGATTCAGCCACTCGTGACGCGATCCGGGGTGTCGCACGGCTATCATCTCTACGTCGTTCGCCTGGCCCCGCATCTCGATCGGGCGGCGATCTTCCAGGCTTTACGCGCCGAAAGCATTGGCACCAACGTCCACTATTTGCCCGTCTATTTGCATCCGTTCTACCGGGAAAAATTGGGACTTTCAGCGGGGTTGTGTCCGCAGGCCGAGGCGGCCTACGCGCGGATTCTTACCTTGCCGTTGTTTCCCACGATGACTGACACGGATGTGCAGGACGTGATCGCCGCGGTCGTTCGCGTGACCAGTCGCTGACCGAGAACCTTTCACGATGAAAGTAATCGCCATTATTCAAGCCCGCATGGGGAGCACCCGCCTGCCGGGAAAGGTCCTGCTGGATCTGGCTGGGGAACCGATGTTGAGCCGGGTGGTGAATCGGTTGCGCCGGGCCAAGCGACTCGATGGGGTGGTGGTCGCGACGACGACGGAGTCTCGCGACGATGCGCTGGCCACCTTTTGCGAGCAACGCGGAATCGCCTGTTTCCGCGGCGATGAAAACGATGTTCTGGATCGCTATTACCGTGCCGCCCAGGCCCATGAGGCGGGCGCGGTGGTACGGGTCACTTCCGACTGCCCTTTTATCGAGCCCGAGATTGTCGATCGAGTGGTGGCGGAACTCGATGACGCCGAGGTTGATTTCGCGAGTAACATCGGTATGCCCCGCACCTATCCGCGTGGCCTCGATACCGAAGCTCTGCCGCGGCGGACGCTGACTCGTGTCTGGGAAGAGGATCGCAATCCGGCCTGGCGCGAGCATGTGACCCTTTTCATCCATAAGCGCCCCGAACTTTTTCGAACGCGCAATGTTTGCCACGAGTCGGATCTGTCACAGATGCGGTGGACGGTTGACACACCCGAAGACTTTGCGTTTGCCAGCCGGGTGTATGCCGATTTTGGGCGCGACGATTTTTCCTGGCGCGATGTCCTTGCCGTCCTCGAAAACCATCCTGAATGGAGCGCGATCAACCAAGCCATCGAGCAAAAAGTGACGTGATCGTGGTGCGTGCCGACGCTTCACCGGAGATTGGCACCGGGCATGTCATGCGCGCTCTGGCACTTGCCCAGAACTGGTGCGGACGGGCGAGCGGGAATATTCCGGCCCGGCGCGCGATTTTCCTCCTGGCTTCGACGACCACTGCAATCGAAGACCGTTTGCATTCCGCCGGCATGGCTACGGCCTTCCTCTCCGCGGCGCGCGGTACGCAGACCGAAATCGATGAAACCATCCAGTTTGCCCGTGACCACGGCGCGGAATGGGTGGTGCTGGATGGCTATGCGTTTTCTCCCCGGATGCAGGGTCTGTTGCGGTCAGCCGGTTTGCGGGTGCTGAGCATTGACGACAATGGTGGTGCGGGCGAATACCACGCGGATCTTGTTCTGAATCATAACTTCCATGCGCGGCCGGAACTTTATTCGCAACGCGGACCGAACACCCGTTTGCTGCTCGGACCAAGTTACGCGTTGCTGCGGCCCGAATTCGTAATGGCCATGCCACCACGAAGCATACCGGCGGTCGCTCGCAAATTGTTGGTGACGTTGGGCGGTTCGGACCCGGCCCAGGCGACGGAGTTGGTTCTCGAGGCATTGAAGGAACTCCCCAGCGAATGTCTGGAGGCCATCGTGGTGGTGGGAGGCAGCAATCCGCGGCGCTCAGATTTGGAGCGGGTTGCCGCGACAATTCCGGTGCAGGTCCGCGTGGTCCATGACGCGCCGAATATGGCTGAGCTGATGGCCTGGGCGGATTTCGCTGTGGCTACCGCGAGTGTGACGACTTTGGAAATGGCCTGCCTGGGGTTGCCCGCGCTGGTCATGGTGGTGGCGGATAATCAGCGCCAGATCGCGCAATATCTCGATGACGAGAATCTCGCCCAAAATCTGGGCTCCCGCTCCAAGCTGAGTCCGCTTTCCCTGCGTGCCGCGCTTCTGGCGCTGGCTGACGATCCGGAAGAGCGCGCCAGGATGAGTGCTCGAGGACAGGCGCTCGTCGATGGCGCAGGCGCCCGTCGGGTCGTTGAGGCGATGAACGAGGCTGCGTAAATGCGTATCATTTTCCTCGGTAACAATCGCGTCGCCCTTGAGACGCTGCGCTGGCTCAAGGGGCAGGATGTTGAAATCGTCGCGCTGGTCATTCATCCCCAGGAAAAGCAGCGCCTGACCGATGAACTCGTCGCCCTTGCCGACCTGCCCGCTTCGCGCGTGATCGAGGCTCCGCGCCTGCGGGATCCGGAGTGCCTCAGTCAAATTCGCGAATGGCAGCCTGACCTCGGACTCTCCGTGTATTTCGGTTATATTCTCAAGCCCGAGTTCCTTGAACTCTTCCCCCGCGGCGTGATGAACCTCCATCCGAGCCTTTTGCCTTACAATCGCGGAGCCAATCCGAATGTGTGGAGTATCATCGACCGGACGCCCGCCGGGGCATCCTTGCACTATGTCGACCGGGGCATCGATACGGGCGATCTCATCGCGCAACGCGAGGTCGAGGTGCTGCCCTGGGATACTGGTTTCACCTTGTATGGAAAACTGGAGGAAGCGGCGATCACGCTATTCCAGGAGAACTGGGCGTCAATTCGCCGGGGTGCTATCCCCCGGCATATCCAGCCCTCCGAAGCCGGCACGAGCCACACGACGCGCGAAATGGCGCAGCTCGATTGCATCGACTTGGAGCGCAGTTACACAGGACGGGAATTGATCGATCTGCTCCGTTCCCGAACCTTTCCCCCTTATCGCAACAGCTACTTTCTGGCCGAAGGCCGGAAGGTCTATCTCCGACTGGAACTCGATCCCGAATGACTCCGTTACGAATCCGCAATAACGTCGTCGGCCCGGGCCAGCCGACTTATGTCATCGCCGAGGTGTCGGCCAATCATCAGGGGAGTTATGAGCAAGCGGTGCGCATCATCGAAGCCGCACACGTGGCTGGCGCTAACGCCGTGAAGCTGCAGACTTACACGCCCGACACGATCACCATCCAGTCCGACAACCCGCACTTTCGCGTCGGCACGGGCACCCTCTGGGCGGGTCGGACGCTCTATGACCTCTATGGCGAAGCTTACACTCCTTGGGATTGGCAGCCGCGATTGAAGGAAGTCGCCGAAGGACTCGGGCTCGATCTTTTCTCCACGCCCTTCGATTTCACGGCCGTTGATTTTCTCGAGGCCATGCAAGTGCCGGTGTGGAAGATCGCATCGTTTGAACTCGTGGACCTTCCCCTCATCGAGCGCTGCGCGGCCACGGGTAAACCGATGATCATTTCCACGGGCATGGCGACGCGCACCGAAATCGAAGAGGCCGTCGCGGCGGCTCGCCGCGGGGGCGCGACGCAGATCGCTCTCTTGAAATGCACCAGCGGCTATCCGGCGGCGCCCGAGGAGATGAATCTGCGGACCATTCCCGACATGATGCAGGCCTTCGATCTGCCGATCGGCCTTTCTGATCACACGCTGGATCTGGCTGTGCCCGTCGCCGCTGTGGCGCTCGGCGCCTGCATTATCGAAAAACATCTCACGCTGCGCCGCGCCGATGGCGGTCCGGATGGCGCTTTCTCGCTGGAGCCGGATGAGTTTCGCGCCATGGTCGGGCAAGTGCGCATCGCGGAGCGCGCGCTCGGACGCGTGAATTACGAAGTTTCTGAGAAGGAGAGTGCCAGCCGCATATTCCGCCGTTCGTTGTTTGTCACCGCCGATGTGAAGGCCGGGGAATTATTGACCAGGGCCAATGTCCGTTCCATTCGCCCGGGAAATGGGCTGCACACGCGCCACCTCGAGGAAGTGCTGGGACGCCCTGCGGCCTGCGATGTGGCGAAGGGAACGCCGCTTTCCTGGGACTTGGTCAGATGAATGGCCAGGTCGTCCTGATTTTTAACCTGTGAAAACGATTGCCACTATCGAAGCGCGGATGAACTCCAGCCGGTTACCCGGTAAGGTGATGCTGCCCATTCTCGGCCAACCGGCGCTCCAATTGCTCGTGGAGCGTTTGCAACGTGCAAAATGCCTGGATGGCATCGTTATCGCCACGACGAATCATCCGGCTGATGCGGTGATCGAACGGCTGGCCGCCAAACTCGGCGTCGCCTGCTTTCGCGGGAGCGAGGAAGACGTCCTGGAGCGCGTGCTACTCGCAGCGCAAAGTGCGCAGGCGGACGTGATCGTGGAAATCACCGGCGACTGCCCACTGTTGGATCCAGCCATGGTGGACGCGGTCGTCGAAAGCCATCGAAGTGGACAATACGATTATGTGAGCAACGGTCTGCGACGTCCGCTGCCGCTGGGATTTATCGTGCAAGCCTTTGCCACCTCCGTCCTCGCCGAAGTCGCGCAATTGACGCAGGACCCCGCCGACCACGAGCATGTCTCGCTCTACATCTATGAGCATCCGGAGCGTTACCGACTCCACGCGGTGATCATGGAGGAAGCCGAGAAGAATGCGGACATCCGGCTGACCCTCGATACGGCAGATGATTATGCGGTGATCTCCGCCGTCTTTGAGGCGCTTTATCCGAAGAACCCAGCGTTCAGCTTTTCGGACATCGTGGAGTTTTGCCGCCTCCAGCCCGAGCTGCTGGAACTCAATCGGCACATCGTGCAAAAGCGCGCCCGCTGATGAAATTGCGCGCGGCTTTGCTCGGCTGTGGATGGATTGGCAGTGAATTTGACACGACTACGGCCATGGGCATCTACAATCACGCCGCCGCCTATCGCGCTTGTCCGGAAACGGAATTGGTGGCCATCTGCGACCGTGATCCGACGCGGCTGACGCGCGCCGGAGAGCGCTGGAGCGTAGAGGCGCGGTACACCGACGCCTGGGAGCTGCTGGCCAAAGTGCAGCCGGAAATCGTCAGCATTTGCACCCCGGACGGAACGCATTTCACGCTGATCAAAGCGGCACTGGAGACACCCAGTGTCCGCGCGGTTCTAGCGGAAAAGCCGCTCGCCCTGGAGGTGGCTCGGGCGCAGGAATTGGTCGACCTGGCTACGGCGCGCGGGGTGGCGCTGGCTGTGAACTACAGCCGACGCTATTCGCAAGGCCACATGGATTTGCGCGACCGTATCCGCGCCGGCGAATTTGGACGGATCGTGACGGTCGCGGGATTTTACACAAAGGGCCTCTACCACAACGGGACGCACTGGCTGGACCTGGCGCGTTCGCTGGTCGGCGAAATCGTCTCCGTGCACGGATTCAATCTGCTCGCCGAAGAAGGTCCTGACCCAACCCTGGATGCCATCCTCAAATTCGAAACCGGAGCGAACGGACATCTCCAGGGATTCGACGCGCGGGCCGGCACGCTGTTTGAGATGGACCTCCTCGGGACGAAAGGGCGGGTGCGAGTGGTGGAACCGGCCGGTCAGTTCGAGATTTACCGCGTGAGCGAAAGCACGACCTTCCCGGGTTACCGGGTCTTTGAGCCCGACGAAGTTATTCCCGCGCGCAACAGCGACACGGTCCTTCATGCGGTCGAAGATCTTGTATCTTGTGTGCGAAAAGGCGGCGTGCCGCGCTGTTCGGCCAAAGACGGATTGGCTGCCGTGAGCCTGGCCTCGGCGATTTGCGCGTCCGCACGGACCGCGGAGTCATTGCGATAAATGCAAAATTTGGCAGACCTTCCCCTAATCCTGGCGCTCAGTGGCGATCCCGGCGGAGCCAATGCGCTGGCGCCGGTGATTGACGCCCTGCGAAAGAGCGGACGCGTGCGCGTCGAGGCGCGCGCTTATCGGCAGGCCTGCGCGGTCTGGCAAAGGCGCGGACTCTCTTTTGAATCGGTGGACGAAGCCGTGGAGCCACCGATTCCGCCAAATACGAGATTGGTTCTCACCAGCACGTCGTTGAACGGGGTCGATCTGGAGAAGCGCGTGATCGTGACCGCGGGATTGCGCGGCATCCCTTCCGTGACCGTGCTCGATTTTTGGTCGAACTACCGCCGACGCTTTAGCTCCACTGGAGATAATCTCGACCGTCTTCCGGACAAAATCGCTGTCATGGATGCCCAAGCGCAAAAGGAAATGGTGGAGGAAGGATTCGATGTTGAGCGTCTCGTGGCGACCGGTCAGCCGGCCTTTGACGATCTAACGCGGTGGCGCGCTGGATTCACGCCGGAGCGGCGTGCGACCGTGCGGGAGCGGTTCGGGGTGGCTCCCGGCGATCTGCTCGTGATCTTTGCCTCCCAGCCCTTCCTTGCCTTTCGTTCTTCCGGCGTGGAGTTGCCGCAGTATCCAGGTTACGACGAACATTCGGTGGCCGCCCTTCTCGTGAAAGCCTTGGAGCAGATTGCCGAAGAGAGCCAGCGTGGCATCACCCTCGCCATCCGTCTGCATCCGCGGGAAGAAGCGTCCAGTTTCGACGACCTGCGCAGCGAGCGGATTCGCGTCCTGGTGGCGACGGGCGGCGATGCTTTTGAGGCGGTCTGCGCGGCGGATCTCGTGACCGGCATGAGTACGGTTTTGCTCGTCGAGGCCTGTTACCTCGGCTGCGTGGTCGCCAGTTTGCAACCCAACCTGCGCGGTCCCGATACGCTCCCGACAAACCGGCTGGGATTCAGCCGTGCGCTCTATTCCGAAGGAGAAATCCTTCCGGCGATGCGTGAATTGCTTTTGGACGCAGAAACGCGCCGGCAGGCGACGGAAAAGCTCACCCATTTCCGCGCCACGGGCGATGCTGCCCAAAAAGTGGCGGATCTGGTCTGCTCGCTCCTCCAACCCCATTTGTCTCCCATCCACTCATGACATCTCCCACCCTGGCAATTCACGGCGGCACCCCGGTGCGCGCCACTCCATTTCCCGACTACATCACCATCGGAGAAGAAGAAAAACGCGCCGTCCTCGAGGTTCTCGACGGAGGTGTGCTCTCCAAATTCCTCGGCACATGGTCGCCCGATTTCTTTGGCGGCCCGCGCGTGCAAAAGCTCGAGCGCGAATGGGAAAGCTACTTCAAGGTGCCGCATGCGGTCAGCGTCAACTCCGCGACCTCCGGTCTTTACGCCGCGATCGGCGCGGCTGGGGTTGGTCCCGGAGATGAAGTCATCGTCTCGCCTTACACCATGATGGCTTCGGCCACGGCCGCGGTGGCGTTCGGCGCGATTCCGGTTTTTGCGGATATCGATCCGGATATTTTCTGCATCACGGCGGAGACTATCCGCCGCTGCCTCACGCCCCAGACGAAAGCCATTCTGGTCGTCGATATTTTCGGTCATCCCGCGGATATGGATGAGATCATGGCTCTCGCGGCGGAGCACAATTTGATCGTCATCGAAGACACCGCCCAAGCCCCGGGCGCGATCTACCGTGGCCGATTTGCCGGGACTCTGGCGCATATGGGCGTGTTCAGCCTCAACTATCACAAGACGATCCACTCGGGAGAAGGGGGAGTCGTCGTGACCGCCGACCCGGAATTGGCGGAACGCCTGCAACTCATTCGCAATCACGCCGAGGTGGTGGTGGGCCGAAAAGGTGTGGAGAACATCGTCAACATGGTCGGGCAAAACTACCGGATGACCGAGATCGAAGCCGCCATCGCCAGCGAGCAATTGAAGAAGCTTGAGGGCCTGCTCGTCCCGCGTATTGCCTGCGCAGAATATTTCGACAAGCACCTGGCTGGTCTGCCGGGCCTGACCACGCCGGTGGTCCGACCGGATGTGCGGCATGGTTACTACCTCTACGCCATGCGTTACAATCCGGACGCGACCGGCATTCCCCGGGAGAAGGTTGCCGCCGCCCTGCAGGCGGAAGGACTCCCGATCGCGCAAGGATATGTCCGGCCGATCTATCTCGAACCGATGTACCAGCGCCGGATCGCCTTTGGCCGCGATGGCTTCCCGTTCACCTATCCAGGTTACAAAGGTCAGGTCAGTTACGAGCGTGGCATCTGTCCAGTCACGGAGCGGATGCATTTTTCCGAATTGATGTATCTCCCGCTCTGCCACGCGAACATGGCGGAGACGGATCTCGCCGACGTTGTCCAAGCGTTCCAAAAGGTTTTCTCGCAACTCGCCGATCTTCGTTAACGCCCGCCTGCAGTCGGCCTGTCCATGAATGTCCTTGCTCTTATCCCCGCCCGTGGTGGTTCCAAGGGGATTCCGCGCAAGAATGTGGTCCCGTTGGCCGGTCGGCCGTTGATCGCCTGGTCGATCGAGGCGGCTCTGCAAAGCGGCTGCTTCACGCGCGTGATCGTTTCGACCGACGACGAAGAGATTGCCGCGGTTGCGCGGGAATACGGCGCGGAAGTGCCCTTCCTGCGTCCCGCGGAGCTGGCGCGCGATGACTCCTCCGGCCACGATGTCTGCGAGCACGCCCTGCGCTGGATGGATGAAAACACCGGCGACCGCGCCGACTATCTATTCGAGTTGCAACCGACCAGTCCGCTGCGTCTAGCAGCCGATATCCAGGCGGCGATGCAACTTCTGCAGAAAACTCAGGCGCCGGCCGTGGTCGGCGTTTGTGAGGCCTCTCCTCATCCCTACCTGGCGCGCAAAGTCGGGGTGGACGGCACCCTGAGCGACTTCCTGCCGCGGGAAAACATCGGCTTCCGTCGCCAGTCGTATCCGGCCGCTTACGCCGTCAACGGCGCCATTTATGTCGCGACACGCGAAGCGGTCCTCGATCTCCATACCTTTTCGCCTCCGGGAACCGTGGCCTACATCATGCCGCCGGAACGTTCCCTGGATATCGACACCCCATGGGATTTGCATCTCTCGGAACTCATCATGCAAGACCGGTTGAACTCCTCACGCCTATGACCACGCCAGGCAACTTTGAATCTGTCGTCCGCATCCAGAATCGCGAGATCGGACCTGGCCGGCCGGCGTTCCTCATCGCCGAGGCGGGGGTGAACCATAACGGCGACCTGGCGATGGCGCGGGCGCTCATCGATGCGGCGGTTGCGGCCGGCGCCGATGCGGTGAAATTCCAGACCTTCAAGAGCGAGCGGGTGGTCAGTCCCGCAGCCCCGAAGGCCGATTATCAACTGCAGACGACCAGCCACGCGGAATCGCAGGCCGAGATGATTCGCCGCCTCGAACTCCGCGAGGAAGATCATCGTATGCTCATGGATTACTGCGCGCAGCGCGGGATCCTGTTTCTCTCCACGCCTTTTGATGAGGAGAGTGTCGACTTACTCAGCCGGCTTGGCGTAGCCGCCTTCAAGACCAGTTCGGGCGATGTGGATAACCTCCCTTTCCTCGAGCATCTCGCCCGCACCGGCCAGCCGATCATTTTTTCCACCGGCATGTCCCACCTTGCCGAGGTGAGGGAGGCGATGGATGCCATATCTCAGGCGGGTGGGCGTTCCGTTGTCGTTCTCCACTGCGTTTCCGATTATCCGACGAACCCATTGGATGTAAACTTGCGGGCCATGGATACGCTGTCCGCGGCCTTCCCGGTGCCGATCGGCTTCTCCGATCATACGCTCGGCACGCACATCACCATCGCCGCCGTTGCTCGCGGGGCTTGCTGCATTGAGAAGCATCTCACGCTCGATCGCACGCTGCCCGGCCCGGATCATCGCGCCTCCCTCGAACCGGCAGAACTCACGCAGATGATTGCCGCGATCCGGGAGACGGAGGCCGCCCTCGGCGACGGCGTGAAACTGCCGCGCGGCGGCGAGATCGCGAACATCGCCATCGCTCGCAAGAGCTTGCACTGGCGACGGGCGGTCGAGGCCGGCCAGGTGGTCAGTACGGATGATTTCATCGCCCTCCGTCCCGGCAGCGGATTGTTTCCGGGGCGGCTGCGCTCCCTGCTCGGGCGGCGCATCGCGACGTCCGTGAGCGCCGGTGCTCTCGTGCGGGATGAGGATTTCCTGGCATGATCGTAGCCATTCACCAACCGCAGTATCTCCCGTGGCTTCCGTATTGCGACAAAGCCGACCAGTGCGACGTCTTCGTCTATCTCGACAACGTGCAGTTCCAAAAAAACGGCGTGCAAAATCGGAACCAGATTCTCACCGCCCAGGGTCCGCGCTGGCTGACTGTGCCGGTGCGCGCGAGCCTCGACTGGACGATTCGCGAGACGCCCATCGCCGACCGCCAGTGGCCGCGCAAACACATTAAGACGATTGAGCAGGAATACCGCCGCGCCCCTTTTGCCGCGGAGTTCGACGCGGCTTTGCGCGGGCTGCTCGAACAGGAGTGGCCGTCTCTCGCCGATCTGAATATTGCCGTCTCCGAATGGATCTTCGAACGCCTTGGCCTGCGCTGCCGCAGGGTCCGCGCATCGGAACTTTCCCTGGCCGGAGCCAAGGAGGATCTCGTCATCGCGATTTGTCAGGCGGTCGGCGCCACGGAGTATCTTTCCGGCACCGGTGCGAAGAGTTATCAGACTCCGGAAAATTTCGCGGCGCACGGCTTGACCCTGCGTTACCAGAACTATCGCAATCAGCCGTATCCGCAGTGCTCCACGGCCGCGGAGTTCACGCCGGACCTTTCCGCGCTCGATCTGCTTTTGAATGTCGGCCCGCAGTCTCGCGAGTACATGCTCGCCGGCCGCCTGGCGGCCGCCGATCCCGCATGAAATTCATCCCCCATTCGTCCTCCACCCTCGGCCCGGCGGAAGCCGCCGCCGTCCAGGAAGTCGTGCGGCAAAACTTCGCCGGCCATGGTCCTCGTGCAGCCGCACTCGAGGCGCGTTTTCGCGAACGCACCGGCCGACGACATGCTTTCGCCGTCTCTTCCGGCCATCACGCGCTCGCGCTGGCGGTGCGCGCTTTGGATTTGCCGCCGGCCAGCGATATCGCGCTCCCGGTACTTACCTGTGCCACCGTGGCCGCTGCCGTCCTCGACGCCGGTCACCGTTGCCGCCTCACGGATGTGCGCGAAGACCTGGCGATGGATACGGCATCGTTGGCTCGCGGATTGGCCGCGGTCATCGCCCCGCATGCCTACGGCGCACCCGTGAATGTGGCGGACCTGGCGAAATCCGGCCTGCCATGGATCGAAGACTGTGCGACTTCGCCCGCAACCATGATCGATGGAAAGCCGTCCGGCACCTTTGGCACGCTCGCCGTGTTTTCACTCGGTAGCACGAAGTATATCACTGGCGGTTCCGGTGGAGTGCTTGTGACGGATGATGATACGCTCGCGGTTCGGGTTGCCGATTTGCTCGATTTTGATCGCGCGCAAACGCAGGGCGTTTGGTCTCGCGAAGTGCCGGTGGCCTTGCCCGGCCGGTTGTGTGATTTGAATGCCGCAGTGGCGCTGGTGCAACTCGACCGTCTCGACGAATTCGCGGCGCGCCGTCGTGAACTCGCCGCACAGTACGATTCCGCTTTGGCGAAGCTGCCACATTTGACGACTGCGCCCTCGTCCTTGGGGCATAGCTACTACCGCTATATCGTCAGGACGAATTCGCCATCCACGCAGCTCTCCGCGTCATTGCGCGAACTCGGTGTCGATGCTCGTCCGTCCGTCAATCCCTGGCTCGACAATCCGCGCTTCACCGGCGCGTCCTTTGAACCCCGCGCCTTTCCCGTGGCCGACCGCTGGCGCAATCACTTGCTTTCGCTCCCCATCTATCCGGGCCTGACCGATGAAGATGCGCGCCACGTTGCCGACAGTCTGCTAGCTCTTTCCGACCATGCCTGAGATCCCCGAAATCAAAACCAGCATCGAGCGTGTTAGCGCGCACTGGAACAACAAGGCGATTGAATCCGCCACGGACTGCGCCCGTGTGGACGCGAGCCTGCGCGCCCAGCGCATGCGCTTCGAGGCCTTTGTCCTGCATCACGATTTGCAAGGCAAGTCGGTGCTCGATGTCGGCTGCGGAGTCGGCGATTTTTGGGCGCATCTCTGCGCCCGTGGCATCCAGTGCGAATACCTCGGTGTCGATATCGCGCCGGAGATGATCCGGCGCAGTCGGGAGCGTTTTCCCCAGGCGGAATTTGCCGAGCGGAACATCCTCGATTGGGACCCAGGTCGGACCTTCGATTTCGTCGTCGCTTTCGGCATTCACAGCGTCAAGGTCCCCAACAAAATGGAACTCTTCACCGCGTTGACCCGCCGCAAATTCGAGCTCTGCTCGGTGGCGGCGCACACCGCGGTGTTGACCGATCGCTACGCCGGCTTCGGTCCGGAAGCGCAAACCTGCAATCCTGAGGAGTCGCTGACCGTGGCGCTGGCCATCACGCCCTATGTGGTGCTCCGGCACGACTATCTGCCGAACGACTTTTCCCTGACCCTTTACCGTCGCCCGCTCATCGACACGCGAGCCGACCTATTGCTGGCATGACACCGCTCAAACGCCGCATCTTTTTTCTCACGGGCGCGCGCTCGGACTATGATCTGATGGCGCCGGTCATCCAGGAACTGCGCCAGTCGTACGCGGACACCGTGGAGGCCGCTGTGATTGCGTCGGCGGCCCAAATTTCGCCATTTCATGGTTTGGGGATTCGTCAGATTCGTGAGGACAACGTCCCGATTGTCGCCTGCGTCGAGTCCCTGCTCGCCGCAGATTCATGGTCGGCCCGTGCGCTTTCCTTTGCCCAACTCACTGAGGGCCTCACGAGGGCACTGGAGCCCAATCGTCCGGACGTCCTCTTCGTCGCCGGGGACCGTGAAGAGGCTTTGGCTGGCGCGATCGTGGCAAATTTCCTCCGCATTCCGGTGGCTCATCTCCATGGTGGCGACCGGACGTTTGCGGCTGACATCGACGAGGTCTTGCGACCGGCGATCTCCAAGCTGGCGCATCTTCATTTCCCGGCTTCCGAGGGCCACCGTGAACGTCTCATTAAGATGGGGGAGGACCCCAATTATATTTGGGCCTGCGGCGCGCCGGGTATCGACCGGTTGCGGACCACCCCGGACGTGGGCGACGAAGTCCTTCGTGCTGAATTTGGGATCGACCCAAAGACGCCCTTTTTCCTCGTCATCCAGCATTCGTCGCCGATGGTTTCGGCCGGAGACGAGGAGCGCGAAATGGCTGCGGTACTCGATGGAGTGCTCTCGTTGGGGCACCCGGTGTTGTGCAGTTATCCGAACTCCGATCCCGGAAACGTAGGCGTTCGCCAGGGGATCGACCGCGCCCGGGCCCGGCACCCAGGATTGCACGTCTATCACAACCTCTCGCGGGATCGTTTCGTTTCAATCTATCGTCGTTGTGCGGCCATCGTCGGCAATTCCTCCTCCCTGGTCAGTGAGTCCGCCTTTCTTCGCAAGCCCGCCATCCTGATTGGACCACGCCAGGACTTGCGTGATCGTGGAGAGAACGTGGTGCGAGTGGATTTCGTGGAAAGTGAAATTGCCGCCGCCTGCCGTCGGGCGTTGGAGGACAAAGAATATCTCGCCGTGGTGGAAAAGGCGGTCAGTCCTTATGGCGACGGCCATGCCGCTCCGCGCATCGCAAAAATCCTCGCTGCCATCGAGTTGAAGCCGGAACTGCTGCTCAAGACGATCACCTACTGAACGCGGCTCCGCGAACCAACCGGACCGCTGCGCATTACTCTCCATCCAACCATCCATGACTGTCCTCATCATCTCCGTGCATCCCGACGACGAGACCCTCGGTTGCGGCGGCGCCATTCTGCGTCACGCCGCGGCGGGCGACGAAATCCATTGGGTGGTCGTGACGCAAGGGTACGAGCCGCGCTGGGGCGCGGAAATCCTCGCCACAAAAGCTGCGGAAGTGGAGCGTGTCGCCGCGGCGTACGGGATCAAAAAGGTCATCAAGCTCGGCTTCCGCACCACCACGCTCGACCACGTACCGCAAAACGATTTGATCGATTGCCTCCGGCAAGCGATAGCCGAGGTCCGGCCCGAGATCGTCTATCAGATTCATGGCGGTGACATTCACACCG
>Ga0206804_10025_pt1 | contig 44393 bp, 36 predicted proteins | sample Alteio_BWOrgCont_62_FD_152888 | JGI IMG/M metagenome (GOLD analysis project Ga0206804, IMG submission 152888) | Enriched cells from forest soil in Barre Woods Harvard Forest LTER site, Petersham, Massachusetts, United States -... | ecosystem: Environmental > Terrestrial > Soil > Temperate forest >... | reverse complement strand
GTTGCTGCCGGCCTAGCGACCGCAAGAGTTGTAGAGGCTTCGGCGCGATCGCGAAAACCCTGGCGATGCTTGACGCTCCGTCAGTTCAGCTTGGCGATTTTCTCTATGAGCGACGATTTCCCATCCGAGAATGTTGCGTCGCGAGCGCCCGTTCAGCGTCTATTCACGCGAGGGATAAACCAAAAGATGCAATCGTGTCGGTGCGCGAAAGTACTGTATTTATAGGAGTATAAGCTCCGTTACGCGGCGAGGCTTTATAGGAAACGTGCGCGATGATGCGACTGCTTGCTGGTAAACCTTAATCCGATTGAAGCGCAAACTCGACTAGAAGCGGGCAGGGATTGTGTTACAAATTCTTTACAGGTGAGGATCTGCCCTTAAGCAAAGAAGAACGAAAGGCAGAAGCGTCCATTCATCGAGAAGTTGTAAAAGAATAACTCACGAGTATTCGTTCAATATGTACGAATATTTCAAAAAAGTTACGCGATGAGAGTTCTAGTGCACGATTACTCGGGCCACCCCTTCCAGGCCCAGCTCAGCCGGGCCCTCGCCGCGCTCGGGCACGAGGTGCTTCATCTCTATTTCGCCGACTTTCAAACGCCGCACGGGAACCTTGTGACGACGGCCACTGATGCGAGTGGACTCTCCATCCGAGGTGTCAGCATTGGTGAGGCTTTCCTCAAGAATACCTTTCTGAGGCGGCGGTCTCAGGAGATCGCTTACGGAAGGAAGCTTTGCAAAGAGGTTCGCAGGTTCGCCCCTAACGTCGTCATCTCGGCCAATACGCCGCTTGATGCACAGAAGCAGTTGCTCGCGTGCACCAAAGAGCTCGGCTCGACTTTTATCTTCTGGGTTCAGGACCTGATTGGCGAAGCGATCACAAGAATTCTTTCGAGGAAACTTCCCTTGGTCGGAAGCGTCGCGGGAGGTTATTACCGCCATATCGAGAATCACATCCTGCGAGAGAGCGACGCCATCGTCGCGATTACCTCTGACTTCCTGCCGTTTTTCAGGCGCGCAAAGATCGCACCAGGCCGGGTATCGGTTATCGAAAATTGGGCCCCACTCGATGAGATACCGATCTTCCCGAAGGCAAATGATTGGGCTTTAGCCAATAACTTCGCCGGCCGGACGAACGTCGTTTACGCCGGTACCCTGGGATTCAAACATAACCCAAATGTGCTGCTCAAGCTTGCTCGAGAAGTTGAAGCAACGATCACCGTGTTCTCCGAAGGGGCGGTGGGTGAAGCGCTAAAAGCATCGGCGCAAGCCGAAGGCATATCGAACCTTTTGGTAAGACCCTGGGTATCGTTTTCCGATTTGCCGAAAATGCTGGCCTCAGCCGACCTCGTTTGTGCGCTCATGGAGCCGGATGCTGGCGCGTTTTCGGTGCCTTCGAAAGTTCTCTCCTATCTTGCAGCCGGCAAACCGATTCTGGCGGCAATCCCCTCAGGGAATTTGGCGGCCAGACTGATTGTTCGAGAGGGCGCAGGAATCGTAGTCGAGCCCGGCGATGATAGTGCATTCGTCGAGGCCGGGAAAAAAATACTTGGAAACGTCCGCTTGCGCGAAGGCATGTCAAAAAGCGGAAGACAATTTGCCGAAGCTGCATTCAGTATTGGTGAGATCGCTTCTCGCTTTGAGGCGATCATTCAAAAGACATGGCAGGACAGAAATTCTCCAGGCCGTGCTTTGAAAATAAGCGGTTCGCGAGAGGCTGCGTTGGCAACGCTACCGATTGCGGATCGCGTGCCTGAAGCGTGAGGAAAACGTAATGACCAAGAAACGGACAGCGTTGGTATGCGGAGCGGGCGGCTTTATCGGGGGCCACATTGTGAGGCGTCTTAAGCGGGAAGGCTTTTGGGTGCGCGGTGTAGATATCAAACTACCACCCTTTGCCGATACCGAAGCTGACGACTTCGCGGTGGGTGATCTCCGAGATCAATATTTCTGTCGGCAGGTTGCGGATCGCAAGTTCGACGAAGTGTACCAACTCGCCGCCGATATGGGAGGCGCCGGCTATATCTTTACGGGAACTCACGACGCTGACGTGATGCACAACTCCGCGACGATCAATCTCAACATGCTCGCTGCCTGTCAAAAGCGAAACGTAGCCGGGATTTTTTATTCTTCGTCTGCTTGCATGTACCCAGAGCATAATCAAACCGATCCGGACAATCCGAATTGTGCTGAAGACTCGGCCTATCCGGCTGCGCCCGACAGCGAGTATGGTTGGGAAAAGCTGTTTTCCGAGCGGCTCTATCTTGCATACAACCGCAATTACGGCATGCAAAATCGGATTGCTCGTTATCACAACATCTTTGGCCCCGAAGGGACGTGGGAAGGCGGCAAGGAAAAGGCTCCAGCCGCGGTTTGCCGCAAGGTCGCTCAGGCCTGCGACGGTGGCGAAGTCGAGATTTGGGGTGACGGTACGCAGACTCGCTCCTTCCTCTACATCGACGAGTGCCTCGAAGGTACACTGCGTCTAACACGGTCCAGTTTTGAAGGGCCGGTGAACGTCGGTTCGGAGGAAATGGTTACGATTAATCAGCTCGTCGACATCGTCGCTGACATTGCCGGTAAGAGGGTGATCAAGAAGCATATACCTGGTCCTCTTGGAGTGCGTGGTCGCAATTCCGACAACCGCCTGATCGGGCAAAAGCTTGGATGGAAGCCGTCGGCAACGCTGCAGTCCGGTCTCGAAAAGACGTACGAATGGATTGAGCGGCAGGCACGCCGAAATAGCTTGGCTGCCTAGCGCGACAGGAAGTGCCGTCGAAGCGCCGCGTGAGGCTTCCGGCCTGGCTCAAACGATTTCTACGCCTAAGATCGTGCTGGATCCGCGTGCATCCGACGCAGGTCATGATGACCACCTCGCGTATCTGGCTGACCATCTGAGGCAGATTAAGACTGACGATTGGAGCGGACGAATGAGACCAATGAAAGAATTTATCAAAAAGGTCGCTTATCGGTCTCCGCTGCTGTCGAAGTGGTCGGCTCCGAGCTACCCCTACAAGGTCAATCCAGCGCAGCTCTCGTTCCTGTGTGAAGCCATCAGCAATACGAGAGGCTCATCCGGATCGATATTGGAGATCGGCGTCGCGAAGGGCGACACTTCCGTCTTTCTTCTGGAGCATCTGCGCACGATAGCAGATACGCGAACAGTTTATTTTCTCGATACGTTTGCGGGATTTACGGATGAGAGCATCAACCATGAGGTAGATGTTCGCGGCAAGGCAGTCGATGACTACGACGCCTTCCGATATGGGGAAGAGGGCGTATTTTCTCGCAACTTAACTCGGTTGGGATATGAAAATTTCCGAACCGTAAAAGGTGACGCAGCTCGACAGGATTATACAAGGTTTGCGCCCATCGACGTTGCGCTCCTGGACATCGATCTGTACCAGCCGACCCGAGAGATTCTGGATCATCTTTGGGAAAACCTGGCTACGCCCGGGTATATTTGCGTAGATGACTGTATGGCTGACACGCCCTGGGACGGATCTCTGCAAGCCTACAACGAGTTCGTGGAGAACAAGGGGTTGCAACCGCGGATCGTCGGCCAAAAGGGCGGCGTGATCTTGAGAAAGAACTAGGCGAGCGGCTTTGATCCCATGCGGGGTGCCTTGTGTAGCGCCGCAATCTCGATGAAATCCAATGGCGACCGTCAAGCCGCCGACCGGCCACAAGCCGACGGCGCGGAATAGTTACGGTCCAAACGTACCGCGTCTGAGCCCAAGCGGACTTCGGGCTCAAGCTCCGCATCGGCGAATTGCCTGGGCTTGCAGTTTCAGTTCAGGCGTCTTCGGTCAATTTGAGGGTGTTCATGCTCCGACTGAGCTTTTAGCACCACCTGGCGCAATTTCAGTAGTTCGGCATATTGCGTACGAAGTGGCTTTGCATGGGACGCTATGCAAATTTCTGTTTCCACTGGCTTTTGGCGCTTCACGCTGGCTCCGCTCCTTGTTCAGAAGCTTGAAACTTATCGCTCCGAAAATGAATAGTTGCTGTACGCGGAAGTCACCCTGGAGGTTTTTGATCCAACGGTAACGTGTGTTTCCGATTGAGCGTGATGTTCGCCAGGAAGGTCAAATCGGGAACTTATTTCGGAAAAGAGTTCCATCGAGAACGCAGCGTTCGACGACAAGCCGTTCGTTGAGACTCGCAAATAGTTTCGTCTCTTACCTAACGTACAATTGACGCCTGTAGCACGAGGCGCCCGCTGCGTTCCAACCGGAAGGGATGGTGGCGCCGCTGGCTCCGTCTGACGTGAGCAAGTCGCGCGAGCCGTGTACCGCTTCGGCCGCTGGGATCTTGTGGCAATCATAGGCTATTCGCGCAGTTTCGGCTCAAGCGTCCCGCCCTCAACCGTTGGCTCCAAAGCCGGAATCGATCCATATAAAGGTAGATGACCGGCGTTGAATAGAGCGTCAGCACCTGGCTGAGGATCAGTCCCCCGACAATTGCGATGCCAAGCGGCCTGCGGAGCTCGCTGCCCTCGCCAAGGCCGATGGCGAGCGGTACGGCGCCGAGCAAGGCCGCCATCGTGGTCATCATGATCGGCCTGAAACGCAGCAGGCAGGCTTCATAGATCGCGTCCACCGAGCTCAAGCCCCGGCTGCGCTCGGCCTCCAGTGCGAAATCGATCATCATGATCGCATTCTTCTTCACAATTCCAATCAGCAGGATGACCCCGATCAGGGCCATGATGCTGAATTCGGTGTTGAACGCCATCAAGGCGAGTAGCGCGCCCACGCCGGCTGAGGGCAGGGTGGATAGAATCGTCAACGGATGGACATAGCTCTCATAGAGCACACCGAGCACGATGTAGATCGTGACCAGCGCCGCAAGAACCAGGAACGGCTGATTCTTCAACGAATCCTGGAACGCCTTGGCGGTTCCCTGGAACGTGCCGCGGATGGAGGCGGGCACGCCGATCCGGTTCATCGCCGTCTCGATCGAGGTGACGGCTGAACTGAGCGAAGCACCCGGCGGCAGGTTGAAGGAAATCGTATTGGCGACCAAAAGACCCTGGTGGTTGACGGCGAGCGGCGTCGCGCCTTGCGTGAAACGCGCCACCGCCGACAATGGAATCATGGTCTCGGCGCCGGTAGAGACCGCTGAGCCGGTGGAAGACACCCCTTTGCCGGTAGAGCCGATCGAATTGTTGGCAAGATTGCGGGCGGCCTGCGCGTTCGCCGAGGTTGCCGAAGTCGCCTTGCCGACGACAATGGTCCCGGCCACCGCATTGGTGGCTTGCGAACCGCCGACCGAAGCACCCGACGTCGAGATCCAGACGTCTTTGAGCGTTTCCGGATTTTGCCAGTATTGCGGCGCGACCTCCATGATCACGTGATACTGGTTGCGCGCCACGTAAATGGTCGACACCTGCCGCTGGCCGAAAGCATCGTAAAGCGTGTTGTCGACCTGGCTGACGGTGACGCCGAGCTGCGCCGCTGCGTCGCGATCGATCACCAGATCGGATTCAAGGCCCTTGTTCTGCTGGTCGCTGTTGACGTCCGCAAGGTTGGGGTCGCCCTGGAGTGCGGCGGCAATTTTCGGCGTCCACTCGTTGAGCTCCTCGAAAGTAGGACCCTGCAAGGTAAACTGATATTGCGCATTGCTGGAGCGGCCGCCGACGCGAATGTCCTGCACGGCCTGCAAGTACAGCACTGCCCCAGGAATCGCTGCAGTGCGCTCACGCAAGCGAGTAATGATTTGGTCAGCGGAATTGTGACGCTCACTTTTGGGATAGAGAGAGATAAACATGACGCCAGCATTGGTTGAGAGGCCGCCGGTAAATGCAACGACGGTTTCGACTGCAGGGTCGCGTTTTAACAGCTCCACGAACTGCGTCAGTTTCTGCTGCATGAGTTGGAACGAAATACTCTGATCAGCCTGAGCAAAGCCTACGATGGTCCCGGTATCCTGTTGAGGAAAGAAACCCTTTGGTATCTCATTGTATAGAAAAAAATTAAGACCAATTACTGCACCGAGTATTAGCACGATCGATTTCGGATGGCGTAGTGCGGTGTCCAAGCTGCGCCGGTAGACGTTGAGCATGGCGTCGAAGAAGCGCTCGCTCACGCGATAGAGCCGCCCGTGTTCGCCGGTTTCGTGGCGAAGCAGGATCGCGCACATCATCGGCGTCGTCGTCAGCGACACCACGAGCGAGATCAGAATCGATATCGAGATCACCATGGCAAATTCGCGGAACAGGCGGCCGATGATGCCGCCCATCAGAAGGATCGGAATGAAGACCGCGATCAGCGAGATGCTCATCGACAGCACGGTAAAACCGACCTCGCTGGCGCCTTTCAGCGAAGCCTCCAGCGGAGACATGCCGTCTTCGACATAGCGGGTGATGTTTTCGAGCACGACGATGGCATCGTCGACGACGAAACCGGTCGCAACCGTCAGCGCCATCAGCGATAGATTGTCGAGGCTGTAGCCGAACAGATACATGGCCGCGAAGGTCGCGATCAGCGAGACCGACACCGCCACGACCGGCACCAGCGTGGCGCGCAGGTTGCGCAGGAAGGCGAAGACCACGAGGATCACGAGCAGCACCGCAATAATGAGGGTGCGCTCGACATCGCTGAGAGAGGCGCGGATCGTGATCGAACGATCGACGGCCATATTGATGTCGATGGCCGGCGACACCGAGGCCCTGAGCTGGGGTAGCAGCCCTTTCACGAGGTCGACGGTCGAGATGATGTTGGCGCCGGGCTGCCGGTAGAGATTGATTAGGACCGCCGGCTTGCCATTGGCGAGCCCGGCATTGCGCAGATCTTCGACCGAATTCGTCACCTCGCCGACATCCGACAGGCGGACCGGTGCGCCGTTGCGGTAGGCGACGATCAGGGATTTGTAATCGTCGGACTTGTTGGCCTGGTCGTTGGCGTAGATCTGATAGCGCTGGTCGCCGACGTCGATGCCGCCTTTCGGGCTGTGCGCGTTGGCGCTGGAGAGCGCCGCCCTCACGTCCTCGAGGCCAACGCCGTATTTATACAGCGCATGCGGGACGAGTTCGGCACGCACGGCCGGCAGCGAACTGCCGCTGACGACCACTTCGCCGATGCCGTCGACCTGCGACAGCTTCTGCGCCAGCACCGTCGATGCCGCGTCGTAAAGATCGCCGCGGGTCATGGTGTCGGAGGTCAGCGCCAGGATCATGATCGGCGCGTCGGCCGGATTGACCTTGCGATAGGTCGGATTGCTCCGCAGGCTGGTCGGCAGATCAGCCCGCGCCGCGTTGATCGCAGCCTGCACGTCGCGCGCCGCGCCATTGATATCGCGGTTGAGCCCGAATTGCAGGGTGATGCGAACCCCGCCCACCGTGCTCGACGATGTCATCTCGGTGACGTCGGCGATCTGGCCCAGGTGCCGTTCGAGCGGACTGGCAACGGTCGTCGCCACGTCCTGCGGGCTGCCGCCGGGCAAGGTCGCCCGAACGGAAATGGTTGGAAAGTCGACCTGCGGCAGCGGCGATACCGGCAGCTTGAAGAAAGCCACCGCGCCCGCCGCCGCCAGACCAAAGGTGAGCAGCGTCGTTCCGATGGGCCGGCGAATGAATGGTGTTGAGAGCGCCATAATCCAGTTTATCGCTGAGGCGACCGCTTTGGAGTTCCTACTGAAGTGTTCCACCTATTCACCGCGCGCCCAAGAGGAAGCTGCTGCCATTTTCTCCTGGAGCGGCTCTCCAAGCTGTTGTTGAGGCTGATGCGTCGCTTGACCTTGATCGGAGAGAATACAATCCTGAACGACGTTGCGGGGGGCCGTGACCGATCTCGGAGATGTTGGCGGCTTAGGGGCGAGAGCCGGGCAGGCTAGGTCGCGCGCCGGTGCTTGTCGCTACTGCTGATTAATCGCATCGAGGCGACCGCCTGAGCTGTCTTGACAGTTCGGACGCCGCTTTGAATAGTTGTTGTTTATGGCTCAGTTCAATTGGCGTCCTGGTATCGGCGACCCGACAATCGGCGGATGGATCACGGTCGTATTGTACATCCTGGCTGTCTGAAGCAGGTGGAAAACTGCAAGCGCGATTTATATGCCAAAGGAAAGGTCGCTTTGGTTGCTTATCGCTTTGATGTTTATTGCATTTGGTGTCAACAAGCAGCTGGACTTGCAGACTGCTTTTACAGAAGCCGGCCCGATCGTTGCGATCACGGAGGGTTGGTACGCCGAACGGCAAATCGTCCAGATCTGGTTCATCGCAGGTGTTGCTATAATCTGCATACTAATCGGAGTCGGGCTGCTTCTCCTCGCCTGGGATGCGTCGATTGCCGCGCGGGTCGCACTTGCAGGCATGGTCGCAGTTTTGGCGTTCGTTCTAGTTCGTGCAGCCTCGTTTCACCACATTGATCGATTCACTGGCGAGCGCATCCTTGGCCTTAAGTGGAATTGGGTTCTTGAGATGGGCGGAATATCGCTCGTGCTATTAAGCAGCGAATGGCGTCGCAGAAATCTAGAGTGACGTGCGAAGCCGACGCATACGTCAACCGTCCAAGCCACTTATCTAAATGGTTTCGGCCAGGGTACTGAACGTGCCGTCTTCACCATGCAATCATACCGATCAAACCAAGTCCCGTAGGGAAGAGCGACATTATCAAGTACCCTCTAATCCGCTTTCGCTGGCGACGCACCCAACCCTTGATCGGCTTTTATCAGTCCAGCTTTAGTCAATTGGTCGGCAAGCTTCTTGATCTGATTTATCAGATCAATGGTGCCCGCCTGCGAGAGCACGAGCCGCGCGACGACGTGACGTTCCCCAGCTATGGGTGCGGGCGGCAATGCTGCGCCTAGTCGAACCGCAGCAAAGTCGATCTTTAGGACCGAGCCATCAAACAATAAGGCACCGACTTGATCGGCAAACGTCTCGCTCAACTCGTGATGGGGTATGATTGAAAGTTTCCGCGATGAATCTTGCACGTTATTGGTAGTTGTTTCTTCTGACATGGTCGGGACCTTTAGGGTGTGGCTGATTCTGTGCTGCAAATATGCACGCAAAAAGCATAAAAAGGGATCCCCGACGGATCGAAGCTACGGCCGTTTTGCCCCGGCGTGCAAACGGTGATGCGAGAGGCCGAGTCTATTTCGCGGAAATATTGCCGGCCTGGTCCAAGGTTATATCGGCCGTTAATCCATCCTTCACGGCTGTCGCTCGCCAAATCCCCTTGGAGTCTCTGCGCAGTCCGGAAACGTCGGAATATCCTGCCGCTTCAATCTGAGACTTTGCCCGATCTGCCGTTAGTACGCTGCCGGTCGACAATTGTGGTTTTGGCGGAGCCGCAGTCCGCTCGACAGTCAAATTCTGTGGGGGAGGGACAGTGGTAGTCGAGCAGGGCTCGTTGGGCGCGACCGCCGAGTAACAGGGATCGCGAGGTGCGTTTGCGGAATAGCAGGGACTGGTTGGGTTGGACGGATTACACGGACTATTGGGACTCGTCGAAGACGAAGACGGAATGGACTTTATGGTCGAAGAGGACGAAGGGCTTGTCCGTGTCGTTTGACTCAACGCGGGTCCCGAGGCCAGAGAACTCGCGGTAACGGCTATCAGGATTGCCCGCATCTTGATCATTGGTCCCAGTGTCCCGCCGTTCATTTGAAAAAAGCGAGCCACCTTTCCAATTTAAATACTGATAAAACTTGAAACCGCATGCGAGCAGAGCGCGTTCGCATGAGCTAGACCAGTTTTACATCAGCGCGGCCGCGTTTAACTCAGGCGGTTCCGATGTGCCCAGCAGCATCACGATTCTTAGAGAAGTTCTCTTTTCTGCCCAGCAAGAACCAAAGACCGGCGAGGGCGGTCAAAAACATCGGAAGAGCGGGGGGCAGGGGCGTCTGCGCGACCGACAGACTGATCGGTACGCCTGGATTGTAGTCAATCGGATTGCTCAAAGAGAGATAAAGCTGAGTCCCGATAGAATATACGTTAGCAACAACGTTATTAAAGCTGAGCAGCAGGCCAGCGTTGTCGAACGGCGTACCAGTCTTGAAAAAAAGATCGTCATAGGTCCACTGCAGGCCGGAGCCCGCCTGTGTGTATAATCCAGAGGTCGGAGGAATTACTGGTACGTTAATACCATTAACTGTCACCGTCTGGACCACGTTGGTTAAGGAACTGACGGCGATGTCACCGACACCGCTGAAACCCGGACCGCTGAAAGTGACGCTATAATCCACGGTAGATGCGGAGGCGGAACCGCTCAAACCAAGAAACACGCCAAAAAGGAGCGCGCTAACTTTCAATGTCCTCATGTTTCCTCAACTCCAATTTAATAACTATTTGACTTAGCAGGGCTTAAAGATAAATCCAAGATATTTCTTAATTAGTTTGGGCAAGTTTCAACTTATCGAATTCGCCGTGCCAAGGTTTTGCGGGTTCAAGGTGCCGGCTTAGAGCTTGGCCCGGGGATGGAGCAAGCAGCGAGCTCTTGGTTTTTTTCGGTTTTGGAGTAACTGACGCGGAACATGGAGGCGTCTTTTATTTTACGCGCCGGCCTTTTTGAGTGCAGACCGTATCTGCTCCGCCAATGGCGTATTCGATGCCATCTCCAGCGCCTTCTTGAGCTGTTCCGATGCCTCCTTGAACTGGCTAGTCGCGATGTAGGCCATCCCCAAATGATAGCGAATTGCGGCCTGGTTGGGCAGAGCGGCCGATGCTTCTTGTGATAGCGTTACAGCGGTTCGGTAATCTCCCCGTAGGTAACTGGCCCATGCGAGCGTGTCCTTGAACTGCGGAATGTCCGACTTCCTCAAAAACGCCGCTAGCGATTGCGCTTGCGTCAGGCTTGCGCTGTCGGTGCGATGGTCCAGTAGCAGACTAGCCAGATTGTTGGCGGCGATCAGGTTTCCCGGCTCCTTCTCGAGCACGGATTGGTACTCGGAGATGGCGGACTCGTAATCCGCTTTGCGTTCGAACACATTGGCGAGGACCATGACCAACGCGGTCGCGTCCGGCCGTTGCTCTAATCCAGACCGAATAATCCGGATGGCCTCGTCGTATTTTTCTTGGCTGACGTTGAGGTCGACCAGCGCGCGATAGCCGGCTGGATCTTTCGGTTGCGCTTTGACGGCGTTCTGAAAGCTTTTTCGGGCTTCATCAGTGGCGCCGTCTGATCGCTGTATAGATCCTTGAAGCACGAGGGCATTCGCATTGTCGGGATTTTTCGCCAACACGGATTTCAGGAAGGCCATTGCCTGGTCTTTCCTATTCGCCTTTAGAAACGCTCCGACCAGGGATTCGATTGGTTGAGCGGCCGAAGGGGCTGCGTTGTAAGCGTTTTGAAATGCCGCAATTGCTTCATCGTACCTTTTGCGGCCGATGAGAGCCGTGCCAAGGATTTGATCCGCGAGACCCGCAGAGTTGCTGTCTATTTGGCGAATCGACTCGGCCGCTTCTTGCGCACCTGCCCAATCTTGGCGCGCAAGCCTGACCGTTGCGAGCGCGGAGAGGATCGGGGCATTGCTCGGCCAACGTTTGCTGAGCTTGGCCAAAAGGTCCTCCGCGCGCGCCCCGCTCCCGCGACGCTGAAGAAACGTCGCGTAATCAAGCCCGATTTTTGCATCCATGTTTGAAGCTTTGGTCGCGTCGGCCAGCTCCTTGTCCGCAAGCTCGATCAAGCCACTCCGCTCGTAGGCTTTCGCCAGTAGCAACATCAGATCAGTCGAGCGTGGCTGAGAGTTGAGAGCATCATTGAGGTCGGCGATGGCCGCGTCCAACTGTAACCGCTCCAGGCGCAAGGACGCTCGGAGCTTCAGTGCTGAAGCGTTGTGAGCGTCGTCGCGCAGCACATCGACTACAATTCTGTCGGTGGCGTCGAAATCCCTTTGGCTCAGATAAACCTGAGCTAAAGCGATTTTGGCCGTTCGTACGTGTTCGGGAGAGTCGCTGGCGTTGGTTAGGCGTTCAAGCAACTGCTTGCCGTCGGCAAGCTTACCCTCTGCAAAATAGATGTCGGCCCGAGCCATTTCGTATGGGAAGACGTCGCCGCCCGAACGGATGCGCGTATCGAGTTCCTGTTGTGCGGCTTGCGCGGATTTTCTGATGAAATATAGAAATCGAACCAAATCAAGTTCGGCTTCCGAGTCCGACGGGCGGTCTGCTACCAGGTTTTTCAGCGTGTTTTCCGCATCATCGAGTCGGTGTTGTTCAACATAGAACGTGATCAAAAGCCTGCGAAAGCCTGATTCCTGGGGATTTAATTCGATAAGCTTTTTGAGAGCAGCTTCAGAGCTCCTCTCGTCACCGGTCTGGCCGAACAGCTTGATTTTCAGCAATTGGAAACCGACATTGTTCTCGCGATCAATCGTCTGAGAAACAACGGGCTCCTGCAAGAGCGCTAGGGCTCCTTTGGCATCGCCCGATCCTAGCCGATCAACGGCCATGACCATCAGTGCATCCGCGTGAGCTGGGTCGACCGCGAGCGCAAGCTGAGCTTCGCGGATCCCATCCGAACGGTTATTCTGTTTAATAAAGATGGCAGCCTTCAAGGCATGCAGGTCGGCATTATGCTCGTCGAGCTGAATGCCGGCATTCGCTAGCCCAAGTGCCTCGTCCGCGGATCCCGCCAGCAAGAGAAGTTTGCCAAGCTTCAGCCTTGCCGAAGCGTCTCTCGGGTCGAGTTCCACGATGGCTCGCAAGTCTGCTGCGAGGCCCGACCAATTGCGGCTTGCCTCGTCGATCTGGGCCAAGGCCTTCCAGGCGGGAGGCAGCTCTTTTTTCAGTTTGACAGCGTTTCGAAACTCGATCGCCGCCTTTGCGTTCTGGTGCTCCGCAGCCAGCTTTACACCGTTCTCGTAGAATTTTTGGGCTCGTTCCTCTGGGGAGCCGCAGCCGGCAAGCTGAAGCGCTGCCAGTAAAACAAGCGCCTTTTGAGCGGAGGCGTAAGATCCATCAAATTTGGTCATGTGCACTCTTAAAGCTTCTTTGGCCCGACATTTGAACTAAGTGAATTTGTCGCCATAGCCGATGGCAGATAGTCGCGCAGAGAAGGGAGCAAATCCTGCATGAAAACTCGCAATCGCTGATCTGCGTCGTGTTCCGATTCGCCAGGAGCGATAGCGGTGATCAAGCGGATCAGAGCGCCGTCGGACCTGTTTTTGACGAGGGCATCCGCGAGCAAGTACCACTTCGACCAATATTCGCTTGCAACGCTTCTGCCGCGTTCCTCGTACCAGTAGTATACGAGCTGTTTTGAATCGTTGTGCTCTATGATCGCTCGATTGAGAGGGTGAGAAGTGTCTGAATCCAATCGCTCAAGCCTGGTGATCGACCAGCCCGAGCCGGGAATACAAACGAGCGGTGAATGAGGTGATTCGCCTGTTCGCTGTGAGGCGTAATATGCGACATAGAGATTGACGACCTTGCCATCCGGTTTGCTGTAATCGGAAAGAACATAGTCATCGAAAGCGAGGCTATTTTCGACCCACGGCTCTAGCGGGGAAGAGCGGCCATGCCATTCGCCGATCGACGCTGGAAAGGTTACAAATCGAGTCCGGTCCGGCACAAGTTCCGTTCGGCCCGAAATGAGAAAGCCCGCTAACATGGTTATGCAGAGCGACAGCAACGATGCAAAAAGCGGCGCCAGATGCGGAGCAGGCTTCGTGTCCTGTCGAGGCGATCTAATCTCGTCAGTTGGGACGCGGAACAGTTCGACGAAGCCCCGGCCCGACAGACGCGCCAGCAGGAAAGTCTCCAAGGCTAAGAGCAGCGCAGACGCTATGAATATGATCCAGCCTTCGAAAAAATGCAGCGCTCCGTCGGCCATTCGAGGGCCCCAACGGTCCATGGTCACACCAACCATGCCGATCCTGAAGCCGTTCATGGCAATGGTGATCGGGATGCTAGACAACAAGATCAACGCGCGCTGCCAAAGAGGTGCATTGAACAGGTAGGCCGCAAGCACGCTCAGGCTGAGGAGTGGATACAGATAGCGCAGTCCACTGCAAGCATCGACGACCTGGAGTTTGTAGGTACCGAGATCGATGACATTGCCTTCGAGAAAAACGGGAATACCGAATAATCTGATGAAGAATACGCCGAGCTGCGATGAAATGAGCTGCAGGTCGAGGGACAGGTGGGCGTCAATAAAATACGGAAGGGGGATCGCAAAAATCAGGAAACTGATCGGAAACAACGCGGCCCGGGCCAGTGAACAGCCGCCGAATGCAAGCGTAATTCCAAACAAGGCGACAATGAAAGCAAGTTGAGAGAGGATGAAGATTGCACTCAATAGCCCGACCAAGTGCATGAACATCGCGATCAAGATGATCACGGCGCCGGCCCATGATGGCCGACCGAAGCTTGCGAGCAGCACGCGACGACGCGTCCAGATCAACCAAGCGACCACAACCGGTATCAAAAAGCCGTGGCTATATTCCTCCTGAGCGGACCAGCGCCTGACCAGTTCGAACAGCGCCCCGCGAAACGCGACCACAGCCAGTATTACGGCGATGCACCCCCACATCCAGGCACCGAGCCGGGCGTTTCCTAAGAGACGGAGGGATTGGGCGGACATTCACTTGGCCTCGGATGAGCTGCGCAACAAGTGTGGAATTATCAGCAGGACTAGTGATCGCGATGTTGGCTAACTGGCTTTGTCCTAGCTTTGGTTAACTGACGATCGAGCGATGGGCGGCTTGTTTCTTCGGATCGGAGCAATCTTAAATAACTTCCAATCTGAATTCGAAAGCTTCGATGCAGGCAGAAGAGACGGTACTCGACTAATGTAATCGGCATAGCGTTAGTCGCTGTCAAGGTAGCGCGCGGCGCGCTTTGAGCTCAAACGAATTCAAGGTGAACACAGCCGACTGAATGAGCCAGAATCCTACAGCGGTTCTGCGCTTACAGATTCGCCCCCGCGCGAATTTCCTCAGGGAACTCCTAGGCGGTTCTTCGAGGGAACCTTTTGATCTCCGCGCTAATATGTTGCGGCGGTGCGGAGCCGCCTTTGAACGCGACGATCGGTCGCGAGATCCCGTGCACAAATCGATCGGAGTTTTGCCGGTGGTGACGCGCCGGTGGTGCTGCAGTCTGGTGGTTCGCGCATGAACCGTTTCGCCAGTCAGTTCGTCCAATTAAGAATACCACAAGTCAAGCAGCCGCCGCGGTGGAACCCGGCGGTCCTTATATCCCTTGCCAGCCTGAAGATTGGTTCCGTCATTTACGGTGATGAACTTGGTTTGAGCCTGTCTGAAAAGGCTCGCAAAAAGTGACTAGATCGATTAGAGTTAATCGTGGCGGGTGAAGAACGATGATTTCAAAGCCGCTTAGTCAGATTATCGAAATCCCCGATGCGTCGTTGAGTGAAGCACTCATTCCGGCGAATGATAATCATGAACGGACGGCGCTAAGCCGGGAAAATCTCGAGGCGGAAAGCATCCTGGCTCCGAGAGATGAAATTAGACTGGGCAAAGGCCCTTTGGTTGTCGTCATCATGTTCCTTCTCTTCGGAGCTGTGTTGGTTGCTGCGTCCTTGTATTAGCCGGGAGGCCTGCGCGGCTAGGACGCTGGATCGAGACGACCACGCGCAAGATGCCGCCATTTGCTTGATTCACGTTAACAACGTGCGGGGAGTTCCGCGCGCCCTCTCGAGGGAGGGCAGATCATCCACAATAAGACCATTTCGTCGCACCAACGACGGCTGGACATCGGCCGAGATTCGCCATAGGTTATTTAAAATTAATTTAGCGACCTAATTTAAATGACGGGGTCTTAAATGAGATTGAAATTGGCTGTTTTGGTGTCTGCTTTTTGTGCTCTGCTCTTAGTGGGCAGCTCACCAGCTTCGGCCGCGACCTACGATTTGATGCTGAATAGCAAGGGCGGCCAACTCGATGGCACGTTTTCGGTTAACGGTGCCGTCCCTGGGTCAGGTCCGAGCCTTCTGCAGATCAGTTCGTTGAGCCTGACTGTTGGCGGAACGGCATATAATTTCACCTCCCAATCCCTGTCATTCGCTACTTTTAGCAATGGTCTGCTAACGAGCATTGAGTATTTAGGCTCTGCTGCTGGATTTAAATTGGATCTTGGAACTCTTGGCTTGAATTACATATTTGCCGATGCACTGAACCCAGGCCTAAGCTCGGCCGGCTCCGTCTCAGCCGTTGCCGCAACGGCGACGCCTTTGCCGCCAGGACTCCCGCTATTCATGACGGGCCTCGCCGCGCTACTGCTCCTTGCGCGGTGGCGCAGCAGGCGAGGGATTGAGGCGGCCTGAATAATTTAGCTCGCCGCCCGATTGTATCGGCTGCCGCACCGTCTGTCATAGTCTGAGCCGATATCAGGCCAACATGGCCTTCGCCTTGGAGCCTCGCTGTTTTCTGCGGCGGTGTGATTGTTCGCTGACGGTTTAAAATCCGACGATCGCGACGACGTGCGTGATTGCCGCGACGGTAATTTGCCGTCGTTTGACTGTATCGATATCCTCAGCCGCCGTCGGGAGAGCAAGAGTTCGTAGAATAGAGCTTCCGCAGCCTCGTCTGTATTTCCTCGAAAAGAAAGTCTAGGTTTGCGATCGAAGCTTTTAGGATTTTAGTCTCTTCGGCGTAGGATATGTCCTCAAAGGCAGCGGCCTCTCTGACCAATTCTTTAGTCAACAAGATAAGCTCAGGTTGCAGTTCACGCAACTTCCCCAATACAGTCGAGTCTGTGACGGTCGCCAAACTCACCAGGGCCCGCAGCAGTAACTCTTGAAATGCGAGATGTTGAATTTCGATAGACTTCGCTCTCAGTGCGACCTGGGTACAATGCGGATCTATCGTTTGATCAAACAAGCCGCCAATCTCCGTTAGGTCTGGTTCGGGCTACGGCCAAGCGGCACGGCACGTTAGCCGTCACCGCGTCGGATGAGCGGATAGAGACGCTACGACGGTAGACTGACGCAGACCTTACACGGTCAAACTTCTTAAATAGCCTTTGCATAGCCTCCCAAGGGTTTAATGGGGCCGTTACGAGACCGACCTGGAAAGCCTTTGAACAGCCCTGGGCGCGGGTTTGCTCTCGTTGCGGTAGCCATCTCCGCGCACACATGGTTAGCGGACTTCCGTTGAGAGTTGAGCATCAGCTCAGACCAGCCTTCACGGACCGGATTCTCGTGACAAGCCCTCGGCGACGCCATCTGCAACCGCGGTTCGACGTGGGGATGATTCACTCTGCGGCGGCAGAATGGCTTTTCTGTTGCTCCTCAAGTAAGATTTGGCTCTGGACTCACGTATGCTATTTGCAATCGCGGATTATTCGTGTCGGTCGATTTTTCTGTCATCATCCCTACGTTTCGACGGCCAGGTGAACTGATCGAAGCTATCTCCAGTGTGCTACTGCAGCGCCAAGCAACTGTAGAAATCTTTGTGATTGACGACAGCCCGGACGGTTCAGCCGCGGAAGCTGTGCGGAGTTTCGCAGACTCTCGCATAACTTATTTGCAGAATCCTAGTCCAACTGGTGGCGTTCCTAGTGTGGTCCGAAACATCGGATGGCCAATGGCGCGCGGACGATTCGTCCATTTCCTGGACGACGACGATCTCGTCACGGAAGGGCATTACGCGGCCGTCGGTGCCGGGTTTGCGAGCCGGCCAGATATCGGTATGGTCTTTGGCCAAATCGAACCGTTCGGCAATGGGCCAGTGGCGCAACTGGAACACGAGCGACGCTATTTCGCTGATGCAGCCCGCAAAGCGGCGCTGAGCGGTCGATTCGGTCCACGCTTTGCGTTTGCCGGTCGTATGCTTTTCGACCAGGCTCTTCTCGTCTGTAGCGCGTCAGTCATTCGCCGCGAATGCCTCGAGCGGCTCGACGGCTTCGACCCTTCAATCCGGCTAATGGAGGACGCCGATTACCACCTTCGGGCGATGCGCCAATGCGGCGCGCTCTTTATTAATCGAACCGCTATCCGCTATCGTGTCGGCAGTCCTTCATTGATGCATTCTGCGCAGCCCACTCCTGGACAGAAACAGGGCGAGCAGTTGGGCCACCGGCAAATGCAACAGAAGTATCGCAGACAGCATGGTGCGATTGAATTCTATGCCCTGGCGTTGTTTACCCGGACTGTTCTGAAGTTATTCTAACAGGCTGAAAACTCCACCATCATCTAGCGTTTAATAGGCTGCCAGTTCTTCGGCGACGGTATTGATGGACGGCTTTTTCATCAAATCGACGTGCCCGCCCGGCACGACTGAACCTTAACCCTTCTAGCAATTTTCCGAGCGTGGTCCGAATGATTTGAATTCAACCCTTCCACCAAATCCGTAGCGAACGCTTTCTTTTGGGGTGCTCAAAGGGCTGGAACATTAGCCGTTCAGGGCGGCCGGCCCGGGCCTTTTTGCTAATAGAGAAGATTCTGATGACACAAGGCGATTCTCATCTTCTGTCGCTCCGAGCATCTGGCGGAAGAGCTCCGCTTTTTTGCGCTTACGTTCCAAAAGAATTTGCTATTGCCATAAAAGATGAGCATCCAGTCTATGGTTTTTCGCCAAAGCTGGAGCTTGAACTGCAACTTCCGACGGTAGCGCACCTTGCGACTATTTTTCTTGATGAAATTCTCAAAATTCGACACAAAGGTCCTTACTTTCTTTGCGGTTATTCGTTCGGCGGACTGGTGGTGTATGAAGTGGCGACGAGACTAATAAAAGCGGGAGAAGAGGTGCGGCTTCTGGCTCTGTTCGATATCCCGCACCCACAATTCAAATCGAATCTTTCCAAGGCCGATTTGATTGAGTTCCAGGTCAAATTTCTTATTGATCGATGTAAGAAATACATGTCGAATTTGACCAGCGGTAATTTCAGGAATGCCTTCGCTGATTTTCGCGCATTTATTGTTACGAGATTTCGCACGATCACTTGGATAGCAGCTCAAAGGGTATTCCATAAGGCGAAGAAGCCGCCAAAAATCCTTCAAAGCGATTCAGAAGCAATTAGCGCGGCGATTAGGGTTTATGTCCCCGAAATTTATACAGGTAAGCTTGTGCTTTTTCGCGCGCAAGATCGGCGGGCAGAGTACGATAACGATCCAACCTTAGGATGGCGAGTATGCGTAACCGGAAAAATCGACATTCATAAGGTCGACGAAATTCACGCGAATATGTTTTGCGAACCGTGCCTGCGCACCATAACCGAGCAGGTGAATGGCTACTTGAACGACTGAGCCCATCTCGGTCGAAGTTCTCTTCTCCAGAAATTCCCACATTTATGACGAGCGCTATCAGGTTGCGGCGATACTCCTAGTTGGTGAAACGATGGGCACGGCGGCGCCTGGGAAAATTAATGCCTTTAGCGCGGCGTGACCGCTCGAATCGTCTCTAGCCACGGTTACTCCGAACCCTATCACTCCGTCTCCAATTTGAGAAGTTCCGAAAGGGCCGTGAGGTGAACCCGGAGGACCGCTGCGTAAGCTAAATCCGTCAGTTACGCTGTCTCCTTCCTCGATCAATCGCGTTGCCATTTGATACGCCACAAGGCCACCAGCTCTCGATCTCCCGGAACTGGACATTACCTCGGCCCTTGGAAAGCAGAACAGCGGCAATCCTGCACCTTCCTCATTTAGCGGCACGACGTAAGATTGAGCCGGGGCAACTCTGTCAAAAATATTCATAACTTTGCGTACAGTGAGCTCAAGTGTAGCGATAGGTTTCGTCATGTGAGTAATACCGCTTCATCACTCGCAGGGCATGATATGGCATCCTGCTGCGACGGACGATGAGGCGTGTTTTAATCTCACCTCCGAAATTGCTCAAAAACTTCACCGTGCCACTTGAGTAAGCCCCATCAAGATCGAGCACGACATCAAGTTCGTGAGCAGTTTTCATTGCGGTCCAAAGCAAAAGGCTTACGGCCCCTTGGTCATTGTTGTCAAAGGAACGTGTGGACAACAGATAATACATCGTCCCATTGCCCCAGACGAGGAAGGTCATCGCGACCGGCTCATCTTTTTGATTAAAAGCTCCGAGAATGCGCCCGCACTGCCGCGCGTGACATTCCGAAAATACTGGCGAAAAATTTGTAAAGTCCACCCGGCTGGCACGACCCCACTTCTTGAGATTCTTTAGATAAAACTCTACGAACTGATCCGGATCTTCCACCGTCTTGACCGAGTATGCCTTCTCGGCGTGACGGATATGCTGCCGTGTCTTTAAATACAGAGCGGTCCACATCTCGTCTGGGCTGCGACGACAGTCAATCTTGAAGGTGTATTGGGGTGACACGGCGAAGCCACGCTCTTGAAAGGCGAGACCATCCGCAAGTGCCAGGTCGTCGTCAATTGACGGGTCTAGGTGTTGGTGAAAGTACGAGTACGTTGGAAGCTGGTCGATCAACGATCGAGCTATCGAAAGCCTGCGTATCAATCGCGTTTGTGGTTTGCCATCGCCGGCATCTATCGCCGGTCCGAGCATATGTGTAAATGCTGGCATACCCAGAATTCGGAAAGGGCCGCGTCGCATGGCAGCATAAGGGAGACGGCCAACGATTTCTGTACCGCGCAGTGCGACGGCTTCTTGAAATTGACCACCCGTGGCGGCGGATAACCACCAGCTCTCGTGGAATATCGAAAGTTTCACAACCAACCTTGCTTAAACTTCAATGGCGCGCGATTGCCCAGTATTCTATACATCGCTCTAGTACAGTAAATTCATTACGCTGCGTTGATTCAGAGCGAGCAAAAACTTGGTGGGTTATACGTTCGAGCACGCTTTCTTACACCCACATTTCCGGTTGTAAAAACTCCGGCGTGAACCCAATGCTTTGGCTAAGTAGCGGAGATCTGAAACGCCGTGTTATGATGGAGCTTTCTTTGTAGGCGTTTGATTTTGGTGAACGAATTTGTGAAAAGAGATGTTCGATCAAGTGAACGGCACCTCTTTTGCAAATTGATCGTGTAAGGAAATTTGAAAAGATTATGGAACTGATCTTGCTATCGAATTTAACTGAAGAAGCTTCATTTTCAATGACTTACCTCGATTATTCGCTTGTTAAAAGTTCCGATTGTTTCAAAACGCAACAGAGATCAGAAATATTCCGAACAGTTAAAATATTCTAGCTGTGGGGAGATGTCTAGGGATGCATCGTCGCGGTTTCGCTGGAGCTCGAACAAATGAAGTGGATCCTCTAACAAACGATGAAGTCAGGGTTTGGCGTATAGGTCTCGACTTGCCGCCCTCGGAACGTTCTGAGCTGCGACGCGTCCTTTCTTCGGATGAGCAGGTGCGTGTTGAGCGCTTTCGTTTTGAAGCGGACCGGCGGCGTAGTGTCATTTCGCGTGGATGCCTGAGGTTGCTGCTTGGGGATTTCCTAAGTTTGCCAGCAGAAAGCTTACGCTTCGAATACGGAGAGTTTGGCAAGCCGAAACTGATATCAACCCAAGAACAAGGCTTGCAGTTTAACGTGTCGCACTCAGGCGATTTGGTTCTGATCGCAATTACGAAGGGAAGGGCGGTCGGTCTCGATGTCGAGAAAATTCGACCTGACGTTGACTTGGACGGAGTTGCTACGCGCTTCTTTTCAACCCTCGAATGTCAACGATTGGCTTCGCTAGCCGGTCCCGCCAAATACGAAGCCTTCTTTAAATGCTGGACGCGTAAGGAGGCGTATCTAAAGGCACACGGCGGCGGGCTATCCGTGCCTCTTGATCGCTTTGACGTTTCCTTTCTTCCCAACGAGGACGTAGTGCTGTTGGAGACCCGACCTGACCCTAACGAAGCGAAAAGATGGACCATTCTACCGATCGACGTTCCGTATGGTTACGTGGCTGCGTTGGCGGCCCAGGGGGCGGACTGGAGGCGCGAATGTCGAGATGTCCAATGGCGGTTGAGCGAGTTGAAACTTAAGTAATTGATTTTTAACATATTTTATAAGATGATCCGTGGCGATTTCGAGAGTGATTTCTCGGCTGTGGCTTAACTGATACAGCCTTTGGCGGATCTTGGCAGTAAAGTGGCTCAAATCGGGAATTGCCGACTCCGATATCTGTTTGAAAAAGGAATTGCTGAGCCATGGCCGCTACATTTTTGCGATTGGCTATCGTCTTGCTGGCAGCTCTCGAACTGGCAGGTTGCTATACGGACTTCGGCCCCGTCGAAGTTGGCACGGGGGTTGGTTCCCTGTCGGGAGCAAGCGTAGCGTCGCTTTTGCAGCCCGGTGAAAAGTTGAAGATTACGGTCTATGGCGAAGAGAACCTGACCGCCGACTATGACATCACCCCTGCAGGCTATGTGACCATGCCTTTGATCGGGGCCATCAGGGCCGCTGGGCGCTCGCAATCGCAGTTTGGGAGCGACATCGCCGATCGTTTTCGTCGTGGAGGCTTTCTACAGGACCCCCACGTGACCGTGGCGATTGTCCAGTTCAAGCCGTTCTACGTGCTAGGCGAGGCGACCACCCCCGGGGAATACCCCTTCAGAAGTGGACTCAACGTGCATACGGCCGTTGCGATGGCAGGTGGGTTCACTTACCGAGCCAGCAGATCCTACGTCCTTATAAGGCACGCGGGAGACGAAGTGTGGAAGGAATATCCTCTCGCTGAGCCTGTGCCGATCGCGCCAGGAGATTTGATCCGAGTGCCCGAAAGGTATTTTTAGTTATTGCCGGGCCGAGCCCGCCCCAAGGTTAGAGGCGTGATGTGTAGGGCTCCATCCCATATGCTCTCCAGGGGGTTGATCCCATTGAAGCAGTGTGCCGGCATCATCCTTTGCGCGCTGTTCATGATGGTGTGGATTCCGCTATCTGCTGCTCAGACTGTTGCCCCAACCGGTACCGGTTCTGTTATCGGAGCGGGGGCGCCGCCCCCAGATGTGCTCTTTAATAGACTGCCGGCGCGAGACCCGAACGCGATCACGTTGGACGGATGGTTGCTGTACCCATCTGTCCGTATCTATTCCCTGTATACCGATAATTTTTTTCAGACCCCTACGAGTGCGCTCTCGGTCGGAGGGGTTGGCGTGACGCCGAGTATGGTGGCGGTGTGGAACAACGGGATTCACACAACGACGTTGTATGGAAATATCGATCGGCAAGACTACCCCAGCGCTAACGGCATCGACACTCTGGATGGGCGCGCGGGCTTCACCCAACGATACGAGGCCATGCGTGATTTGATTTTCACCTTCAATGGTAATTATGCCCACACGACCTTGACCACGGGCCTGCAGAACTCGATCCAAGCGCCGGTTGGTGGATCCGTTACCCTGCCCAACGGAAATACACTCCAGCAAAATGGGACGGTTACTACGCCCTCCGGACAGGTAATCGTACAGGGCTCTTCCGGAAGCAGCGTTCCGCTGCAAGTCAATCCTTCCAACCAATTCACCGGAACGTTTACGATTGACAAGATATTCAACCGCGCCGCGCTCAGTCTCAGTGGTTCGATCAATCGAACCGAGTATGAGAATCAAAGCATAACGCCGAATTTCAGCAGCAGGACGTTTACAGAAAATGCATCGGCCTGGCTTGGTCCACTAGTGTACGCCTATTCAAGTGGTACGGTAACGACCACGGTAGACGATGCAATCAATGGCCCAAGTGGTGCGCTGCCATCTCTTTCAACGACATCGTATCGGGTGATAGGCGGACTGGGCACGCGGCTCAGAGAATTGTTTGTCGGCACCGCTTATTTCGGACACCAGGGATCCGAGAGCGGCGGTGCCACTGCCGAAGGAAATGTCTACGGGGGCACACTCTCGTATGCTCCGACCCCTGATTTAACCTTCACGGGTACGGTCGATAGAACGGTCAACAATGCCGCACAACCGTTTGCGGCGAACTTGGCACTCACGCTTCCTGGTTTAACCGCGATTCAGATTCCACTGGGTGAATCGACGATTACGACCTCGTTTGGCTGGCGGACAAGTTATGCGATTACTCAGCAATGGTTTGCGAATTGCCAGCTGTCTTACGGTCGCATTGAATATCCCGGAAGCACACGGCTCGATAATACCTGGGTCCTTGATACGACGCTGCGCTATGACATCTGGCGAAATATGTCGATTATTTGGGAATATCGCTACTCGACCGTTTTATCAAATGCGCCGCTTGCAGGGGTTACAAGCAACTATAGTGTCATGGGGGCGACGTACCGGTTTTAATAGCGATGCGTTGCATTAGTGCAGCGTCGATGCAAGCGATCGAACTTGTTACGCTCTGCGCGTAATGTCACGGGAACATCCCATTGCAGCTTTTAGTAAAAGTATGTCGCCATTGACTCGGATGCTTTGTTCAGAACAAAGCGAACCACTCTAGTTTTCTCGAGATACTTGCTGCATTCTTTAATTTCGTGAGTCTTGGTGGTACCCACGGCTACAACCATCAACACGCAATCCACTAGCGGTAGAATCGAAATGGCGTCGTGGCCAGCTAATAAAGGGGGTAAATCCAGGATGGTGACCTGAGGTTGCGCCTGTCCTAAAACTCTCTCAAGCATCAGTCTCATTTCGCCAGAGTCGATTAAATCGGACGAATCTGAAGCTGCCATGGTTGGCAGTACATTCAATCTGCTATCACCAGCCTTTGCGCAAACAATCGCGTCGTGCAAATCTAGCCGGTGCTTGAGGACGCCGATTACTCCATCTCTCTTTTTCAAGCCTAGGTACGCTGCGACTTTAGGTCTTCTCAAGTCCAGGTCGACCAGAAGCACGTGCCGTTCGCGCTGCCGTGCGACGCTCAATGCGAGATTTATTGCAGTTAGTGTCTTTCCGCAGTTCGGGGTAGGCGAAACGACGGCCAGAGTTTTCCAACCGTTCGAATCCATCGTCTGCAAGACTTCTGTCCTCAGCATGTCGAACGGCCGAGAACGCAAATCCGTCGCATCGTAAGCTACGAGAAGTTGAGACTGCAATTGCGCAAAATCAAGTTCGGTTTCTTGAAAGCGGTCTGGGCTTGCTTGGGTGTCGCCGAGGAATAACCTAGCCTGTTGCTTCAACGGCTCGATGACAGCTCCCTTCTGCGGCGCTTGACGCCGTTTAGCCCGCTCAATAGCTTCTCGGATATTTTCCATTCCGTCTCTCCCGCATCGAACCGTTTCGATGCCGACTATTCGCGTAAAGCATCAAAAATTGCTGTTAACTTGTTTATCAAGAAATCAAGCGGTAAATGAAGCAGTATCGTTGCGAGCAAACCGCTCCACGCAATCAGGATTACTCCAATTGTTAGGACTAACGATGCCTTTCTCAATCTCGATCGGACGAGGTCTGCGCGAGAGAACATGTAAGGAATCAGGACTACCAGTTCGCTGTTCACAAGGCCGGCAAGCTGGCCGCGATTCCGGATAGAGCCATCGAACATTTCTTTTGCTGTGACGACTCCTAAACCCAAGAACAAGGCGAGCGCGAACCCGGTTCCGGCTATCTTTATTTTCGCTGATTTTAGCGGCAGCTGTGGTAACTGCGGGGCTTCGATCACTTGCAATCTGTCCGATTGCTGATCGCGATCCAGTCTTTCGCCGAGACGTGCCGCAGAAAGTTTCGCGTTGGATTCGGCCAGTCTCTTTTCGAGAACTTCTCGTTGACGCTTGAGGGCCTCAACTTCCTCATCCGCATTTACGCCCACCGCGGCCGCTCTTGGCGCGTCCGTGAGCGATTTCTCCATAGCGGCAACCCGTTTCTTCAACGCGGTTACTGCCGGATGCGCTTCTGAATAGACTGACATTTTTTGAATGAGTTCCGCCTTTAACGAAGCAAGCGCGGACAGCTGCGATCTTTCTTTGTCTGAGGATTCCGGGACCGAATCGTGAGGTCGGCGTGCGATTTCGAGCAATTGCTTCTGATTGCCTTCGAGTTGGTCTTCCACGCTCTTTGATTCGCTAGTCAGGACGCCTACGGCCTCCGTCGCTCGACTGGTCCGCGAACGCGTGTCCTCATCAATGATTCGAGCAACCATGTCATTTGTAACCCTCATCGCAATTTCAGGGTTCGAATACTCAAATCCGACCGTAAAAGCGACCGAGCTTGTGTCGCTATAGCGCTGTTGCGCATCAACATCCGCAAGCAGCAGCCGTGTATTTTTGCGCATCAAATCGACGATTTCGTACTTCTTGATTCCCGGCTGTTCGGAGTACAAGTCGAATTTATTTGCGATCGAAAGTAGGTTGTTGCTGGCTTGCAGTCGCTGCCGAATGAGTAGAACGCGTTCAACGGGCGTGGAGGTAACGACGGGCCGAACCAGATCTGGAGCAATTCTCTGAGTTTCGAGAAGAATCTTTCCTTCGGAAAGATAAGTCGGTTTTACAAGCGCCGCACCGCATAATCCGATAACCGAAATTAGACCGAATGGAACAAGGAAATAAAAAATTCGCCGTCTTAGGATATTGATGTAATGGCCGACATTAAGACCTTGATCGCCCCGGTTGTCCTCTAAAGCGAGTTCGGCGGAACGATAAGTTTCAATCGGGGAAAGCGTTTGAAGCACCTCAACCTCGGTAAACAGTTTATGGGCGGCGGTTTAAAAATTAACCCTCGAAAAACACAAATTAACCCAACCCATTGTGGGTCTTTTATACAATTTGGAGTTCATTTACAAGCATAAAGCAATTCGCACTAATCCTTTGGTCAGCAGCTGCGGACGTTAAGAGTATACCACAAAACTGGCCGCCAATGATTCTTACGTCTGTTTAGATTCAGCTATTGTTATGGTCGCCAATGCTTTCTTTCGGGAATACATTGGTCTATCGCTTGTTTTGCTGAGCATGTCGGGCTTTTCAAGGTCGTTCCATGTATGAGGGTTTCTATGGTCTGCGCGAGAAGCCGTTTTCGATCTTGCCGGATCCGGATCTAATATATTGGTGCCAGACCCACAGGCTTGCATTCGCAATGCTTGAATTCGGCGTTATGAATAGTGCCGGCTTTACCGTCATCACCGGCGAAATTGGATGCGGAAAGACGACCCTCGTTAGGTATCTTTTGAGGAAGCTGGACGATCACGTCACGGCATGTCTTATCTCAAACACGCCGCGTTCCCAGGACGGCCTGCTTCCCTGGATCTTGATGTCGCTAAACCTACCCTTCGAAGGGTCTTATCCCGCTTTGTTCAAGCAATTTCAGAGGTACTTGCGTGATCAGTTCTCGCGAGGGCGCCGAACGATCCTAATTGTCGACGAGGCGCAGAACTTAGGTTTTGAAGCTCTCGAAGAGTTACGAATGCAATCTAATATCAATACCGGCAAGGACCAGCTTCTGCAAATCATTCTGGTTGGTCAACCACAACTGAGAGATATGCTTCGGGCGCCGCAGCTGTTGCAGTTCGCACAGCGTATCTCTTCGGACTTCCATTTGAAGCCGCTAAGCGCCCACGAGGTTGGTGAGTACGTTGACTTTCGACTACGTGCTGTGGGAGCCCATCATGATCTTTTTACCGACGAAGCTCATCAGATCATCGCTGAAACTAGCCGAGGGATACCCCGTACGATCAATGTTCTTTGCGATACCGCATTGGTTTACGGATTTGCTGCCAGCGCTAGCAAAATCGACGCAGAGTTGGTCAAGACGGTCATCCAGAACAAAGCTCAATTCGGTGTTCTGCCGTTTGGGCTGCAGCCAGTCTAGAACGAACGCGCAATAGTGAGTGCATGTTGATCTGTTCTCGAAACCCGTTTTTTAATATCCACTGCCGCTCTTGAGGCGATCCGATGGACCTTAGTTAATTGCAGCGATCGGACATTTACTAAGTTTCAGGGTTTCCGAAGCTCTCCTTGCTACCGGCCGTCAGATTTCGGATGGTCATCAACGAAAAAAGCGGATGTCATTCGCTTCAGGCTGGTGACGGCTTACATTGATTGCCTCATTTTGAGGGCGAGAGCCGGAAGGCTCTGCGAAAATGGCATGACCAGCGGGATGGAAGGTTTGAGTAAGGGTCTTCCTGTGCTTTTAGCGAGCGCTTCGTCAGGAGGTACAGTTGCAGCCGTCCGTTATCTTGGAAGCAAAGGATTCAAGGTCAGCGTCTTATCAAGCGAACGCCTGGGCGCGGCAGCCTGGTCGAATTATTCAGTGCGCGCCTATAAAGCTCCACCAGAAAGCGAAAGCCAAAGTTTTCTTGAAAGGCTGCTCGCGCTAGGAGCGAGCGACCCCGGCCAGATCTTGCTACCGACATCGGACGAAACTGTTTGGCTCTACACGTCGAAGGCCCGCGAACTGGAACGGTATTTCCGGATTGCTCAGCCATCACTATCAGTTTTACTGAATATACTGGACAAAAAGCTACTTGCAGATGCGGTTATCCGTTCAGGATTGGCTGTCTTGCCAAGTTGGGATCCCCATACAGTCGACGAAGTCACCATGTTGGCTCCGACCTTGCCCTATCCAATTCTTATAAAGCCGCGCACGCACGTTCATCGCCTGAGGAATGACAAAGGGATCGTTGTCTATAGCGCGAGTGATTTGAAGAGCGCTTATCAGCGATATCTTGGTCTCGAGCAGATAGTTGTAGGTGGCGACGTCAATTTAAGCGAAGCCAACCGCCCGATCTTGCAACAGTTTGTTCGCGTGGGAGGCGAAGGTGTCTACTCGGTCACCGGTTTCATCGACAAAACGGGTGAGCTATTTGTAACCAGAGGGGCGACTAAAGTGTTTCAGCGCTCTCTGCCAGTAGGAGTAGGGATTTGCTTTGAATCCCGGCCGCAATCTCCCGAGATGTCTGAGGCTGTTCGTAAACTCTGTCGTGAACTCGGTTATTTTGGAATCTTCGAGGTCGAATTTCTTTGGTACGACGGTCGTTGGGCAGTCATTGATTTCAACCCACGCCTGTTTAATCAAGTCGGCATGGATATCCGTCGAGGAATGCCGCTGCCACTTTTCGCCTGCCTCGAAGCCGCTGGCGAACGTTCGGCGTTATGCGCAGAAGTAGAAAAGGCGCAGGCCGCTCCCGATGAGCAAGCTGCATTCTGCGATCGCTTCACCCTACGAGCGATGCTTCTTGCCCAAGCTGTGACGGGTAGAATTACGCTTGAAAAATACGCGTACTGGCGCAACTGGACGAGGCGCCATGCTAGTTGCACGGTCGATTTTGTCACAAATGAAGGGGATCATGTTCCGGAGCTTATTCACGTACTATCGGAAATTTATTTAGGCCTTAAATCATTCCCGCGTTTTTTGCGTTCGACGCCCCGCGCAACATCTTGGGCTTCCCGCGTATTTACAAAGGAACGAGCGTGAGCAGGATCGCCGTCGCAATCATAGGGGCGGGGCCCTATGGCCTTTCACTTTCGGCGCATCTTGCGGCCCGCAGGGTGGAGCACCGTGTCTTTGGCCGTCCTATGCAATTTTGGTCGGATGTCGCCGAAGCCGGCGGTGATCGATATTTGAGGACTTATTGTTTCGGAACCAACATTTCAACGCCAGCTAACGGATTTTCGTTCGCTGATTACAGCAGACCCCGCGGTCTGGAGCTGATCGAACCGTGCTCGATCGCAGACTTCGCGGCGTATGGACACTGGTTTCAACTAAGGAACGTGCCGTGGGTGGAGCCGATTGACGTAGTTCACTTGGCCACGAAGGCGAACGGCTTTGCAATTGTGCTGTCCAACGGCGAACGTGTCTTTGCAGACCGAGTCGTAATTGCGATCGGCCTGAAGTATTTCCATCATGTTCCTCGCGCGCTAAACTCTCTGGCTCCAGAACTCGCCATTCACACCTCGCAAATTTCCAGCTTCGCAGCCTTCAAGGGAAGGGACGTAGCCGTGGTGGGCGCTGGTCAATCGGCGCTAGAGGCGGCAGCCCTGCTACATGAGATGGGTGCACGGCCGCAACTCTTAGTGCGGGGGAAGCGAATCCGTTGGATGAGTCGCGTTTCTCACTCGCGCAGTCTGTGGCAAAGGTTGAAGTCTCCTATATCCTCGCTTGGCAGCGGGCCAAGGGCCTGGGCACTCGCCCATTTCCCAGGCGCTCTGCACCGCTTTCCAGGCTCGTTGCGGTCCAGGTTGCTCAAAAATCACTTGCTGCCGGGAGGAGCGTGGTGGCTTCGCGAGCGATTGGAGCACCGGGTGCCGGTCCATGCCGAAACAACAATCGATACTGCTCGCGATATCGCGGGCCGCGTGGAACTGCGGCTACGTGTAGCGGACGGTTGTCGTGAAACTCAACTTATCGTCGACCACGTTATCGCAGGTACAGGCTACCATATCGACATCGAGCGGTTGACGTTCCTGGACCCTGAGCTTCGCTCCAAGATTGAGCGCATTGGGGGGGCTCCGATGCTCGATTCCAATTTTGAGGCCTCGGCACCTGGACTGAGCGTGATTGGCCCCGCCTCGGCGCCAAGCTTTGGTCCGTTGTTCCGCTTTGTAGCTGGATCTGGTTACACAGCAAGGGTTGTTTCCGCGCGTCTTCATGCCTGCCAATGAATGGTTGAAGCCGCTCCTTTATATCGCGTCAAAGACCCAAAAATGATACGGTGCATAAGCGTCCAAAAAAAACGGTGTCACTCCGTGCGCGCGCCTGCGAAATCGGCCGGACTCTTGAATCACGGCGGCGGCAGCCCGCATGGCTTGCGGAAGAGTTCCTGACAGTACGAGACAGAGCGGATGCTTACCGACCTCTCTTGCTTTGATCAGGTTCGTAATGAATAGCTTCCAAATATCTGCATTAAAGGGATTAAAGGAATAGATCAGCAGTGGCCCGTCGACAGGTAAATCGATCGTGGCGGCATCAGCGTTTACAACAGACCAATCGGCTGGTCGGCAACCCGTAAAATTTGTAAGGTTGCGATTTGCCACGTCGCAAAGCAGAGGTGCGAACTCAATCCCAATGATTGTATCGAATCCGTACAGCGCGGCTAACATCAGCACGCGGCCTTTGCCGCACCCGACATCAACAAAAGTAAAATGTTCCCAATTGGGGGGGAAAAATGCCGAGAGGAAGGCAAATGCACTAGGAGAGGTAGAAACTGACGAGTACCCGCCGGTCTTGTTAGGACCTAGTACGCTAATATCAACTAAGTCTATTTGGCCGGAAGTATCGACGCCGTATTTGCGGTCCCATCGTCTGCCCATGTACGAACAAGTCTGATAGCGGAGCTGGCGTCCTATAAATCTCACCGTACCGCCGACGCCAGCTTTGGAGGCCTTTCCAAGTAGACCGCTGATCCCATTCCGCAGCACGAATTGAGCTAGCCGCCTTTTCCTCGATCCCCAGCGATCTACTGCCTGCAGCTGAGCGAACGGGTCGTTTTTTGCCATAGTCTTCCTGCAAAAAATATCGTATCGCTAATAAGGTTATTGAGAATAGTAGCGCTGCGGACGAGAGTACAAGAACCACGCTTGATGTCCAAGTGTCGTTCCACCAGCGAAGCGGGTACGCGATGCCCGCTTCTTGGGGGTCCTGAACACCGATCCGCAGGGTCCATTTGTCGTCCGAAGGTTCGGTTTTTGCCGTATTTATATGCTTGAGATCTAAGTCTTCCCAACAGTCTGATGGAACGATTACCTACAGTTATCTTTCTAACCGGCTCGGGCGGCGGCACACCCGACTTGTCAGTATTCAAGACTGATCCTAACGATGCGACCAGTATCGAACTGATCGGCTACCCCGATTGGCGCCGTTGTATTGCTGATGACTTCTCGGCGGAAGTTCTAGTCGCAGAATTGGTGGCCGAAATAGAGAGGAAGGTTCCGCGGGGACCAATTTACATGATTGGTCTCTCGCTTGGCGGGCACCTCGGTTATGTCGCTGGGCTGCGTCTTCAAGCAATGGGACGGGAAGTCGCGGGCCTCTGTGCAATTGATTCATTCATGGTCGTATCGTCTGAGCCATCTTCGGGTTGGAAAAGCCGGGCGCTTGATGAAGGCCTAGGCTTGTTGCGCGAAAGGCGGCTTGGTGACTTCGTTGAATTTTTGAAGTCGAAGTTTTGGCGCACCCTTCTTAGGATTGCCGGCAGTCGATTGCTTAATCTTCTTCGAAGGTTTTCATTCGACCGGGTACCTCTAATTTCCGACCCAATCCTCGAAAGAGAACTCAATATGCGCCTGCTGGTCCGGGAGACAGCACCTTGGTTGGCAAAGCTCGATCAAGAGCCGGCGATACTGGATGTGCCGACGGTCCTTTTGCGAACCCGGCAGAGCGCGGCCGACGACGGTGCGTGGCAGTGCCGGTGTCCGAATATCAAGATCTTTGAGATAGCTGGCAAGCATCACAGTTTTTTTGAGGCCGAGAATATCAGTTCACTTCGTAGGGTATTTCTAACCGCGACTGGCGAGTGGCGAGCGCTGCAATAGAACCACACTTCCAATCAGCGCAGTGGTCTAAAAGTCGGAGCAGCAGAGTTCACGCCGACGTTCTTCAACTCAATTGCTGGCTCGCGAACCCCTTTTTATCTCACAAAACAGCACGCTGGTTTCCGGAGGCAATGCAATTTCTATCTAAGTTTTTGATCATCCCCGATTAGAAAGGGGACGATCTGTTCGGCTAGGCTCCGAACGTAGGGCTTATCTTTCATGGTCTCGTGGTCGCCAAGGACGAAAAGAATATCGACACCGCTTGTTGCGCACCTTTGCCAGCCAAAAGTTTGATCCTTCAACCTCATCTCAAACCCATCTTCGGTTCGAACAAGGAAAAAACGAGTAGGATAAGGTCTTGGAACAAAGCTCTTTAGGACATCGGTCGATTCACTCGTTTGCATGTTTCGAGGCACAGGGCGACTAGTAGTCCGGAACAGTGTCCGCGTGGCACGCCAGACGAATAATTTCGTCCGCCACGCGACCGCTTCTTGTACGCGCGCGGCGAATTTTCCAACATCTCCTGAGATCAAGTCACTGCAATATTTCTTCAAACGATCTGTCGCATGTACAAAGCGAAATTGCACAGTGTCCAAGAGCGTAAGGTCTTCGACGTACCTTGGATGCCAGGTCTCGAGAAGCGCCAAGAACGAAACGCTCTCCCCCTGGTCGATCAGCAATCTTGCTGTTTCATAGGCTAGCAGCCCGCCCTTTGAGTACCCGCACAGTTGATACGGTCCATGTGGTTGAATTTTTCGAATGTCGATTATGTAGTCTGAGGCGAGTTCCTCGACGGTTGGAAATTTCGATAATTCATCCAGATTAGGATAGAAGAACTGATATACTGGGTGGTCCTCCGGTAAGCTGTTCGCCAAGTCAGTGGCGCCAGGAAAGCCAGGGAAAAAGCAGAATAGGGGAGGTCGGCCGCCCGTTGTTCGAACGGGACGGAGATACTTGTAACCGTCTAGAATCGGGGAATACTGCATCGCGCGCTTTCCTGCCCCGGCATTTTGAATCAGCCGTGGGATAGTAAAAGCCAGAAAATCAACTGCCATTCTCAGCTTTAAGCAAAAATTCGAGCTCGTTTAGACGGAATAATCTCTTTATTCGGCGCGATGCGCCGGTGAGGGCCAATATTCTCCCGCGGCATTTTAGTTCTTTCCGTAACATCAAAAGGAGCCCGAAAAATCGCGCGTCAATCCATCGTGTCGCTTCTAAGTCAATGAGAATGTTGTGTTTATCTGCTAGAAGCTCCCGGAAGCAGGATGTAGCTTCGGAGATATGGCTTTCCGAGGCGGTTCCGCACAGCTTGATCTTTATTCCATCCAGCTCTTGGGTTCGCTCAATCAAGAGCGTTTTAACCTGTTGCTTCCATTTCATTTGCTGCCATCGGCCTAAAGCCGCTAACGGCAGAACTCTGGTAAAAAGCAACCGCAACAGGACAAAGCCATCGTTTCGGTAGCGTTTCCAGAGATAGCGCTCTTCCTTGATGCGCCACAACCATTCAAATCCTAGCGTGCGAACAATAGGAGGAGCCCGAGTGAGGACTCCGGCCTGAAAATTCATGGCGGCCCCCAAGTGAGAGCGTACTGGAATTGTCAGCCGGTCATGGTTTCTTTGCAGCCACAATTGGCCCTTCTTTGCACCTAGGGAAAGTACCAGGAAGTCAGCGCCACTCGAATTAATAGTCTCAATTATTTGGTCCGTGCTCATTTCGCTAACGTCGCGGTAGCCGGGATCTAACGATCCGACACAGCTCAAGTAGCCAGCCCGCGCATTTATTTTTGCGGCAGCCTCAGCCGCAACACCTTTCGCCCCGCCAAACAAGAAGATGCTAAGGCGGCGGCCGTTGTTTTTGAGATGAAGGCAGTCGAGCAGATCGGCGCCCGCTGCTCGTTGTTTGATCGGCAAACCAAGGAGCTGCGCGATCCAGATCAGCGGTATACCATCCGGCGGGCATAGATCACTAGCCAGTACCGACTCTCTGAAGGCTGGATCCAAAAGACTGGTAGCGAGAAAATTCAGATTTGGGGTCGATAAGACGAAGGCTTCGCCTCGAATCGCCGCAGCTTCTATATTTTCCGCGACCGTGGCTACGTCGATAGCGTCGATGGGAATGCCCTGGATACAGTATACTGATCGTTCAAGGTTTGATTTGGCCCGGACCACTGAAGGACTTGCGTTATCGTCTTCCGAGGGAAAATGCGGCCGCGCTAGTCGCGACGCTGAGCTGCTCGTTTTGAACACCATTTGAACACGTCCACTCGAGCGATATCAAATAAGATTACGGGAATTATCTATATGTATAAGCGAGCTGGCAAGAATTTCAAAACCTTTGAGCCGCATTTAAAATTCGTCGGGCGCTTGTTTTTTATCACTTTGACGCATTTAAATCGGTCACAAGAAAACCGGTGGCATCATCCATCGTATTTTCAATGATTTTTGAATAGTTTAGCGTGGTCGCGCCGGACATCCCTTCGCCAGTTGCCCGAGCTGTTTCGTGAGCGGTTAACACTAACTATTCATCGTGAATCGCATTGAGCCGATGTTCACTTGTTAACGAGATTTCTTTGGCGAAGTTCGGTAGCGACAAGCTGCGCAAGTGTCGTATTTGCAAGGACACTATAGTGACCTCCACAAGGGACCGGTGACAGTAGCCAAGTCGCAGCCGGATGAGCGTGCGTATATAGTTCGCATGGCGAACGGCCCGCGAGGCTATCTATCATCGCTTTGCCAGGGTCGAAGACCTCGATGCCATCCTTCTGTAGGGCGAGGACGAGCGAGGCAAACTCAAACTCACCGTAGTTGGCTTTTTCACGAAAACTGTCAGCGAGCGGCAATATGACGATGAGAGGTCGCTGGCCTCGTACCTTGGCCAAATCGGCGAACGCCTCGCATATGGCGATCATCAGCTTGAGCGCACCTGAGGGGTGATCCGGTGCGTAGAGGTCGGTCCAAACAGCCTTTCGCAAGAGAAGGCGTTGAAAACGCGGCATTAGCGCGATCCTGGCAAGTGCCAAACTGTATGGGAAGCTCAAAGTAACCGGTCCATCGCGTGTGCCCGGCAGGAAATACGATTTCGACAATATTTTGCTCGGGTTTTCGTTCAATTCAACGAACCCATCACCGTCAATATGGGGAAGAGGCAACCACTCGAGACGCCCGGAAGGATCAAGTAAAAAGCGGCCCTTTAGCGCGGTAGGCATCAACTCGGAACCCAACAGGGCATCGTATTGGTTTACGTTGTCAGCGACAGTATTTGGATTGATCCCAAGTATCACGAACGGCGCGTTATCTTGGACCCGGCGGAAGTGCAAGTAGGCTTGATCGGTGCCGTAGTTGCCGACGGCGTAGTTGGTAACTCGGCAACCCAACAAATGCGAAAGTTGCTCAACCCAGCCTTCGTTGTATCCCACATCGGTTCCAATAACATAGGAGTCGCCAAACGCTGAACCGCACGCTGAGCCTGATGAAAATTCCAGATTAAGCTTGGGGCCGACCGTGCGATAGCCGCCGACTTCCTCGTCAGCCTGGGACGCAAGCGCATTCCAATTGTTAAGAGCCAGCGCAAGATTGGGATGCCAAATGACGGCGTCCGGAAGAAGTCGACAGCAGATAGCTGCGCTGGACTCGACTAGCCCGATAACAAGGGAGCCGAAAACCAATCTGCGACAACTTCGGTTAATCTTTATCTCCGATTGTCCATTGAAAAAGTCATGATCACATTATCGGAAATTCATTTTATTCTGATCACGCGCAGAGCGCCCATGGAACTATCCAAGATCGGACGCGGAACGATTCCTATTGATAAAGGATTATCAATCCGGAGCCTAATTGCATATGATGCTAATGCATTGAGCCGAAAGTATAGTATAAAGACGAATGGATTTCGCCAGCAGATTGCTTCAGCTTTGCAAGAAACTCTCCACAGAGATAACCCATCCCTGCTCACTTTTGCATATCACGTCGCTGATCTCGCCGGTCTTTGCGCTCTTTGCGGGTTCCTCTCTGAAGGACCGGCTAGCTGAGACCAACAACCGCCCGTCTGGCTTTGATTACCTCCGCGTTGGGTTGTCGGTTGGTGTTTTAGCTTACCATACCCCTCGGACGGCAAACAGCTGGCTGACTCCGATGGGGTTCGCCTTGGTCCCGATGTTTTTTGCGATCAGCGGTTTCTTGGTCGCCGGGAGTCTTGATCGATCGAGGACGATGGTGACTTTTCTCGGAATGCGCGCAATCCGTATCGTGCCAGCTCTTGCGGGAGAGGTCTTTCTTTCAGCACTAATTCTAGGGCCACTCTTCACGACCGAGACACTAGCAGGCTATTTTTCGGCTAAAGAATTCTATTTGTATTTTCTTAATATTGTTGGCGATGTGCACTATTCATTGCCCGGTGTATTCAAAGACAACAAATATCCTTATGTAAATGGACAACTTTGGACGGTCCCCTACGAGTTGATCTCATACCTCGTTTTGTGGGGAATGGCGGTCTTCGGAATATATAAGCGAAGGCTATTGCTGCTTTTCATACTGGTTGCCTATTATGCCGCGCAGATAGGAAATACCGTCGTTCGGGGAACTGCTTACGTCGATGGCTTTCCGACGGGTATAAATCTTGTGATGGCATTTATCGCCGGCTTGGTCATCTACAAATACCGCGAACGCATTGCGCTGTCGAAAGGCTTGTTCGTCATTGCGGCAACTCTAACGCTACTCTGCGTTTATACGCAAGGAGGAGCTCGCTTTGCAGCGCTGCCAGCTGCTTACGTTGCGATTTACTTTGGAATGCTGAATCCGACGCGCAATCAATTCATTCAGAGCGGCGATTACTCTTATGGAATTTATCTTTATGGATATCCGATACAACAAGCGTTTATCGCAGCAAATCCAATTTTTCAAATTTGGTATTACAATCTTCTGGGAGGTTTGGTCTGTACGCTCGCGGTCGCAGCATGCTCGTGGTTTTTAATCGAGAAGCCCTCGCTCGACCAACGTTATCGGCTCAAGATTGTTGAAGAGCATTGGTGTCGGCTGCGCAAGCGTGTTATTGAGAGCGTTCCGCCCGGGTTTCGTGCCCGTTTCCGATTCAATGACGTTGCGGCCAACCCTGATTAAAGTGCAACCGTTTCTGGTCCTCTAGCTCGACGCTTTAAGATTTGTAGCGACTTTCGACTGAAGGCCAGGCGCGGCTGGCTCCCGTTGCGACCGAAGCCGCATAAAATACCTGTCAATGTATGCATACGACAAAGTGCCAAACAAGATTGACAGCGGCAACGCAATCATCACCTGATATTTTCTTGCGATATTATGTTCAAAAAGATACCAGACGATCGGGAAATGCCAGAGATAGATTCCGTAAAAAATGTGCCCGAGAAAGACCGCTTCCGGGCGCTCCAAAATGCGATGGCAGATTGTCCCGGTGCTTCGAATCAGCATGGTGATTGTTATTATTCCGGGAACAGCGCCGCAGACAAAGCTTCCGTAATAATAGAAAGGGGAGCTGGGATAGTCTGGATGCCAGAAAAAAACAGTAATAAAAATCCAATAAAGCAGTAACGGCCAAGCCAGCGCGGGCAATATTCGATCCAGTACCGCTGATTTTCCCGGTGGCAGCAATTGCAAAATCACAGCCATTGCGCTTCCCGCCATTAGGTCGTCGGCTCGTGTATCAAATGCTGCGTAAACGCGCTGCCATGGTACTTCATGAAATGCCAGCCACGCACGCCACGACCAAATTGACACGGCGATAATGCAAATTACAAAAACTAGCCGCCAAGTTACCCCAAAGCGCCGCGCGAGAAACGCAAAAGTTATGGGCCACAAAATGTAGAATTGTTCCTCGACTGAGAGAGTCCAAGTGTGGGCCAGATCCGCTATCCCTGCCGGATCAGCGATGAACCAATAATTCGAGATATATGTCAACGCGATAGCACTGTGAGCGAGCGCCGAGGAGAACGGTGGAACGAATAACAAACGAAACAGTAGGTATCCGCCGATCATCGCAAGGAACGGTGGAAGAATTCGTGCAAATCGCCGCCGGTAAAATTCTCTATAATTAATTCGACCGTAGCGATTAAGATCGCGCAAGAGCATCGAGGTAATATAATAGGAACTTCCGGCAAATAGCACATCGATGTAAAGAATGACTCCTGGAATTTTAGAATAGTAGACGTGAGATATAACTATCGTCACCGTTATCAGGCCTCTCAGGCCGTCAAGAGCAGGAACATAACCAAGGGGATAGAACTGCTTTTGATATGCTTCGAGAATAGCCTTTCGAAGCTGATTTACGGCCTTTCCTGCTAGCGAGCCGATTATTACTTTCATCTAGATCTACTAACCCGTTTCTAGAAAACAGTGTAATGCTGTGCCAGTGGTCGCGAAACTCAAGCTTCGCACGTTTGTCATGCGAATTCGAGCCCGATCAGTAGGAACTTAAGCTTTCTAAATCTTGAAAAAAACTCGACCTCGATCGGCGCGATTGTCGTTATGCGGAGACCCGATCGTTCGATGACTTTGGCGGCCTCGAAAAAGTCGGGAACTTGGACCAGCGTAAACATTCGTTTGTCGCGAAAACGTTCCAGAACAACTTTTAGGCGTTCCTGAGATGCCGGTGACTCCATGTAGTCAAAAATGCCGGTGGCCTTTCCCAAGGAGATAATTGGGATATCGGGCCTTGTTGCGATCTCGACCGCGCTGGTTGCGTCGATACTGTTGATCCAAACCTCGACATCGGAAAGGACGCGCGCTGTTTCTTCGTCGATAAAGCGCCTAGGGTCGCGGTCGAGGAAAAGCTCTTTAGCTTCCTTCGCGTAAAGCATCGGCGCTGAGAGGATGGTAGGTTGACCAATAGAGTCCCAGGCGTTGTTCGTCGAATAGTATTCCTTATGGACCACTCCCCTCATAAAAATAAAGAACGTCAGCAGGCCCAAAAAAGTGATCGCCAGTAAGATCGCTATTTTGCTAAACGTCTGATGCGCTTCCAATTTTGCCCAGGCATGCGACGCTAGGTAAACTATTAGGATAGCGCCGATTACCTCTATAGGTATGGCATACCGAATATCACCGGAGCCAAAGCTCCATAAAAGAATCATGATCGCTGTAGCTAGCGAAAGAGTGCGAATTGGCATATCCATCGATCTTGCGCATGCTGCGACTATCGCCAGCGGGTAAATTAGCGAAATCTTGCCAAAGTACAGGCCGCCATGGTCCATCGCTGAAATGCGGCTGCTTTCGATTGTTCCCCAAAGCGGCCAAAGCAATGACTCGAGAATTCCTCGAGGACCGCGCAATTCGTCCCGATACGCGGTACTCGGAAAGTAAGGGGAATGAAACAGGTTGTTGAAGAATGGAAAAACGGGGCTGCCCGTTTGGCGGTACATAAACAGGGAGAATGGAATTGAAGGCACAGCTAGAGCGAAAGACACCGTCAGAATGGGAAGAGGGCGTAAGAGCTGACCGTCCTTCGCAAGCTGTGTTGCGAGTAAACCGAGAAGTGGGATTGCTATGGCGATGTTCGTGAGCTTAAAGGCTATCGACATGCCTAGAAGCGACGCGACATGAACAATCGTATATTCCTTTTTCCCATCGAGTTTTTGAATGTTAAGAATGTAGAAAAGCGCTTCGGTGATCAGAGGAAGGGCCAATAGATCGACCATGTACATATTCAACAAGTAAAGGCTGTGTTCGGTGACCAACGCAAACAGAACAGCGACGAACCGAGTCAACTCTTCAAGAACGAAATCGCGAAGAATGAGCTCCAGTGAAAGGGCAGCCCACAAGAGAGCAACCAGGTTGATAACGGGGCCAAGCCGGTATCCCACCAAATAGCGACTTATTCCCTCCACCATGTCTGGAGCCGGATTTGGCAGTAGCACACCGGGGAAATATTCGTAAGATTTGAATGGCCACCCGTGCAAAGCACGCTCACCGTTGACCAGGTGATAATTCATTTGATCGTAGTTGATATCAGGAAACGGGAGCCGCAACAAAAACATCAAAATTAGCGGAAGGCCGACAACCATCCAGAACTTGAGAGGGGGACTTTCGCCGCGCGCAGGTCTCAGCGCGGCGTGGAGAAGTAAAATCGAACCAGCGATGACGGCGGTTGTTGTCCAAGCAACCAGTTGATCAGGGAGCCCCCAAGTACATTGGCGCGCGAATGCAACGAGATAGATCAGCAACGGTGCATCGGGCCACCGAAGTGTGGAGAATATTCGCCGTGCCAACTGCGTCGAAATTGGACGTCCCAAAGCTGAGATTGCCTTTAGTTTGCTGCTGCGGGAATCAACTCGCCGTAGTCAGGTAGGCGTCGGATTGCGGAACTTTCGTATCAATAAGCGCTGAAGTGTTAATGAGCCAGTTAGAAAGTTATTGATTTCGGGGCCGACATTAGCTTGGCAAGATGATCCATTAGCATCCTTATGCTGACTTCTTAAATTATTTATGCAATGGTAAAATTTAACTCCTCTATAATATCGCGAATTGAATAAGCAACGGATATCTCTGCGATGATCGATAAGGGTCGTTCTCCAGCTGAAGATTTTGAACTGACAATTTTGCTTCCCTGCCTCAATGAGGCAGAGACGATCGAAATTTGCGTTGAAAAGGCAATTTCATTCCTCACCCGAAGCGGTGTGCGAGGTGAAGTGCTGGTCGCTGATAATGGATCGACCGACGGCTCGCAACACTTGGCGATGGCCAAGGGAGCCAGGATCGTTTCGGTTCGAGATCGCGGATACGGCTCTGCGCTACGGAATGGAATCATAGCAGCTCGCGGTCGGTACATCGTGATGGGTGATGCCGACGACAGTTACGACCTGTCTCGTTTGGATGCCTTCGTGACGAAACTCCGGGACGGCTACGATATCGTCATGGGAAACCGCTTCGAGGGTGGGATCGAACCTAATGCGATGCCGTTCCTTCATCGTTATCTCGGCAATCCCGTACTCAGCTTTCTCGGACGCTTATTCTTCCGCGTGCCGGTTGGTGACTTCCATTGTGGTTTGCGAGGATTCAACAGAGACAAGGTCCGTGCCCTCAATTTGCACACGACAGGGATGGAATTTGCGAGCGAGATGGTAATCTCCGCTGCCCTCAGGTCGTACCGGATTTGTGAGGTCCCGACAACTCTGAAGAAAGATGGGAGGTCAAGACCGCCGCATCTGCGAACCTGGCACGATGGGTGGCGGCACTTGAGCTTTTTGTTAATGTTTAGCCCGAGATGGCTTTACGTTTATCCGGCAATAACCCTCATTATTTTAGGTTCCAGCACTGCCGCTATTCTAATCCGCGGTCCTGTAAAAATTTCAGATGGAATTAGCCTTGACGTCCATACTTTCCTTGTCAGCGTCATCGCAATCCTTGTTGGTTTTCAAAGCCTCACCTTCGGTTTGATAGCGCAACGGTTTGCGGTCAAATATGGGCTCCTGCCGGCACCAAAGCGGGATTCCCGCTTGCTACTTTCCCTAACTTTTGAAAGGGGGGTTTTCGTAGCTGCACTGCTTTCAGTGGCGGGGATTATGGGGGTTGCATGGTCGCTTTACTCCTGGGCTTCCGTAGATTTCGGGGCGCTCGAAAACCCTATTGTTTTAAGGGTGCTTATTATGTCGCTGACAACGATTGCTATCGGAATTCAGCTTGCGTTCACGGTGTTTTTGTCAGGCATCATGAACATTCCCCACCGACGTGACCGTGTTTTGGCGGCTGAAGACGAGAGTTCGTCGGAGCCGGCGCTTGAGGCTGCTAGCTCGAGCTCGTTTTCGCTACGATCGCGAGCAACCGAACGATAATTGTTCCCCAGAGCTAATTCGACAGCTCTTCAGACGGATAGAGACGATGATGTCCTCAGTTTTTCGCGTGTAAGACTCTCGCATTGACCGGCAGCTTGTGGGAGGTGACCATGTCGCGGCTTATGGTAACGGGTGCATCAGGTTATATTGGACGCCGTCTTTGCGCTTTGGCTTCCGACATTGGATGGGACGTCGTGGTTCTGGGGCGCGCCCCGTTAGACGACAGGATTGTGCGCCGTTTTGATTGGCGCCTTGGCGAAGAGATCCCGCAATCCGCATTTGACGGGGTAAAAGCCGTCATTCATCTAGCGCACTCTTGGAATAGTGATGGCGAGCAGCGCACGTCGTCAACGAATATTAATCTTGCCGGAACAGAGAAATTAGCGCGAGCGGCGCTCGCTGCAGATGTACCCCGGTTCATTTTTGCCTCGACTACATCAGCCCGGCCCGAAGCATTAAATTCCTATGGGCGGATCAAATATGCCGTCGAAAAGCTCTTGATCTCGTTGCCCACGGCATCCAACCGTGTGGATTGTGCGCGCATCGGGCTCGTCTATGGTGGGCCAGAAATTGGACAATACGGTCTGCTATCGAAACTAGTGCGGCTCTTGCCGCTTTTACCGATGGTCGCATTGAACCGGAAAGTGCAGCCAATCTATCTTGATGAAGTAGTCGCGGGTCTTCTCGCTTTAGCGAAGCGGCCAGCGACGTCAATCGCGCCCGTGATTGCCGGACCAGTTCCAATTGCGTTCGGCAAGTTTTTGCAGATGCTGCGCCGGGCACACGTCGGCAAACGGTTAATCCTCGTTCCCATTCCGCTGCGGGTGGCACTTTTGGCTTGCGATCTTACCAGCTTGGCTCCGTTTGTTTTAACAGTTGATCGCGAGCGTATTCTGGGACTAGCGGGTACATCTCCTATGGAAAGCACAAAGGATCTAGCTGACCTTGGCATTAGTATTGTCCCTCCAATACAACGATTTGCGCGTCTGCGAACTCCGCGCAGGCAACTCATCGCCGAGGCAAGAGCTATGCTTGCGTATGTATCGGGCCAACCCACTGTGCCTAGGACGAGCACAGCTCGATTAGTTCGCGCACTCGATCGTCAGGGCGCCCAGCCGCTTTGGATTTTGCGCTTTCTACTGAGCCTGCCTTGGTTGCTGCGGGTCTTTGAACCGTTTCGCGTTCGCATGGATCACAGCTTGGCAATGCGGCTGCATCTCGCGGTCATGGTCGATGAAAGCGTCTGTAGGGACAATAGGTCTCGATCGAATGCCGTGTCACTAGTCGGGCTAGCTGTTTTGGAAGTAGCGTTGATTCCTCTTCGGTTAGTGCTCGGCCGGGTTTATGCTTAAAAAATCAAATAAGTCGGATTTTGACTGCATTGTCATTGGTAGTGGTCCCGCTGGCGTCAGCGCAACGTTTCCGCTTGTCGAGTCCGGTTTGCAGGTCTTAATGCTCGACGGTACCGGCGAGGCAGAGCTAGATCGCGATAGCGATAGTGAAGCTTGGAGGCGAATGCTCGGCAACGAGTTGCAGGCGCTCCTGCCAGAGGACGGACTATCACCCAAGCTTCGAACACCTGCGGCGCGGCGCATCACGGATGCCTTCCAGCACGCCCATGACATCCAGGGTCAAGGGTTTGTCACCGTGGGATCGATCGCACGCGGAGGTCTCTCCCGAATTTGGGGTGCATTCGTAAGCGAGTTTGACGCGAGCGATATTGAAGGTTGGCCGTTTTCGATTGAAGAGCTCCGTGCTTCTTACCGATGCGTAATCAACAGAATAGGAGTGAGCGGCAACGAGACAGACGAAATGGCTGAATTCTATGGCCGTTCCGGCACGATCCTGCCGGCATTACCAATCGGTCCCGCAGCAAGTTATTTGCTTCGTCGGTATCGTCCCGGGTCGGAGGGACCGGAGTTCGGACTTGGGGTTGCACGGAACGCTATTCTTTCTGTTCCGTACGCCGGCAGAAACGCTTGCGATTTGCGCAATGATTGTCTCTGGGGGTGCGATCGTGGTTCTATATACGATGCTAGATCTGATCTGAACAGGCTTAAGCTCGCCCGCACGTTCCATCTTGCAGATGATGCCCATGTGGTCGGCCTAGTTCGAAGTTCAGGTAAATGGCAAGTTCTCACGCGAGACGGCAGGAGGTTCTCTGCGCCACGTGTTTTACTCGCGGCGGGCATCTTTGGGACGGCCGCATTGGTCATCCCACTTTTGAAGAATGCGCCAAACGAGCTCCGGCTTTTGAATAATCCTGTTTTAGCAATGCCGCTGTTGGCACGAGCCCGGCTGAAAAGTGCAGGCCAGAAAAACGGCTATTCGCTTGCCCAACTAGGCTATCGTTTGCGGAATGCGTCTGCTTCCTCCGACTATATTTCAGGCGCAATTTACGAGGTCGAGGGCTTGC
>Ga0206804_10023_pt2 | contig 46652 bp, 36 predicted proteins | sample Alteio_BWOrgCont_62_FD_152888 | JGI IMG/M metagenome (GOLD analysis project Ga0206804, IMG submission 152888) | Enriched cells from forest soil in Barre Woods Harvard Forest LTER site, Petersham, Massachusetts, United States -... | ecosystem: Environmental > Terrestrial > Soil > Temperate forest >... | reverse complement strand
GATAAACAGTCTCTTGCTAAAAACTTAGTTAAATTCGTATCATTGGGTGGCTCGGAGTTGGTGTTAAGGGGCGGACGGTGACGGTTCTCAGGGCTAGTTACAGGGAAACCACTGTACTATAAGGCTGTGACGTAGGCGTTTCAATCAGGAGCACCTTAATACCAAATCCGAGACAGGCCCCAATGATTTGATCAATAATATGACGAAATACATTATTTTAGTCCCAGACGGCCTGGCTGATGAGCCTTTAAAAGAATTGGACGGAAAGACCCCTATGGAGGCGGCCAAAACGCCCAACATGGATTATCTGGTGCAGCATGGATTTTCTGCCCTGGTGCAGACCATCCCCGATGGCATGCCGCCGGGTTCTGACGTCGGAAACCTGGCTTTAATGGGTTACGACCCTAAAAAGAACCTTTCGGGAAGGGCTTCTTTGGAAGCGGCCAATTTAGGCATCAAGATCAAGGATGATGAAGTGGTATTCCGTTGCAATCTGGTCACTGTTAAAGACGGCATCATGGTTGATTACAGTGCCGGGCATATATCTACGGATGAAGCCAGGAATTTGATAAAAGATCTGGAGCGTTCGATGGATTGGCCGGACCTGAGTTTTTATCCGGGTAACAGCTATCGCCATTTAATGGTCATGAAAACCATTAATGTTTCCGGCATGCTGGGCCTTAAAACAACGCCGCCGCATAACATTATTGATCAGCCGGTAAAATCATATTTGCCGGCAGGGCCGCAGAGCGATCATTTGTTAAAGATCATGGAAAGGTCTAAAGAGATTTTAGGCAGCCACCAGATCAATAAAATGCGTGAGGATTCAGGCGAAAATCCGGCCAATATGGTTTGGTTGTGGGGGCAGGGAGCATCTCCCAATCTGCCCTCATTTAAAGACACCTATGGATTAAGCGGGGCAGTGATTTCAGCAGTGGATTTAGTCAACGGCATAGGCCGTTTAGCTGGTTTAGATGTCATTAGTGTCCCGGGAGCCAATGGTTACTACGATACCAATTATAAAGGCAAAGCCGAATATGCGTTGAATGCCTTAAAAAAACATGATTTTGTATACGTCCATGTGGAAGCCACCGACGAAGCCGGCCATAACGGTGATTGGAAGGCAAAGCTCGAGTGCTGTGAGAAATTTGACCAGGACGTTGTCGGCACTATTTTGAAATCTTTTAAAAAACCTGAGGGCGTCAGGATACTGATTTCTCCTGACCATCCCACACCCGTGGCCAAACGCGCCCACGACCGCTCACCGGTGCCTTTTGTGATGTGGGGAGAAAGCATTGGATCCAATGGCGTCAAAAGTTATTCTGAAAAAGCAGCATCAAAAGAAGGCCTAAAATTTAAAAGTGGCCAAGAGATGGTCCAATTTTTTTTAAAATAGTGCGTATCGTGTCATTGCGAGGAGCGCAGTTAGCACAACCCGAAGGGCGACGAAGCAATCTTTTAACAGAAGGAGTTTACAATAGATGGAAAAAGAGATCATTGTACAAAAATTCGGCGGCTCCTCAGTGGCTAATATCGACCGCATCAAAAATGTGGCCCAGCGCGTGGTCGCTTATAAAAACAAACACACCGACATCGCGGTGGTTGTTTCAGCGCTTGGGGACACCACCGATGAGCTGGAAGCATTGGCCTTAGGCTTAAGCAAGACCCCGCCTGAGCGTGAAATGGACATGCTTTTATCCACCGGCGAGCAAATTTCCTGCGCGCTTTTGGCCATTGCCATCAAGGAATTGGGCTATGATGCCATTTCATTTACCGGAAGCCAGGTAGGCATTAAAACCGACAAGACCCATACCAAGGCGCGTATTATGACCATAGACGGCAAACGCATCAACAGGGCTTTTAAAGAAAATAAAATCGTCATCGTGGCGGGTTATCAGGGGGTCACTGCCAATGATGAGATCACGACCTTAGGCCGCGGCGGATCTGATTTGACAGCCGTGGCATTGGCCCAGGCGCTAAAAGCAAAAGTATGTGAAATTTATACGGATGTCGACGGCATCTATACGACAGATCCGCGCATCGTTAAAGAAGCCCGTAAAATAAAGACCATCACTTTTGAAGAAATGCTGGAAATGGCCTCTTTAGGCGCCCAGGTGATGCAGGCGCGTTCCATCGAGGTCGCCAAACGTTTTAATATACCGTTACATGTTCGTTCAAGCTTCTCCAAGGAGGAAGGGACCATGATCACTAAAGAGAATGAAAAATTAGAAGAAATCGCAGTGCGCGGCATTACCTGCAATAAAAACGAAGCCAAAATCACCATTTGTTCCGTACCGGACAAGCCGGGCATTGCGGCCAAAATTTTTGAAGAAATTTCCAAGCAGGGCATTAATGTGGATACGATCGTCCAGAATGTGCCGCATGATAAATTGTCCGATATTTCATTCACGGTGCCTAAAGGTGATTTCAATAAAGCCATCAAGGCCACAACAGCCATCGGAAATAGGATCAAGGCTGGTGAGATCCTGGAAGACAGGAATATCGCAAGGGTGTCCCTGGTCGGTTCCGGCATGCGTTCCCACAGCGGTATTGCAGCCAAAATGTTTTCAACCCTGGCGGACAATCATATCAATATCGAAATGATTTCCACCTCTGAGATCTCTGTTTCTTGTATCATTGCCCAGGATTCAGCGGATAAAGCCGTAAGATCATTACACAAGGCATTCAAATTGGAACAACCTTAATATGAATAAAATAATAATCTACGACACGACCCTCAGGGACGGCTCTCAGACCGAAGGGGTCTCGTATACCGTCAATGATAAGGTCAAGATCACCCATAAGCTCGATGAGCTGGGTGTTCATTATATTGAAGGCGGCTGGCCCGGGTCCAATCCCAAGGACAAAGAATTTTTCGAGATGATGAAGGCCCAAAAACTCCAGAATTCCAAATTAGCGGCATTTGGTTCCACCCGCCGGGCCAATATCAAGCCTGAAGATGACGCTAATCTCAAGGAATTGATAGCCAGCCAAACACCGACGGTGACCATTTTCGGCAAAAGCTGGGACCTTCATGTCACTGATGTGATCAGAACGACCCTGGAAGAGAATTTAAAGATGATCCGGGAATCCGTGGCTTTTTTAAAGAAGAATAAACGGGAAGTCTTTTATGATGCCGAGCATTTTTTTGACGGCTATAAAAACAATCCCAAATACGCTTTAAACTCCATCTTGGCGGCCCAGGCAGGCGGTGCTGACTGCATCATCTTATGTGATACCAACGGCGGCACCTTGCCTGAAGAAGTTGTCAAGATCGTCAAAGACGTTAAAAAGAAGATCAAAAAGCCTTTGGGCATCCATACCCACAATGACCAAGGCTTAGCGGTGGCCAATTCCCTGGTTGCCGTCAATGCCGGCTGCACACAAGTGCAGGGGACTTTTAACGGCATGGGTGAGCGCTGCGGCAATGCGGATTTGTGCACGATCATGTGCATCTTATATGCAAAAATGAAGAAAAAATCCATCCCCGATAACAAGATCAAAATGCTGATGGATGCTTCCTATTACATCAGCGATGTCAGCAATTACACCCTGGCCAATAACCAACCCTTTATCGGGCATTCGGCTTTTGCGCATAAGGGCGGTGTCCATATAGATGCCATGCTTAAAAACCCATTGGCTTACGAGCATATCGAACCGGAAATCGTGGGCAATCACCGCCGCCTGTTGACTTCCGAGCTGGCCGGCAAAATGCCCATCATCCTTAAAGCGCAAAAATTAAATATCCATCTGGATAAAAATTCCCCTGAAGCCCGTGAGATCATGAAGGAGCTGCAGGAAAAAGAACATCAGGGCTATCAATTCGAAGGGGCAGATGCTTCTTTTGAATTGTTCATGAAGCGCCGTTTGAAAATGTATCAGCCTTTTTATCAGCTGGAAGGTTTTAAAGTATTCACCGAACGAAAACCCGACGGATCTGTTTTGGCAGGGGCCACCGTAAGGCTTAAAGTCGACGGCCATGATGAGATGGCAACGATTGAAGGCCATGGGCCTGTGGAAGTCCTGGACCGTGCCTTGCGCACAGCCTTAAAGAAATTCTATCCGGGGGTCGCGGACATGCATTTGTCTGATTATAAGGTCCGTGTGCTGGATACTAAGGAAGGTACCGGGGCCAAAGTACGCGTATTAATCGAGTCCCAGGACCAGCATGACAGCTGGACAACGGTCGGGGTCCATGAAAACGTGATCGAGGCCAGCTGGGAAGCACTCGTTGATAGCATTGAATACAAATTGTTGAAGGATAAAAAATAAATTGTGGAACTATCTTCAAAATATAATCCTAAAGAAACACAGGACAAATGGCTCAAGTTTTGGAAAGACAATAATGTCTTTCATGCTAAAACTGACTTAACTAAAAAGCCGTTTACCATTGTCATCCCGCCGCCCAACGTGACAGGTATCCTGCACATGGGCCATGCTCTGAATAACACCTTACAGGACATCATGGTGCGTTACAAACGCATGAACGGCTTTGAGGCCCTTTGGATGCCTGGCACGGACCATGCAGGCATTGCCACCCAGAATGTGGTGGAGAAACAATTGGCCAAGGAGGGCAAGACCCGCCAGGATTTGGGCCGTGACGAATTTCTCAAACGCCTCTGGACTTGGAAACAGGAATACGGCGACACCATTATCAGCCAATTGGAAAAATTAGGTTCTTCCTGTGACTGGGAACGCACCCGCTTTACCATGGACGATGAATATAGTGAAGCCGTCAAAGAGGCCTTCATCCATCTGCACAAGAAAGGCCTGATTTACCGCGGAGAACGCATCATCAACTGGTGCCCGCGCTGCCAGACAGCCCTTTCAGATGAAGAGGCCGAGCATAAAGAGAAAAGCGGCAAGCTTTATCATTTGAAATATCCTCTCAAAGATGACCCTGATCAGCATGTCGTAGTAGCGACAACCCGCCCTGAAACTATGTTGGGTGACACAGCTGTTGCCGTTAACCCCAAAGATGGACGATACACGAAATTAATCGGTAAAACCTTGGTCCTTCCTTTAATGGACCGTGAAATCAAAATTATCAAGGATGATTTAGTGGCCGCAGAATTCGGTACAGGTGCCGTCAAGGTGACCCCGGCGCATGATCCCAATGACTTTATGATGGGCCAGCGTCATCATCTGCCTGTGATCAATGTGATGAATCCGGATGCCACTATCAATGAGCAGGGCGGCAAATATAAGGGCCTGGATCGTTTCACGGCCCGTAAACAGATTTTAGCTGATTTAGAAGCCTTGGGATTGCTTGAAAAAATCGAAGATCACAAAAACTCCGTCGGCCACTGCTACCGCTGCGATACAGTGGTGGAGCCCTATTTGTCCAAGCAATGGTTTGTCTCCATGAAACCATTGGCCAAGCCGGCCTCGCAAGCGGTGCAAAAAGGAGAGATCAGGATCCACCCAATGCATTGGTCCAAGGTCTACACCAATTGGATGCAAGACATTCACGATTGGTGTATTTCCCGTCAGATTTGGTGGGGCCACCGCATTCCTGTATGGTATGACAAAGAGGGGAATCATTTTGTTGCAAAATCTGAACAGGAAGCCAAGGCCCAGGCGCAAGCCAAACACGGCAAGCCTGTTGAGTTAAAACAGGATGAGGACGTCCTTGATACCTGGTTTTCATCCTGGCTTTGGCCCTTTGCCACGCTTGGCTGGCCCAAACAAAACAATGATTTAAAATACTTTTATCCCACCAATACCTTGATGACAGCCTCTGAAATCCTGTTTTTCTGGGTAGCGCGCATGATCATGGCAGGTTATGAATTCATGGGGGAGAAGCCTTTTTCCGATGTGCTGATCCATGGGACAGTGCGTGATGCCAAGGGCCGCAAGATGTCCAAATCCTTAGGCAATGCCATTGATCCCCTGGAAATCATAGATGAATACGGCGCCGATGCCCTGCGCTTTAGCCTCATCATCAACTCAGGCCAGGATATTTTCATCTCCAAAGAAAAATTCGAGATCGGCCGCAACTTCGCCAACAAAATCTGGAACGCCTCCCGCCTGGTTTTCATGAATTGTGAATATGGTGTCAAAAGGCTTGATCCGCACTCTCTGGGGTCTCATGAGGGGGGTGTCATTGCGAGCGTAGCGAAGCAATCTTTTTCCGATGACCTGGATATCAACAATCTCGACCTTCCTTCCCGCTGGATCATTGCCCGGTTTTATGAAACCATGGAAAAAGTCAGCCGCGCCATTGAAGAATTCCGTTATTCCGAAGCTGAGATCCTGATCCAGGATTTCTTTTGGGGCAGCTATTGCGACTGGTACTTGGAATTGATTAAAACTAAACTCAATGATCCCAACATTCAGAAAACCGCCCTTTTTGTCCTAAAAAATTCTTTGAAAATGATGCATCCTTTCATCCCGTTTGTAACGGAAGAGATTTATAGCAAAATGAACACAAAGGACCAATGCCTTTCATTGGCTGCATGGCCTGAAAAAGAGGGAACTTTAATCGATCAGGAAGCATCTAAGCAAATGCAGGCTATTATCGATGTGATTTCCACGATTCGTAAAATACGCATCCAATGGGACATAAAGCCCAATCAGGAAGTCATGGTGGAAATAATCCCTGATAACGAAGTACAGGCAGGATTATTCAAGATCAATAGCGCCTATATTACGCATTTGGCCAAGGTAGCATTAAGTATTTCTTCTGAATTCTCGACATCCAAAGATGCGGTTTTTGACCTGGTTGGTACAGTCAAGATCTGCATGCCATTAAAAGGCATCATTGATCTTGAGGTGGAAAAGAAACGGAAAAGGGAAGAAATAGCCCAAAAACAAAAATCCATCGATGGCTTACAATCGCGTTTAAGTAATGAGGCTTTTGTCAGCAAGGCGCCGGAAGAAATCATTACCAAAGAAAAAGAACGTCTCAGCACTTTGACCAAGGAAGTCAACGAGCTTAAAAATGTTTTATCTAATTTGTCATGAAACCAGAATATGTCAAAACCATCATTCAACTGGCCCTTGCCGAAGACATCGGCGAAGGGGACATTACGACTGATAATTTGGTCCCTTCAAATTCACGCAGCAAGGCACGCCTGATCTCAAAATCCGACGGGATCATCTGCGGCGTTAATCTCGCCCGTGAAGTTTTTAAGGCCCTCAATTCTAAAATCATATTTCGCCCTTTGATCAAAGACGGCCAAGCGGTTCACAAGGGCAGCATCATTGCGGAAATTTCCGGCCCCACCAGGGCCTTGCTCTCAGGGGAACGGGTGGCCCTTAATCTGCTGTCTTTTTTATCAGGCATTGCCACTCAAACCCGCTTATTTGTTAAGAAAATTAAACCGTATAAAGCCGCTATTATGGACACCCGCAAGACCACCCCTTTATTGCGCCAGCTGCAGCGTTATGCCGTCCGGACAGGGGGAGGCGTCAATCACCGCTTTAATCTTAATGACATGGCCCTGGTCAAAGATAATCATCGCGTTGCCTGCGGTGCGCGCCACATGAACGAGGCCATCAGCACTTTAAGAAAAAGGACCAAGGAAAAAATCGAAGTTGAAGTCGATGATCTCAACCAATTAAAAGAAATTCTGGATTCCAAGGTGGACATTATTTTATTGGACAACATGACGCCCAAACAAGTGGCGCAGGCAGTTTATTTACGTCAAAAAGCCAAATCCCGTGTTTTGCTGGAAGCTTCCGGAGGCATTACCATAAAAAATATCAGGCAATACGCGGCCGCCGGAGTTGACCGTATTTCAGTCGGGGCCCTGACCCATTCGCATCGGGCATTGGATATTTCCATGGAGTTTATACAGACCTCAACTTTCCCAGTCATTCCCGTCATTCCCGCGAAAGCGGGAATCCATTTTTTATTTTTATTTTTTACATTGCTGTTCATCAGCCCCCTATGGGCCCAGGACCAGGATGATATCAACCAGGCGAATATTTCTTCAGGGGCCATTTTTGATGATAGGGCCCTTTTGGAAGGCTATACTCAAAAATACGCCAATGAACCCATGGACATTTTGTTGGCCATGATCGCGGATGATTCTCTGGGGGAATATAAATGCACAGCCGCGGTGCGGGTCTTTAAAGAAAAATATGCTGATGAGGTTTTGAGCAATGAAAAATCCAATATCCTTAGGATCTTGATCCGGCGGCTTAACCGCAGTGATTCTCCCTTTGTCCAGGTTGAGATCATGCATACCCTGGTCGTTTTAGACCGTTACGATTATTTTGAAAGCATGGTCCCCATATTGATCCAAAAAATGGACCATTATAATCCGGTGGTCAGCACCATGGCTTATGATGATCTTTTAGAGATCACTAAAGACAGCCTTTATCCCAGAGAGGCCAGGATTGTTTTTGAGACCCTGCGTAAGATCTTTTTCCTGTCCCGCAACCGCCTGCAGAACATCACAACCCCGGATTTGAAACTACAGCAAAAACTGGATCTTATGCGCTGGTCCATCCGGATTTTAGGCACCCAGGAACTCAAACGCCTGCCTTCCGAAGTCATTAATCTGCTATAACTTATGAAAAATATCCGATTATTAAAATTTTTCTTGAGGCGGTCATCTTGACAAAGCCTTTATTATAGTATATACTTCCAATGTTCGATAAATAGTAATGGATTTCTGGCAAGGATGTCAGAAAAACAATCTTGGACAATGGTGCCCAATGACTCGAAATCAGAGACATTGGGTTTTTTATTTAAGTAATTACGCACACAGAAGCGCGTAAATATATTGGACGCTGCAGCCCAATAATTTTTCCCGGCCAGGGAAGATTATTGGGTTTTTTATTTGAGGCTGCTTATGTTTACTAAACTTATCGCCCGCTTGATCCTGACAGTTTTTTTATTTACCTCCGTAGGTCCGCTTCCTGATGCCTCTGCCCAAAGCATTATTGATTTGCCTGCCCCCGGACACATGGTTGATTTCAGCCCTAAATTCAACAAGGCAACCCTTAAAGGGATTATTTTTCATCCTGAAAATCCGTTTAAATTTGATTTTATTCTGGATGAAGGGGATGCTCATTTAAACAAAGGGCAGGCAAAGGCACAAAGCCAAAAGATAGCCGCTTATTTCCTGGCATCATTGACCACCCCTGAAAAAGAGATCTGGGTCAATTTATCCCCATTTGAAAAAAACAGGATCGTTCCGGAATTTTTTGGGAAAACGCTGATGGGGCAAAATTTGCTGGCCCAGGATTATATGCTCAAGCAGATCATGGCCACGGCCCTTTATCCTGAGCGCCAACTGGGCCGTGAATTCTGGCAAAAAATTTACAAGCAAGCGTTGATAAAATTCGGCACCACCAATATCCCATTTAACACTTTTAATAAGGTATGGATCGTTCCTGACAAGGCAGTGGTGTATGAAAATACAAAAATGAATGCGGTTTTTGTGGCAGACAGTTCTTTGAAGGTAATGCTGGAAAAAGATTATTTGGCCGCAAATAAAAATAAATTTCGTTTTAATACAGCTGCGGTCACAGAAACCGGCACAGGCACTTTGTCTGCGGCCGTAATAAAAGAACTGGTGATCCCTGCCCTGGAAAAAGAAGTCAATGAGGGAAAGAATTTTGCGCCCTTGCGCCAGGTGTACAATTCCCTGATCTTGGCCAAATGGTACAAAGACCATTTAAGAAATAACATTATTGCCAAAGGATACATTGACCGCAATAAGATCAAGGGCATTGACAGCCGTGATAAACAACGGGTCTCTGAAATTTACGATCAATACTTAAGGGCCTACAAAAAAGGCGTTTTTAATTTTATTAAAGAAGATTTTGATGAAGCCAGCCAAAGCATTGTCCCGCGAAAATATTTCTCCGGCGGTTTTTTCGGAGGCGCCCTTCATGAAGTCACTACTACTAATAAAGCCATGGCCGCGGCTGGTTTTAGAAAAAAGAATTTTTTAATTGCCAGGGTTTTTTTGGCCCTAACTCTTATTTCTACAGCCCAACCCGTGCTGGCACAGGCACAGCAAATTTATCAACAGTCTGTTGCCCCGCAGGATTTAAGCATTATCCGGGGGGCAGCTTACGGAAGCGGGGACCCAACAGCAGCCGCGCAAGCTTTTAACAGACTGACTGATGAAAGGTATTTTAGTGACGACAGCCTGGATGAATATGCTGCCCTGTGTTTGAGTTTAAGTAAAGGAGGGTCTTACGATAAGGCCCTGGACATATTGACCAATACGACAATGTCTTTTCCCAATATATCAGCGGCTGTCCCGGTAAGCATTCTCAATCTTATCGGTAACTTTGTTTTAGATCTGAAAAACGCCAATAATGTTACTTCCCAGGAATTGCGCTTGGCAGCTGCGAAGTATTTATTGACCAAATACACGCTTTCCAATCAGGTCCCGTCCTCGACGCTCATGCAGAGATTTTTTCAAACCGGGATTTTTGAACGGTTGATTAATACAGATGACCCTAACGCTTCCGTGGAAGCGGCCAGGCTGATGGTCGTTGCATTAATGGTCCAAAAAGGCGGGGCATCCGGCGGTTTTTTATCAAGCCATAACATTTCCGGGCTTGCCCATGTTCAGGACAAATTACATGATCCAAGAAGAATTGTTGCCAGGGCAGCGGCTTTGGTGTTTTTAGCCATTCCCAAATCAAGCGGGTACCATCAAGATATGATCAGCAAATATTTGTCTGAAACTCCCCAGCCCAATGATCTGACTGTTTATAACACCATGCTTTCAGCAGCCAGGAATCAAAATATGCCTGTTGCTGCCAGTGTCAGCCAAAGCATCCAGGACTTCATCCAGAAAAACAGGCCCACCGACACTGTCGGCTCACAAAATTGGATTGAGCAGGTCCGTCATGCCATGGAAGGCATTATTGCTTTATCAGGCGGTAATAGGGGAAATCTTTTTGACAATATCGATCTGATGGCCAAAGAATGCGCCGGAAATCAGACAGATGTCTTGAATTACTATAAACTCGGGATGGTATTTTTTGCTGTCCAGCAGGGAGCGCTCACAGAAGCTGATTTTAATAATGTACTTGCCCAATTTAGACAGGCTTACACAGGCTTGCCTTCCACACCGGTCAGGATCATGCCTTTAAGCGGGGATTTAAAAGTTTATCTGCAGCAATTACAAAACAGCGAGGACCCTCAGGGCAATGTTCAAAGGATCCTCAGTGAAGGAGGCCCTTTTTATTTGCCATTTTTATATGATGCCATCCGCGATAATGAAGACCCCCAGGTTATCGGGGCGATTGCCGCAAACTTACCGGTGATTCTGGCCATGGGGGTCAATAATAATGTCAATAAATGGTACAGTTTAATGAACAGCAAATTAAAAGGTGATTATGGTCTAGAGAAAAAAGCCCTTGCTGCTTTGCCTGTCATCGCTGTGCAGCTAAGACCATTGGTCAATGACATCATTGCCCATGTCTTTAGCATGCCTAATCCGGCAGGAAATTCTTTAAATGTATCCTCTACTTACTGGAGCGAACTTAATTTTGATGCCCGTTTAGTGGCCAAGTATCAAGGCGATTGGCGTGAGATGGTGGCGGGCTTCAATGACTCTACAGGGTTTACCCAGGGCCAATTCATGGCAGCCATCAATAATGCTCCGCGAAATGTCCCTGTTGCTGCAAGACCCGATAATTCAGGAGGCGGTACTGCCCCTTCTATAGGATATACAGCCCGTCCGAGGGCCGCTGTTTCCGGAGGTCCAGCCATCAGTGGCGGTGGCAGTTGGGAATCTGCAGAAAAGACATTTCTAGGTTATTTGCGCGGCGAAGGCAGTATTACGGCTGAAAGCGCGGCCAGGGCCATTGATGAAGCTGACAGTGTTTACAAAAGACCTTCCGATACCGGATCAGGGGAGGCAATCATGAATAAATACATTGAGCAATACAGCAACCCTGCATATTTAATCAGAATGGCCGATGTGTTCCTTAAATTAAGCAACAAAAAACTGGCCTTCGAACTATTAAGCGGGCTTTTAAATAGAAATTCCATGAAGGTGGATGAGATCGTTATAAAAAGCTTTATAGGATCAGACCAGCAAAAAGGTGTCACCAAGGACCAGACATTAAAAGCCGCCCCCAGGATCGTTGAAACGTATTTGTCTTATGTGAAAAACCGAAATCTTCAAAATCCCGTATCATTAAAAAATGAATATCAGATGGGGTCGTCATTAAGGTCATTGGGGATTGATGCGTTACAGGCAGCTATTGATGACAAGCTTTCATCAGTTGATATTTCTGAGCCGGAGCGCTTAGCTTTGCAGGATTTAGGCAAAGAAGCCTCATCACCGGAATATACGGATTACATTATAGCTATTACAAATCCTAATATATTTGACCCAAAATTAACAGAGGTATTGACCCGCCTGGCCTCAATGCATCTGCGTTTTCCAGGCATGGCTTTATATGATCTTCATTTTATATTAAAAAATTCACCGAATTTTGAAGATCAGGGGCACAGGGTCCTTCTTCAAAGGGTCATTGCATCGGCTGAAAAACAGCTTGGAGGGGTTATTTTAAATGAAGTGAAAAATAAGGAAGTTGAAATGCAATATTTAGACGAATTCAGGAATGCGCCCGGTGCAGTCACGCAAAGTGATGCATTGAGATTGTTTTTGAATGCCCCTCCTGAAATGGCGGCCAATTTATTTTGGGAAGGCGTTAATGTTCTTGCCCAGCGCCCAACGATAGAGGCAAAAAAACAACGGATAATGTATCCCAATTTTACCAACGATCCTTTGCAGCTTTCTGATTTCATGGATGTTTTACGAAGCATGAGAGACCTTATCCAAGATTTAAAAAAGACAGATGCCGTCAAATATAATGTCATCGTAAACCATTTAAGGGGAAATCTCGAACATCAGATAAGGTCCAAGAGATTTGAGGACGGAGTGCAATATGTCTTTCTTAAATCCATTGACCCGCAGTTGGTGGCCGGAATAAATATGGAAATCAATCCATCAACGGATACTCATTTCTTGAATGTTCCCCCGCAGATGCCCATTTGGGTTGAGGGAGGCCATAGCATTCCCGGTGTATATGCGGAATTGGCCAGTACATTAAATATGGTCCCTCAGAAAATATCTGCTGTGCCGGCCGATGAAGACCCTTTAAAAGACCTTGAAGATTTGCTCGATCCTACAAATGCCGTGAGGCAGATGGCTGCCATCGCACGCTTGCGGGCAGTGACATTATTGTTCCAAAATGATATTCACTGTGCAGGGCCTGAAGTGCGGACATTTTTGCTCTATCATGGCGATCAGTACCAGGTCCTTGGAGAGAATTCCCAAATGATGCTGACAAACACGGAAGGTTTCACAAACCAGGACTGGATTTTGTACATGGCCCAGCTGTCAAAAAGAGGGGCCGATGCCTGGCGCCAGGCCCTGCATTATTTGCAGGACAAGGATTTTATAGCGCATCATCCGGAGGCTTTTAATGAGCTTGTCAATGCCATTGGCAATAAAAAAGAGACAGACATGGTTTGGCCGTTGTTGCATGCTTATGTGGATAATGAATTGGACGGTTATACGGTTTACGGGGTTGGTTTTCGAGGCAGCTATGTCGGCACCACCATTGAAAAAAATATAGTCCGCATAGGCAGGGCCCCTGGCCATCAGGAAGAAGTGATTGCTAAAATTAATTCATTTATTAATGCCATGGACCCCGGCTTCAAAAACAATGTTGTTTTTATACCTGTCTTTAAAAATTTAATCAAAGAAATCTCCCGGCCGGATAATGCAATGGCAGCCATACCTAACGGCGGTATTGATTTGGAAAATGTTGTGCTCCAGTCTAAAGGGACAGGGGAGATAAAGACAGCTTTTGATGACAAGGCGCAGCTGGATGTTTTATTAAAATCTGAAGGACTGGTTCCTGTTATTGAAAATGTCAAGCCATTGACACAAACAGCGATCAACCATCTTTTGGGATCAATATGATCTTACGTTTTTCCTCATTTAAGGATTTCCTTTTGTTCCGTCTCGGGATCATTTTCCTGTTGAGCGCTTTTGTGCTAAGTTCTTCCGGCATTTGGGATGTGGCCCAAGCGCAGACCTTCATGGGATTGCCTGCTGCGGGGACCATGGTCACCACCAGCCCTTCTTTTGAACCCTTACAGTTAAAAGGGATCATGGTCAACAGCAAAAATCCCCTTCGTTTTGATTTTTTAGTAGATAAGGGGGGTTCCGGTCTTCAGGGACCGTTTTTAAAAGACGGCATTACCCGTTTGGCAAAATATTTCCTGACCTGCCTTGCCGTCCCTGAAGAGGATTTATGGGTCAATCTTTCACCCTATGAAAAAGACCGTATTGTGCCTGGTAATTTCGGGATTACCCTGATGGGAAAAGATCTGCTGGAACAGGATTATCTGCTCAAACAGGTAATGGCTTCCTTAAGCTATCCTGGAAATGAATTAGGAAAACGGTTTTGGCAAAAAATTTACCGCAGGGCTTACGAACTTTACGGCACGACATCTGTCCCTATCAACACTTTTAATAAAGTCTGGATACTCCCTGAATCCGCAGAAGTATATGTCCAGGGCAGCAGTGCCTTTGTTGTCAAAAGCCGGTTGGATGTTATGTTGGAAGCTGATTATAAAGCATTTATATACCACCGGCATGTCTATGAGGATGCCGGGGCGTATTCGGAGGTTTTGCGTGATGTTATCCTTCCTGAATTGCGCCAGGAGGTCAATGAGGGAAAGAATTTTGCCGTTGTCAGGCAGGTTTATAATGCCATGATTTTGGCGACCTGGTATAAGCGCCATTTAAAAGACAGCTTACTTGGAAGGATATATGTGGGGAGAAATAAAGTAACCGGAGTAGACATTGCTGATAAGGATGCAAAAGAAAAAATATTCCGGCAATATCTGAAAGCTTATAAAAAATGCGTCTATAACTATATTAAAGAAGATTACGATCCCATTACCCAGCAAACAGTACCCCATAAATATGCATCAGGCGGGATGTATTTTGCCGGTTTTGGTCCGGATTCGGCCAAGTATATGGAGACCCCTGATCCTGACGGGATCAAGCTAGGGACTGATTTGGCCATGGCCACTGTTGACCTGACAGCTACAGGTAAGGATGGGGAGATATTCAAATTTTCACAGCAGGGCCGACAGGATGAAATCACGCTTTCTAAAAAAATAGGGGCATTCGCACGCGGAATACTTCTCTCGTTTTCTGTTTTAACAGCTTTCGCTGCAGCAGCTCCTTTAGCCCATGCTTTTCAGCAAATTCCCGGTTCCAATCCTGAGGAAATAGCAGGAATTGTAGAAAAGGGGGACCTTGATTTAGGGCATATCATTCAAAAATTTGACAAGATCAATCCTTTATTTGGAGAACACGGCGTTGTCCTGAAAGATGCTCTTTATGTGATGAAAAACTCCAATCCTAATGTGACAGATATTAATAAAATATATGTCGGCCAAACCATCCGTTTTCCTAAACCTGCTTCCGTGTCCCGGCAAATGCAGCAGCAGTTGCCGTCAGCAGTGCCTGTTTCACCGGCACCACCAGTGGCTGTAAGGTCGTTTTTACCGACACCAGTAGCACAAGCAAGACCTGTTTCACCGACACCAACGGCGGTGAAGCCGGTTTCAACAGCACCGTTGGCAGCATTACCAATTCCGCCGGCACCGCCGGCAGCAGCTCCGGCATCATCACCACCGCCACCGCCTCCTAAACCCGAAGCTGATATTTTTCATACATTATCCGCGCCTGTTGCAAATGCTGTAGCATCGTCTGCACCTGTGGCACCGCCAATAATTCCGAACAATCAACCTGCTGACTCTACTGCAACAGAGGCAGGGGCCGCATCAATGGATCCTGAAGCGGTTTTTAGGAGAATTAGACAAGATAGAATTGCCCACGCAACCCCGGAAATGGCGGCATTATTACGGCAAACATTACCGCCGGAAAATGCTCCTGGTCCTAATGTAACATCAACCATAACTACTCCTTCAGCCCCGCTGGCTACAGGTGATAGTATGGATCCTGAAGATGTCTTCAAACGTAACCGCCAACAAAGAGAAAAGGAAGCTGCTTTATCTCATCCGGCATATTTACAGACAGTGAGTATGCCTATAGTAGAAGATGCGCAACAGAATCATGAAAATTATCTGTCATGGGGAACGGTCACTATTGTATTAACTGCTGTAGGATTGGGACTATTAGGCTTGAGAACAAGAGGTTATACATTAAACGGTTTATCGACGCATAAAACCAGCAATAATACAGCAGGCCCGGCACCGTTATCTCCACAGCTTTCGGGGATTCCACCTGTTTTTCCTGATCCAACAGATCAAAAAGTCCTTCTTGATGTTGCTCTGCCGCCTCCGGCAGCATCATCCGGGGAAGAACAGATATTAGCGGAAGATTTGGCTAAATTACGTGATGTGGCCAGCGGAAAAGTTGCTCCGCCGCCACCGATACCTGCAGAGGAAGATCCTCAAGACGCATTATTAGGCAGTCAAAGTTTACGGTGGATGGATATAAGCGCTTTATTAGGTGGTTTAGGGGGCTTTGGTCTTAGTATATTTTTGGATGGAGGGGTTTCATGGATGCTGCTGGCCATGCCTTTTGTTACCCGCGGTCTATATGTGTTACAAAAATGGCTGCATGAAATATTTCACCCTGCAGCTGCCAGCGTTTTATATCCTGACCGGATCAGCGCTGCATGGAGTGGAAACAATTTAAAGGGTCATAATAGTTTAGGCCAATGGTTTAAATCGCTCTTGCCGGGTACGCGCGTGGCCCGTTCTTATGTCAATTTACCTTTTGCTAACGCAGAAGGGAACTGGTGGGATAAATTGAGAAATAGACTTGTTGGATGGTCAGGTTTATTCGGATCAATGGCCGTAGCTGCATACGCAGGACATATGATGCTTTTAACTCCTTTTTTAGTCCCGTTTTTAGCTTCATTAATTTTAAGTTCTGCGGCAGTTTTAAAAGGCAGTGTTCAATCAGGTGATTTATTAGGTTCATCGGACACGGACCAGGGAAAATTCGGCTGCGGCATCATCGTTCTTGTTAAAAGCATTGCTTCTCAGGGGATCACAAAAAAAGAAATCAAGCCGGTACTGAATACATTTTTTCGTAATGTAAAATCCCTGACTGTCCGGGGCGGACAGCAGGCAGGCGGTGCGACAAACCTCGCTGATAAACCCTTGCTTATCAAAATAACAAAACAGTTGCGTAACTGGTATTTTTGGCTGAGATTGCATGATCCGGTTTTTTATCGCAATATGATCGATGATCTTCACGCCCGTTTTTATAAAGCCCTGCCCCGTAAGCTGGTCCCTGTTTACAATTATGCCAAATCAGGGGTAATAAAATTCCTGTTTCATGTGCGTTTTGCAACAGGCGGGGACATGGTTCCTGAAGCAGCCCAGCCGTTTACAAGTCCCAACGAAAAAAGGGAAGTCTGGGTTTTCGATACAGCCCAGAATAAATTTAGAAAAGTGGTCAGATATTTCCGGATAACTTTCGCTTTTAACGGGGACCATGACGGCAGCAAAATAGGGGTTCCCTATAGATTGCTTTTAAAAGAACGTATGTTAAAACCTGAGGACATGCGTAGTTTCTATTCCGCAGCAGTGCATTCCTATTATAACGGAAGGGTCACCATAAGGTATCTTAAGAAAGGATTCAGCGAAGCAGAATTTAAACCAAATTATGGGGCTGTCTTGCGGGCCTTGCGTAAAAAAAGATATATAAATTTCTGGGGGTATGTCAATCGGGAATTCAAAGGGGTCGATGAAGAATTTAAAAGCTGGTTTCCTGCGTATAATGAAAAAATCTTTAATCAAATCAATGATGCTTTATTCGGCATGGCCCCCGGGGACGGCACCATTCCTCCTTTGGAACAGCACCTGGATTTGACCCAGGGCAGCTGGTTTGCATCTGTACGCTATGCCCATGTGATGGCCAACCATCATGATCTGCAGGAGGCTAAAAATGATATTTTATTTGAAAAACAGGGCCGGATGATTGGCCGTGTCTTTAGTGAGGTGTACGATCAGGTAGAGCCGTTTATTTCCCGGCGCGGGTATAATCCTTCCGATCCTGAATTAGTAAGGACTTTAAATGATTTGTACGTTAAGGATGAAAAAACCGCAAGAAAACTTGGGTTAGAATACCAGTTCCGGATGATTGAAATTTTTAAGGACATGCTGGATAAAAGAATGGCCCAAGAAGCCGGGCAGCAGACCCTGGCCGGAAAAATTTTCAGGCAATGGGAAAAAAAATGGAAAAGGCAGGGGATGGATTTGGAACATATGCGCCGGCTGTTTATTGATGTGGCTGTGGAAAAATTCTTTACAGCCGATAATACGGCGGCAACCAAGGAATTTGCTGAAAGCTCTGACGGGACATACGGCCTTTATATGAATTCTTCGCTGGATGACAGTATTACTTTTTACCAGGACAATCAGGACGTTATTATCGGGCTAAACCGTAAAAAAGGGTATTATGGCGCTGCATCAGACCCCCGCGTGCTTAAATCCATCGGCCCTGACGGACAGCAGGAATTTGAAGAAGTCATGCACTTAAAAGACGGGGAAATTGTTAGGCTGTCTTTTTCACCGTCGAATGAAATCATCGTACGCTCCTGGATCAGGGTAAGCGGGGAATGGAAAGAAAGCACCAAAGAAGAACTGGAAAAAAGATTTTATCCCACCGCCCGGGAATATGTGGATGCCGACGGTGTAAAAAAAATAAACCCTTACTATGCGCCTCCCGGCGTTCAATATGATAATCCCCGCCAGATAGTGCAGGAAGACCTTCGCAATACATCCAAGGTCCTGGCCCAGGCCCGGGCAGAGTGGAATGATTCCGGTTCTTTTAATATGCAATCAACAGACTATTTAAGTGAACGTATCGCTGACAACATAAAAAAGAATGGGCGTGCCCGCGTTGTGCTTATCGGTTTTGACAATTCCCATACCCTCACAAAACAATTCAAAGAGATTGGGAACGATTTGATTGATACTTCTAAGGTGAGTTTTGAACCGGTTGATGCGAATGAATTTGATAAATCCCCTTCAGCATTTAATATTCAGCCGGATGATATTATTTTGATGGTCAGTAAATCAGGCGCCACATTTTCAACCAAGCTTGCCCTGAGGATCATTAAAACCCTGGTCAATCCGAAGAACATTTTTTGTATGGGTGCCCGTATCGACTCAGTCCTCAATACCATGATCGGACAGGGGCTGCGTCCGGGAAAAGACAAGTTTACGAAACGCGTCTTTGTTACCGGGGAATTCTATCCCGCAGAAACTCCCGTTGTATCCGAAGTTTTATTGATGTTTCAGCTGCAGCAGCTGGCTGTTAATCTTGCGCGCCGGCTGGAAAAGAGGAACGATGCCCGAAATTCGATAGGTTTAAAATTCCCAACACAAGACCTGGAGCGCATTGCTCCCAAAATTACAGCCGGCTCGCTTAAAATGGCACAGGAATTGACCGGCTATGACATTAGTGGCAAGGCATATAAAAATGCCGACAAAAAGATCAAGGCCATGGGCACTTATTTGGGAAAAGTGGCTTTAGAGCCGTTTATAAAGACCTGGTTTATGAGATTTTTTGTTGCCGGTGTTTTACTGTCTCCGGCCTTGTTACTGGGGCATTATCTTGGTTGGGGGATTCTTCTTAATGTAGCGATCAATGTTTTTTGGATCAGCGTCCTGGTCCCTGTTTTAGCGGCAAATTTTTATCGCAAAAGGATTGGCCGTCCTAAAAATGGCGGATACGGGACTTTTCAGCTGTTTATTGCCGCTAAAGCAATCATCCATAAGACGCAGCGGAATTTCTTTTCACGGATCATGACAAATAAGTTTAGTTTAATGGGCCCTACAGAACCTTTAGGGGGAGATCCCGAGATTGATTTTACAGCCAATTATGCCTCTGCCGTGAAAGCCGGTGATATTATTTTAAGGTTCTTTTTGGCGCACAAAGAAAATGAAGGAAGCATGGGGGTCAACCAGACGGTTTATCCTAAAACAGAAGTATTTGGCCCGACGATCAAAGGCAAAGCACAAATTTTAAACGTTGAAATTAAAGTCCCTCATGAGGAGGGTGCCGGCAAAGATGAGATCAGGCTCATGGACAATACTGTCGGTGTTTTAGGAGAAATGATCGCTGCTAAAACAATCGGAGTGGAGATGTCCAGGATAGCCAGCTGGAATGGCAGGTTTTTCGATACTGCATTTACGATATCAAGCGCGGGTGTCTACACCACACGACTTAATCCAATTAGTGAAGAAGCAAGGATGATATTGGATTCAGGAAGAGAAAAGACTGTAGCGGAAATAACGGATGAAACGATTGTTCCGTTAAGGCTTGCCGGCGATAATGCAATGGGTTCTTTAAGCAATGATCATAATCCGGGAGGCATTAACATGAACAGCCGGCTGATGCGATTAAAAATCACCGGAGACCTCCAAAATAGGATTGAAATGGATAAAAATCTTACCTCAGAACCTGTCATCAATGGCGTTGTCCCTAAAGTTTCCCAAATTGTAACAGTCACCCCTGACATGCTCCGGGCCATGTTAGGGGAGGGTTATTTGAATTAAGGGACATTAACGTTTTGGCGGCATAGAGTTTGAAGTAGAAGATAAATAGTGCTATACTGCTTGAATGTTATTGAACCCATTGACGCTGCATTTGCCCAAAACCCCCCTTGAAGCCGCCCGGCTTTATAAGGAATTGGAAGATTCCAAGGTCCTGGCCGGCGGCACCTTTTTGCTCAACAGCATGAAATTGCTGAAGACCAAGGGGACTAAAACAGCCCGCAATATTTTAAGTTTGGCCCATGTGGATGGGCTTAAAGGTGTTTCTTTTCAAGGGGACACCTTGACCATCAAGGCCATGACCCGCATCAATGAGCTTTTTGAAAGCCCTTTGCCCGACGGCCATTTAAAGATCTTGCATGCTGTTTGCCGCAATATTTCCACCAACCCCATCCGTAATATGGCCACCGTCGGGGGTAATTTGACCTGCCGCTACACCTGGACGGAAATGGGGGCGGTGATGATTGCTTTGGATGCCAAAATGCATTTTTTGGGGCCTGATGGTAAAGAGGAAATTATGGCGCCGGAAGATTTTTTCAAGAACGCCGCCCGCTCTGAAAAATTATTCACCCATGTGACGATTAAAACCGGGCAAGCAGCACGGACCGCGTACCGTCGTGTCAAGAAAACCATCCATGTGGACATTCCTTTATTGGCGATATGCGTAAAAACTGAAATAAAGGGGAAAAAATGGTATAATACGAGGGTCGGTATCAATAATGGAGTGGCTTTTGCCCAAAGGGACCCTATTTTAGAAGAATTTCTAAATAACAGCTCATCCTCAGCAAACTTGGGCGAGGAAGCTTTGGAACACCTGACGAAAACCATTTATGACACCCGTTCCACTGATTACAAGCAGCATATGTTTAGAATCAGCCTGAAATCCGCTATCGAGGAACTATGTCATTCCCGCGAAAGCGGGAATCCATAACAAGAATATTAATTTTATGAACGTAAATCTAACAATCAACAAAAAGCAGCACACCCTAAATCTCAAAGGCAATGAAACCCTGCTGGAAGTTTTACGGGACCATTTGTCTTTGACCGGGACTAAAACCGCCTGCCAGGAAACCGAATGCGGTACGTGTACCGTCATGATCAAGGGCAAGGCAGTCTTGTCGTGCATCACATTGGCCGCCAATATCCAGGGTGAGGAGATAACAACGATTGAAGGCCTGGCCCAAGGCGATGTGCTTCACCCGGTGCAGCAGGCTTTCATAGATTACGGTTCAGTGCAATGCGGTTTTTGCATACCGGGCATGATCATGTCCTCAGTTGCTTTACTGGAAAAGAACCCTAAACCGACCCAGGAAGAAATTGAGTACGCGCTGGACGGCAATATCTGCCGATGCGCCGGGTATCCAAAGATTTTCGAAGCCATCCACGAAGCCGGCAAAAATATAGTGTCAAAAGGCTCAATTGCTTCCAAGTCGTAAGGTAGTGTCATTCCGAGGAGGCGAAGCCGACGAAGCAATCTCTAAAAGAACAACTAAATATGGCCCTGACCAAAAAATCCAAATTTGAAGACCAGTATATTGATCCCGTGGGAAAAAGTGTGCCCCGTATCGAAGGCAGGGGGATTGTCACAGGCCAGCTAAAGTATGTTTTTGACGTGCAAATGGCCAATATGCTCGTTGGAAAAATGCTGCGTTCTCCCCATGCCCACGCGCGCATCATCAGCATCGACACATCCAAGGCTGAGGCCTTGCCTGGCGTAAAAGCCATCGTGACGGCCAAAGACACCCATCAAATTAAATTCGGTTCCAATGAATATTTCTTTCCGCATACGGTTGACCAAATGGCCCTGGAGGCGGACAAGGTGCGTTATATCGGGGACGAAGTGGCTGCAGTTGCCGCCATTGATGAAGAAACAGCAGACGAAGCTTTACGCCTGATTGACGTCAAATATGAAATCCTTCCCGGGGTATTTGAAATCGAAGAAGCCATCAAGCCCGGCGCTCCCCAAATCCACGAATCCCTCAATAATATCGCCTTGATTTTACCTGTTAATTTCGGCAATCCTGAGCGCCTTATGAAAGAAGCAGACCATGTGCGCGAAGATAAATTCTGGTGCCCTGTGGCCCATCCGTCGCCCATGGAACCGCATGTCTGTGTGGGGCAGTGGGAAACCTTTACCAATAAGATCACGCTGTGGTCTTCATCCCAGGCGCCGTTCAAATGCCGGGAAGCTTTGGCTAAAACTTTAAAGATGGATTTGAACGACGTGCGTGTGATCAAAATGGCTGTCGGGGGCGGTTTCGGCGGAAAATTGGAAATGCTGCCCATGGATTTCGCCGCCTGCCTGCTTTCTAAAAAAGCGGGAGGCCTGCCTGTTAAAATTTCTTTGACCCGTGAAGAAGAATTCACCACCACCCGCCGCAAGCACGGCATGATTTATAAGATCAAGACCGGCGTCAAAAAAGACGGCACCATCCTTGCCATGACCGGTGAAGTTTTAGCTGACGGGGGGGCTTATTGCAGCTATGGGCCCACTGTCCTGGCAGCGGCCATGATGCGTATTTTCATGGTTTATAAACTCCAGCATTTTCGCATGACCGGCTATCGTGTCTACACGAACAATCCCATCAGCGGCGCCATGCGCGGTTTCGGCGGTGTTCAAAGCGGTTTTGCCGTTGAATCGCACATGGACATGATCGCCAAGGATTTAGGCATGGATGCGGTGGAATTCCGTCTTAAAAATATCACTGGACCAAATATGACAACGGTCAATAAAATGATTTTAACGACCAATGGATTGCGCGAATGCATTGAGAAGGCGGTCATCGCCTCCGGTTGGAAAGAAAAAAGAGGCAAACAAAAAGCCATCAAGCGCGGCATAGGCATCGGCATTGCCGCGGATGTCATGGGTTCCAAAATGTATAAATCCCACGAGTCCGCCGGTGCTATTGTGAAGGTGGAAGAAGACGGTTCCGTTTATTTATTTACCGGTGCGGCCGATACAGGACAAGGGTCCAACACAGCACTGTCCCAGATTGCCGCGCATGCCTTGGGTGTCAGCTTCAGCCGTATCAAATGTAAATCAGGGGACACGGAAATCACCCCATTTGACACCGGCTCATTTGCCAGCCGTGTGACCTTTATTTCCGGTAACGCGGCGCTTTTAGGCGGCCGTGACGCGAAACTGCAGGTTTTAGAAATTGTCGCCAAAGATAATGATTTGAATATTGATGATTTGGACATCAAGGCTGAAAAAGTGATTTACAAGAAAGATGGACGGGTTTTGATGAGTTTTGATAAAGCCTTAGAGCTTTGTTATTCATTCAAGTACGGCAAACAAATCATCGGCCGCGGCAGCTATAACCCCAAAACAACCCCCATTGATTTCCGTTCCGGCGAGGGCAATGTTTCCGGCAGCTATGGTTTTGAGGCCCAGATTGCAGAAGTGGAAGTGGACACCGACACAGGCATCGTCAAGGTGCTGCAATTATGGGACGCTCACGATATCGGCAAAGCCATCAACCCCCAGTCAGTGGAAGGCCAGATCGAAGGTTCACTGGCCATGGGCATCGGCTATACATTTTATGAGGATTTAAGGTTTAAAAACGGGCGGGTGCTCAATGCTAATTTTGCAGGTTACCGCGTGCCGCGTTCCATCGGCCTGCCTAAAATGAACAGCATATTAGTTGAAACCGATGAGCTGGAAGGGCCATTTGGCGCCAAAGGCATGGGGGAAGCGGCATTATTGCCGACAGCAGCGGCGATCGCCAATGCCGTGGAAGATGCCATTGGCGTGCGCATCAAGGAGCTGCCCATTACACCGGACAAAATCATCAAAGCCTTAAAAGAACAAAAAGCGTGAGTCTTGTCATTCCCGACATGTTTACTGTCATTCCCGCGAAAGCGGGAATCCAAAATAGAATTAATTTTAAAATTTAATTAATTGGTTTGTTTTTAATAAATTTGATATTATAATTTAATAACATTTAAATGGATCCCCGCTTTCGCGGGGATGACATATTTAGGAATCCTATGAAACCCACACTATTCACATTCTTATTTTTAACAATTTTTGCTTCAGGCTGCACTGTCTACCAAATCAATTCTAAAGACACCTCCCAGGATTATTACGCGCCTAAAACAAACATTGATGATGTGTCTTATGTTCAAACGACAGACAAGCCCTACACTGAAATCGGGACAGTGTCCGTCACCACGGAACGCCGCCAGTCATGGGACGATGTTTTGCCTAAATTAAAACAGGAAGCCGGTAATTTGGGCGCAGATGCCGTCACCGATGTCCAAAGCGATGCCACTGATACGTGGAAAAAATATGCGCCTCAAAAACTTTTAGGCAACGCCTATATCCGCACGACCTACACCGCCAAAGCGATTGTGTGGCAATAATTCTTTATTTAGCGTGTCAAAAGGCCCAATTGCTTCGACCTCGTAGGGTTTGTGTCATTGCGAGGAGCCCGTAGGGCGACGAAGCAATCTTTTTATCTCTTCGAATTCTTCCGGCGTGTTAAAACTCTTAATTATCCCTTGATCATCAATTTCTATTGTTTGCGGCGGATGACCGGCAAATAAAGAGTTAAGGCCCTGGGTCATAGGAAGATCAAGTATTTCTGATTTTAAACGCTGATGAAAAACCGGCGGGTGGCCTTTTTTATCTTTGTAGGTGGGGACCAATATATCAGGCCCGTATTTTTTAAAATGATCAATGATACGATCAATGGTTGATGCCTGCACTAAGGGACAATCCACAGGCAAAAAAAGCACAGCTTCAGACGCATTATCCGCCTCACGCCATCCCGCCTGCACAGAAGATGTCTGCCCCAAATTATAATCTTTATTATAGACAACAGTAATTCTACTGTGTATAAATATAGATGGCCGTACCTGGCTTTGGTGGGCGCCTAAAACCACGATGATCCTGTCACAAGAGCTTTGCAGCAAGGTTTTTTGCACATACTCAATGACAGGCGCGCCCCAAAGATTGGCCAGGGCTTTAGGTGAGCCAAAGCGTTCACTGAGGCCTGCGGATAAAAGAACACAGGTAAACATAGGACCATTATAAAACAGTTGTTTTAACTGTCCAATTAAATTGACGGGAGTCTTGCATGTTGATTCTCTACTTAGCTGTTTTAGTTCCAGCTTTGTATTGGGTTTCAAGGATTTTAGGCCCGGAAATGGCCAAAGCGCCATCATCCGGCCCTGCTTCTGTTCCTGATGGTCCTTCATCTGCCCAAACAACTGATCCTGATAAAAGAATAGAAAAGCTGAATACCATTCTCGCTGAAAAAAATAAAAACATCAGTCTTTTGGAAAAAGAATTAAGGTTTTTCCATATTCAGTCCCACGCTTTCAATAAAGTCAAAACGCTCCTGGAAGAAGAGATCCATCGTTTAAAGGAACAGAACCGTATTTTCCGGTCTGAACTGGGAATACCCGCCGCTCAACCTAAAGAAAATTCAATAACATAAATTTATCACAGGGAGGACTTTTATGAAGCATATTTGCCAATTGCTTTTTTCTTGTATCTTCGTTATCATACCTCTTTCTATAACCCAAGCGCAGGAGTCAAACGTGAAACCAACCATCGTTGTTTTGGAAACAAACCAGGGAAACATTGAATTGACCTTATTCGCGGACAAAGCCCCGAAAACCGTGGAGAACTTTGTCGGCCTGGTCAAAAAAGGCTATTACAATGGCTTGATTTTTCACCGTGTCATCAAAGGTTTTATGATCCAGGGCGGTGACCCGACAGGAACAGGCAGCGGGGGAGACAGTTTATGGGGAGGGGATTTTGCGGATGAGATCAGCCCTGACCTTTCTTTTGATAAACAAGGCATTTTGGCCATGGCCAACCGTGGCCCTGATACCAACGGCAGCCAATTTTTTATTACCACCGTGCCGACACCCTGGCTCAACGGCCATCATACGATTTTCGGCTATGTTTCCCAGGGGTATGATACTGTTTCAAAAATTGAAAATACACCGACAGGAACAGGGGACCGTCCTGTACAAGACCAGGTCATCACAAAAGCCTACGTCAAATAAATGATATCTTCAGATATTATTTACAAAGCACTCAAGGCCTCCCAAAAAGGCCGGGACTATGCCTTTGCCACGATCACAGAAGCGACCTTAAAAGGCACCCCGCGTAAAATGGGCGCCAAGATGATTGTTTTCGATGACGGCAGCTCCGAAGGAAGTATAGGCGGCGGCCGTAATGAAAAAGCAGCCATTGCCGAATGCCTCAAAGCCATCCAAAAACAAAAGCCGGCCACTGTCACTTATAATTATTTCGGGCGTGAAGGGGAATCTGTCTGCGGCGGGCAGATGAAGGTCTTTATAGAACCTTTTGTGGCCCATGACCATTTGATCATCTGCGGCGCCGGGCATATTGCCTTGCCATTGTCCGCAATGGCCAAAATACTCGGATTTAATGTTACGGTCATTGATGACCGTCGAGAGTTTGCCGCCAAAAGCCGTTTTCCTCATGTCGATAAGATCATCCTGGGTCCTCATGCCGGAGAACTTGCCAAGATCAATATTAAATCCAATACCTACGTGACCATCGTCACGCAGGGCAATGAATATGATTTTGAATGCCTGAAAGCTGTGATAAAATCTTCTGCGGCCTATATAGGCGTTATTTCCAGCAAACCCAAGAAGGTCAAATTCTTTGGCCGTTTAAAAAGCGCTGGTATTGAAGAAAAATATTTAAAACGCATACACATTCCCATGGGATTTGATGTCGGGGCCCAGACGCCCGAAGAAATTGCCGTCTCCATTATGGCCGAGATTGTAGCTGTTAAAAATAAAAATCATATTGGGACAGATAAATTTAAAAGGAGTTAAAGCCATGACCAAAGAAGAAGCAATGGACATCATCAGCGACGCCGGATTCGGGTTTTTCGCAACCATTGAAGGCAATAAACCCCGCGTGCGCCCCATGATGCCTTATTTGACTGAAGAAGGAGAGGTCTTATTGGCCCTTTTAGGCCGCTCCAGGACAATTCCACAGATCAAAGCCAATCCCAACATAGAAATTTGTTTTGTAGACCGCAAAATGTGGTATTGCCGCGTCTCAGGAACAGCTGTCATGACTGATGAGACCTCCAAAAAACAAATTGTATTCGAAAATGTCCCGATGCTGCGCCAGTATTTCGCCGGCCCCGAAGACCCCAACTTTCATTTGGCTGTCATTGACATTAAATCCGTGGAGGCGATGACGCCCCACAGCAGGCTTCCTGAAGAGATCAGTTTACTCTAAATTCATGGCTGACAAAAACCGCCGACACAAAAGGATTGATAAAAAAATCAGCGTACTGTTTTGTGTGGCCGGCGTGTTCCCTATGAAATGGGACATGTCCATTATTGAAAATATCAGCGCCGGCGGGGTCAGGTTTATAGCGCCCAATGACCTGGCATTAAATGATAAAATCCTTCAATTACAGATTAAAATGCCGGAGTTGGCACCGCTGATACTGGAACTTGAAGCGCTGGTGGTGGATGTGAAATTACGCCTTAATGAAAAACAATCCGATGTAAGGGCAAAATTTATCAATATTTCAGCCTCCCAGCAAAAAAACCTGGCTGCTTTGGAAAAAATAATAGAAGCGCAGGAAATTAAGAAAAAATAGCGCTATTGGCTGCTTTTGAATTCCGCAACAAGGGCTTGTACGGTTTGTTTGGCGTCGCCAAAGATCATGCGGCAGTTGTCATAATAAAATAGTTCGTTTTCAATTCCTGCGAATCCTGTAGCCATAGAACGCTTGAGGACAAAAACGGTCTTGGCCTTGTCTGCGTTGATGATGGGCATGCCGTAAATAGGGCTTGATTTGTCGTGGCGTGAGGCAGGGTTAACCACGTCGTTAGCCCCGATAATGATGGCCACATCCACACCTTCCATCAAAGGATTGATCGCATCCATTTCCATCAGCTGATCATAAGAGATATTCGCTTCCGCCAATAAGACATTCATGTGCCCGGGCATACGGCCCGCCACCGGATGAATGGCATATTTCACATCACAGCCGTTCTTTTCTAAAAACTCGCTTAATTCCCTCACCGCGTGCTGGGCCTGGGCCACGGCCAGACCATAGCCGGGGATGATCACCACTGATTTGGCATTTTCCAGGATCAAAAATGCATCTTCCACATTAATGGCCTTCGCTTCTTTTTTCTCATCAATCCCTGTCTTTTTAACAACATTGCCAAAGGCCCCAAAAAGAACATTGGTAATGGAGCGGTTCATGGCCTTGCACATGATAATGCTTAAAATAATACCGTTGGCACCCACTAAAGCCCCGACGACAATCAAAAGGGTATTATGAATAACAAAACCGGTGGTACAAGCCACCACGCCTGAATAGCTGTTTAAAACAGAAATCACCACCGGCATATCCGCACCACCGATGGGGATGACCATAAAAACACCAAAAAACAAAGACAGCACCAGAATAATAAGAAACAGATCATACCTGGCCGGGTTTACGATAAACATAATGCCAAGAATAACGATGGCGATAACGATGGCGGAATTAAGCCATTTCTGGCCGGAGAATAAAATCGGCTTGCCCGTGATCTTTTCACTCAATTTACCCCAGGCAATCGCAGACCCGGTAACAGTCAGGCCGCCGATCACAATGGATAAATAGAGGGTAATGGCATTAGTTAAGTCGGTGGCACCATGCACCTGATAAGCGACCCAGTCAACAAAGACACTGGCCAAGGCCCCGCAGCCGTGCAAAAGAGCGATCATCTGGGGCATCTTGGTCATTTCCGTCCGCACAGCAACCAAGGCGCCAAGACTTGAACCAATGATAATGCCGATGAGGATCCATTGAAAATTAATGATATGCCCGCCGCAAAGTGTCGCAAGGACGGCTAATAACATCCCCAAGCTGGAAAGCATATTCCCGCGCCGGGCAGAGACAGGGGAGCCTAAAAATTTCAATCCAAAAGCGAATAAGACGGAACTGATGATATAAACAAAATTCGTAAAAAACTCACTGCTCATTTAGTATCCTTCTTTTTAAACATTTTAAGCATGCGTTCAGTGACCAGATACCCGCCAACCACGTTAAAAGCAGCCAAAGCCACCGCCGAAGTCCCCAGAATAATCGTCAAAGGGCTATTAGCATCTTTTCCAGCCGCAATCAAAGCGCCGATCACAATAATCCCGCAAATCGCGTTAGCTTCAGACATTAAAGGAGTATGTAATAAAGGGGGAACGCGCGAAATAAGCGCAAAGCCTAAAAAGACGGACAGGACGAGAATAAATAATAAATAGATCAGTTCCATTTTATTTCCCCTTTACCAATATTCCCTATTGCTTCGGCTACTTTACGTTTTTCACCATTTCGTTAACTATTTGTCCCTGATGAGTAATTAAAGCGCCTTTAATGATTTCATCTTCAAGATTGATTTTAAAAGCCTTTGTCTCTGTGTCCCAGTATTCTTCAAGCAGATTGTGCAAATTAGCGGAATAGACTTGGGAAGCATGGACCGCAACCCTGCCGGGGAGATTGCCCATGCCCAGGATGCGCACGCCGTTTGAAGTCACCACTTCTTCATTAAGCTTGGAGCCTTCCACATTCCCGCCGGATTCAACAGCCATGTCCACAATAATGGTCCCTGGCTTCATTTGGGCAATGATATCTTTATTTAAAACAACCGGCGCCTTTCGTCCAAAGAGCTGGGCAGTCGTGATAATGACATCTGACTGTGCACAAACTTTTGCCATGCCTAAGCGCTGCTTCTCTAATTGTTCAGGGGTCAGGGCCTTGGCATAGCCTTGGGCAGTTTGGCCTGTTTCACCTAAATCAATTTCAACAAATTTAGCACCCAGGGACTGCACTTGTTCTTTAACAACAGGGCGGGTATCAAAAGCTTCTACACGGGCCCCTAAGCGTTTGGCCGTGGCAATGGCCTGTAATCCGGCCACGCCGACACCAATAATAAAAACACGGGCAGGGGCAATGGTGCCTGCAGCGGTCATAAGCATGGGGAATATTTTAGGCAGGCGTTCAGCCGCTAAAATAACAGTCACATAGCCGGCCAGATTGGCCTGGGAACTTAAAGCATCCATTTTCTGGGCACGGGTGGTACGGGGGATCATTTCCATGCTAAAAGCACTGATTTGATTTTCAGCTAAAGCCTGCACCAGGGCCTTTTCATTAAAAGGGTCGAGAAAGCTGATATGAATGGCCCCTTTTTTCAAAAGTTTGATTTCTTCTATAGGTGGTTTACGCAGGCGAAGGACAATATCAGCAGAAGATAACAATACTTGGCGTTTGCTTTCAATCGAGGCACCGGCTTTTTTATATTCCTCATCAGAAATGCCGATGGACGCCCCCAAACCTGTTTCTATAATGACCGCAGCACCTTTTTTAACCAAACGGTCCACAGAAGAAGGGATAAAGGCGACCCGTTGTTCGCCGGCGGATGTTTCTTTAGGAATTCCTATAATCATTTTACCCTTTATTGTGTCAATATTCCTGTTTCTTGGTCGCCAAACGCCAGTGTCATATTGAACGTCATTTTGAAGCCTGAAGGCCTCTAAGTCAAGCTTGAATTAGTGTATTTTCCTTGTTTTCTCCGGGTATTCAGTTAAAATCAATAATTACTAATATTGGAGAAGGAGAGAACATGTTTAAAGGTCAGGGCATTTTCGAGATCATTTCCGCCGGTGGTTTTACGATCTATATTCTTATATTTTGTTCCATTATATCAGTTGCCGTCATCATTGAGCGCGTGGTTTATTACAAACGCCGTTCCCAATTCTCCCGTTCCGTCATTTTAGAACAAATCCGTAAAGAATTTGCCGGCCATCATGTCCTTAATGCCGTAAGCCTTTGCAAAAATATTGATACACCGGTTGCCAAGGTGGCGCTCGCAGGTTTGAATTTACATGGCCATGATGAAAAGCTCATTGCCAATGCCATGGAGCGTGAGATTACGGTGGAAACGATCAAATTGGAACGTTTCATCGGCATCGTAGGCAGCATCGGAGGAACAGCCGTCTATATTGGTCTTCTGGGGACAGTTATCGGGATCATGCGGGCCTTTAGTGATATCAGTAAAGCCGGCAGCGGCGGCATGGATGTAGTCACTGTCGGTATTGCCGAAGCCCTGGTCTGCACGGCCGCGGGTCTTTTAGTGGCTATCCCGGCGGTCCTGAGCTATAACTGGTTTACCCGTAAAATTGACAATTTTGTCATTGATATGGAATTAGCCGCTTCCGAGCTGGTGGATTTAATGTGCGTTAAGAAAAAATGAGAAGACGTCAACGGAACTCCAAATTGATCGCGGAAATCAACATTGCGCCCTTTACCGATGTGATTTTAGTGCTTTTGATCGTTTTCATGGTCACAACCCCTTTAATTTACCGCTCCAGCATCAAAATCGCCTTACCGCAGGTTTCCAATAATCAGCAGCCCCTGGAAAGCAAGGATATCAATGTCAGCGTCACTGCCAATGGGGAAGTTTATCTGGATAATGAAAGATACAACCTGAAATTAGATTTAGACATCTTCAAATTTAAATTGAAACATCTCATGAAAAGCTATAATGACCCTGCGATCATCATCAATGGTGACCGTAATGTGAAATACGATTATGTAGTACAGGTCATCGATGCCGCTTCCAAGGCAGGGATCAAACATTTGGTCTTAGCAACAGAGTTTAAACGATAATTAAATATGTCATTCCCGCGAAAGCGGGAATCCAGGAAGGATTACTATGTCAGTTTTAGGCACACCGGAGCGTCCTTTAAGAGTGGCCATTGTAGGCAGCGGGCCAAGCGGGTTTTATTCAGCAGAAGCCCTGCTCAAGCATGAGATCAACATCAAGGTTGATATGTTTGATAAATTACCTGTGCCTTTCGGCTTAGTGCGTTATGGCGTTGCCCCGGACCATCAAAAAATCAAGAATGTCACCAAAGTTTTTGAAAAAACAGCCAGTAACCCCAAATTTTCATTCTTTGGCAATGTTACGGTCGGTAAAAACATCAGTGTTTTTGAATTAAATAAATTTTATGACGCGGTCATTTTTGCCTATGGCGCGGAATCTGACCGGCAATTAGGCATAAATGGGGAAGACTTGGTCGGCAGCTACACAGCCACTGAGTTCGTGGCCTGGTATAACGGCCATCCGGATTTTCAGGACCATCATTTTGATTTTTCCCATGAAATCGCTGTTATTGTGGGTAATGGCAATGTTGCCATGGATGTGGCCCGTATTCTTTGTAAAACGCCGGAAGAATTAAAGGGTACTGACATCAACCAGAACGCTTTGGATGTTTTAGCAGAAAGTAAGATCAAAGAAGTGCATGTTTATGGCCGAAGGGGGCCGGTCCAGGCGTCTTTTACCGCCCCGGAAATCAAGGAAATGGGTGAATTAACGGATTGTTATCCGGTCATTGACCCAAAAGACCTGGAACTTAATGAATCAAGCCTCAAAGAGTTGGAAGATCCTGCCAATGCCGGGCGCAAAAAGAATTATGAGATCATGCAGCACTTTTTATCCATTACTCCCAACGGCCGGAAGCGTAAATTCGTCCTGCATTTTGGCCGCAGCCCGGTTGAGATCATAGGTAAGGGCCGGGTGCAGAAGGCCAGATTTGAAATTAACAAGATGACAGGTGATCCCAACAAGCAAAAAGTGAGGGGAACCGGTAAATTTGAAGAAATTGACTGCGGCATATTCTTCCGCAGTGTCGGCTATGTCGGCCTGCCTATCAAAGGCCTGCCTTTTTCCGCCCAAGCCGGGGTTGTGCCCAACCAGTCAGGCAGGGTCATGGATTCCGAGCAGATTTTTACCGGCTGGTACGTGGCCGGATGGATTAAAAGAGGGGCAACCGGCATTATCGGCACCAATAAACCCGATGCTGAGGACACGGTCAAATCACTTTTTGAAGATTTAGAGCATTTAAACCCCTGTGAAGTCCCCAGCAGCGAAGAATTGCTTAAATTTTTGAAAGACCGTGAAGTCAGGGTGGTCACTTTTGATGACTGGAAGAAGATTGATGCCGCTGAAATCGAGCGGGGCGCCAAATTAGGCAAACCAAGGGAGAAATTCTCCCGCGTTACCGGCATGCTTTCCACGATATAACAAGCTTGTCATTCCCACGAAAGCGGGAATCCATTAAAAAAAATTAATCAAAAACTATTAGACATTTCTAATAAAATAGGGTATATTAGCTCTAAGTCATCTAACCCAAGATAAGGGGAAAAATTCCCCATGGGGGCTTTAAGGAGGTAATTCCTATGAACGGACCAAATAACCAAGAATCAAATCAGAAGGCCCAACAGGAAGAAGAAGCTACATTCGCCTGGGATGAGGCTAACGTCTTAATCTAAGACTTCACCACATTTGGGTATTGCACAAAGGGCTCAGCCATCGCTGCAGCCCTTTTTTTATGCCTAAAAAGTGGCAAAATCCACAAAAATAGTATATCTTTTATCTATATGTTTACATACATGTCATTGCGAGGCCTGTTTTTTAGGCCGTGGCAATCTTTTATCATTTTATTAGCTTTTTTGGCTAATTCACTTGGGCCCATTCCTACAGCCCAAGCCCAGGAATTTTCCTTGCCTGCGCCAGGGACAATGGTTCCACTAAGCCCGGAATTTAACCCGCCAATCCTAAAAGGCATCAAAGTACATCCAGATAACCCATTTAAATTCGATTTCATTTTAGACCAAGGAGACAGTGTCATTGCGAGCGCAGCGAAGCAATCTTTTATCAAACAAGAATCCACCAAACTCATCAAATACTTCCTGGCCAGCCTAACCATCCCTGAAAAAGACCTCTGGGTCAACCTAAGCCCCTATGAAAAGAACCGTATCGTCCCGCAAAGCTTTGGCCTAACCGAAATGGGCCGCGACCTTTTAGCCGAAGACTACATGCTCAAACAGATCACCGCCAGCTTGATTTATCCTGAAGGAGAGACAGGCAAAAGATTTTGGAAACTCATTTACCGGCAAGCTGCCCAAAAATTCGGCACAACCAACATCCCTGTTAACACCTTCAACAAGGTCTGGATAGTTCCTGAAAAAGCAGTCGTCTACGAAAACGCCAAAGCAGGAACAGCCTATATCATCGAAAGCAAACTAAAAGTCATGCTTGAGCAGGATTACCTGGCGCTTTCCCATAGTGTCATTGCGAGCGCAGCGAAGCAATCTTTTTCCACTGTCATTCCCGCGAAAGCGGGAATCCAGGACACGAGTGCCCTAGGCTCCGAGGTGATCCGCGAAATCGTCATCCCCCAACTCGACCGTGAAGTCAACCAAGACAAGAATTTCGCCCAACTCCGCCAAGTCTACAACAGCCTAATCCTCGCCACCTGGTACAAAAAGAAAATCAAAGACAGTATTCTTGCCCAAGTCTACGCAGACAAAAACAAAGTAAAAGGCGTTGGGTACGGCCATAGTGTCATTGCGAGCGCAGTGAAGCAATCTTTTGACACGGAACTCATCTACCAACGCTACCTCCAAGCCTTCAAAAAAGGCGCCTATAACTACATTAAAGATGAAATTGATCCGCTAACGCAACAAACAATCCCCAGGAAATATTTTTCAGGCGGGATGGCATTATTCAATCTCAAGGGCCGTATGCAATTTATTGATGACCATACCATTAACTCAGCCATGAGTTCCGCTATAAACAATACGGATCCAGCTGAACTGGCTGAGGTATCGTTAGAGGTGGAAGAAGCTGATTTAGGTCCAGACCACAATCTTCTTATAACATCCCAAATATCTCAGTTGGAAATATTGGCCAGGCAAGGAAAATCAGATGCCTTTCGTGAATTGCTAAGAATAAGAGACTCCAGGGCTGACCTTGCCATAGAACAAATAGCTACCGACCCCACAGCCTCTATAGAGGCGAGAAAAAAGGCCCTAAATAATGCCATTTTTTTTCGAAGAACCATCGGGCAAGGCATAGACTGGGAGGCGGGCATACATTTTTTAGATGAGTTTGCTCAAGCGCAACCAGAGAATTCTCCCTTGAGAAGAGCGGCTCTTTTAGAACTAGCCCAGTGGGAGGTCCCAAGCGCAGTAAAAGCTTTGGCTGCAATCATCAATAATAAATTAACCAGCGAAGATGAAGTTGAATTAATATTTGAAAGGGTAAGGATCAGAGACAGGATAATCTCAAGGCCTGTTGTAGAGGCCATTATAAAAAGAAAAACTGTTAAAACAAATATAAGGTTAAATGCGATATGGCATTTGCATAGATCAAACATCAATTGGGCCAACGGGATTTTGAAAGCGATCATCATGGATAATAAGCAATCTTTAGAAGATCGATTGTCGGCCTTAAAAATTGCAAGTGATGTTTTAAGCCAACCGGTAGCGATAGCTTTGTTGGCTTCTATTGCAAAATCATCTTTGGAAGAGGCGGTCCGTTTTGCCGCAGTCACGCAATGGTATTTGATGGATAAAAAAAGCGCTTTAAGGTTCCTACGAAAATGGTTGGCTTCACCGGACAATAAAGCAACGGCTTTTATAAGAAAGAGCGTAGAAGATACAGCGTCAGACTTCAACGAATTTAAAAAGAAGAAGGAAATTTTGAAAATCCTTGGCGATGCCGGCGGCCCTCAGGCGCTTGCTCTTTTAAAAGAAATAGCCACTAATGAAAGATTAGACTTTAGTGTGCGTATTTTTTCATCCACCCAATGGGCCAGATACCAGCCATATTTCGCAGTCAAATACCTGCAAAGAGTTATCAATCAGACAGGACTCTGGGGGGCGCAACGGGCAATTACAGAAGGCCTGGGAGAAATAGCATCAGTGTACTCCGTTAATCTCATAATGGAAATATTAAGGAAAGAGCAAAACTCGCCATTTTTTATCATTGACCAATTAAGAACGTATGGGGACCATAACATCCGGGACTTCTTTAAAAAATTACGAAAAGACGGTTTTAAGTTCCCCAGGGAAGGTTATTCGCTGCAAACATTAAATAAGATTTTGACAAACAATGAATTCGGGCAAAGATTGCTTTACCGCGCTTCAAAAGGCCGGCTGACCCCCGAAGCCATTACTTTTATCAGTAAAAGACCATCGCCTGGGCTTTCGCTGGATCCCGGTGAAATCCGCAATGTTTTAGAATTAAATTATCCTCAATATTTGGGGGGCAGCCGGGATACCGTTTCCATCATAGAGAAAGCATGTTTAGAGGCATTGAGAAAATTATATGGTGGTTATTACAAAATGAAACCCGGCTATCGAATGGTCTCGCCCTATATTTTGGAATTTTTAAACCGACCGGATTTGCCGGATTTGAAAAATCCGGTGGCACTATTGGTTGCTGTAGCCACTGATCAACAATTATACGAACTGAATATGAGTTTGACCCGCTGGAGGGTAGACTTGGACAAATTAAATTATCTTTTGGAATCCATCCCCAAATTAGAAAAACTGGGCCTAAGCTATAAAAGCGCTGTCAGCCTGGTCCTTCAAATCATATCTAAGGGGCATCGCAGCGATACGGTAGCTGTCAGTGATTTAATTTCAAGAAACATGCAATTAGAACAAGCGGACTGCCTGCTGTTCTTGGAAAGTTTAATCAAGGCCGACATTTATTTTAGATGGAAGATAAAGATACTCAGGTATGTTTCAGAAATTGTGACGGTGCGTTCCTTGGCTACTGCGAAAAAATCGATCCAGGCTGACCAATTAACCGATGTTATCAACAAAGCATGGCCCCAATTAAGCAGTATTATTCAAGCCGCAAGCAGCGGAGAAATAAGTTCGTCCCAAAGCCGGAGATTATTGGAAGGTTCCCGTAAGGTCATGTCAGGGGTAAGATTGGCCATGATCAAATTTATTATAAGGCGGGAAACTTCTGCCAAAGAAGAAGCATTGATTGAAAATGAAACCTTCCGGCAAAAGATTATGTTAATAGTCTCAGAAACCAATTCCTTGGCAAAATTAGAAGATGAATGGCCGCTGATGCGGGAGATGACAAGAAAATCATTGGAGGTCCTGTTTAAGACAGGTTCAAGACAAGCGGTAACGGATTTTTTAATGAATTTTTCACAAACAAATCTTAGGAAGATCAAAGGGGCTGCAGCATTGCCTAAATCCAACAAAGAAATAAGGGCCCAATTAATTAGAGCGGGATACTCAGGGCGGTTATGGACCCAGGGGCTGGATTTTGAAATGAGCACGACCCAAGGAACAACTCTGGAAGACAAAATAAAATCGATCCGGCAGGATTCATTTGAAATGATTGAGATCGCTGTAAGCCTTGGTATTAAAAATTTAGAGGGAAAATCTCTTTCTTTGAAGGAAATCTCATTTATAGAAACATTGGACCAGGCTAGAAATTTTATGGCCGCAATGGAAAAAACCGGCGTCAAAATTCCTTTTGATAAAGAAGAACGATTAAGAAACATTATCGGTAAAATAGAGCGAGTTGCGAGTATTCCGATAACCCTTAATCCTCCCAAAAAGACGTTCAGGGTAACGGTCAAAAAGGATTTTCTCAATGAAGCTACTGCCGGTTTGGGTGTTCCGGGATGCTTTGCGCCTATGGGGCAGGCCAGTGAAATGCCTCTCATACATGCTATGGAAGCCAATTCCGGGTTTATCCAGATCTTTGATGAGACCGGAAAACAGGTGGCCAATGCGGTCGTGATCTATACAACAAACGGCGCCTATGTTTTTCCCCCATACAGTTATTCTGGATCTACTTATCGCCCCATGTTTTACGAGGCCATCCTGCGATTGACCGAACTTGTCCCCAGAGTAGTGATTCCAAACGATACTCAAACCGGTGAAGATTTAATTTTTTACGGTTTTCGGCCAGGAAAGACTTTAAAGCTAGTCAAGCCGCCAACGCTTTTTACAGAGCAATACTTTGATGGTGAGGGAGAAAACCGCAACGGTAATTTAACCCTGACATTCTACAATCCTTTGGTCTTAACGTCTGCTTCGGTAAAAAGGCGCCTGAAAAAACTTCCGCCTAAAGATTCTGCGATGATCACCCCGGGCGGTATTGATCTCACGGCGAGCAAAAAATCTTTAAATATTCAAAATGACAATGGGGAAATCAAATTCCACATCGACCCTGCCATGCTCGAAGAATTACAAAACGCCCCCGGCTTTGTGCCGGTGATCATCAATATCCAGCCGCTTGAAAGCCTCTCAAAATTCTTGGGAATTGCCTCCTAAAATTTATACAAAGAAAATTGACATTGGAAAAATCAGAAGTAAGATAAAAGTATACAGATTTAAAATAACGGATTAAAGGGGCTTTAAGGATCTCATTAACAACATTCTGACCGAGGGTTATTTATGAAAAATTTGGTTCTGCTTTTAGTGGTGGTTTTTACTTTAACGACTTTCATTGGTTGTAACAAAAAGAAACAAGAGGACGCTGCTGATCTTAATGGTGTTGTGACGGACAATGTGGTCTCCGTGACCGATAATTCCGCCGCCAACACCGACATGACCAATTCCGTCCCTGTGGTCGTTGAAAATTCATCCGCCGTCGCTAATACCGACGTCACTGAGCCTGCGATGGCGTCCGCCCCTGAAACAGGGGATGTTGCAGGAAAGCCCACACCCAAAGAAATCCAGCAGGCCCTGAAGAATGCGGGCCTTTATGACGGCAACGTTGACGGCAAAATCGGGCCTAAAACCAAAAAAGCCATCGAAGCATTCCAGAGCCAGAATGGCCTGAAGGCTGACGGCAAGGTAGGCCGCAAGACCTGGAAAGCCCTGTCTGTTTATTTGAACAAAACCCCGGAAGTGGCCAATCCTTCCGCCGACAGCCAGGCAGTTACCCAGTAATAAATATTTGACAAGTAAATAAAAGTGAGGCATACTTTTATGGAAGTAAGTATAAATGGTAATGGTTGTCGTTCTTTATCAGAAGGAGGATCAAGGTAATGGCAAAAGGTAAAGTGAAATGGTTTAATAACCAAAAAGGTTATGGTTTCATCACCCCGGAAAATGGTAAAGATGTTTTTGTTCATCACACCGCGATCAAATCAGACGGTTACCGGACCCTTGAAGAAGGCCAGGAAGTTGAGTTCGACATCCAGCAAGGCCCCAAGGGCGAGCAAGCCGTGAATGTTACCAAAGCTTAAAACATGAGACATCCCGAGCCCGCCATGAATTATGGCGGGCTTTTTATTTTCATATGGCCCAAGAACCGATGCGCGAAAAATTAGAGCTTCCCGGAAATGCAAAAAAACTGCTTTTGCATTCCTGCTGCGCTCCCTGTTCAGGGGAGCTGATGGAGGCTTTGTCTGCGTCGGGAATAGACTTCACAATTTTTTTCTACAATCCCAATATCCATCCCCGCAAAGAATATGAAATACGCAAGAATGAAAATATCCGCTTTGCCCAAAAGATGAATGTCCCTTTCATCGACGCTGATTATGACACGTCCAACTGGTTTGCCCGCGTCAAGGGCCTGGAATTCGAGCCTGAACGGGGGGCACGCTGTTCTGCCTGCTTTGACATGCGTTTTGAGCGCACAGCCCTTTACGCCCACGAGCATGATTTTAAAGTCATTGTTTCTTCTTTAGGGCTGTCCCGTTGGAAAGACATGGGCCAGATCAACGACAGCGGGACAAAGGCCGCGGCACGGTATGAAGGGATGGCTTATTGGACGTATAATTGGCGTAAAAAAGGCGGCTCAGCACGCATGTATGAAATTTCGAAACGTGAAGAGTTTTATCAGCAGGAATACTGCGGATGCGTGTACTCCTTAAGGGACACCAATTTACATCGTGTCCAAAAAGGCCTGGAGCGCATTGAAATGGGGAAAAATTTTTATGGTCATGCCGTTGACACAAAGTAAGGTCACTGTCTCCGCCGGCGGGGTCGTCATTAATCAGCAGGGACAGGTCCTTGTGGTTGATCAAAACGGAACATCGTGGTCTCTGCCTAAAGGGCATGTGGACCCGGGTGAAGACCCTCTTAAGGCGGCTATCCGCGAGATCATGGAAGAATCAGGGGTTACAGACCTTCATTATCTGTCTACCTTGGGCGCTTACGGCCGTTATAAAATAGGCATAAACAGCGGCGAAGACAAACAGGAATGGAAGGTGCTTCTTTTCTTTTTATTCAGGACCGGACAAAATGAATTAAAACCCCAAGACCCCCATAATCCCCAGGCCCGCTGGGTCCAACCTGATGAAGTTGAGGCTTTGTTGACACATCCTAAAGATAAGGCATTCTTCAAAAGTGTCCGCGTGCAGCTTAAATGAATCCCCGTGACTACACCAAAGATTTTTCCTTAAAACCCCATCATGCGTGGCTGAATGTTGCCAGCGAAGGGCCTTTGCCTAAAAAAGCCAATGAAGCTTTACAAAAAGCTATCGAGTGGAAATCCGCCCCTCATTTATTGACCATCCCTAAATTTCAGCAAGTTCCTTTGGAATTAAAGAAAACGATCGCAACCCTGCTTCATGTTGACAAAGATGATGTGATATTAGGCAACAGCGCCACCTATGGGCTGCACCTGCTGAGCAACGGGCTTGAATTTAAAGCGGGTGATGAAATAATCCTTTTACAAAATGATTTTCCGACGGATATCCTGCCGTGGCTGTCCCTGCAGCCCAAAGGGGTCATTGTCCATCAGCTCAAAGCCCGAGAGCATGTCCTGACACCTGGAGAAATAAAGAAAGCTATTAACCGTCAAACAAAATTGGTGTGCCTTCCTTATGTACATAGCTTCAGCGGATTTAAAGAAGACATCGCGGCCATTGGCAAATTATGCCGTTCACATGGTATCCTTTTGGTAGTAAATCTAAGCCAGGCCGCCGGAGCGTTTGAGATCGATTTAAGCCAATGGGAAGTGGATGCGGTTGTAGGTGCCGGATACAAATGGCTCTTAGGGCCTTATGGCACAGGATTTTGCTGGATACGAAAAGAAGTGCGGCAACAATTGAATTATGCCCAAAATTACTGGATCAGCCTTATGGATGAGACAAGCTTAAGTGCGCAGGGGCCGATCCGGTTAAAAGATGACCATTCTGCCCGGCGTTATGATGTTTTTGGCACTGCGAATTTCTTTAATTATGTGCCTTGGGCCGCATCCATAGAATATTTGCTGACAATAGGGCTTGAGAAGGTTGATAAACATAATCAAATGCTGGTTGATAAAATAGTCGACGGGCTTGACCGGAAGCGTTTTGACCTCATCAGCCCCCGTCCTAAAAAAGAGAGGACCAACATTGTTGTTTTTTCACATAAAGAGGCATCGCAAAACACCCGTCTATTCGAATCTTTAAGGAGTAAAGGGTTCTATTTGGCCCTTTGGAGAAATAAATTGCGCGTGTCCCCGCACATTTACAACACTGACAAGGAGATAGGAGCGCTTTTGGGCGCTTTGGACCAATATGGCTCAAAATAAATATATTATTAAAAAGAAATCCGGCATACACGGCTGGGGGATATTCGCCAAAACCGGCATTCCCAAGGCCACGCGTATCATCGAATATATCGGAGAAAAAATAACCAAGGCCGAGGCTGACCGGCGAGGGGAAAGATTGATTGAATACGCCAAAAAGCACAAAGAATCCGGCGCGGTGTACATCTTTATACTTAATAAAAAATATGATATCGACGGGCACGTGGAATATAATACCGCCAAATATATCAACCATTCCTGCGCGCCGAATTGTGAGGTGGACATCATCCGCGGCCATATATGGGTGATCGCCTTACGCGATATTCAAAAAGGTGAGGAACTTTTTTATAATTACGGCTATGATATGGACACTTACGAAGAGCATCCATGTTTTTGCAAAAGCGCCCGCTGTCCCGGTTTCATCACGGCTGAAGAACATTGGGTAAAATTAAATAAGACCCTAAAAGAAAAGAGTAAAAAATCCGTAAAAGTGCTATAATCACCTTAATCAGAATTTCACAAACTCTTTATCTTCATTTAATATAATTTATATAAAATTCCAAAATGGTTAAAAAGAAAATACTGGTTGTTGAAGACGACCGCGACATCAGCGAACTCATCACCTATAATTTAGAGCGTGAAGGCTATGAGATCGCCTGTTTGTACGATGGCTCTCAAGCCGTTGATTTTGTCAACAGGCGCAAACCCGAATTGATCATCCTTGATTTGATGCTTCCGGAAGTTGACGGTATTGAAATTTGCCGCACGCTTAAAAGCGATGCCGCGACCAAGCACATCCCCATCGTCATGCTCACCGCTAAAAGCGAGGAGGCCGATGTGGTGGTCGGTTTGCAGATGGGGGCTGATGATTATATACCCAAACCTTTCAGCCCCAAGGTCCTGGTCGCACGGATCAAGGCCATTACCCGGCGCATGGCAGACCTGTCCGCATCTCCGGCCTCAACTGATACCGCGCGCAGTTTTGGCGACTTTAATATTGATTTATTGAAGCATAAGATCTCTTATAAAGGCCGGGAGGTTAAATTGACCTCTATCGAATTTGATATCGTTGAATTCCTTTCCCGTTCGCCGGGAAGGGTATGGTCACGCGAACAGATCCTGGACAATGTCTGGAAAGAAGGGAAATTCATCATTGACCGCGCGGTCGATGTGCATGTGCGCGGTTTACGTAAAAAACTTGGGGTGGCTGATGTTTATGTTGAAACCGTAAGGGGAGTCGGTTATCGTTTTAAGGACATTGAATAATGTGGTATTTCTGGATTTTTATCGTTCTTCTTGTCGCCCTGCTCGTATTATTGATCTCACGCCACTTTTATCAGCGCCGCATCTCGCAAATCCATTATTCCCACAATTCCGCCAAAAATGATTTTTTAAAACAGCTCAGCACCACCTCGATTGACCGTGAGAATTTTGAAACGATCCTCTCGAGCATGGTAGAGGGCGTCATTGTCATCAACTCAAAGGGCAAAATTGAACATGCCAGCCCCAATTTTTGCCAATTACTGGAACTGCGGTCCAAAGAAACACAGAACAAATTATATTGGGAAGTCATCTGGAACCAGGAGATCAATGAATCCATTAAAGAAGCCCTGTTCCATAAACGCGCAGTCCGCAAAGAAATCGACATCATCGGCCCCCAGGAGTCTTTTTTCAGCATGCAGATCTCACCGGTGATGGACAAAGAAGACAAGCTGCTGAGTTTGATCGCCATATTCCATGACATCACTGAATTAAAGAAATTAGAGCGGATCCGCGCGGATTTTGTGGCCAATGTGTCCCATGAATTAAAGACCCCTTTGACCGCCATCAAGGGTTTTGTGGAAACCCTGAAAACCTCGGCCAAGGACGACCCTGCAGCCCTGGTGCGTTTTCTGGACATCATTGATAAGCAAACCCAGCGCCTGGAAAACCTGGTCAATGATCTTTTGATTTTATCCTCCCTTGAATCTAAAGAAGTAAAAATGAATATTTTGGCTGAGCCTTTAAATAAAACCATTCATTCTGTGATAAACCTGCATAAAGAATTTATTGAAAATAAAGGCCACCAGGTAACGGTTGATACACCAAAGGACCTGCCTAATGTGTTGGTGGACCGGCAGCGGATGGAACAGGTGTTCTTGAATTTATTGGATAACGCGGTCAAATTTACACCGCCGGGGGGCAAGATCAGCATCAAAACGCGTTGGGAAAAACCTTATGCGGTCGTTGAAGTCAAGGACAACGGGGTCGGGATCCCGCCGGAACATCTTTCCCGCGTCTTTGAGCGTTTTTACAGGGTTGACAAAGCCCGTTCCAGGGAAGCCGGAGGCACGGGTTTGGGCCTGGCCATTGTGCGGCAAATAGTGTCCGCCCACCAGGGCAAAATTGAAGTGGAAAGTTCTCCGGACATGGGATCAACTTTTCGTATTTTCCTGCCTTGCCAAATCTAATGTGTTATAATTGACATAAGGGTATGAGTTATGGAGCGAAGCGACATAACTCATTACCCGAATGTCATCCTGAGCGCAGCGAAGGATCTCTAAAGGAACAGCTAATTATGGATACTTTTACGCGCATCAGCGTACAGAAAGCCCGCGAGATCATGGGATCGCCGGATGTTGCCATCGTCGATATACGCGACCCGGGTTCTTTTGCCCAGGGGCACATTGACCGGGCCCTGAATCTGAACGATGAAAACATCAAAGATTTTCTGCAGGTGACCGATAAAAAAACACCTTTGGTATGCTATTGTTATCATGGCATTTCTTCCCAAAGGGCAGCTGATTTTTTCACCCATCAGGGGTTCAAACAGGTTTACAGCATTGACGGCGGTTGGGAGGCATGGAAAACAGCCTATGCTTAGATATTTATTAAATTTTTTATTTGTATTTTTGATGCTGTCATCATATTCTTTTGCAGACAAAGATGACGCTAAAATGCAGGCCAAATTACAAAAGGAATATGGGTATGATCTGACCCATGCGCCTTTCTTTTTGCGTTTTGCCTATTATAAGGAATTCGATAAAGATTGGAAAAAAACTGATTATCCCGAACGTTATGCCTTTCTGGCAGATTATGAAATCAGTTCAGCCGCCCAACTGGCAAAAGACAAGGCAGAAGCTAAAGCTGAAGCTGCCCAAGAAAAAGAACGTTTACAGGAAAAAAAAGACGCACTGCGAAAAGAAAAAGACAGATTAAAAGCTGAAAAAGCAGAAGAAAAAGCTGAAAAACTTGAAGACGAAGAACGTCAAAAAGAATTTAATACGGCCGTCAATAATCAGCAAAGGACGCTCGAAGAAATGAAACAGCAAGCCACGCAAGGTAATAACTGATCCCCATGCAATTTCAGGTATCAACGCTTATTTTTGACATGGATGGTGTTATCACAGACACCATGCCTTATCATTTCCGTGCCTGGAAATCTGTTTTTGCTTCTGAAGGTGTCCGGGCAAGCCATGAAGATGTTTATAAACGTGAAGGGCAGAAAGGCATCGACAGCGTGCGTGAGCTGTTTGCAGAAAAAGAAAAGCCTTATACTGATACCATCGGCAGGAAACTCCTTCAAAAAAAGGAAAAATTATTTAAACAAATTTTTAAACGTAAATTTATCACAGGAAGCAGGGCCTTCATTAAAAAATCCGTTGCTAAAGGCTTTAAGATAGGCCTGGTAACAGGGACTTCCCGTCATGAAGCCCAAAAACTGCTTCCCAAGGACTTGTGGGATTGTTTTGACGTGACTGTTTGCGGCTGTGATGTCCAAAACGGCAAGCCTCATCCGGAACCGTACCTGAAAGCCATTGCCAAGCTTAATGTTGCCCCTCAGGAAGCCCTTGTTTTCGAAAACGCACCTTTTGGCATACGTTCAGCCAAGGCCGCCGGCCTTTTGTGTCTGGCCCTGGAAACATCCCTGCCGGCATCTTTGCTAAAAAATGCAGACGGCATATTTTCTTCGTTTAAAGAAATTGAATCAAAGGTCAAATTTATTAAAACGACCACCACATAACCGGGTTATGAGAAGGTTGGTATATAAAAAATGAACATACTTTTACTCTATAAAAACAGCACCTACGCCGGATATTTTTTAAGCGACCGCAAGCGCTTGGCACAGCTGGAAGGCATCTTGAATGTCGATGAGGTCAAGCGCTTCAGGCGTACGCATGAAAACCATTTCTGGAGCCTGTCCTATGTGGAAGCTGTTTTAAAAAGCAGGAAATTGAAATTTGTCAAAGCCTGCAGGGGGACTTCCCTTGATTATGGCCGTTATGATTTGATCATCACGGTTGGGGGGGGACGGGACCTTCCTGGAAGCCGCCCGTCAGGTCAAGGAAGCAACAGTTTGGGGCATTAATTCCGACCCCAGCTGGAGCGTCGGGCGTTTTTGTTCAGGCAATCCTAAAAATTTTGAAAAATTATTAGACCAGGTATTGGCCGCTAAAGCACGGGTCAGGAAATTCAACCGTTTAAATTTATCATTCAGCGATGGCACCCAATCCATGAATGTGCTTAATGATATCCTGATCTGCCATCACAATCCCGGGGCCATGAGCCGTTATTTCCTGACGATAGGGAGGACCAGGGAAGAGCAGCGCTCATCAGGGGTTTGGATTGCCACGGCCGCGGGTTCTTCAGGCGGCCTGCATTCAGCCGGCGGTAAGGTATTGCCGCAGGAGAACAAAGATTTTCAATATATGCCGCGGGAGCTTTATCGCGGGAAAAACATACATTATCACCTTAAAGGGGGCATACT